>WNGL01007948.1_pt1 | contig 23957 bp, 27 predicted proteins | sample 5400591 | NCBI WGS metagenome assembly WNGL01 (sample SAMN13153377, study PRJNA577476) | soil metagenome | isolation source: 80 cm soil or saprolite under Garry oak tree replicate 1 | place: USA:California | collected 2016-06-15 | reverse complement strand
GCATTTTGCGAAAAAGAGATAGGGAGAATTCACTTGCATCTGGGAGGTTTGGTGGTATACAATAAAATGCAATGCCAACACCAATCCTTAAAAAATCAGTCCCAAAAATTGAGAAACCGGAAAAAACAAAAAGTACCAAAGATTCATTTACTATTAGGGTGCCTCGATTTAAAAATGTCTCACTCAACACCTATCTTATCTTTGTCGTCGTTATCTTTGCTTTCATTATGGGCATGCTAACCATTAAAACACTGGATCTCCAACAACAGGTAAATGAAACCAAAAGTGCCAGTGCTGCTGCTACGCAAACAGGTGGTAGCACCCTTCCCTCTTTGCAACCGACACCTGCCGGTCCGGTCCATGTGGCAATCGGCAAGTATCCAATCAAAGGAAATGCCAATGCAAAAGTTACAGTCATTGAATTTGCCGACTTCCGTTGTCCATTCTGCGAACAGTGGTTTACCACTGTTGAACCAAACCTCATAAAAGATTACGTCGATACTGGAAAAGTGAAATTTGATTTCCGCAATTATGCATTTCTCGGGCCGGCATCAGTGCTTGCTGCCAATGCCGGTGCATGTGCCAATGAACAAGGCAAATTCTGGGATTTCCATGACTATATGTATAAAAATCAACCCGATGAATCAGATACATCGATGTTCACTGTTGACAACCTTTCCCAGGTTGCCGGCAATCTCGGCATGGATCAAACGCAGTTCCAATCCTGTCTTTCTGCTAAAAAATATGACAAAGATGTTTCAAAAGATTTAAGTGAAGGGCAAACTGCGGGAGTAAGCGGGACACCGACCACCTTTGTCAATGGAGTTGCAATCGTTGGCGCAGTGCCTTACGATCAGATCAAGCAGGCAATTGATAATGCGCTGAAATAAGGGATTAGCGGATCGTGAAGTCTGTAAAGTTTTCAGTCTCTTCCCATTCAAATCCCAGGTGTTTTACTTGCGCGAGCATCGGGCCTTTTCTACACAGGGCAATCATCTCCTCAATTTTTCCTTTCTCACCGCAGAAAACTGTTTCTACCCCACCATCTTCGCTGTTGCGAACCCAACCCATCAAACCGCGCTTTTGTGCATTACTTTTTACAAAATAACGAAAAGCAACTCCTTGTACAACTCCTGAGATAAAGACATGCACCTGAAACATAGATCAAAACTTTTACTTTTGAACCTGGCTTTGCTCTTTGATTTTTAATTTTTGATTTCCGCGTAGCTCTTTCAGTTTCCACATAAAAAGAGCGCCTTTATTCGTGGCATTACTATCGATGGAAAAGCTGAGTGCTTGCTCAAGGATAGAACGATGGACTGTTTTTGCTAATTTGATATACAAACTCCTGTGTTTATAATCATTCAATGACTCAGCCAAATGAAGGCCAAAAGTCTGAAATTCACGCGAGACAAACTTGTCTGTTGTTGGATTAAATTTGGTAAGGACGCTCTTGATTGATTGCATAGCTTTTACAGTTTTACAAACTCGTCTCTTGATAAACCTGTATCTTTTATCATACTTGCAAGCGTTCCTTTTTTAAAGTCGTGTCCTTCATGTCGCGGAATGGTTACTGCTTTTCCTGTTGTTGCGTTAAACCAGATCTCATGACTCCCCGCAGCTTGTCTTTTAAAGACAAACCCTGCCTTTTTGATTTTCTTAATAAATTTTGCATATGACAGACTGGGCAGTTCAGACATTGAATTGATAGATGAGTGGAACCGAAAAGCGAATTTTCGATTTAGTGTTAGTCTTTTTTATAACACGTAGCGGAATAGACATGCCTTCTTCCTTTCGAATATCGATAATTTGCCTGGCAACATCAGTGATATACGAAAGAGCTTTCTCAACAGTCTCACCTTCCGCTATACATCCTTGTAATTTTTCACAACGGGCAAGATAACCACCTTCTTCTAAAGGAGATATTGTTATAGGTAATTCATATTCTAATACATTCATTTGCTGTTTCATAGCTTCATTCTAGCAACATAAAAAGTCAATAGCAATATTTTCTTTATTATTATTGATTTCCTTGTTCACGTTTTCGTTTCATTGCTTCAAGCATTTCATGTCTGATTTCTTTTGCTTGATCTGCAACTTCCTTGTCAGGGGTTGTTGCTTCAATAACCAGATCAAAATCCATATTCATCGCTTCAAAACTTCTTCCTAAATCTTGTGGAGATAAGCCGCCTAACATATCTATCATAGCAAGCGTCCATGCAGTATTTAAGCTTTCTCCAGATTCAAATTCACCAGCCACCGAATCGATGAACCTCCTGTTAAGACTGTCAGAAAGGGATGAATGTCCAAATAAACCGCTCGTTTCAAGTCGTCTTATCATATCTCCTTTACTTGGCATTTGTATAGCTTTCAATATTTCTCCACTTGGAGATCTTCGTAATTCTGGAGCTGCACCTTCAACCAGATGAGGAATTCCTCCTCTCGGACCAGGAAGTTCTTTCATATTGAATCCATCTCCTATTTTGTATTAAACCGGTTCATCGCCACTTCTATACCCTTTTCCAGTGCCATTTGCAGCGCATCAGTACCTTTTTTCACCAATTCCCGTGCTTTTCCTACTTCACCTGAATGAAATGTATCAAGGACATATTCTTTGGCATCATGAAAATCATGTCTGCCAACAGGATGCGTTTTGTCATGAGTCACGCCAATTCCCAAGCGATACCGCCAGAATTTATCCGTACCAAGAGCTTCCATAATGGATTCGACACCGTGATGCCCTGCTGCTGCTCCACCAAAGCGGATCTTGATACTCCCCAACGGCAAATCCAGCTCATCATAGACAACCCACAGGTCTTCAGACTCGATTTTATAAAAATCCTTTACCAGTTGCACAGCCATACCGGAATTGTTCATATGGGTTTGGGGTTTGACAAGAAGCACTTTTTCTTCTTTGAGAGTAAAGGTGGCAATGTCGCTTTTGAGTTTGCTTGCGTGGTCCCAATCTACTTTACTGTCACCCAGATGTTTGAGTAGATGATCAATGACTAAAAATCCGAGATTGTGCCGGGTATTTTCATATTTTTCACCCGGATTACCAAGCCCGACAATCAATTTCATGCCCTCTACTATAGCATAGTTTTGTTAGATATGAGTAAGGGTATAGGGCATCATTAAAACTCTAATTTAAGCTGTGGCACATCCGACATCCGCTTTACTTCTCCTTCTTCCCAAATTGCTACTTTGCCGTATTCGCCATCATAACCAGGCTCGATTGCAATTGATCCAACTCGTACTTTGGTCACGCCTTGGGCTACTTTCATACCGCCGACTTTTTCAATATCAATTATCGACGCGTAGAGAAGGACATGGAGTTCTGATTCCAACTCGTTACAGAGCTTGGCATACAAATCTTTTGATTTCTGGCTTGCAACCGTTGAACCTAACGATTCAGCAGCAATTTCCAAAAGCGGCACCAATTTCACATACGGCGGCTGGATATGCTTTCGGTCACTATACCACTTCACTCCTGCTGCATTTGCTTTGGTTTCGACACGATCGAGCAAACTCTCATCAGATAATTCTTGCACTCGGAACAACACACCTTCCGTTAATCGTCGATGGCACACAGGACAGGTCGTACCGCCTGCTCGGATATCATCAGGGCCAACGGAAACTTTACAATTACGATGTCCTGAAAAATGATACTTCCCTTCTTCAGGATAAAATTCAAGCGTATAGGCAATCTTATTTTTCGTCTCAGATTTCGTTGATAACCGCATAATCGCCTCCCGCACATTTTCATACGTCAGCTTTTCCAAATCAAACACCGTTGCCTCTCGTACCATTTTTGCCGGGCTGTGTGCATCTGAAAATGAGAGGATTGAACGATGCATCAGTTCCTTTATTTGCCAATTCATATCAGGATCACTTGATAATCCCGTCTCGATACCATAAATATACTTCGCCATTTTCCCAAACGCTTCTGTAAGCGAATCAAAGCCACTTGCCGATCCATAGACACCAAAATGCGGCGTCCAGACATGGCATGGGATGAGGAATGTCCTATCATCAATCGATAACACTAATTCAAGGAGAGCTTCTGCGGAAATTCCGATAATCGGTCTGCCGTCTGCATTGAGATTGCAGCCTCGCGCAACCAGTGCTTTGGTAAGCTTCTCTGCTGTTGCAAAACTCGGAACGAAAATCAAATTATGAATTCTTCTTAACTTTTCTCCTTGTTTATAAATACTGGAGAGCTCTGTGGATAACAGAAACCGGACCTGTTTTTTGTCGTTGTCATCTTGCAACCGAAACAACCCCTCTTCTGCTTCTTGTAGCTGTGATTGAATTTCTTTAAACCAAATTGGATGCGTAAAATCAGCAGCTGTCAACAGATCTATTCCCTTTTGTCTTGCGTACGCAGCCATCACTGAAAGAGTCATCTGAGGAGACACCGCGCGGGAGTATTTGGAATGAAGATGAAGATCAGTGACATAGTGCATTGTGTACCTTACCGCTTACTGTGGAGCACTCTTTTAAGAGTATCTATGACTTCATCATCGATTGAAGAGCCTATTGCGGCACTCGTGTCAATATTGCCTCCGAGAAGTTTGTGAGCAATCAGCATTCCAATGTCGCCATTCGCGCTTCCAAGCTCACCTCTCTCAAAGAAAACCCGATAAACAGGCCGAGGATTAGTGCGATCCCTGACTATGAGATCCATAGTCCCATGCAGCTCATCTTCAATTGTCAGAATATCAATCTTCTTATATCGTGACATTTCCGGTGTTATTTCAAAATCTTTATACACAACTACTTTGCCTTCAGGAACAAGGATTTCAGTTTTTTCAGCTCCGCCTGTTGAATCAACAAATACTTTTATATTCCCATCCATAAATGTTCTTTTTAAAATAATAGCAGGATGGGATGAACGATGATCTCCCAGCCCTCCAAAGTGAGAGGTATACACGGGGGCATTTGCTGGCGAATCAGATGATGATCCAGAATTATTAAAATCAGTAGCCATACAACTACTATACTCTGTTAAAACTTGCATTTCAAGAGAATTTTTCTGAGACTACTTCTTTCCCTGCTCTTTATACATTTCAATAAGTTCCTCAACGCTTGTTGCGTCTTCAGCCTTTTTATCTTTATCGCGGAACGAAACCAGCCGTGGGAACCTCAATGCATAACCGGGTTCCTTTACTCCATCGGTAATAACAGCGCCTGCAGTACCTCGGGGGGCACTCTCGGCGCTTTTAGCGCCTGCGGTATGTAAAGGACTGCGTGTAATCTCATCTGCCAGGACTTCAATCACCAATTCCGGCTTCAACCAGACACTTGGTGTAATGAGTGAATCAACACGGGCAGGTTTGTGATCGGCTTCCAAACCTTTTGCTTTTTCCTTAATACTTCGCCATTCATCATCCGTTAGTCCTGTGCCGATTCTTGTTACTGTTACAAACATATCACGCTTCTTGTCATACAGTCCGACAAGCAATGCGCCGGCACCAAATGCCGCCCGCTTCCCTTTGCCATAAATATAGCCAAGAATCACACAGTCAATTGTGTCATGGAGTTCACCTGATGAATGACGTTTGAGTTTGACCCAATTGAAATTCCGTCCCCCTGCTTCATAGGGAGAATTTAATTTTTTAACCACCAATCCCTCAAGTCCTTTACTAATCGCCTCCTCCAAAAGAAAGGTTAATTTTTTCGGATCTGAAATATCCTGCGTTTTTGCCATAATCAAAGCACCATCCTCGGCAATCGTTTCTTTCATGATTTTTAGCCGTGATGTCAATGGCTCATCAAGCAACGATTTATTATTTTTATACAAAATATCAAAGATAAATGCCTTCAGCGGCAGCTCTTTTGCTGTCTCTTCAATGTTGTGTTTGCGCCGTCTCTTGGTTGTCTCCTGAAATGGGAGAAACTCCTCAGATGCTGGATGATACGCAATTGCCTCTCCATCAAGAATTGCGTTATCTGCTTTTACTTGCTTGAGCGTCGCCTCAATAAGCTCAGGAAACATAAGCGTCGTCTCTTCAAGATTGCGGGAGAAAATGCGGACTTTGTTACCGTCTTTATGAATTTGGACTCTGAACCCATCGTACTTATACTGCGCATCAACCTCGACCATTTTCTCAATGACTTTTTGCGGGTTGGGCAAACGTTCACATAATTCAGACCTGATCGGCCGGCCGACAGTCACAGACAATTTCTCAACGGCTGGGAGCCCGCCGGTCCAAAAATGTTTGGCAATATAGCCAAGATCTGAAGTGCGGTTGTACGCGCCTTCAAGGACTTTACGCTGCGTCTTTTCGCCGACTTTGGCAGTAAGAACTGCATCAAGAATAGTCGGATCACCAATGCCGAGCCGCAATTTGCCCAACGGAATCCGCACGACATATTTTGAAGCCAATGAGTCAACCGAGGAAAGTAACTCAGCTAAAGCGGTGACCTTTTTCTCAACTGAACCCTCACCGGACATATGAGCAATTGCCGTTAAAGAATTAAAAACTTCCAGTATCGATAATTTTGAGTTTTGCGATTTGAGTTTTGAACTTAATTCCTGCGCAACGAGCCCCATATCCCCCACTTTTTGATAGGTTTCCCACACTTTTTCTTTATCGGTAGTGTATGCCTGAGCAATTGCTTGCGATACCATCCGATCTGCCATACCAATCTCAATCGGCTCGTAAAACGGCGCAATTCTCCCCTGCACGAGATAACAGATCTCGGAGATTTCCTGCGGATCATCACTGGTTTTGAATAAGTCAGAAAGAATCTGGATTAACTCAAGCCGCGATGATGTCACTTCCAATTTTTCAAAATATGATGCTAACGATGCAAATTTCATACCTAAACCCTCACATACTTCGCACCCTTCGTGCTGCCTGACTTTTTAACCAAGCCATGCTTAATTAAATACTTTAGCTCATTCAAAACCGTATCTTCGGAAACCATGGGAAAGAGTTGTTTGAAACCGTTATTTTGCAAATAGCCTGTCTTTTGAATATACTCAATGATCTTGAGCTGCCGATCTGAAAGCAGTATCGGCGTGCCACCTTGGCGCTCTTTTAACTTCACATCAACGGAAATCTTTTCAATTTTTTCTTTAATCTTTGAGAGCTCAATTGCCAACCCCTGAGTAAAATATGCCAGCCATTCGGAGAGATCGCCCTCATTTTTCCCAACACTTTGCAACGCCCGGTAATATTCCGTCGCATCATTGTCGAAATATTCTTCAAGTGAGAAAAATTTCCGGATGTCATAACCTTCCTGAAAAAGGATAAAGGTTGAAAGAGCCCGTGAAACCCTGCCGTTGCCATCTACAAACGGATGAATCCGCACCAATTCATAATGCACAACACCGCTTTTGAGGACTGGATGGATAGCATCAGAATTCGTGCCATTGATAAAATCGGCAAATTCTTTGATCTGAACCGGTACAGCTATGGCAACCGGAGGTCTAAATGTCACATCTCCTGTCAAACTATTTCGAACCACAACTTGCGTGGTGCGGAATTCTCCGCATTTCTCAGGGGCTAAAATTTTCTCAACAGTCATACGGTGAAGTTTTTTAATAAACTCCTCACCAATCTTAACCTCCCCCTGCAGCTCACCAAGATATTCCGTCACACGCCGGTAATTAATTACTTCCTGGATATCCCTGGCTCGTGCCACCACATCCTGCCCTTCAATTACTTGCTCCGCCTGATCGAGATTGAGCTCATTTCCTTCAATATGCGTTCCGTGATGCACACTTCTGACCATTGCGTCCTTCTGGAATTCTTTTTCATAGTACGGCAACAACGGCGCATGATCAATCACTTCCCGTGAGGCCTCAATAATGCCAATATTTCTGAGAATTGTGTTGGTGATAGTAAATTTTGGAGAATACATAAATGAGGATTTAATTCTCGCACATTTCCCGAAAAAAGGCAACTTACACAAGCAGCTGATTCATCACTACAGGTATCTCCTGTGCCAAATCTGAAGCGTTAAATGTATAACCCACTTTTTCAAATAATGCCTCTCCTGCTTTCTTATTGAAATACGAAGCTGCTGCTGCTGCCAAAAATAATTCATTGTTACAGGCCAGTGCGGCGACCAATCCGGCCAACACATCACCCGTTCCGCCTTTGGTCATACCCGCATTACCACCTGAAATTGAAACACATTGTTCAGACGAACAAATAAGATCCTCCTGCCCTTTGAGTAAGACGATACAATTAAACTTTTTTGCAAACACCTCTACCTGCTTTTGAGGCTTTTCTCCTTCAATTTCTTGCTTCACTCCTTCGTCTTGAATCTTTAGTCGTACCCGTTCAAACTCCATCGGATGCGGCGTCAAAATGACATTACCGTTAAGCGGTAACAGCCACTCCGGCTCCATCATCTGCAAGGCACCGGCATCAATCACCCACTTTTTCTTTGGATACTTTTCAAGTAAATATTTAGTCAAATAATAACTTTGTTCCCCCTCGTCTTCCAGCGTATTTATCTCCTGCAAACTTTTTACTCCCACCTTCTCACCTTTCACTTCTGTACGTACCATTCCCGGCCCGATCAACACAGCATCAGCTTCCTCAATATAGTTTTCAACGTCGTTTCTTGGCACAACAATCCCGTTACGAAACTCTTTTTTCAGCTCATGCACGATCTGATTATTCTCAGGCACGGAAGAATAAAACACCATGTCAACAACTCTGCTTGCAATTGTTAATGCCCATAACGATGCCGCATGAAAAAGCTGCGAGCCACCAATGATCAACAGCTTGCCATTCTGCCCTTTGTGAGAATCAGGAGAAGGAGTGTAAAGTTTATGTAACTCTTGAGGATTAAAACTATTCATACTAACCTTTTAACCATTATTTATTCTCTAATTCTATCACAGCCATATTGCTATCGATATCTGAAATAAATTCTTTGTGAGTTGTCGTAATGAACGTTTGAGAATCGCGAGCCAAACGCAGAACATGCTCGATATGCTCACTATCCAACTCCGAAAAAATATCATCCAATACGAGCAAAGGCTGTACCTGCAAATGTTTCTGCAAATAAGAGATTTGCGCGTTTTTCAATTCCAATGTTACCAATCGCTGTTGCCCTCTGGAACAAAAATACTTTACATCTTCCGGCTCTTTTGAGACAGGATGCCTTGATGCAATTATGACATCATCCCGCTGGGGTCCCACCAACGTCATACCCGATCCTACTTCTGCATCTTTATACTGTAAAAGCCGATCCCGTGACATAAGACTTTTATCGTAAACCAGAGAAAACGGAAAGAGCTTTTTCTCCAGTTGATTGACATATCCGATGAATGCTTCGCGTTTTTCGGTCAAAATTTGTCCGTTGGTAATCAATAGATTATCCCAATAGACAAACCTTTCCTCATCACGCCGGCCGCTTTTCTGCACAAATTCGAGGAGTGCGTTTCGTTGTCTGAGTGCTTTTGAGTATACAAGCAGTGCTGAGGCATACTCAGGATCGGTTTGCTCCAACACTTCATCGAGGTACCTTCGCTTCTCCCCCGGTTGGCCTGACACGATGGCAAGATCAAGAGGGGTAAATAGAACTGTCGGAAGCTTGCCTGAAAGAGCAGAGCGACGCTTTGGGACACCATTAATGAGATACCGCTTTTGTAGCATCTCTTGTGGTGTAAAAGAAAGAGTCACTTCGACCTGCTCCTCTTCACCCTCCTCAACAATCTGACCTTTTACATGGGCAACGAGTTTTTCCAGCATTATCAGCTGCTTTTCTTTATTCGTACGAAAACTTTTACCCAAAGATAATAAACTAATTGCTTCAACAAGATTTGTTTTCCCGCTGGCATTGGACCCGACGATGATAGTTACATGAGGATGAAATGTAAATTCTGCTTTAGAATAGCTTCGGAAATTGTGAAGAGAGATTGATTGTAAAACCATTGTTACATTTTTACATTGCTACCGTGAGAAAAGCAACAATGAAACAATCCACCAAAGAAGCAAAAATTATTCAATCGTGGTTCCTTTAAATGATTTTCCTTCGAAGTAATTTTTGACATTTTCAAAGTCTGAGCCCATTACAACCACTTTTACTCCCAATTCCTGTGCTTTTTTTGCTGCTATTGGATCAAATGGTGCGTGCAAACCGGGAGTCCACGTGTCTCCAACGATAGTACGCATCTGTTCCCAGGTAAGTTTGCTGAGTGGTTTGGCATCGGGGAATTCACGAGGGTCTTTATCGTAGACTTGTTCGGTGTTACTAAGATTAATGACTGATTTGACACCATAGTCTTCACAAAGAAGAATCGCACAGTAATCAGTAGACCAGCCTGGCTTCCATCCCGAAGCGATGACAACGGGTTCATAGACTTTTCTGATGATATCGTAATGGCGGATAACTTTGGGATGAGCGATGTCGCGGAAGATGGTGCGGACGAGGTGAGCGTTGAGGGTTGTTCCATGGACGCCGAGCCAATCCATGTCTTCATGCGTCAGTTCATGGCCGACAACTTCCCGTCCGGCCTCAATAAAGTGACGAGCGGTTGCACCTCCCCCAATTACCAAAAAAAACTGGCGTTGGGGATCTTTTGCCAGTTCTTCACGGATAAAGTCATTGAGCTTCTTGAGGAAGTCAGTGTCAATTCCTCCATTGGGGACAATAAGTGATCCCCCGACAGAGATAATGATACGCTTTCTGCCCTGACTATTTCCCATATTTTCTTACGTGTTACTTACTTATCGTAACACATGCTTTCTTCACCGTACAATGACCAATATCCTACAAAATTTGACACCCTGATCCCGCAAAAAAGGGCGAGACCAGAATGTCAACATGGCGTGGTTTTGTACTAGTGAGCTCTAAAACAAAATCCATAACTAATATAAACTTTTTTTAAAGATTTGTCAAGTATGTCGTCGCAATTTGACAACATTTATGATATAGTAATCACCTGTCAAGTATTAGTGCCTACTAGTGTGCTATAATTTCTTGGTTTTTATGGATAAAATTATTGATTACCTCAAACAACTCGATCTGTCGGATGCCGAAGCAAAGCTTTATCTGAAGCTTCTTAATAACGGCCCAACCAGCGTCCGTGATCTTGCACAAACAGTTGACATAAAGCGGACAACAGCTTATTTCTACATCGACCAACTGGTCGAAAAAGGGCTGATTATGAAACTCGTGAGAGGCTCAAAAAAGCTCGTTGCCGCAAATGAACCTGAAAATCTGCACTATCTCGTTGAGAAAAAACTTGCATCTGCTAAAGCAGTTCAGCAAAATTTATCTGCTATCCTCAGTGACCTTAAGTCTACCCTACCAGCACAGATTGAAATAGATAATGCGGAAATTAAATATTATAAAGGCGCACAGGGAATTAAAAAAATCCATGAAGATGCTCTTAAGGCAGTCGAACTTCGCTCCTATGTTAAAGTCGAATCAACAGGAGGCATCTTCTCCGATAATGTAGATATTTTTGATCAAGCCTTCAATGATAATTCAAAATTAACTGTTAAAGAAATTATTTATGATTCTCCACTAGCAACTAAGGACGCACAGCAAATCTTACATAAAAATGAAAGATATTCGTTTAAACTGATGCCAAAAGAACTCAATTTAACTTCAGGAGATACGCTCATCTATGACAGAAAAGTGGCAATTATTAATTATAAAGAGCATGAACATTGTGTAGTTTTACACAATGCAGATTATTATAACAACTCAAAAGAATTATTTGATTTTATATGGAAGATTATCTAATTAAGGAGGTAAAAATATATGGGAATGCCAGACCGGTTACCATCGCTCGGTGGTTTAAGTGAGCCACTCGGCGTACCAGATATAAGAGAGAGAGCAGAGAGGCCACCAGTTGTTATTAACAATTGGACTTCTGTAGATGTTCCTGCACTAACACGACTTGAGCAAAATTGGGCAGAATGGCTGCGTAAACCACCCAGCCGCATAAGAACAATTGCGAATGACGAACGGAAAGCAAGAACACATTTCATAGCAAAAATTCCGCAAACAGTCGGTAGTATGAGTGTTACGAGAACTAATTGGGAGGGTGATCCACGAAAACTTGGTCCATGGGATTTTTATGCAGGTGGTTCTGTGGAAGAAAGTGATTATCCAATATATCAAGCAACTGGTGATACGTTTGTTATTATGTCAGCATCAGTTGATTCTGCACATCAAAGACAAGGTATTGCAAGAGCACTCGTTACTGAAGTACAAAAAACTGCACATGAATTAGGTATTAAACATATTATTGGACCTTTCCGTCCGTCAGCATATGGAGATTACAAGCTTAAAGTGCTTGCTGGTGAGAAACCTCGCATCAGTTTTGAAGACTACTGTAAAAAGGTCATAGCAAATGAAGAGGAAAATAAATATAAAACAGAACATAAACCTGATAAATGGAGGTTTGATGAAGAAACCGGATTATGGGAATGCGATGAAACCGGCAGTTGGATCGTTGTAGGAAAAGACAATGATCCTCGTGCATTTGCAATTTATACCGAACCAAATTTATGGGGTGAAATTCCGCTCTTATCTTCTGCAAGAACGTAGTTATCTTCTATAAAACGTACGTGTATCCAAAAAATGTCATCCTCCGAAGCAAAAAATATGCTATAATTATTTCTTATTTCCTATGGACAATATTGTTGACTATCTTAAACAACTAGATTTGTCAGATGCTGAGGCCAAACTCTATCTGACCGTGCTTAAAACAGGGCCGACAAGCGTGCGTGATCTTGCACAGACAGTTGACATAAAACGGACAACAGCCTATTTCTACATTGACCAATTGGTCGAAAAAGGGCTAATCATGAAACTGGTCAAAGGTTCCAAAAAACTTGTTGCCGCCAATGAACCCGAAAATCTAAAAATTCTTGTAGAAGAAAAACTGAAAAATGCAAACGAAGTTCAACAAAATTTTCCTGATATTCTTAAATTGCTCAACACTTCCCTTCCGAAAGAAGATAATCCTACTGATGCTGAAATAAAATATTATAAAGGAAAAAATGGCGTCGGAAAAATCTATGAAGATGCCTTAAACGCAAAAGAGCTTCGATCCTATGTTAACATTAGCGATGTAGAAAACTTTTTCCCTGGCAATCTCTTTTCGTTTGATAAAGCCTTTGAAAAGAATAAAAATCTCAAGATATATGAATTTGTTGAAGACTCCCCTGCTTCTCGAAAACAAGTTGATATTCTCTCGCATAACAAAAGTTATAATTTTAAATTTTTACCCAAGGATATAAGAGTTAGTGCTTCGGATATATTAATTTACGATGGAAAAGTGGCAATTATCAACCTGCGAGATACAACTACCGGAGTTATCTTTCATAACAAAGATTATTTTAATATCTCTATAGAACTCTTTGATCATATGTGGCGGACATTACCAGCATTAAAATAGCCATTAAGCAATAGGATCAGGATAAAACAGTTGATCTAGATAGGAATTTACTGTATTAATATTTAATTTACCATTGGTTTTTAACTTTGATTCAGCATCAATTGAAAAATTTATTTTAAAATAGTTCTTTAATTGGTGAAATATGTCAAGATTATTATGACTAAATCCACCTGCTACTCCAATATCATTTATCCCATTATTTAAGCATAAGGTAATTTTCTTCTCAAAAGACCCGCGAGCTTCTTGGACACCCCTTCCCTGGCTATTATCAAGAATAGTAATTATGTTTCTTAACCTGACAATCTTACTGTATTTTGGATCGCTTACAAGATGGAGGTACTCATCACTTATAGGAAAATGTACTGAGAAATATCGTGAAGCAAAAATGAGTATTTCAAGATGATCCTTTTTCAAATCATTTAACTGTATCTTTTTAAAAAGAGCTAATTCTTCCTTTATTTGCATAATTTCTTTTTTATAGTCTTTGGGTTTAGAATTTTTGAAGCTGTAATGCAATATTGGAGTAAAAGGAGGATGATATTTTAAAGTCACTTTAAATAACTCTTCTAATTTTTTCTTCTGCTCTTTGTCATTGAGTAAGAATTTATCTAAAGAAAACCCTATCCCAATTCTTAAGAATGGATCAAGGTTATACGTTTTAATATGTTGGGCAATTTTCTCAATCTCCGAAGCATCCGTTACTCCTGTTATTCCATAAAAATAGTTATTGTTATGTTTACTAAAATGTTTAAATTTAATCTTTTTCGTTTCAAGATATTTTTTATTGTATTTGTTACTTCGTATTATTAACGGAATTGTTTCGATAACATTAAACCCAAATTCTCTTAACGAATTTTCTTTTGATGGATTATTCGTAATTAGCCTTAATTCCTTTACACCTAATTGATCTAGGATCTTTTTAACCATTGAGTATTCACGAGGATCGGGATCGTGACCGAGAAGAATATTGGCTTCATGGGTATCATACCCTTGTTCTTGTAAGGCATACGCTCTAATTTTTTCTCTTAACCCGATACCTCTTCCCTCTTGCTTAAGATAAATAAAGATACCATTTTTTGACTTTGCTATTTTAATTAATGCCTTTTGTCGTTGCTGCCCGCAATCACATCGGTAACTTCCGAATACATCACCCGTTATGCATTCACTATGGACTCGCAAAAAAACGGGTTTTGAAACATCCAGTTGAGGAGTTGTAAGCACAACAGCATCTTTGGTGTCTCCATCAGGCCATATAATAATATTATAATTACCATATTTTGTAGGTAATGACGCGTTTGGATTTGAAGTAAAACTCATAATGTTCTATTTTAGCACAATTATTACTAATTTTCAATTCTATAGGACATGAGATTGCCTGAGATCTACTGTTTTCTTACTTTTTGTCTTTTTCTCAACAAATGTCTTTATCTCCCATATAAACCGCTCTTTTGAAAATTTTTCTGCTTGTTTTCTACAAACTTTCGAATCAAATTTCATCTTTTCAAACTGCTTGATTGCCGACACCAAGGATGAAACTGTAGGTTCATGGAAGAAAACTCCCGTTTTGCCATCAACCACCGTCTCTTTATACCCTCCGCCGTAATACGCGATAACCGGGGTGCCGCAGAGCATTGCTTCAACAGGTGTTATACCAAAATCCTCATCTGTCGCGAGTGCTAGAAAAGCTTTTGCTTCCGAATAAAGTGTTACTAATTCTTCATCAGTTACGCGGCCGAGAAATTCGATATTATCAGTTGCATTCTCCTGCAATGCTTTATGTCCTGTATAGTATCCTGCCGGAGCACCGGCAATTTTGAGTTTTATGCCCAGCTTCTTAGCTGCTGCAACCGCAAGTTCTAAGCCTTTCCCACCAACAATTCGTGCCACGATAAAATAATAATCCCCCTTCTTAGTGGCTTGCACATTGGCTGCTACTGAAACTGGCGGATAAATCACGCTCGAATCTCTTCGATAAAACTTCTTTATCCTCGCTTGTACTTCTTTAGAATTGGCTATGAAATAATCGACTTTTTGTCCCGCGTTAAAATCATACATGCGCATGAAGTGACCGACGATTATGCCGTAGACTTTAACAGGCCAAAATCGCTGCCACTCAACGGAAGTTTTGTAGCCATATAACCAGCGCGGCGGCGTATGACAATAACAGATTTCAATTGGCCTCTTTCGATCCGTACCTCTTGCACCAACTCCTTTGGTCACATACCATGATGCTGAAGTTATTACCACATCATACTTTGAAAAGTCAAAACTTCCCCAAATTTGCGGAGCAAGAAACCGGAGTGGGCTGTGGAGTTTGGTTGAGAAAAACGGGATATAATGCACCCATGAAGGAATAATTTTTCGTTTTTTAAACCGCTCCCACGCGGACGAACCTTTTTGGTAAAAAGCCGTATAAATCGGCGCGTCAGGATATGCCTCACAAAGCGCTTCCAACACACGCTCTGCCCCACCGTACTCTTTGATGTAATCGTGAACGATCGCAACTTTCATTAATATAGATTATAACTTTTCTTGAAGCAGTTATCGAGAGGCGTGGAGTCTTTCCATAAGCCACATACGGGCAAGCGTTGAAACATTGAGCCCTTTTCTACGTGCAATTTGTTCAAGTTTATCTTTAAACTCCTTTTGTAAACGGACAACCAAAGTCTTGTCACGCGGTTTTTTGAGGTCAAAAACAATTTCAATATCTTCTGTCTCATCTTCAAAATCAGTAATATCATGCGTATCCCAAAAATGCGCTTCTTCTTCATATGTTTTAAAACTAGGAATTTTACTTATTGCTTTCTTTTTCATATATTTTTTTCCTCTCTTTTTTACTTGCATCTCTTGCAGTTACGACATAATACTTGCCGACTGCTTTACGTCTTATGATAATCGTGAGTAACCTATTACCGCTTCTTCCCGTCATCAAATACTTTCCGCCATATGTACGCCTGTGATAAATAATTACTTTTGCCTGTTCAACTTCGTTTTGAGAAACATTGTGTTGCTTGATATGTTCAAGATTTACCTCATCCCAAATAAATTCTCGAATAATTATTCTTGTCATAGTGTATTACACTGTAATGCAAAAGTCAATTTTCAAAGCAGTTCCAACTGACTGGTTTCTTTTCCAAAGATAGTATCCAACCGCGATTGCAGACTATTGAATCCCTGCTCTTTAAATCCTCCCCGCAGTGCTTTGACATCAAAATCAGAGCACGCACATTTCATCAAATCAAATTGAATCGGAGAATCCGTCACAATAGTTGCAAGTTGTTTGGCAAGTGCTGCCTGCTCGGCATCGGTTGCGAGTTTTACTCCAATTTTTTCAGGAAGCAAAGCGACATCTTTGTACAATTTTTCAAAAGTCCCATGTTCTTGCAATAATTTTGCAGCAGTTTTTGGTCCAATTCCCGTTACACCGGGATAGCCATCAGAAGCATCGCCAATAAGTGCTTTATAATCCACAAACTGTCTCGGATGCACACCATATTTCTCCTCAACTTTTTCCTCATCAAAAAGAACAGTCTTGGTAAAACCCATAACCGGCATCAAAACTTTCACATGCCCGTTGACCAATTGCAGCAAATCCCGATCCCCTGTCACAATAACTACTTCTTCATGAAATTTATCCACAGCTTCTGTCGCAATCGTTCCGATCAAGTCATCTGCTTCATAGCCGTCAAGCTCAAAAATTTGGACTTTCATCTTTTCCAATAATTCATGTACTCTAGCAACTTGCGGGAAAAAATCGTCAGCCATTTTCGGCCGGTGGGCATGATACCCTGCATACATATTCATACGAAATGTCGGCTTCCCACGATCAAAACACACAACCAGATAATCCGGTTTTTGATCCGCAAGAATAGTCAAAAGCATGGAGAAAAACCCGAAGACAGCATTGATCATCTCTCCTTGCGGATTGGTTAAGGGCGGATAGGCATGATAGCCGCGGTGCAAAATTGCATTACCATCAATCAGTAAAAGCTTCTTCATAGAACTTATTTTAGCATAGATTAAAAGTCATCCCATCTCCGGAGCTTCGATGACATGCTTCTGTTGATTTATCGCAATATCCAACCCGATCCGCAGGATTGTCTCCTCTAGTACTTTACGCATATCAGATCCGATTTTGTAATTTGCCGTATACGGCCCGACCGTAAGCCGTTTCCCTCGTGCCAACTCATAGCCTTTTTTAAAAGAAGTCTCAGGAGAAGAAACACCAATTCCCGTTCCACCATACTGAGTAATTGCCGACAGACAGGGAATATCACTTGGACCATCTCCGATATAAATCATTTGGGAGAACGGTACACGGCGAGTACTTGATGGCAAAGCGTCATTAATTTTATACGGATTGGTTCGCAATTCGTTCACACTGACTCCTTTATGAATGCCATAGAGAAATCGTGTCTTTTCAGTAAACGAAATCGCTGATTTTATCCCGATTACCTCATGCTTATCATAAGCAAAATTACAGCCGAAAATACCTGTTACGTGCCCTGAAACATTATTTCCACGAATTATTTCCTCAATGCCTCCACTGATGATATAAAATTCAAGGGTCACACGAGCTTTTTGTAATTCAGGATGGTGCATAACATACGCTTTTAGTTCCCCAAAGGCTTGAGGAAGACCGGGAAATAAGTGGAGCTCTGCCCCAAGTGCTCGAAGGGTTCTTTGGGACAAATCAACTTTGTTCTCTTTCGCATACTGCGTAAGCAAATGCATATACGCAAGAGGCGGATCCCAATCAGCTTTGACTAGCTGAGCAATGTGAGACCAAAACACTTGGGGATTAACTTTTTGTGCAGTTAGCAACGAAGTAATCGTATCCGGACCAAGCGTCCCGTCAAAATCAAAAATAAGCGCAATAACTGACTCTTTCATTTTTTTATGACTTTGCTTTAACGGTAGCGAGGGCTTTTTTGGGGCCGATCAACCGAACGAAATCATCCGAATCAATCGTTTCTTTTATCATCAGTTCTTCAGCAATGATATCAAGTTTAGACCGAAGTTTGGTAAGAATTTTTGTTGCTTGCGTGTAAGCTTCATCTGAAATCATTTTCACTTGCGCATCAATCTTTGCAGCCATCTCAGGAGAAACGTCACTCTGCTCATAAACACTTCGTTCTGTGTCAAGATTGATTGGTCCAAGTTCACTCATACCGAATTTTGTTACCATCGCGCGGGCAACTTGTGAGGCTTTTTCAATATCATTGGAAGCACCGGTCGTAATATCATCAAAAACCAAATCCTCGGCTGCCCGTCCGCCCATCATCATCGCGATTTGCTCAAGCAGGCTTTGTTTGGTTTCATGCACTTTATCAATCGGCTCAGTCATCGTGTGGCCGAGAGACATACCACGGGAAACAATTGAGATACGGTGAATTGGATCAATATGCGGCATCTCCCACCCGACCAACGCATGCCCGGCTTCGTGATACGCAGTCATTTTGCGATCCTGTTCTGTCTGGAGTCGTTTCTTTTCAGGCCCCAATTTAACACGGGTTGCCGATTCTTCAAGATCCGACATGTCAATTGCTTTTTTGTTCAATCGTGCAGCCATAATTGCCGCTTCGTTGAGCATATTTTCCAAATCCGCACCGGAAAAACCGACAGTCCGCTTTGCAACTTTTTCCCAATCCACTTTCGGGTCAAATGGTTTGCCTTTTGAATGAATCACGAGAATCGCTTTTCGCCCTTCCACATCAGGAAGATCAAGCATCACCCGTCGATCAAAACGTCCCGGACGCACCAGTGCCGGATCCAACACATCAGGTCTGTTGGTCGCTGCAATGACCACTACATTCTCATTTGGCGTAAAGCCGTCCATCTCTACCAAAATCTGATTTAAGGTCTGTTCTCGCTCATCGTGGCCCCCCATAATGCCTACTCCACGCTGCCGTCCAATGGCATCGACTTCATCAATAAAGATAATTGCCGGCTGCGCCTTTTTCGCGGTGTTAAAAAGATCACGGACACGAGACGCACCCACACCCACAAGCATTTCCATAAATTCTGAGCCAGCCATTGAGAAAAAGGAAACATTTGCCTCACCTGCGGTTGCCCGGGCCAATAAGGTTTTTCCTGTTCCGGCAGGACCAACCATGAGAACTCCTTTTGGTGTCCTTGCCCCCATCACGCGATATTTCACGGGATTTTTCAAAAAATCAACAATTTCAGTCAGTTCTTGTTTGGCTTCATCAACACCTGCGACGTTGGCAAAAGTAACTTTGGGATTGTCGCGGTTAAAGAGCTTGGCACGGGATTGGCCAAAGGAAAAAATACTTTCCTGAGTTCCTCTCGCTTGACGAAAAATAAAGTAAAAAAAACCAATCATCAGAAGTACTGGCAATACTGCGGAAGTAATGTTAATCCAATTGGCAACACCTGTCTCATCCTTTACCATCACATTTGTATTGGCAAGTGATACGCCGGCATCTTTAAAAAGTGTATAAACATCAGCGCTCTGTTCTTTATCTGCCTGGATCTTATTGCCGTTTTTTTCCGTTACAATCATTTTGCTTGAGGTAACTTCGATTTGGGAAACATGGCCTTTTTTGACCTCATTAATTACTGTTGAAATTGGAACACTTTGAATATTGTCATAAGGACTTGTGAAAACGGAAAAGAAAAACAAAGCAAAAATGATAAGGAAAAAATATAATAATAAGTTTTTCCAGGAAAACTTTTGTTTGAATTTAACTACTCTTTTTTTGGGTTCTGTATGAAGCTTTTTACCATTACCAGCCATAAATTTGTGTCAGTATAACACAAAAACCAAGGCTATACCAGCCCCAAAACTTCTTTTTTAAACTGTTCCCCACGGTCTTTGTAATCTTTGAACAGATCAAAGCTTGCACATGCCGGAGATAAGAGAACCACATCGCCTTTTTGAGCAATTTTTACGACGGCTTTGACGATCTGTTGCATATTTGTCGCTCCTTCTATAAATAAAACTTGCTTTGTAAGATTGCCAAATGATGCTTTTATTTCTTCCCATTCATCCCCAAAGCCGATAATCGCCTTAATCGAATCAGATTCGCGAATCACTTTTCCAAGCCGCGTAAAATCACTCCCTTTGCTAGATCCGCCGAGGATGAGAATTTTTGGTTGGTCAAATGACTCAATTGCCGCGATTGCAGTCTCGGGAGTTGTTGAAAATGAATCATCAAAGTATTGCACGCCTTTCTTTTCCGCAACCAATTCCAAACGATGCGGCAAACCGGTGAAAGTTTTGAGTACGTGCACGATATACTTGGTGCTCACTTCCGCAAGCCGTGCCGCCATAACGGCTGCACAGACATTTTCAAGATTGTGCCTGCCAGGCAAAGCAATTTCAGCTGTTTTAATGATTTCATCATCATTGTCATTTCTCCTCACAACTACACTTCCCTGAAAAGCAAAACAGCCGTCGTTGGTCTCCCGTTCCCGGGAGATATAAAATACCTTTCCATTTGTCTCAACATCAGACTCGTTGCTCGCCGGATAATCACGATTAACAACAGCGAAGTCATCCTGCGTCTGAAAACGAAGTAAGTTCCGTTTGGCATCCACATATTCTTCCAGCGTCTCGTGATGATCAAGATGTTCACTGGTTATCATGAGCATCACCCCAATATGTGGACTCCTGGTCATATCCTGTAATTGAAAACTGGAAAGCTCAAGCACAACAATTGATGAGGGTTGTAGTTGGTCAAGAAAGGTCAACGGCGCAACCCCTATATTGCCGCCAAGATGTGCATCCTTGCCTGCTTCTTTGAGCATGTTGTAAATTAATGTCGAGGTTGTTCCCTTCCCTTTTGTTCCGGTCACACCGATAATCGGGCAGGGACACAGATCAAAAAAGAGTTTTGTTTGTGAAGTAATAGCAACACCTTGTTTCTCGGCAGCGAGTAACTCAGGCAATAATCGTTTTACTCCAGGACTTCTAACGATAACCTCATAGGTGTCAAGGTTTTCCAAATAGCTCTTGCCCAAATCAAAGTGAGCTCCATTCTTCTCAGCTTGTGTAACCAAATTGTGATCAAGATTCTCCTTTTGCTTTCTGTCCAAGATCCAAACCTCTGCGCCGTTTTTCTGCACAAACTCCGCCGAGGCGAGTCCTTCAATACCGAATCCCAGGATTGCTACTTTCTTTTTATGCCAGTCAGTTATCATCGCCTAGCCTCACTTCCTGTACAGTTACATCCTTCGTATGAAGGATGTTTTGTACCAAATTTTTTGCAATGTGCATATTACCGGTCGTATAGATTGCCACTTTCCCATCACTTTCTGCGAACAATGCATTGTTCTGTTGCAATACTCGTTTTACCTGCCGGGCAATAGCACCGCCAGAATCAAGTAACTGCACCTCTGCTCCAAGGTCCTCTTGAATTTGTTCTTTCAAAAAAGGAAAATGAGTACAACCAAGCGCTAGCGTATCGATGTGCTCATTGCCAAAAGGTATTAGCACTTCCCTGAGTACCGTTGCCATTTCCGGACTATTCATCTTCCCTTCTTCAATAAGCGGGACAAGTTCATCCGTGCCGTGATTAAATACCGTGCAACCATTTGCGAACTCTTCAATCAAATGCTTTTGATAGGCACTCTGAGCAGTTCGGGTAGTTGATAAGATGCCAATACGTTTATTCTTTGATACTTGGGCTGCTGTTTTGATGACAGGGACTGTTCCTACAAGGGGAACGTGCGGATAATCATCGCGGAGCCTGTTCAAACATGACACCGTAATCGTATTACAAGCAATGACAATGAGTTTTACATTCTTTTTCAATAAAAACTCGACGAGCTGTTTGGAAAGCTGATAAATCTCTTCCTCTGATTTTGCGCCATAAGGAGTATTGTAAGAATCACCGATGTAAATAAAAGATTCATGCAGCAGCTCCTGAACTATTGCCTGCAAAACTGTCAGTCCGCCTACGCCTGAATCAAGAATACCGATTGGATGATTATTCATTTTTCTGTACCAGGGGCGGGGATCGAACCCGCAACCTTAGCCTTATGAAGACTCCGCTCCACCATTGAGCTACCCTGGCGTTCTTAACTTTCAGATTATACCAATTTGACCATGGGTATCGCAAATGGTATACTTACCAACATACGCGGGGTAGTGTACGGTGCACGTGAGGCTCATAATCTCACAGGCTAGGTTCAACTCCTAGCCCCGCAACAGCGCAATATTTAGATTGTAAAATCAATCTAATCTAACACTTCCAATTAATTACATCACCTCTGCTATACTTATTTGATGAAGACTTCTTTAAAAGAATTATTTATACTCCATTTCCTAAATGACGGTGTTCGCACTACTTTTGTGATTCTTCTGCCATTTATGGCTAAAGATTTTTCTCTCTCTTTGGCACAAGTTGGTTTTCTCGGGTCTTCACAACCTTTAATTGCTGCATTAGTCGCTCTACCTACAGGTTATATTTTGGGAAGATTTGAAGGTTTTCGGCTCATTTTTATGCTGCTTTTGGTTTACTCGCTTGGTGCGCTCGGTATTACCTTTTCCTTTAGTCTATTACTAGTACTTTTTGCCTTTTACTTTGCTGCACTAGGGTTTGGGATGTTTCATACTGTCGGATTTGCACTTACAGCAAAAAGTTCCGACTCTTCAAATATTGGCATTAATATGGGCAATTTTACAGCCATTGGAGATATAGGGAGGGTCGCTCTTCCTCCACTAGCAGTATTATCTTCATCAATTATTGGATGGCGAATAACAATGGGAATAATTGGCATAGTTGGATTACTTTTATTTTTTATTTTTCAACTCATAAGACAACAAAAAGATGGATACTTGTCCAAAGCTAAAAATAATTCTCAAAATCATAAGGATTTTCTAAAAGATATAATCGAAGTATTTAGACAGAAGCAAGCAAGATATGTAACTATTTCAGCCATCATTGATAGCTTAGCAAGTAGTCCAATTTATGTTTATTTACCGTTTCTATTCGTTTCCTATGGAATAGATGCTGTTAAGTTAAGTATTGCCATGGGAGGATTTTTTATCGGTAGCCTAATAGGAAAATACCTTCTTGGAAGGCTTATTAACAAATTAGGGAATCTTAAAGTTTTTATTTTTTCTGAAATTTGTATGGCTATCGCTCTAATTTTTATTGTTCAAACTGCGCTATTTTTATTACTTCTTTTGCTTTCAATCCTTCTTGGGATGTTTACGAAAGGAACATCACCCGTAGTGCAAACTATGTTTTCAGACCTTGCTGATAAAGAGCATTATCATAAGGTGTTTGCAGTTAGTGAGTTAGTAATAGGCTTGGCGGCGGTGGTAACAATTATCTTGATGGGAGGTCTTGCCGATAAAGCAGGAATTAAAATAGTATTCTACCTTTGCGCAGCTTTAGCTATTTGTGCAGTTCTACCTATATACCTATTTTCAAAGAAGCACCTATCCAAATAGTAAATTATTAACTAAAGTTTTGCACTTTTTAACAACAGTTCAGGATAACAGCATTTGATAAGCAAGTTCTGGATTTCTGGTTTTCTTTGTTTGCTCATATATCCATAAAACTAAAGAGCGCAATATATCATTCGCAACCTGTCGTGC
>WNGL01002170.1_pt1 | contig 23957 bp, 21 predicted proteins | sample 5400591 | NCBI WGS metagenome assembly WNGL01 (sample SAMN13153377, study PRJNA577476) | soil metagenome | isolation source: 80 cm soil or saprolite under Garry oak tree replicate 1 | place: USA:California | collected 2016-06-15 | reverse complement strand
GCCGGCCCGCCGGTCCGATAGTCGATGTCGTCGAGCCGGTAGCGTTCGGCAAGCCGCGCGCGCACCAGCGACAGCGGCAGATATTGGTCGAGCCGGCCTTCGCCGATTTCGCCGAGCGGCATCACTTCGATCAGCGTCAGGTCCATGCCGCGGCCGTGCGCCCATTCGAGGAGCTGCGGAAACTCGTCGTCGTTGACGCCTTTGAGCGCCACGGCATTGATCTTAATTCGCAACCCGGCGGCTTGCGCCGCATCGATGCCGGCGAGCACCTTGTCCAAGCCACCCCAGCGCGTGATGGTGCGGAATTTGTCGGCGTCGAGCGTATCGAGCGAGACGTTGATCCGGCGGATGCCCGCGGCGCGCAGATCGTGCGCATATTTTTCCAGCTGCGAGCCATTGGTGGTCAAAGTCAGTTCGTCGAGCTCCCTCGAGCGCAGGTGCCGCGACAGCGAATTGACAAGCGTCATAATGCCGCGTCGCACCAGCGGCTCGCCGCCGGTGAGCCGAAGCTTGCGCACGCCGCGCGCGACAAAGGCCGAACACAGCCGGTCAAGCTCTTCCAGCGTCAATATCTCGGCCTTCGGCAGAAATGACATGTTTTCCGCCATGCAATAGACGCAGCGGAAATCGCAGCGGTCCGTCACCGAGACGCGAAGATAGGAAATGGCACGGCCGAACGGGTCGATCAGCCCCCGCTTGGCGGCTGCGCCGTCGAATTCGAATGCCTGCACCTTGTCCATCGGCTTCAATAGGATGTAGTTGCAACCACCATCTAGGGTCAAGTCTGAGAACTGCTGGATATTTTGGTTTGGGCTGGACCTTTTGAAGGCTTGCGATTGCGATCGACTTGGACCTCGTATTCCTGATCGAGTTCCTTCTTCACGGCGGGGAGCTGACGTCGCTCGAACTCGGTGACCTTGATCGGCTTCCATCGTTCGGCGGCGCGGATGAGCGCACCAAACATAAGCTTTAAGACGGCTCGTTCGCCGAACACATTCGGAATGATCTTGAGATGACGGCGCTCTTCAACGAACAGCCGTTCGAGTAATTATCATATGTTCTTGGATCAATTCCGGGATCGGCTTAGCTAAAATCACGAGCTGAGGCGGGGCGCGGAGCTGGCCCCCCGGGGGGCGGATCGGCTAGGCCATCAAAACTTCTCCTCAGCGTTAACTGGCCTCATCCTCTTGCGCGGCCTCCAGGTCTTTCACTTTGAGGCCATGCTCCATGAAAAAGCGGTATTGCGCAAAATTCTCCTCGTAGAAAGCTTTGTCCTCCACTGTCCCGGCCATCTCAAAGGCATAATTATAAAACTCGCCGGATGGCGACTTGTCTTTAAACGAGGCCATTTCAAAGATCACGCCAAAAGAGGGGGCACGCTGGACCTTCAATATATCGATCAACTTGGTTGCCGCCTTGATGGCCGCCCGCTGCAATATCGCCACCGCGGGCGGCAAATCTTGCCGATCCGGAAATGAACATACGATCGAATACATGCGCGTAGCAGCAGGCGGCGAATTAGGATCGCTCGGATTATAGCTGCCCCGTCTATCAAGACCGGATGCCGCCACCGTGCGGGCAGTCCGCCACTTCACTTCGTGGCCGCTCTTGAGCCTAACCGTAAACTCGGTGTCGGCGGGCGTCCAATGCTTGCCGTCGTCGGCTCGAGCAAGAATGCCGCCGCCCGCCTCCCGCGGACGCCACAGAATAAACCGCCAGTCGATGTAAATTGGGCAAATGCGAACCGTCGATCCGAACGATTCATTGATCAGGCTGTGCCAAAACTCGCCGTGCTTGGCGTTGTTGAATTCAGTAAGCTCGGGCGACGATGCCTGAAGCAGTTTCAGTCGCGGCATTTCTAAGTCGCCAACATCAAGCCTGCCAAGACGCGCATGCTCCTGCACGAACGCGGGCAACTGCGGTTTAGCCATTATGTTCTCCCAGGCCGTGTGGACGAACTCAGGTACATGATTGAGGGTTCCACGCTGGGATTCAATGTGATTCAGGGGTTGCCGACCGATTCGGAGGGTCGGCATTTTCACGACAATGACGGAACTGGATTGGCAGGCGGCGGTTGCCCCAAAATCAGCGCTGCCACGATCGCGGCCAGGTCGTCTCGGCGCGGATTATTACGCGGTCGGCGACCTTGCGGTTTTCTAACTATTGGCCTAGGCTTTAACATACGGCTGATTTCGATCTTTTCTCTCTGAGGACGGCAGATGAGGAACGAGAAGCTCACGGCGTCCGGGCGATCGGTGTCCCTTGTTGCGCTCGCGACGATTGCGGGCATATGGGTGCCAGCCGTGGCGAACGCTGCCGGAACCGATGCGGAGGCCGGCAAACAAATATTCCAGGAAAAATGCGTCGCCTGCCACAGCATAGGCAGTGGCCCTCTCGTTGGCCCCGACCTGAAGGGCGTCACCGCGAGGCGTCCGCGCGAATGGCTGGAGCAGTGGATCGCAGCACCAGATGTAATGCTTGCCAAGAAAGACCCGGTTGCCATCGAGTTGCTGCATCAGTTCCGCGACGTGCCGATGGTCAACATGGGGCTCAGCACCTCCGACGTCACTGCCGTTATTGCTTTTCTGGAAACTGCAACCTCTACGCCCGCAACAGCGGGTCAGGCCGCGGGTGCGGCTGCTGTCCAGGGTAACCCTCAGATCGGCAAAGACCTGTTCACCGGCGTGGCGCGCTTTGCTAACGGCGGGCCGCCATGTATGGCGTGTCATAGCGTCGGCGGCATCGGGGCGCTGGGCGGCGGGAACCTTGGGCCCGACTTGACCGGAGCGGGCGCGCGCTACGGCGGAGCGGCCGGGCTCGACGCCTTCGTCGCCGGCACGCCCACGCCCACCATGAAAGCCGTATGGTCGCAGCACCCGCTGACGACCGAAGAACGCGCGAGTGTGGTCGCTTTCGTCGGCCAGGCCGGGGTGAGCGAACGCCCGGCGGAAGCGATATGGCAACTCGCGGGTCTTGCTGCGCTGGGCCTTGTGGTTCTGCTGGCGGTCGCGGGCTTGAGATGGCGGAACCGGCTGCGCAATGGGGTATGGCGTCCGATGGTGGCCGCACCCACCACCGGGCCTGGCGCTTTTCATCGAACCATCGCCGATGAAACGGGCCAGCATACGGGTCCGTACCACGGCGGTTGGTTTACGGGTCCGTACCACCCCGGTTGGAAGGCCCGATTTAGTCCGAGCGGCGGCGACGAGCCTCGCGCGAATGTACCGAGGAGATTCAGATGAGCTGGATACTCGACATAGTCAATCCACAGGAGCGCAAGTGGGAGGAGTTCTACCGCAACCGCTGGCAGCACGACAACGTCATACGCAGCACGCATGGCGTCAACTGCACCGGCGGCTGTTCCTGGGCGATCTACGTGAAGGACGGGATTGTCACCTGGGAGATGCAGCAGACCGACTACCCGTTGCTCGAGCCCGGTTTGCCACCCTATGAGCCGCGCGGCTGCCAGCGCGGCATCTCCGCCTCCTGGTACGTCTACAGCCCGATCAGGGTGAAATATCCATACGTACGCGGCCCGCTGCTCGACCTGTGGCGCGAAGCGAAAGACAAGCATGCCGATCCGGTGCAGGCCTGGGGCGCGCTGGTCGAGGACCCACAAAAACGTTCGCGCATCCAGAAGGCGCGCGGCAAAGGCGGTTTCCGCCGCGCCAAGTGGGACGACGTGTCGGAGCTGATCGTCGCTGCCTGCCTGTACACGGCGCGCAAGTGGGGGCCCGACCGGGTGATGGGTTTCGCGCCGATCCCAGCGATGTCGTTTTTCTCCTATGCGGCGGGTTCGCGCTTTCTCCAGCTCTTCGGCGGCGTGAACATGAGCTTCTACGACTGGTACGCCGACCTGCCAACCTCGTTCCCGGAGGTTTGGGGCGACCAGACCGACGTGTGCGAAAGCGCGGATTGGTACAACAGCAAGTTCATCGTCTCGATGGCGTCGAACCTGAACATGACCCGCACTCCGGACGTGCACTTCATCGCGGAGGCGCGCACCGAGGGGGCCAAGTTCGTAGTCCTCGCGCCGGATTTCAGCCAAATCGCCAAATACTGCGACGAGTGGATCCCGATCCAGGCGGGACAGGACTGCGCGCTATGGATGGCGGTCAATCACGTCATCCTCAAGGAGTTCTACGTCGACCGCCAGGTCCCTTATTTCATCGATTACATGAAGCGTTACACTGATCAGCCGTTCCTCGTCGAACTGGTCCGCGATGGGAAGGGTTATCGCGCGGGGCAGCTGCTGCGCGCCAAGCGCTTGGCGCGCTACAAAGACGTCGAAAACGGCGACTGGAAGATGCTGGTTCTCGACGCCAAAAGCGGCGAGCCGCGCATGCCCAAGGGCCAGGTCGGCTTTCGCTGGGGTCCCGAGAAAGGCAAGTGGAACCTCTCCCAGGAGGACGGCCTAGACAACAGCCCCATCGATGCAGTGCTGAGCTTCATCGAGAAATCCGATGCTGTGGTCCAGGTGGAGTTCGACGATTTCGCCAGTGGAGTGCCGGAAGCTGCAACGCCCACCGTGGCGCGCGGCGTGCCGGTGCGGCGCATCGCCGCCGCGGGCGGCGAGGTACTGGTAACCACCGCATTCGACCTGCTGATTGCGCAGTGCGGCGTCGGCCGCGGCCTCGAGGGCGCCTACCCGTCGAGCTACGACGACGAGAACGCGCTGTTCACGCCGGCGTGGCAGGAGCGCTTCACCGGCATCGGCCGCGCTACGGCGATCAGGTTTGCGCGCGAGTTTGCCCGTAACGCGGAGCTCACTCAAGGCCGTTCCATGGTCATCGTGGGCGCCAGCGCCAACCACTGGTACTACAACAATCTGATCTACCGCTCGGCCATCACCGCGCTGATTCTGTGCGGCTGCTGTGGACGCAACGGCGGCGGGATGAACCACTACGTCGGCCAGGAAAAGCTTGCCCCCCTTGCGCCCTGGGGGACGATCGCCTTCGCCACCGACTGGGTCAAGCCGCCGCGGCGTGTGCAGTCGCCGACCTGGCATTACGCCAATAGCGATCAGTGGCGCTACGAGCGGGAGTTCACCGAGTACGGCCTGACGAGCCCAAAGCCGCGCTGGGCCAAGGGCCATGCTATCGACCTCCTGGCAAAGGCGGTGCGCTGTGGCTGGATGCCTATGTCCCCGCACTTCAACCGCAATCCGCTCGACATCGTGACAGAGGCCGAGCGCGCCGGCGCCAAGACCGAGAAGGAGATCGTTGACCGCGTCGTCGAGCAGCTCAAGGACAAGAAGCTGCGCTTTGCGGTGGATGATATGGATGCCCCGGAGAACTGGCCGCGGGTGTGGTTCATCTGGCGCGGCAACGCCATCGCGTCGAGCGCCAAGGGGACGGAATTCTTCTATCGCCATTACCTCGGGACGCACGACAACGCCATCGCCGACGATCGCGCCAAGGGCAAGACGCGCACGGTGCAGTACCGCGACCCGGCGCCGCGCGGAAAGTTCGACCTGGTGGTCGACATCAATTTCCGCATGGATTCCTCGGCGCTCTACTCCGACATCGTGCTGCCGACGGCCTTCTGGTACGAGAAGAACGACCTCAACTCGACCGACCTGCATTCGTTCATCCATAATCTCGGCGAGGCGGTGCCGCCGGTGTTCGAATCCAAGACGGACTGGAATATTTTCAGGCTGCTCGCGAAGAAGGTGAGCGAAATGGCACCGCTCGCCTTTCCCAAGCCGGTCCGCGACCTGGTCTCCTCGCCGCTCATGCATGACACGCCTGACGAACTGGCGCAGCCGCAAGTCCTCGACTGGGCCGAGGGCGAGTGCGCGCCGGTGCCGGGCAAGACCATGCCGCATCTGCGGGTGGTCGAGCGCGACTACGCGAACCTCTACAACAAATTCATCTCGTTCGGGCCGATGGCGCGCGAAGACGGCCTTTCCGCTAACGGCGTGCACGTCGCGATCAAGTCGCAGTACGACCAAATGCTCGAGAATCCCGTTATGCCGATGCCCGACCCGAGGCACATGCGTTGCGTCGAGTGGGGCGGCAAACGTTATCCGAGTCTGGAGGACGTGCTGGACGCGTGCAACACGCTGCTATTGACCGCGCCCGAGACCAACGGCGAGGCTTGCTGGCAGGCGTTCCATCATGAAGAGGAGCGCGTCGGCCTCCCGCTCACCGACCTCGCCGACAACGTGCGCGGCGTTACTATGAACTTCGGCGACATCGTGCGCCAGCCCAAGCGCCTGCTCATCAGCCCGGTCTGGAGCGGCATGGTCAACGACGGCCGCGCCTACTCGGCCTGGTGCATGCAAGTCGAGCGGCTAGTGCCCTGGCGCACGCTCACCGGCCGCCAAACGCTGTACGTCGACCACCCCTGGTACCTGGACTTCGGCGAGCACATAACGACCTACAAGCCCAAGCTCGAGCCGCGCAAGACCGGCGACATCGTGAAAAGCCGGGTCGACGACCGCTCCCTGGTGTTGAACTACATCACGCCGCACGGCAAATGGAACATCCACTCCACCTACAAGGACAACCACCGCATGTTGCTGCTGTCGCGCGGTATGGATCCGGTGTGGATCAACGACCGGGACGCTGCGCGGGTAGGCATCGAGGATAACGACTGGGTCGAGGTCTACAATGACAACGGCGTGGTGGTGACCCGCGCCAATGTGAGCCGCCGGATCCAGCCGGGCACTTGCATGTACTATCACGCGGTTGAGCGCACGGTGTACATCCCGAAATCGCAAGAGCGCGGGCGGCGCGCCGGCGGACACAACAGCGTGACGCGCACCCGCATCAACCCAGTGTATCTGGCGGGCGGCTACGCCCAGTTCACTTACGGCTTCAACTACTGGGGCCCCACTGGGATCTTTACGCGCGATACCCATGTCGTCGTGCGCAAAATGGAGAAGCTGGAATGGTAGGTGGCGCCGCGACTCATCCGCATGACCTCGCGCTTGAACTCGCGCATGAACACGCGCTTGAACTCGCGCATGAACACGCGCCGGCGCCAGTCAGCGTGCCGGCGCGAGTCGGCGTCGGAAAGTACGTGACCATCAACTACACGCTGCGCACCAACGGCGCGATCCGTCACATCCGTTCGGTAGTCTGGGGCGACGAGCCGCTGGAGTATCTGCACGGCAGCGGGCGGTTGCTGCCCGCCCTCGAACGAGCCCTCGAGGGCAAGATGGCGGGCGAGCGCTTCATGGCGACCCTGCCGCCCGAAGATGCTTATGGCGAGCGCGACAAGGCGTTGCAGCAGCGGGTGTCCGCCGAGCAGTTTGGCGGCGTCGACCAAGTCGAAGCGGGGATGTGTTTTCTCGCGCATAGCGAGGACGGCCGCCGCGCGGAGAACGTGATGATCACCGAGGTCAACGAAGAGAACGGCTTCGTGGTGGTCGATACCAATCACCCACTCGCCGGGATGACGCTCGAATACGACGTCACCGTGGTGGCCGTACGCGATGCCCCGGCGACAGGGGGATGCGGCAAGGCATAGGAACCAAGTCTTAGGATCAAAGGAGGACTACCCATGGAGATCCGATCTCAAGTTTCAATGGTCTTTCACCTGGATAAGTGCATCGGCTGCCACACCTGCACCATCGCGTGCAAGAACATCTGGACCGATCGCAAGGGCACTGAGTACATGTACTGGAACAACGTGGAGACCAAGCCGGGCACCGGATACCCGACACGTTGGGAGGACCAGACCAAATACCGCGGCGGCTGGGTGGTCGACGGGAAGAGGCAGAAGCGGCTGCGGCTGCGCCTGCAGGGCAAATGGGGAACGCTAAGCAACATCTTCTATAACCCCTATCTGCCCCAGCTCGACGACTATTTCGAACCCTGGACCTACGACTACCAGAACCTGTTCGACGCGCCTGAAGGCGACGACCAGCCCACCGCGCGCGCCATCTCGATGGTTACTGGCAAATACATGGACACCATCGAGGCGGGGCCGAACTGGGACGACGACCTGGGCGGCTCGCAGGTCTACGCAAACAACGATCCGAACCTCGACGGCGCCACCGAGGAGGAAATGCGCCAGATACAGGAGATCGACCGTACCGTCTTCTTCTACCTGCCGCGTATCTGCAACCATTGTCTCAATCCGGGCTGCGTAGCGGCCTGCCCGCAAGGGGCGATCTATAAGCGCGGCGAGGACGGCGTGGTGCTGGTCAGCCAGGAACGATGCCGCGCTTGGCGCATGTGCGTCTCGGGCTGCCCCTACAAGAAGACGTACTTCAACTGGTCGACCGGCAAGGCCGAGAAGTGCATCCTGTGCTATCCGCGCCTCGAAAGCGGGCAGCCTCCGGCGTGCTTCCACTCATGCGTGGGGCGTATCCGCTATATCGGCCTGCTGCTCTACGACGCAGACGCCATCGAGGAGGCGGCCAAGGCGCCGCAAGAATCGCTGGTGCAGGCGCAGCGCGACGTGATCAAGGACCCCTTCGACCCGGAGGTGATCGCGGCCGCCAAGGCGAGCGGGATTCCCGATTCGAAGATCGAGGCGGCGCAAAAGTCGCCCGTCTACCAGTTCGTCAAGAAGTGGAACCTCGCGCTGCCGCTGCATCCGGAGTTCCGCACCCTGCCGATGCTCTTCTACGTGCCGCCGCTGGGCCCGGTGCTCGCCAAAACGGGCAACGGCGTCTACGACAACGTGGCCACGGAGGGAAGGTTGGGGCCGTTGATGAGCTCGCTCGAAGGATCGCGCATATCGATGCGCTATATGGCGAGCCTGTTGACGGGAGGCAATGAACAGATCATCCGCGACGTCTATCGCAAGCTGGTCGCGGTGCGCGTCTACATGCGCGCGAAGCACGTCAAGGATATACCTGCGGACGAGGTGGAAAGGGCGCTCGCCGAAGGCAAGACTAATGCGGCCGAGGTAGAGGCGATCTTCCGGCTCACCTCGCTGGTCACCTTCGAAGAGCGGTTCGTGGTGCCGCCCATGGAGCGCGACACCTCGGTCGAGTCTATGTTTCCGGTGATCGATCCGGTCTCGCGCAACTACCCGGTTTACAAAGGCGCAGTCGGTACCGGCTTTCACATCGATCCGCAAAGAGGACCATGAGCTAGAGGACCATGAGCTAGAGGACCATGAGCCTCTTTTCGAACCGCGCACAGGTTCTGTTTTCGCGCCGCGCGCAGATCTTGGGGCTGTTCGCGGACATCCTCGATTATCCCGCCCCGGGACTGGCACGCAAGGCGGCCGAATGCGCCGCGCTGATCGGCGCGGCGCAACCGGAGGCGGCCGCCTTGCTGGAGAGCTTCCACGGCTTCGCCGAGGAGACCTCGCTCGGCAAGCTTCAGGAGGTTTACAGCGGCTTTTTTGACCTGAACTCGATCTGCCATCCGTATGTGGGTTATCAGCTGTTCGGCGAGAACTACAAACGCAGCAGCTTGCTGGTCGGGCTCAAGCAAGCCTATCGCGCCGAGGGATTCGAAGCGGACACCAGTGACATTCCCGACCGGCTGTCGATCGTGCTGCGCTTTGTTGCCCACAGCAAGGACGGGGAGGAAATCGACGAACTACTGAGCCGGGGGTTGCTGCCGGCGCTCGCGCGCATGACGACCAAGCCCGAATCCGACGGCCACCAGCACGACGGACCGATTGATATCGACGGCCACACCGGCATAGAACGCGCGAAGATCGACGACCGCGAAGAACGCAGGCAGCTCAAAGGCCAGAGCCAGGGCGACATTCTTGGCGCTGGCTTCCTGCTGGCGATGAGCGAAGATTACGACAAGGATGCCAGCGAAAAACGCGCGCACCCCTACCATCAGGCGCTCGAGGCGCTGCGTCTTTTGCTGGAAGTTGGCTTGACGAAGAAAAGCCCCGGTCTCGCTGCCGAGCAAGAACGCGTTCGTACCTGGACGCGCGAGCATTTCAATCTCGCCGACGGCGAAACCATCATGGTGTCGGAGCTCCCCTGTTCCGATCCGGGCTGCCCGCCGGTCGAAACGCACCTCGTGTTCTGGACGCAAGCCGGGCGTCACCAATTCAAGGTTTTCAAGCCGCTCGCGGAGGTCCTCCCAGACGACCTGCTAGGTTTGCGAGTGTGAGGAGGCACGTCGCATGAGTGACACCATCCTGTTCGTGGCTTTTCCGTATGTGGCGGTCGTGCTGGCGATCTGGGGCGGTGTCCACCGCTACCGCCACGATCGCTTTTCCTACTCCACCCTGTCCTCGCAGCTTCTGGAAAACCGCAGTCTGTTCTGGGGCTCGGTGCCGTGGCATTACGGCATCGTCATCGTTTTGCTGGCGCACCTGCTAGGGTTCCTTGTACCCGGCATGTGGGCGCGAATGACAGCGGCGCCGGTAGCCCTGTATACGATCGAGATAGTGGGCTTCGCGTTTGGGTTTGCCGCGCTGGTGGGGCTGTGCGTACTATTCGTGCGCCGCCTCGCCTATGAGCGTATCCGCGCTGTTACCAGCACCGTCGACTGGGTGCTGCTGGCAGTACTGCTGGTGCAGGTCGCGCTCGGCGTCTATGTTTCGCTGGTCTACCGTTGGGGCGCGGACTGGTATGTAGACACGGCCGTACCGTGGCTTGTCTCGCTGGTGAGCCTAAATCCCCAGACCCAGTACGTCTCGTCTTTGCCCTGGGTGGTCCAGCTGCACATGCTCAACGGGTTCCTGGTGATCGCCCTGTTCCCGTTCTCGCGGCTGGTGCATCTGATAATGTTCCCGTTCTGGTACTTGTGGCGGCCCTATCAGCTCGTGATCAGAAACCGCGCTATCAGGACGTGATCGGAAACCGATAGACGTGAGTGGCCTTTAGGCCGGCAAGCGTGATCGGCAAACCAAACAAAGCATAATCGATTTTGAGTGGAGGTCCTGATGAGTCGCACCCCTCAGTTGAATCCCACCTCACTCATGGATCCCGCCATTACATCGCCAGCGGAGATGGGAACTGCGCTGGCCGCACCCGAAACAGTGCCGCCAGCGGAGATGGGAACTGCGCTGGCCGCGGATGCTGCCCAGAAAGCCAAATTCGGCACCATTCACCTAATGATTCGCGGCTTTTTATGCACACCCTTTCTGGCCTATGGAGCCTGTACGACATTCGTCATGGTCGCCCAAGGCGTACCGCTCGCCGTGGCCGGACTTGTCTTCCCGGCTGGCTACGTCACGCTGAGCTTCCTCGGCCTGGAGATGGCGACCGGCAGCTTCGCGCTGATGCCCATCGGCATGTACGCCGGGACGATCACGCCGTCGCAGTTGGTTCGCAACTGGACCTGGACTCTAACGGGCAACCTGCTCGGAGGCATATTCTTCGCCTGGCTGCTCTGGTTCTCATGGACCTACGGGGGGGCCGCCGAGGTCCCTGTTCCAGGCCAGAGGCAGCTGCTCGTCGTCATCTCCAAGGCCGCCGAGCACAAGATCGAGTATATGAAGTACGGCGCCCTTGGCTGGTGCGCCGCCATTGGCATGGGTGTCCTTTGTAACTGGCTGGTGAGCCTGGGGTCCATCATGTCCAAAGCCACGCGCAGCACTGTGGGCCGGGCGGTGCTGATGTGGTTACCGATAGGGATGTTCTTTGCGCTGGGCTTCGAGCACACCGTAGTCAACATGTGGCTCTTCCCGACCGCTATCCTCTCGGGTGCCCACGTGAGCATCTACGACTGGTGGGTGTGGAATCAGATCCCGGTCACCATCGGCAATATCCTGGGTGCGATGGTGCTAAACGGCACCCTGTGGTACTACACTCATACTTTGCAGAGATAATAGCAGCTCACGTCCATCGTTGAGATACAGCACGCCGACTTCTCCGTGAATCTCCGACGGAAGCCCGCTCCACCGGGTTCTTGGCGCCGCCTCCGATCATCGCCCTGACCTGATTTTGGGTCAGGGTAGGCCGCCGCCGCTCAGCCGAAAGCTCGTTGATGGCCGCCGCGATGGAGCGGCGTAAAGTAGCGGCATGAGTGCCGGCGAATTTAATTTCAACTGCGCTCGGTGAACTCTGGAGCGGGAAATTGGGATCGTTAGACGCAAAGCACTTCCACGATGAAGAAGCGGCTGCCGCCAGCTCCTTGGGTTGGATGCACATGGTGATCCAGCGGGTGATGCGCGGGTACGCCGGCGAATTTATGCGCACCATGGAAGCTTCCCATTCATGAACTGGCTGGCGGAAGGAGCCCGGGGCCTCTCACCGGCCTATTTCGCCTTGGTCATGGCCACAGGGATAGTCTCCATCGCTTCGGACCGTGCGGAGCTCCGTACGATTGCCGCCGTTCTCCTGTGGCTGAACGCCGCGCAATATCTGCTGCTCTGGATTCTCACGGCGTGGCGGCTCTTGCGCTACCACCGAGCACTACTTAACGACTTGACGGATCATCAGGCGGCGCCGGGATTCTTCTCTGCAGTGGCCGCCACGGGCGTAATGGGAAATCAACTGGTAGTCACTGGCGCGTATGATCTCGCCTTGGCGTTCTGGATTTTTGGTCTTTTCCTCTGGATCATTCTGACCTACGCGATTTTCACTACCCTGACGATCAAGGAGACTAAGCCGACGCTCGAGCGGGGGATTACCGGGGCGTGGTTGCTTGCAGTTGTCGCGACGCAATCAATGGCGCTCTTGAGTGCGCTCCTGGCGCGACATTTCGAGCAGCCCGTCCGCCTCCATATCAATTTCGTCGCCCTGTCGATGTGGCTGTGGGGCGGGATGATGTACATCTGGATGATCTCGCTGATCTTCTATCGCTACACGTTTTTCAAGTTCTCGCCAGCCGATTTTTCGTCCCCGTACTGGATCAACATGGGAGCGATGGCCATCTCGACGTTCGCCGGCTCGCTGTTGATTGAGAATACCGTGGATGCGGCCTTCCTTGAGACGCTGCTCCCGTTTCTCAAGGGGTTCACGATCTTCTTTTGGGCGACCGGAACCTGGTGGATCCCGATGCTCGTCATCCTGGTCGTTTGGCGGCATCTCTATAGTAAATTCCCGCTTAAGTACGATCCTCTGTATTGGGGCGCGGTCTTTCCGCTCGGTATGTACGCGGTCTGCACCTTCGAGATGGTGCGCGCCATGAATCTAGACTTTCTGCTCCCGATCGCTCACGTGTTCGTTTACGTGGCCCTGCTGGCTTGGGCGACGACCTTCGTCGGGCTCATTCGGAGCCTTGTCAACAGCCTGATCCCTGCGCTCCACTCCGCGAATGGCCGCCGAAATTTCCGGTGAGGAGTGAGTTTCCAAGCGCGGCCGATTTCGGACGCGCACGCCGACGGCCTGATATGAGTCATTGTCCGATCAATGCACCAACGGGCTGAGTTTCCCCGCGGCATAGAGATCCGTTATTTTGTCGAGCGCAATAGGCTTCACCAGAGAGGCCTTTCCTGCGCTGCCAAAGGCCTCAAACCGCAGCTTGCAGATCTCGCGCGCAGCCTTGGTTGCATCAGCCAAGAATTTGCGCGGATCGAACTCGTCCGGCTTCTTGAACATCAGACGGCGCATCGCGCCCGTCATGGCTAAGCGAATATCAGTGTCGATGTTGACTTTGCGTACGCCGTGTTTGATGCCTTCCCGAATCTCTTCGACAGGCACGCCGTAGGTTTCCTTGATCTGACCGCCGTTCTCGCGGATGATGTCAAGCCATTCCTGCGGCACGGATGAAGAGCCGTGCATGACTAGATGCGTCATCGGAATACGCGCGTGGATCTCCTTGATGCGATTGATGGCCAGAATGTCGCCGGTTGGCTTGCGCGAGAATTTGTAGGCGCCATGGCTAGTTCCGATAGCAATAGCGAGCGCATCGACTCCCGTCTCTTTCACGAAATCGGCCGCCTGTTCCGGATCGGTCAAGAGCAGGTCGTGCGAAAGCTTGCCCTCGGCGCCTGATCCGTCCTCCTTCCCGGCTTCGCCGCTTTCGAGCGAACCCAGGACGCCGAGTTCGCCCTCGACCGACACACCGACAGCATGCGCTATCTCGACGACTTTTCGCGTCACCTTAACATTGTAGTCGTACGAGGATGGCGTCTTCATATCCTCGAGCAGGGAGCCATCCATCATAACGCTCGAAAAGCCTGAGCGGATTGCGCGCTGACATACAGCAGGGCTTGCGCCGTGATCTTGATGCATAACCACCGGAATATGCGGATAGGTTTCGACCGCCGCCTCGACCAAATGGCGCAGGAACGCTTCGCCAGCATATTTCCGCGCCCCGGCCGAGCCTTGCAAGATTACAGGACTGTCGCACTCGTCCGCCGCCTGCATGATCGCCTGAATTTGTTCCATGTTGTTGACGTTAAAGGCCGGCAGGCCGTAACCATATTCTGCTGCGTGGTCGAGCAATTGTCGCATCGAAACGAGAGCCATCCAGTGATCCTCCTTGGTGCTTGTTGGCCGTAAGTCAGTTTTTTCGCGCACGGGTCGCGGCTTGAAGCGCAGCAATCGCGGGCAGGGTCTTTCCTTCGAGGAATTCGAGAAACGCGCCGCCACCGGTAGAGATGTAGCCAATGTGCTTCTTGAGTCCGAACCGGCTGATCGCAGCGAGCGTGTCGCCCCCGCCTGCGATCGAGAAGGCCTTGGAGCTTGCGATGGCCTCCCCGAGGGCCTTGGTGCCGCAAGCGAATGCGTCCATTTCGAACACTCCGACCGGACCGTTCCAAACGATCGTACCCGCCTGACCCAATTGACACGCATAGGCAGCGGCGGTGCGAGGTCCAATATCAAGAATGATATCGTCATCGGCGACTGCGTCGGACGCGACGATCCTCGATGGCGCGTCGTCTCCAAAGGTTTTGCTAACCACCAGATCGACTGGCATGGCGACCGCCCCACCCTTCTGGCGCATGATCGCTATGATCGTGGCCGCTTCGCCGACCAGATTTGGCTCCGCCAAAGATTTGCCGACATTGCAGCCGGCAGCACACAGAAAGGTGTTGGCGATGCCGCCACCAACGATGAGGACGTCGACCTTGTCGACCAGCGCACGCAGGATCGTGAACTTGGTCGAAACCTTCGATCCGCCCACGATCGCGACGAGAGGGCGTTCCGGCAGAAGTAGAGCCTTGCTCAGTGCGTCGATCTCGGCCATCAGAAGGGGACCGCCGCACGCAATCGGTGCGAAACGCGAAATGCCGTCGCCTCGACGCGGTGCGCCGCTCCGAATGCATCCATGATGAACACGTCGCACAGAGCGGCCATGGACCTTGACAGAGGCTCGTCGTTTGCTTTCTCACCCACGTTGAAACGGCAGTTTTCAAGGAGAACCGCTGAGCCTGGCGAGACCTCGATACCGTTGAGCCAGTCGCGCGCGAGTGGCACAGTGCGCTCCAGAAGCTGCGACAGACGCTGGGCAACAGGTGCGAGCGAATCGACTTGCGAGAATGCGCCCTCACTCGGCCGCCCCAGATGGGACGCGATCATAAGCGCCGCACCGGAGCCGAGAGCGTAGTGGATGCCTGGCAAAGCGGCCCGGATACGCGTGTCGTCCGCAACCTCACCATCCGGTGCAAGCGGCACATTGAAGTCGACGCGCATGAAGACACGCTTTCCCCGAAGGGCGACGTCGCTCATCCTGGTGATCCGATCCATGGCGCTTTGCTCCGTCACCTCGCGTGCATGAGCGCGACGGTTGTGTTGAGCATGCGGTCGAGGCCGCGTAGACGATCGTCGCGTCGACAGCCTTGTCGCTGGGCGCAGAGATCGCGACCTTTTTCGCGCCGCCGGCAAGATGTGCGCAATACAATCTTGTTGCTAGTGTATCGGCTCGTGCGTTCGAGCACGAAATCGACCCCGAGGGGGCCCCGAGGGACGACGGAGGGGTTTCGGTCGGCGAACACTTCGAGTCGATCGCCATTAGCGACCAGCTGATTGTCATCTACCGCGACTGAGCCTGCGCAGCGATCATGCGCGGTGTCATAGCGCATGAGACGCGCGTTTGTTTCGGCATCTCCAAGATCATTTATGGCCACGATTTCGATATCGTGGACTCTGCCCGCTTTCATAAAGGCGCACGGGACATTAGGGCCGATTCGGCCATATCCATTAATCGCGATATCGATGGTCATGACTTATGCTCCACGAACCGGCCTTCAACCGTTGCTCAAGAGAGCCCATGCGCGCTGTGGACCAGCAACCTTGCCGTTTCGGCAATCCGTTCAGCTGTGAAACCGAAATGCGGAAATAATGCACTGGCGGGTGCCGACTCGCCGAAGCCCTCCATGCCAATGACAGCTCCGTCGAGCCCGACATATTTCCACCAGAGAGCGGTGGCGCCGGCTTCGATAGCGATCCGCTTGACCCCATCGGGAAGCACGGAGCGGCGGTAGGCCAGATCCTGACGATCAAAGACCGTTGTCGAGGGCATGGAGACGACGCGCACCGAAACCCCTTGCCCGGATAGGATCTCCTTTGCCTTTATTGCCAGCGTGACTTCCGAGCCGGTAGCAATCAGAACGAGGTCTGGTTCTCCCGTCGGCGCATCCACGAGTACGTAGCCCCCCCTGGCGGCGAGACTGGCTCGATCGCCATCGTCTCGCTGCGCCGGGAGATTCTGACGCGACAACAGCAGACTCGTTGGGCCATCCCGTCGCTCGACGGCGGCCCTCCAGGAGACTGCGGTCTCCAAAAGATCACAGGGGCGCCAGACATCCATGTTGGGGATCAGTCGCAGCGACATCGCGTGCTCGACGGGCTGGTGCGTCGGCCCATCCTCACCAAGCCCGATCGAGTCATGCGTGAACACGAATATCGAGCGCAGACGCATTAGCGCGGCCATTCGTAGTCCGTTTCGTGCATAGTCCGAGAATACAAGGAACGTGCCCCCGAACGGGATGTAGCCGCCGTGTAGCGCGAGCCCGTTAGTGATGGCTGTCATGCCGAATTCACGAACGCCGTAGTGGACATAATTGCCGCCTTCGTTACGACCGACGGTTCGGCTTGCCTTCCAGTTCGTTAGGTTGGAGCCAGTCAAATCCGCCGAACCCCCCAGAAGTTCCGGCAACATGGATGCGAGGGCTTCGATGGCCAATTGTGAAGCCTTGCGTGTCGCGATCGCTTCGGTCGCCCGAGCTACACCTGTCATCCAGGCATTGGCCTGCACGTCGAAGTCTGCCGGAAGATCGCCAGCCATGCGACGGCGGAACTCTGCGGCAGGCACCGGGTACTCGCCGGCGTAGACCTCGAACCGCTGTTCCCATTTGCGCTGCATGCGCTCGCCTTCGCGCCGTGCGTCCCACTCCGCGCGTATCTGCGCGGGGATCTCGAATGGCGCGTAAGCCCACCCCAACGCCTGACGTGTGGCAGCGACTTCTTTAGCGCCAAGCGGCGCCCCGTGAACGTCGTGCGAGCCCGCCTTATTCGGCGCACCCCAGCCAATCACCGTCTTGCAACAGACGAGGGTGGGTTTCCCGCAGGTTTTAAATGCTGTCCGGATTGCGGATTCGATCGCGGCGGGATCGTGTCCGTCGACATCGCGGATGACGCGCCACCCATAAGCCTCGAAGCGGCTGGGTGTGTCGTCGGTGAACCAGCCCCGAACATGGCCGTCAATAGAAATACCATTATCATCATAGAATGCGACAAGCTTCTCGAGGCCGAGCGTGCCTGCAAGCGAGCAGACCTCGTGCGAGATCCCTTCCATTAGGCAGCCGTCGCCGACGAACACGAAGGTTCGGTGGTTGACGATCGTGTGGGTCGGCCGGTTGAATTCCTCCGCCAGAAGCTTCTCGGCGAGAGCCATACCGACCGCATTCGCAAGGCCCTGCCCAAGCGGTCCGGTTGTCGTTTCGACCCCGGGGGTGACGCCGACTTCGGGATGGCCCGGTGTCTTCGAATGGAGTTGGCGGAAGCGCTTCAGCTCGTCAAGCGGAAGGTCATAGCCCGACAGATGCAAAAGCGCGTAAAGAAGCATTGAGCTATGACCGTTCGACAAAATGAAGCGATCGCGATCCGGCCAGTGGGGGTCAGCGGGATTGTGTTTGAGATAGCGATTCCATAGAACTTGGGCGATATCAGCTAACCCCATCGGCGCGCCGGGATGGCCGGATTTTGCCTGTTCAACAGCGTCGATCGCCAGCATGCGCAATGCATTCGCCAGCGTGCGATTGTCCGGGGCGCTCTTCATTTGCGGCATTGCGGTCATGGGCGTAGTCCTGTTCAGAATGCTTTCCTCTTGCGATCCATCAGTTGCCAAATCATTGGCGTGAAGATGAGTTGCATCGCCAAGGCCATTTTACCTCCGGGGCACACAATCGTGTTGGCGCGTGACATGAAACTGTCGTGCAGCATTGAGAGGAGATAAGGAAAATCGATACCCTTCGGATTCCGGAAACGGATGATGAGCATGCTCTCGTCGGCGCTTGGGATGTCACGCGATATGAACGGGTTCGACGTGTCGACTGTCGGCACCCGCTGGAAGTTGACATGCGTTTCAGAAAACTGGGGACAAATGTACTTTACGAAATCCGGCATGCGACGGAGAATCGTATCGACGATCGCCTCTTGCGACTGGCCTCGGGCGTCCCTGTCGCGGTGCAGCTTCTGGATCCATTCCAGATTGATGATCGGCACGACGCCAATGAGCAAGTCGGCGTGACGTGCGACATCGACCTTGTCAGTCTTGACCGCACCATGAAGCCCTTCGTAGAACAGCAGCTCTGTGCCTGATGGGAGGTCTTCCCATGCTGTGAATGTGCCAGGCTTTTGTTTGTAAAGTAGCGCCTCCTCTTCGTTGTGGAGATATTTCCGCGTTTTTCCAGCCCCCGTTTTGCCGTAGTCACGAAAAAGAGCTTCGAGTTCCTCGAGCAAATTTGTGCCTGGGCCAAAATGACTGAGGTTCTGGTTTCCGAGCTTCTGCGCCTCGGCCATTTTCGCGCGCATTTCTGTGCGGTCGTACCGATGGAAGGCATCGCCCTCAATGATCGCTGCGGCGACGCCCTCGCGGCGAAAGATCTGCTGAAAAGTTGTCTTCACAGTTGTCGTGCCGGCGCCCGACGAACCGGTAATCGCGATGATCGGATGTTTTGCGGACACGGCGTGACCTCGGATGCCTTCAGCGGGAGCGGAACAGCGAGCGCTTGTGGAAAAGCGGCGTTTCGAAAGTCGGCTCTTCTCCCTCATCATAATATTTGTGATAGGCGATCAGCCGCTCGACTTCGGCGCGTGACCCGAGGATCAAAGGTACGCGCTGATGCAGAGTTGTCGGCGCGATGTCCAGAACGCGCTCCCGGCCCGTGGACGCGGCGCCGCCGGCTTGCTCGACGATCATTGCCATCGGGTTCGCCTCATACATTAGGCGCAGGCGGCCCGACTTCGACGTGTCCTTGGTATCGCGCGGATACATGAATAGACCGCCGCGAATCAAGATGCGATAGATCTCGGCAACGAGTGACGCGATCCAGCGCGTATTGAAGTCGACTCCTCGTGGCCCTGTCTTGCCTTGGATGCACTCCTCGACGTAGCGCCTGACGGGCGGCTCCCAGAAGCGTTCGTTCGATGCATTGATCGCAAACTCGCAAGTTGTCTCTGGAATGCGCATGTTGGGATGCGTTAACGTGTAAGCGCCGATCTCCCGATCGAGCGTGAACCCGTGCACGCCGGCGCCGAGCGTGATTACGATCATCGAGGTGGGGCCATAAAGAGCAAAACCGGCCGCGACCTGCTTGGTCCCGGGCTGCAGGAAATCCGCCACAGTCGGATGCGTGACACCCGGCGGCGCGCACAGTATCGAGAAAATGGTTCCAACCGTGACATTAACGTCGATATTCGAGGAACCGTCGAGCGGATCAAACAGGAGCAGATAGCTGCCCTTCGGATATTCCGCCGGAATGGAGTAGGGCTCTTCCATCTCCTCGGAAGCCATGCCACAAAGCTGGCCGCCCCACTCACATGTCTCAAGGATGATTTCGTTCGCGACGACGTCAAGCGGCTTCTGGTCTTCGCCCTGGACGTTGACACTCGTCGCAGTGTCGTCCCGCGCGATCAATGCCCCGCGCGAGACGGCCGATGCAATGAACTTGCACGATGTCTGAATGTCGTTGAGTAGCCCAGTGAGATCCGGATCTGGGTTGGCACCGCGGTGCTCATTCTCGATGATGAACTTGCTGAACGTCGACCGGCGATGTGGCATCGCTTCCTCCCGTGGACCAGTGTCTATTACATGAACACCCGACTGGCGCGGATATCCTCCGCCGCGATTGTCTGAAGTGCGCTCTTATCGAGCGGCTTGCCGCGCTCGGAAAACAAGCGGTTCGCCTGGCGCAGCCGCGCACGGTCTAGTGCATTGCGGATCGAGCGCGCATTCGAGAACCGCGGTTGGCGCATACGGCGCTCGATGTATTCCCGCATCGCCGTTTCGGCCGGAAGATCGAACCGATATTGCATCTTGGTCATCATGCACTTGGCGATGTCCATAAGCTCCTCGGCACCGTAATCGGGGAATTCGATATTGTGGGCGATCCGAGAGGCCATGCCTGGATTACTCTTGAAAAACGTGTCCATCCGGTCCTTGTATCCGGCCAGGATCACGACAAGATCATCGCGGTTATCCTCCATGACCTGGAGGAGAATTTCGATCGCCTCCTGGCCGTAGTCGCGCTCGTTTTCGGGTCGATAGAGGTAGTAGGCCTCGTCGATAAACAGTACGCCGCCCATGGCCTTTTTGAGTATCTCTTTCGTTTTTGGCGCCGTGTGACCGATGTACTGGCCAACGAGATCGTCGCGTGTGACGCTGACGACATGATCGCGCCGTGCATATCCGAGCCGATGCAGGATCTCCGCCATCCGCAAAGCAACGGTCGTCTTTCCGGTGCCGGGATTGCCCGTGAAGCACATGTGCAAGGAGGGTGATTCCGCCTGGAGCCCGAGCTGATGCCGCGCGCGTTCAACAAGCAGCAACGCCGCGATTTCCCGGATTCGTGTTTTAACCGGTACGAGTCCGATAAGCTCGCGATCAAGCTGATCAAGCGTTTCGCCGATGCTCGTCTTGGCAAAGAGATCGGCGAGATCGACGCACTCGGTGGCATCTGTTGGTACGGGTGGAGCAGTTGTCACGCGGCCCTCCCCGCTGCAGTCGCAGCCGCAAGTTCGCGACGCATGGCGCCGATGACGGAGCGGAAACCGCCGTCTTCATTGCGGGCACCAAAGATCGCTGAACCGGCGACAAACGTGTCGGCGCCCGCCTCCGCGATGGCGCGAATGTTCCCAACCTTTACGCCGCCATCGACTTCGAGCCACATCGATTGCCCGCCGCGAGCGACCTGCGCGTCGATGCGGCGGCGAAGTGTGGCAAGCTTGGTCAATGCCTCAGGAATGAAGGCCTGACCTCCGAAGCCAGGATTGACCGACATCACGAGGATGAGGTCGAGTTTGCCCATCACGTGATCAAGGACGTGCAACGGTGTTGCGGGATTCAACACCAGTCCAGCCTTGCAACCGAGCTCCCGGATCATGGACAATGTACGATCGACATGTTCGGATGCCTCTGGATGGAAGGAAATGATGTCGGCGCCCGCCTTGGCGAACATCCCGGCGAGCGCGTCGACTGGCTTCACCATCAGATGAACGTCGATCGGCGCCTTCAGACGTGGACGTATCGCTTCGCAGACCACCGGTCCGATCGTAAGGTTCGGGACGTAATGATTGTCCATCACGTCGAAATGAATCACGTCGGCGCCTGCGGCGATCACCCCTTCCACGTCCTCGCCAAGCCGCGCGAAGTCGGCGGAGAGTATCGAAGGGGCGATCCGGAAAGCGCCGTTGTTCATGATCGAGCCCTCGGTCAGTAGCGCTGGCCGGCCGGCTTGGCACCGGCATAGCTGCGCATGGTGTAGTGAACCTGCCGCCCCGGCCCTTCGGCGCGGACCAATTCGAAGCCTGGCTCTTCGGCAGGACGGTTGACGATGAAGGACATGCGCAACGTCTCGAACCCCTTCTTGGAGTCGAAGGCCAGGACCTTGATGTATTTTGCGCTGTGCGCCTTCCGGCAGGCGGTGACCTCGAGCATGACGCCTGCCGGGTCCTTGATGTCGAACATGGGCTGGCCCCACATGTCCCAATAGGGATTGCGGGGGTGAGGATCGTCGGTGAACTCGACGGACAATGCCCAACCTTGCGCAAGGGCGTAGTGGATCTGCTTCTCGATTTCTGCGTCTGTCAATTCGGGAAGAAACGAGAACTGTCCTTGTGTCAGTCGCATGTGGCGCTCTCCTGATCTCAACTGGTGGTTGGGGTAGGCACATAGTCGACCGAGTCAGTCGACGCATAGTCGAAGGTCACGTCCTTCCAGGTGTCGAGCGCGGCCCGCAGCGGCGTGCACCATTTGGCGGTATTGGCCAGAATCTGTGGACCTTCACCCCAGATGTCGCGACCTTCGTTGCGCGCCTTGACCATGCTCTCGAGCGCCACACGGTTGGCCGTGGCGCCAGCTCGGATGCCCTGCGGATGGCCGATTGTACCGCCGCCGAACTGAAGGACGACATCGTCACCGAGATAGGTCAGCAACTGATGCATCTGCCCGGCGTGAATGCCTCCTGAGGCGACCGGCATCAGCTTCTTGAGGCTTGCCCAAGGCTGATCGAAGAACACCCCGTGCTGTAGATTCTTCGTGACATGGTTCTCGCGGCAGGTGTCATAGATGCCGCGAATAACGTTCGGGTCACCTTCCAGCTTACCGACGACGGTGCCCGCGTGGATGTGGTCGACTCCAGCCATACGCATCCATTTCGCGATGACGCGGAACGATACGCCGTGGTTCTTTTGGCGTGTGTACGTGGAGTGCCCGGCCCGATGCAAATGCAGGATCATGTCGTTCTTCCGGCACCATTTCGCCATCGACTGGATCGCCGTATAGCCGATGACAAGGTCGATCATGACGATGACGCTGCCGAGCTCCTTGGCGAACTCCGCCCGCTCGTACATGTCTTCCATGGTCGCGCCGGTGACGTTGAGGTAATGGCCCTTGATCTCGCCCGTCTCGGCGATGGCCTTGTTGACGCCCTCCATGCAATAGAGGAAGCGGTCACGCCAATGCATGAACGGCTGTGAGTTGATGTTCTCGTCGTCCTTCGCAAAATCGAGGCCGCCGCTGAGCGCCTCGTAGACGACGCGACCATAGTTGCGACCGGAGAGGCCGAGCTTCGGCTTCATCGTGGCGCCGAGCAGAGGCCGGCCGAAATTGTTCAGGCGTTCCCGTTCGGAGACGATGCCAGTCGCTGGCCCCTGAAAGGTCTTCAGGTAGTGGGGCGGGATGCGCATGTCCTCGAGACGAAGCGCTTTGAGCGGCTTAAAGCCGAAGACGTTGCCAATGATCGAAGCCGTGAGGTTGGCAATCGAACCTTCCTCGAAGAGGTCGAGGTCATAGGCGATATACGCGAACCACTGGCCGGGCGTGCCGGGTACAGGCTCGATCTTGTAGGCCTTCGCTCGGTAGTATTCACTATCGGTAAGACGATCTGTCCAGACTACCGTCCAGGTAGCGGTGGAGGATTCGCCCGCGACGGCCGCAGCTGCTTCCTCGGGATCCACCCCGTCTTGCGGCGTGATGCGGAAGACTGCGAGCACGTCGCGGTCCTTCGGCTCGTAGTCAGGTTCCCAATACCCCATCTGTTTGTACTTCAGAACGCCCGATTTATAACGCTCCTTCATGTTGGTAATCTTGATATCGACTGGCTTGTTCATATTCGCTTCCTTCCTGAATGTTCAGTTTCAGATTGGTGGCTGCGCAAGGTTGGTCGGCCGACGTGAGCCACAAGCCGGGGAGGGTTCGTTCAGCGCCCCGCACAAGTCTTCGTCGCTAGGCCGCCAGTTCGAAGCGCTTCACGCTGAAAAACGGTGCGGTTGCCCTTGGCAGCAGGCCATTTACTAGCAGCTGCGCTTTGGCGGCCTGAGCAGTCCGTATAAAATGAAACACATCGACTGGCTTTTTCATGAGTGACGATCCAGGCGTGACCATTGATCCACATGCAGCTAACAGCTCGGACATAATAAAGTAAAACAAGATATACTGTCCGGAATGTTAAGGTATCCCTTGTGC
>WNGL01002169.1_pt1 | contig 23962 bp, 23 predicted proteins | sample 5400591 | NCBI WGS metagenome assembly WNGL01 (sample SAMN13153377, study PRJNA577476) | soil metagenome | isolation source: 80 cm soil or saprolite under Garry oak tree replicate 1 | place: USA:California | collected 2016-06-15 | reverse complement strand
GTCGAGCGAAAAGCTCAGGTAGAGCTTCGGCTCGACCGCTTTCTGGCCCATCATGGGCAACCCCTCCGACTAAGACGTGGACTGCAACAGGAAGGTCAGCCAGATTCTCTGTTATTGGACCGAGTTCGGCAACAGCCCCCCACCGGCTGGTGCACGAGGGTGGATGGCAGGTGGTGAAAGCTGGGAGCGACTTCCGCTTTATTCCGCCTGAGCGGCTGCGCGCGGCGTTCGCTCGCGCTCCCGACCTACAAACGGCCGCCTAGCGGCGCTCGTTCGCCCTGACGACCTCACTCAACAATCTGAGTAGCTCACCGCGCTCCTCCAAATCAAGCGGGCCGACCAATCGATCCGTCATGGCGTGCGTACGTGGGATCAGCTGCTGCACCGTATGCAAACCGCGCGTCGTCAGGGTGATCGTTTTGCGGCGGCCGTCGTGTTGGTCGCGCTCCGTGCGGATCAGCCCGCGATCGCACAGGCGCGAAACCACCTCGGCCATCGTGGAGCGGTCGAGCGAGATGCGCTCGCCGAGCGTGCGCTGGTCGAGAGTCGGCTCGGCGTACAGCGCGTTCAGTGCCGCGAATTGCGGCGACGTAATGGTGCGTGAAACCTCCTCGTCCCACAGCAGGTTCATCACCTGGACCGCGCGGCGCAGGAGGTGACCTGGGTGTTGCATCAGGTCGTCCGGCTGTTGCGCGTCACGCCGCACGTTCTTCACCCTTTGCCACCACTCGATAACCCACCGGCAGCAGGCGCAAGCCCAGCCGTTCCTCGACCGTCCCCCACAGGCCGCGGGGCAGCGCGAGCGCGAAGAGCGCCGCGGTGGCGCCGAGACCAACCAGGTACCACGGGCCGCCCTGCGTAAAGGTCGTCTGGATCGCGAACAGCAGGATCGCGCCGATGATCGGGCCCTCAAACGTGCCGAGGCCGCCGACCAAGACCATGAAGATCATGTACGCGGACCACTGCACGCTGAAGACCGATCCGGGCTCGATGAACAGCGTGTTGGCCACGATCAACACCCCGGCGGCCCCGCAGCCGAAGCCCGCCAGGACGAACAGCAGGCGTTTGCGCGCCGCGACCCGAACCCCCAGCGAGCGGGCGGCATCTTCGTCGTCCCGGATCGCCTGCAGGGAGGCGCCCAGCGGAGATCGCAATAGAAAGAAGAGGGCGACCAGGAAGACGACTGCGAAGGCAAGGGCGAGCCAGAACGTGTACGCCTGGCGGAAGTTTGGCTCGTACTGGTTCATCTGAATCAGCGAGATGCCGGTGCCGGCGCCGAGGTTCTGGTCCAGCCGGACGATGATCGACATGACTTCGGCGATGACCCACATCCCGATCGCAAATTGGGCAGCCCGCAGCCGGAGTGCAAACAGCGAGATCGGGAGCGAGATCAAGCCGGCGAGCAGCGTCGCCAGGACCATGGCGATGTAGGGACTGACGCCCTGGTCGGCGAAGAAGACGGTTCCATAGGCCCCGATCCCGATAAACGCCTGCTGTCCCACGGACAGGAGGCCGCCGTACCCGGCGAGCGCGTTCCACATCGCTGCCAGCAGGACCAGGATCAAGAGCGTGGTGAGCTTTTGCACCACATCCGATTCGAAGACCAAGGGGACGCTGGCCAGGGCCACCGCGACCACGGCCATCCCGCCCGTGAAGACCTTCGACGTCCGCGTCCAGCGCGCGACTTTCATCGTGCGACCCTCAGGACAATTCGGCCGCCGCCGTATCGGGCGATGAGCACCACCAGAAACAGCAGGTGGCCTGCCATGACCGAGAATTGCGGGTGGATCTGCGCGCCGAGCGTCTGCGCTACACCGAGCGCGACGCCCCCTAGCAGCGTGCCCCAAAGGGATCCCATGCCACCGATGACGACCGCCTCGAAAGCGAAGATGAGCTGGGTCGGGCCGCTGACCGGGTCGAACACGGATCGGATCGCAAGGAAGAACCCGCCCAGGGCGGCGGTCGCGACCGCCAGCGCCGTCGCCGACGCATAAACGCGGCGGCTGTTGATGCCGACGAGCTCGGCGGCGTCGGCGTCCTCGGCGGTCGCTCGCATCATCCAGCCGAAGCGGGTCCTGGAGAGGGACAGCTGGAGCGCACCGAAGACGGCCACCGCAACGACCAGCACGACAATGCCAAGCGCCGAGACCGAGAGGCCACCCGTGACCTGCCAGCTCGCCGTCGTGAGAGCTCCCGCGCTGCCACCGAGCGAGTGCACGTCCGGGGAGAAGGTGAGCTGGAGCAGGTTCTGGATCACGATCGACAGGCCAAACGTCGCGAGCAGCGGCGTCAGGATGCCCCCCTTGAGGCTGCGCTCCAGAATCGTGAGCTGAAGCAAGTAACCCAGCACAACCATCACCGGCAGCGCCGCCGCGAATGCGACGAAAGCCGAAACCCCGGTGTGCTCGACGATCACGAATACGACGTATGCGCCGAGAACAGCAATGTCACCGTGCGCCAGGTTGATGATCCTCATCACCCCGAACATGAGTGAAAGCCCACATGCAAGCACCGCGTAAAACGCCCCGAGGAAGACACCCTGCAGGGCTGCATTGAGAAGCGTCATGCGGGCTTCCGCAGACCGAAGTAAGCGCTGACCAGGTGGTCGCGATCCAGCGCTGCGGCGGCTCCCTCGAGCACCACTCTGCCCTCGAGCATGCAGATGACGCGCCCCGCCACCCGCAGCGCGCGGGTCAGGTCTTGCTCCACCAAGAGCACGGTTGCGCCTTCGCCGATGATTCCCACCAGGGAGCGGTACACGGCGTCGACGACGATTGGCGCGAGCCCGAGCGAGACCTCGTCGAGAAGGAGGAGTCGAGGATTGCTCATCAGAGCGCGGCCGATCGCGACCGCCTGCTGTTCGCCCCCGGATAGGTTGGCGGCCGGCGTGCGCCTCCGTTGCTGCAACATCGGAAACACCTCCAGCACGGACTGCACGTTCCATCGTCCGCGTCGGCGGGGAGAAGCGGCGACCCGGAGGTTTTCCTCCACGGTGAGGCTCGGGAAAAGACGCCGGCCCTCGGGCACGAGGGCGATCCCCAGGGCCACGCGGCGATGCGCGGGTAGCCCGGTGATGTCGACCCCATCGAACATCACCCGTCCGTCATGCGGCCGGTGCGAACCGGCGACGGCTCTCAGGAGCGTGGTCTTGCCGGCTCCGTTGGCGCCTATCAATGCGACCGTCTCGCCCGCCTCGACCTCGAAAGACACGCCGCGGACCGCCTGCAGCAACCCGTAGCGACAGTCGAGTGCGTCGACCTTAAGCAGCGTCACGCTCCGCCTCCGAGGTATGCGTCGATCACCGCAGCCTGGGACACCACTTCGTCGGGGCGACCATCCGCGATGATCCTGCCGGCGTCCATGCAGACCAGGCGACCGACCACCTGCATCAGGACGTGCACGATGTGCTCGATCCACAGCACCGCGATCCCGCGGTCGCGCAAGCCCGCGACGGTCTCGACCAGCGCGGCGGATTCGGCATCGGTGAGCCCACCTCCGATCTCATCGAGAAGAAGCACGGCGGGCTCGACCGACAGCGCGCGAGCCAGCTCGAGGCGCTTGCGCTGCACGAGGCCAAGCCCTTCCGCGCGGCGGTTGGCTAGCTGGGTCAACGCCGTCCGATCCAGCACTTCGAGGCAGAGGTCATAGGCCTCGCGGCCGCGATGGCGCCCGCCCGCCGTGGCGCCGACCAGCACGTTCTCGAACACTGTCATCCCCGCAAACGGTCGTGGCACCTGGTGGGTGCGGGCGATGCCAAGCTTGCAGCGGTCGGCGGCTCCTCTCGACGTGACGTCGCGGGACTTGAACACGATGCTACCGGTGTCCGGCGCGAGCGAGCCCGCGAGCACGCTGAGCAACGTCGTCTTGCCTGCTCCATTGGGACCGACCACCCCCACCGCCTCGCCAGGTCTCAGGTCGAGGTTGACGCCGTCGAGCACCGCGAGCGCACCGAAGCGCTTGCGCACGTCGACCGCGGCGAGAACTACTTCGGTTCTCGCCTCCATACCGTCTGTTCTATCCGGAATACGGCTTCAGCGTCGAAGCGATCGGCACGTTGGGGTCGGCTGCGTTTTCGCAGATCACGAAATCGATCGGCCACCTCGACACGCCTTCCTTCCATTGGCCTCCGATGATCGGGGTGCTCACCACGTTGGGCACCGCCGTTCCGGCCAGCGATGCAGGCTTCGACCAATCGAGGTTGCCGACAGGGGTCTCAACCGTGAGCGTCTTCATCGCGTCGACGATCTTCGATTTGTCCTTCGGATTGTCGCTGGCCTTAAGCACCGCGGCGGCGACGTCGAACAGAGACAGGCTCGCACCAAGTTGCTGGTTCCACTGCTTACCGGTCGCGGATTCATAGCCGTCGCCGAGCTGCTTGCTGGTGACGCCCGTCAAGGAAGACTTGTACGGCCAGGTCGGCGCCCAGTAGACGCCCGACGCGAGGCCGTTGCCGATCGAGCCAAGCGACGTGACCTGAGAGGGAAACAGACCGGTCTTGGCGATCTGGCCGATCTTCACGTGGTGCGTGTAACCCTGCTGCGAGGCCTGTCGCCAGAAGGTCGCGAAGTCCGGCGGGATGGGGAATGTGTTGAAGATCTGGCAGTCCTCGCTGATGAACTTCTGGATCTGCGCCGTGTAGTCGTTGGTGCCGTCCTCGTACGGCCCGGGGTCGACGATGGTGTAACCCGCGCCCTTCAACAGCGGCGCGAGCACTCCCCTGATGGCATTACCGTCGGCGTCATTGGGATACATCACACCGACCTTCTTGTTGGTCGGAACCTGTGGCCACAGATGGGTGTAGGCCAGGAAGAACTGCTCGACGCCGAAGCAGTAATGGAAGGTGAATTTGAACGGCGAAGGCTGACCGGGTTTGGCGCCGCGACCGAGGTACCACGCCTCCCACGGCACCACAGTCGAGATGCAAGGAACGCCCGCCGCCTCGCATGCGTCCGAGACGGGGTTGACGGTCTCAGGAGTGGAGGTGGTGAGCATCAGGTCGACCTTCTGGCTCTGGATCAGGTCGCTGGCCTGCTGCGAGCCCACAGAAGGCGTCGACTGGCCGTCTCGATTGATGATCTGCACCGAATAGTTGGTGCCGCCGATCGACAGACCGCCCTGGAACGCTTTTTTGGCCAATCCGATCACGTACGCGTCGGGCTCCCCGAAGCCCGCGGCTGGGCCTGTGATGGGGCTGATGTAGCCGATCTTGATCGTGCCGGAGGGCGTCGACGAGGATGAGGTCAGGCACGACTCGAGGACGCCGGGGACCGCCAACCCACCCAGGACAAGACCCGTGCCTTTGAGCATTTCTCGGCGCGTGAGTGACACCTGAATACCTCCCCTGTTCAGGCCGGTAGAAGGCAATTGCTCCGTGTACCGACGATCGGAGTTTGAGCCAGTTCATAATGCCCGTCAAGGGTCGTGACCGAGCACCGAGGCGACCGGCAAGACTACGAACCGCCGTACCTCCACCCGGGCTACCGCGCGACGCAGCTGCGCGCCCCCGGCCAGCGTCCGGTAAAGCTGCCCGACGGATGGTTCCATCGGGCGCCGGGCCCGGTCTTCGGGCGCATACCAGTCCGGCCGGGAGATGCCGACCTGACCCGGCAGCATCGGGGCGAGCCGCTGGGGGAGCGGATCGTGATCGTCGGGCGGGTGCTGGATTCGGACGGCCGGCCGGTCCGCAACACGCTGGTCGAGGTGTGGCAGGCCAACGCAGGCGGGCGTTACGTCGACCCGGTGGACGACCATCCCGCACCCCTCGACCCCAACTTCACCGGCGCGGGACGGTGCCTGACCGACGGTGATGGCGCCTATCGATTCGTGACGGTCAAGCCTGGCGCCTACCCGTGGCGCAACCACGCCAACGCGTGGCGCCCGGCGCACGTGCATTTCTCGCTGTTCGGACCCTCGCTCGCGGGCCGGCTCGTGACGCAGATGTATTTTTCAGGTGATCCGCTGATCCCCATGGATCCGATCCTCAACTCCATCCCCGACCCTCGCGGTCGCGAGCTCCTGATGGCGCGCTTCGACCTCGACACCACGATTCCGGAATGGGCGCTGGGCTACCGGTGGGACATCGTCCTTCGCGGCCACGGCGCGACGCCGGTCGAGAGCTGAATGGTCCCAACGCCGTCGCAAACGGTCGGGCCGTTCTTTGGATTTGCCCTTCCCTTCGACGATGACGCGATGTCCGCGCCCGATGGCATCCGCATCGAGGGGCAGGTCCTGGACGGCGCAAGCGAACCCGTGCCCGATGCGCTGCTGGAGGTTTCGCAGGAGGAACAGTTCGGGCGATGTCGCACCGACGAAGAGGGCGCTTTCCATTTCTCGGTGCGCAAGCCGGCCGCGGGCTACCTCGACGTCACGCTCTTCGCCCGTGGTCTTCTGCGCCACCTCAACACTCGAATCTATTTCCCGGGCGAGGAGGATTTGGTGCTGTCGGCGATCGACCCGAAACGGCGACACACGCTGGTGGCCCGCCGCGACGGCGGCGTCCTACGGTTTGACGTGCGGCTGCAGGGGACCGACGAGACAGTCTTCTTCGAGTGACTCCTAAACTGGACGCGTAATTGAGCGCTCTCAATGTCGTTTTGCCGCTTGGCTCGTCTGTGCTGAGCTTCGTGTTCGCGGCCATGGTGCTCGACCAGTGGTGGCAGCGACGCCGCGCCTTTCAGCTGGTCTGGGCGATCGGCCTGGTCTGGTACGGGATCAGCGCCGGAGCTGAGTTCGTCGGTGGGGCGTTCGGCTGGAGCGAGCCCGTTTACCGGACCTGGTACCTGATCGGCGCCTTCCTGGTCCCGGCCTATCTCGGGGCCGGCACGCTGTACCTGCTGGGCAAAACTCGATTTGGCTACTTCGTTGCGTTCTCGATCGCGCTTGGCGGTCTATTCTCCCTGGCCGCAACCTCGAAGTACCCGGGCTCATCGACGGCCGGGTACGTCACCCTCGCCGTAGCGCTGCTGGCCGCCGGGGCGGTCGCAACAGCGACCACCTTGCGACGTGACCTCCAGGCGCATGCCGCAATGGCGTTCCTCGTCGTGGGCACGCTTCTCGTGACGATGCTGGTGATGACGGCACACGTCTCGGGGAGCTACCTCGATCCCGCCACTCACGTGCCTGTCGCCGCCGCTTTTCCCGGCTACCTGCGTGTCACCAGCGTGCCGTTCAACGCGGGCGGCGGCCTGGCCCTGGTCTTTGGAGCGCTCTACTCCGCCTACATCTACATGCCGAAGAAGCGCGCGGTGGCGGCACGGCTCGGGGTGGTCGCGATCGTGGTCAACTTCTTCGCGTCGCTGCCGGGAGCGGTGGCGGCGCTCTTCGCCGGAAGGCTCAACTCGCGCGTGCCCGCCACGATCCTCATCGCCCTCGGCGCACTGATCCCAGGAGTGACGAGCAGCCTCAACCGGTTCGGCGTGACCTGGTCGTTCTTCCTCGGTGAGTTCCTCGGGCTGTTGCTGATCTTCATCGGGTTCCTGGTCAGCGAGGAAGTGTTCCGAAACGTTCGCCTGGGCATCACTCTTTGGTCACGTGCGCCGTCGGGGTCACTCGAACGCGAGGTCGGTTGAGATCTCGATCGCTTTCTCGATGCTCTTCGCGACGGGACATCGCGAAGCGTGGAAGGCACGCGACCTCTCAGCTGCTTCGCGCTTGTCGTCAGGACAGCCCCTGAGTGTGTAGTGGACGTGGATCTTCCTGATCACGAGCACCTTGTCCTCTAAATAAATCTCGCCCTCAGCCTCTGATGTGAGCCGGCCCTCGCTTGCGTCGATCCCGCGCGCTTCCAGCGCGCCACCCAGTGTGCCGGTGAGTCAACCGGCCGTGGCCGCCACGACGTAGTCGAGGGTCGTGGCGTGGTCGGGGTATTGGCCGGGCGCAGTGCCATAGTGCTCGCGCACCGCGCCATGCGTGCCAAAGGTGACGGGCTGTGCCTCGGCTGGAAGGTAGGCCTGGCGGATGGGGCCGCGCTCGCGCACGATCCTCACCCGGGATACGTAGACGGGGCGGAGCGGCTCTTCCACCGCTCGAGATTACAACTGGCCCGATCAGGTCGTTGGCCCAGTTCGAAGCCGGCGGCCCGGCATTTGGCACCGTCCTTTTTTGTAAGGCCTTCGCAACGCCTCCATTGACCGCGCTGGGCGATCGCTGTCTACTTATGCACGCCGATGGAAGCGGTTTCACGAACTCCGTCCACGCTCGACCAGGTGGCGAGGGCGGCCGGCGTTTCGCGAGCGACCGCATCCCGGGTCTTCAGCGGCAACCCTGCCGTAAGCGACGAGGCACGCCGGGCAGTCGAAAGCGCCGCGGCCCACCTAGGCTAGGTGCCCAACCGCGCGGCGCGAAGCCTGGCCGCCGGGCGCAGCGAATCCGTCGGCGTCGTCGTGCCGGAGCCCGGGTCGCGCATGTTCGCCGACCCGCTCCTCCCCCGGCTCCTGCGCGGCATCGGCGAAGAGCTCTCGGCGATCGGCATCCAGATGGTGTTGTTTTCACCGCAATCGCCGGCCGACGTCCAGCGGCTCGAGCAGTACCTGGGCGGGGGCCATGTCGACGCCGTCCTGCTGCTGACCCTTCACGAGTCAGACGCGTTACCTTCGCGGCTGCAGGCTCGCGGTATCCCCACCGTGTTCGGCGGCCGGCCACGTGGCTCGATCGAGATGAGCTTTGTCGACGTCGACAATCAGGCCGGCGGGCGAACCGCCACCGAGCACCTGATCGAGCAGGGCCGTCGGGTGATCGCTCACATCAGCGGGCCGCGGGGGTTGCACGCAACGGCGGATCGCCTGCAGGGATTCCGCGAGGCGATGTGGAATGCCGCACTGCGGTCCGACCTGGTGAAGCATGCCGACTTCGGTCGGGACAGCGGCGAGATCGCGATGGAGCGATTGCTCGCCTCCACGCATCGGATCGATGCAGTTTTTGCGGCATCGGACGAGATGGCAGCCGGCGCGATGTGGGCGCTGCAGGTGCTTGGCCGGCGAGTACCCGACGACGTGGCAGTGATGGGCTTCGACGACTCCCCCGTTGCGGCCTCGACGCAGCCTCCGATGTCGAGCGTCAGGCAACCGATCGAAGAGATGGGCCGCAAGATGGCGCGGCTCGTGCTCAGCCTGGCGTCGAGGCGGAGCGATGGTCCCCAACAGATGATCCTCGGCCCGGAGCTCGCCTTGCGCGCGTCGACGATCGGGACCGGCTAAACCGGGCCTTTGCCATCTTTGAACATCATCGCCGCGTTGTAGACCGCCCAGACGTAACGGCGGCAGTCGGCCCTCAAGTTGCCCCAATCGGTCACTGCGGCGCCTCCCGCGTAGTACGCCGTCAGCGCCTTGGCCAGGTCGTTGTTGTAGCGGTTGAGGTTGTTCTTGAGGATGGCCGTCCCCATGTCGATGTTGTCTCCGGGATCGTAGAGATTGACGTCGCGATTGAGCAGCGCGGGCCCATCAGCGGCAGCCGTGGAGGGCATGACCTGCATGATTCCGACCGCGCCTGCCGACGACACGACTGAGGGCTGCCATCCGCTCTCTCATGCCAGGCGAGACCCATGACGAGATACGGATTGACACCATGCTTCAGGCCGGCCGCGTACAGCATCGACGTGGTGATCATCATTTCGAGCGGCGGTCCGTTGGGACTCGAGTTGGGATCGGTCTGCGGCTACGTCAACGTCGCGTCGACAACGATCGCGGGCTGGAGTCCGGTCGGAGGGTGCGCCTCAGCGCCTTGCAGTGCGTTTTGATCCTGACCGCAGGCCTGAATGGCCAGGACCGCGCAACATGCCAGGGCGAAGAGCGGCAGCCGGACGCTCCTCATAAAAGGGAAAACGCTTTGAGGGGCAGTTTCGGCAATTCGCGAGCCAGGAACGCCAACCACGGCCTACTCCGCAGGCCGGTTCCGATAATGAGTCATGGCCGCGGAGTTTCTGGATCTTGGCTTCGAGCACTCGTACGACGTCGAGATCAATCCGGAGTTCCCGCCCGCCGGAGCCTGGGGCATTCCAGACTTTCGATTTGGCAAGCGGGGAAGGGAGACACTGACTATCAAGGTCCGTCCTCAACATGGCGGATCGTGGGTCGCGTCGTTCGCCATTGAAAATCGGGGTGTCATCAATGGTGTTTACGCGTGCCCCGACCCGCAGCAGTTGGCGGTCGTTACGGGACGGAACGCATTTTTGATGCAGGCAAGCGACCCCACCGACTCGAATGAATTGCCGATACATCCAATCAGGGCAGTGGTTAGACCCGCGGAAACCGGCCTACTGGTTGTCGGTTCTTACACAGACGCTGCGGCCATTGACACTGCTGGACTCCGCTGGGTGACGTACAGACTGTTCCTCGACGATCTGGAGTTCGTGGAGGGTCCACCAGGCAACATCTCTGTCCAAGGAAGGAACGGTTACTTCGCCGATGACTTAGTCGTTTTGACCCTTGACCCAGCTGCCGGCCGCGTCATTGCGAGGTCCCCCAAGCCCTAGTTAGAAGCAAAAAGCGGGCGTGGACCCGAGGGGATTCGAACCCCTGACCTTCTGACTGCCAGTCAGACGCGCTCCCAACTGCGCCACGGGCCCACGCCTCGCGAGTGACTCGACTAAAGGATACCGTCCGGCCACACGGCCCTTTCGCGCACCGCTACCATCTCCGATTGGCCCCAATCACGGCATGCAAACACGCGAAATCGCGACGAGCGTTCTGAAGGGCGGCGGATATTTTGCGCTGCCAGATGGCGTCGGCCCACATCCTGGCGTCGTCGTGATCCACGAGGCATACGGCCTGAACGACCACATCAAGGACATCACACGTCGATTTGCCAGCGCGGGTTACGCGGCCCTCGCTGTTGATCTCTTCACCGGCCGCAATCGCGCGGTGTGCATGTCGCGGTACATGGCCGGGATGCTGGTGGGCTCGGTCAACCGCTATGGGATCGATGACCTGAAAAGCGGACTGAGCTTCCTTGCGAAGCTGGACGAGGTCGACGCGCAGCGAATGGGCGCGATCGGCTTCTGCATGGGCGGCGGTTTTGCGATCGCGTGGGCATGCACCGACTCGCGGTTGAAAGCGATCGCGCCGTTCTACGCCTCGAACCCGCGGCCGCTCGATGTCGTCAGCCGCCTGTGTCCTGTCGTCGGTTCCTACCCCGAGCAAGATTTCACCGCCCGCGCCGGTAGGGCGCTGGACGCGGCACTCACGAGCAATGGCATCTCGCACGACATCAAGATCTATCCCGGCGCGCATCATTCATTTTTCAATGACACCGGGCGTTCATATGACAATGAAGCAGCCGATGACTCCTGGCACCGCGTGCTGCACTTCTTCGGAGAGAAGCTGGCCAACAAGGAGTAGATCCCGCCGGTGAATGTGCTGGTCACCGGTGGAACCGGAACGCTCGGTCGACACGTCGTCATGGTGCTTCGTCAGTCGGGTCATCGGGCCCGCATCCTCAGCCGCGAGCCTCGCGGTCACGTTGACGCGGTGCAGGGCGATCTCAAGACCGGCGCGGGGCTGAGCAAGGCGGTGGCGGGAATGGACGCCATAGTCCACGCCGCGACCGGTGCGCGTCAGTCGTTGGCGAGCCGCGCAACCGACGTCGGTGGAACGCGGCGGCTCCTGAACGCTGCCCGCGACGCGCGCATCAAGCACATCGTGTACGTGTCAATCGTCGGCATCGACAAATCGACCTACCTGTATCACCGAACCAAGCTGCAGGCGGAGGCAATCGTTCGAGAAGACCTCGTGCCCTGGTCGATCCTGCGGGCCACGCAATTTCACGACTTGATGGAAATCGTTCTCGGCGGTTTCACGCCGCTCCCCGGCGTGGCCGCGATTCCCTTCGCGTGGAAGTTTCAGCCTGTGGACACGAGAGAATTCGCGCAGCGCGTCGCCGATGTCGTTTTGCAAGAGCCTGCAGGCCTGCTGCCGGACTTCGGCGGCCCAAAGGTCCGCGACTTCAAAAGCATCGCCGAGTCCTGGCTCGAAGCGCGCCAGCGAAATCGCCGCCTCATCAACCTCAAGCTGCCGTTCAAGTTCAGCCGGCAATTCGCCGAGGGAATGCTTACCTGTCCTGACCACAAGGATGGCAAGATCACCTTCGACCAATACCTGCAGGAGAAATACGCACCGTGATGAAGGGACTCGTCGATCGCTTCGGCCGGACTGGATTTGCCGCGCTGACCAGCCTCATCTGGGCGCTGCCCATGGCCGCGTGGGCGGGCTCAGCCGACCTCTCGCCGATCGACAAGACTGCCTATCCGTGGATCGCCCTGACGATCGGACTGGTGATGCTGCTCCTGTGGATCATCCTGCTGACCCGGCTGGGCACCGTGCGTGTGAAGCCGCGCCAGCGCCGTTTCGACCTGCATCAGATGTCGCGCGGCGAGAAGCGCTGGACGCTGGCGTTGATCGCGTTCGGGACGGGCTTGATCGCGTGGCTCAACGGAGCGGCGACGGTCGACTGGGGACCTCTCTCCTCAGCGATCGCCGCGGGCAAGATCGGCCCCTCGGTCCTCGCTCTCGTGCTTGCGATCTTCCTGTTCGCCATGGTCGCCGGCATCGCGGTGAGCTGGCGCAGGTCTTCAGCCGCGTTTCAGGAACGACTCGGCCGGGCCTAAGGTCTCGTCCTTATCTATGCATGTAGGCCAGAGAACGGCTAGGTCGATTCGGCTTTCCGGGCGAGGTTGCCGAGGAGCGTGCCGAACTCCTTAGAAACCTGCGGGCCGAGCATGCCTCCCATCACGGGCCCCAGCGGCCCGCCGACCTCGACCATCTGGCTGATCTTCGTCTTCGCGCCTGCCGGCTCGATGCGGCAGTTGAAGCGAAACTGCGTGCCGGGAACGACCTTCGCCAGAAGCGCAAAGCCGCGACCGGCCTGAACATCGACAAGCTGCATCTTGTGGTGCTGGCCGGCTTTGGTGTTCATGAGGCCGCTCGATCCGGAGACGAATCCGCCCTGCCAGTCCATGGTCGAGACGTTGGGATTCCAATCGCCCCATGTCGACATGTCGGACCACACTCGCCACACCCTGTCCGGCGATGCGGTCGTTTCTACAGAGGTGCCGTATTCACGAGCCATCGATCTCTCTCCTCAGGCTGATCGCGCGGGATCGGGCACCTGCCGGCGTCCAGAGCCGGCCAGGCGTTCACGCGGCACGTCGACGATGTGGCGCGTCTTGAGGAAGTTGAGCGTAACCACACCCACCACCAGGAGCGCAGCCCCAACGAGCTCGACCGGGCGCAGCGGCGCACCCTGGCCGACAGGAGGCGGCAGCGAGAAGATCAGGAAGAGGGCGAGCGGATAGCCGAGCTCCGCGACGGTCGCCAGCGAGGCGGGTGTGTTGGACAGCGCCAGGTAGTACAGCAGCATCGCGAGCAGTCCGGGCACCAGCACGATGCCCAGGAAGCTCGGCAGCTGGCTGGCCGAGTATCCGCTGAACGCAGCCCCGCCCTTGTCCAGAAGCACGATCACCACCAGCACTGGCAGCGCCAGGACAAATCGCATGCTCGTGGTGACCGGAAAGCTCACGCCTTCGAGCGCGTAGCGGCCGAGGACGGTCCCGCCCGCCCACATGATCACCGCCACGAGCACAAGCACGCCGGCCATGAGCTCCGGGTGGCGGATCTGCCACGGCGCGGCCGGATCGTCCGCAAAGACAATCAGATAAACGCCGACGAGGGCGATGGCGGCCAGTGGCCAGAAACCGCGCTTGCGCCGCTCGCCCAGGAAGATGCGGGCGAACGCGATCCCAAATATGGGCTGCAAGAGGTACAGCAGGTAGACCTCGTGCAGGACATCGAAGTTGGGTGCTGCCGGGTTGGTGAAGGAGTACCCGATGGCCTTGGTGAAGAGCACGGTGGCGACGGCCTGCGGCCCGATCGCGATCGCGGCCAGGGCCAGCCAGCGGCGCCCACTGAGGCGGCGAAGCGCGGGGCCGTTGACCACCAGCACGGGCAGGAGACACAGGCTGATGAGGAGGTCCTCGACCAGCACGATCTGGCCCGAGCTGAGCTGCTTGGTGAGCCCGGGGCGGAAGTAGGCGTCGAACGCCCACAGAGCAGCCGCCACGCTGACCAATGCCACCGAACCCGCTTCCAGGAAACGCGAGCGAGGTCTCGAGATCGTCACTTCATGAGGGTATCCGGTTCGGGGAGGCGCCTATTCCATGGCCGCGGGTGGGACCTAGGCCAGGACCTCGGCTTGCGCCACCTCAGCTTCGAGGCGGACTTCCGCGTGCTGGACGACGTAGACCTCTTCGGGCCGGTCATGGCCCTCCAGCCGGCGCTTCCCCACCGACACCAGTCGGATGTCCTCGCGGAGGATGTCCGCGACGATCGAGTAGGTCGTCTCCGAGACCAGGACCTGGTTGCCCACCGCGAGCCGGCGCAGCTTCGCGCAACGGTTCACCGCGGGCGATCGGTAGTCACGGTCAGCCGCGTCCGCCTCGCCCGTCAGCAGGGCCATCCGTACGGACAGCGACAACCGGTCCGGCCACGGCTCCGACTGGACCGCCTGCTGAGCATCCACCGCGGCGATCACCGCGTCGGTGGCTCGGGGGAAGACGGCGAAGAACGAATCGCCTTCTCCCCGGTCTTTCAGGACGATGCCCCCGTTCGCTTCGATCGCGGACGTGAGCAGCTGGTCGTGGCGCCGCATCGCCTGGTACATCGAGGCCCGGCTCTGGATCCACATCGGCGTCGACTCCACCACGTCGGTCATGAGGAAGGTGACGATTCCGTCCGGAAGCGATGTCCCCTCCTCGACCTTGAACGCCGTGCCCGGTGACGTCGTGGTCGTGCCCTCGACGGCCGCCCGCGGGACGAGGGTGGCCTGGACGACGAGGAAGTCGTCCACGGCATGGACACGGCGAAAGAAATGCACGTTGTACGAAGGCAGGAAGGACCACGAGTCGTAGTCCTGCTCGAACTCCCCCTCGCGACAGACGTCCGGCGACTCGGCCAGCAAACGGCCGAGCTTGGTGACGGCGAGCGAGTCGAGACCAAGCGAGTCCGCGATCTCAGTGCTGGTGACCCGCCGGTCCTCCTGGTCGGCGGCGACCGCGACCTGGACCACGCGGAGGAAGTTGTCCAGGTCGGCCTGTGTCTCGAGGAATCGCTGCAGCTGCTCGATCGACAACTGCATCTCGACGCTGTCCGCCGCCGAGCCGTTGGAACCATTGGAGCCATTCGAGCCGCTCGGAGAGTCGACTCCTGGCTTCGGTCCAAGCGAAGAAAGCACGCTCTCGAAGCTGTCGGCGACCGCGAACTCCCTGGTGGCCCGCCGGTACACCTCGCCGACGGAAGCCCACTTCCCCGTCGTCACGAAGTAGTTCGCCGCGACGTGCTCGTACATCCACGCCGACCCGCCCAGCAACAGGTCGAGGTTCAGTGCCACCTGGAGGAAGTCCACCGCCGCGCGATACAGTTCAGTGACGAAAACGAGCTGCTCGACGTCGGCCACGCGGATCTCGCGGTCCAGGCCGGCCTCGTGATTGGGCCGCGAGGTGCCGTTGCTGTACGAGAACAACTCGACCACGACCAGCTCGCCGTGATTGCGCAGCCGGATGCGCGATTGCGACACGCGTGGTCCGGGCCCGCCGATCTCGGGCGAGTCGACCACGTGCACGTGCCCGCCCGGTCCCCACGCCCGCTGGATCTGCGGCCTCAAGCCCGAGATCAGGCCGTAGAACCGCTGGATGAAGAAGAGCGCCTCGCGGCCTCGCCCCATGTCGAAGGTGTCCTGGCGCACGGCGCGCAGGTCTTCCTCCCATGCGGCGGCGATCGCCCCCCTCAGCCCGACGATGCCTGGCTGCATCTCATTCCTTCCCTTGAGGCAGGGGCGAATCGATCCCCCGGACGTCCCCGCCCGGGCTCAAGGGTAGCCTGTCCAAGCCGCCGCGACGATGTCTTGCCCGAATTGAAGATGGTGACGGATCGGAATACGATTGTTAAGACTCGTAGGGGATGCGCCGGGGCTTGAACTCCCTGGTGCCATAGGAGGCTTGGGGATGTCTGAAGTCAGAACCGCCGCGCCACCGGTAGCCGCGATAGCAAATCCCGCCGCGCTGGGCCTTGCGGGATTCGCCCTCACCACCTTTGTCCTGAGCACCCACAACGCGATGCCGAACCAGGCGCCCGACCTGACGTGGGTCGGGCTCGCGTTCTTCTATGGCGGGCTCGCCCAGTTCGCCGCCGGCATGTGGGAGTTCAAGACCGGCAACACGTTCGGGGCAACCGCTTTTTCGACCTACGGAGCTTTCTGGATGGCCCTGGCCACGTTTGTTCTGCTGGTCTTGGGCGGCAAGGTTCCGGCGGCCGACATCGCGAAGGACCTCGGCTGGTTCCTCCTCGCCTTTTTCATCTTCAACAGCTACATGCTGATCTTGAGCACGCGTGTGAACATGGCTGTGTTCGGCGTGTTCCTCACCCTTGAGGTGACCGAGCTCCTACTCTTCCTCGGAGCCTTCGGCGGCAGCGCGGCCGGTCAAGGCCTCACCGCACTGGGCGGCTGGGTCGGCATCCTCACCGCGATCGTAGCGTGGTACGCATCCTTCGCAATCGTCGCGAACAGCCAGCGCGCCCGGCCTGTCCTGCCGGTGGGTGACCCGATTTGGAAGTAAAAACGGTCCTGGATAGGAGGTCAAGCGATGAGTGAAGTCCAGGTCTCCGAGGCGGAGATCGCCGTTCACTGGAAAGAAGAGGAGTACTTCTACCCCTCTGCGAAATTCATCGGCCAGGCGAACGCCAACGACCCCGCCATCCGCGAGCGATTTGCAGAAAAGAACTTCCCCGAGTGCTACAAGGAATACGCCGACCTCCTGACCTGGGACACGTACTGGCACACCACGCTCGACACCAGCAAGGCGCCGTTCTGGAAGTGGTTTGTCGGCGGCAAGCTCAACGCGAGCTTCAACTGCGTCGACCGCCACCTGGCGAAATATCGGAACAAGGCCGCGTTCATCTGGGTCCCCGAGCCGGAAGACCAGATGACGCAGGCCATCACCTACCAGGAGCTGTACCGGCGCGTCAACGAGATGGCGGCACTGCTGCGCGACTACTGTGGCCTGAAGACCGGGGACCGGGTGACCTTACACCTCCCGATGGTGCCGGACCTTCCAGTGACGATGCTCGCCTGTGCGCGACTGGGAGTCATCCACTCCGAGGTCTTCGGCGGGTTCAGCGGCGCCGCCTGCGGCGGTCGGATCGCCGACTCCCAGAGCAAGATCCTGATCACCATGGACGCCTACTACCGCAATGGCGAGCTCCTCGACCACAAGGTGAAAGCCGAAGAGGCGCTCGCGGCGGCCGAGAAAGAGGGCCAGAAGGTTGACAAGGTGCTGATCTGGCAGCGCCATCACGGCACCTATTCATCGAAGACGCCCATGGTGAAAGGCCGCGACTTCATCGTCAACGAGCTCCTGGCCGACTACAAGGGCAAGGTCGTCGAGCCGGTCTCGATGCCGGCAGAGGCGCCGCTCTTCCTCATGTACACCAGCGGCACGACGGCGAAGCCAAAGGGCGCCCAACACAGCACGGGCGGATACCTGGCGTACGTCGCCGGGACGTCGAAGTACTACCAGGACATCCATCCCGAAGACACCTACTGGTGCTTTGCCGACATCGGCTGGATCACCGGCCACTCGTACATCGTCTACGGACCGCTCGCGCTGGCCGCGACCAGCGTGATGTACGAAGGTGTGCCGACCTATCCGGATGCGGGCCGGCCGTGGCGGATCGCCGAACAGCTCGGCGTCAACATCTTCCACACCGCGCCCACCACAATTCGAATGCTGCGGAAGCTGGGCCCGGATGAGCCCAAGAAGTACAACTATCACTTCAAGCACATGACCACGGTCGGCGAGCCGATCGAGCCTGAGGTGTGGCGGTGGTACTACCACTCGGTCGGCAAGGATGAAGCGGTCATCGTCGACACCTGGTGGCAGACGGAGAACGGCGGTTTTCTGTGCTCCACCCTGCCCGCGTTCGACAAGATGAAGCCCGGAAGCGCCGGCCCCGGCGTGCTTGGCATGTATCCGACCATCTTCGATGAGCAGGGCAAAGAGATTCCCAAGGGCAGTGGAAAGGCGGGCAACATCTGCATCCGAAACCCGTGGCCGGGCACCTTCCAGACAATCTGGGGCGACCCGGACAGATACGTGGCCACCTACTACGCCAAATACAACAAGAAGAAGGACAGCAAGGATTGGCGCGACTGGCCCTACTTCGCCGGCGATGGCGCGCTGCAGGCTGACGACGGCTACTACCGGATCCTCGGACGCGTCGACGACGTCATCAATGTGGCCGGCCACCGGCTGGGCACCAAGGAGCTCGAGTCGGCGGCGCTGACCGTAGACGAGATCGCCGAGGCGGCGGCGGTCCCGGTGATCGACGACCTGAGAGGCCGGGCGGTCGAGATGTACATCGCGTTGAAGCCAGGCCTGAAGCCGAACAAAGACATTGAAGAGAAGGTCTCGGCCGCGATCGACCGGCTGATCGGCAAGATCGCCCGGCCGAAGAACGTGTGGATCGTCGCCGACATGCCGAAGACGCGGTCGGGCAAGATCATGCGGCGGGTCATTGCCGGGATCTCGAACTTCACTAGCCCCGGCGACATCACGACTCTGGCCAACCCCGAGATCGTGGCGACCATCAAGCATCACGTCGAATCGGAAAAGGTCAAGAGCGGCCAGACCCCGCGCCAGTTGACTGAAAAAGAGCTGGAGGAGATCAAGGCTTTCGGCCGCGCCGAGTAGCGCAAACTTGCGACCGTGACGATCGCGCCGGCCGTTGAGGAACGACCGGCCGTTCGCGCGGCCATCGCCCCTAGACGCCGGCGGCAGACCCGCTCTCTAATCAACCTCGCCGCGGCGATCCTCGTGACGGCGGCCGTGCTATACGCCGCCTTCTTCCCCGCCGGCCCGCTGCCGGCAGTCGGTCCCGCCTTCAACCCGACCACCGGAGCGTGGACGATGGCCGCCGACGCGCAGGTCAGCGACCAGACGCTGCGCCTCAACGGACTCCGGCAACCGGTCAGCGTGCTGTTCGAGTCAAACGGGACCGCGCACATCACCGCGCAGACCGACCATGACCTGTTCCTCGCCACGGGCTACGTCCACGCCCGCTTCCGCCTCTTCCAGATGGACCTCATGCGACGCCAGGGCGAGGGCCGGCTGTCGGAGATCGTTGGCAAGAAAGCGCTCGACACCGACCGCTTCGAGCTGCAGCTTGGGCTGCTCCGCACCGCCCAAGCGGAATGGAGCCAGCTTCCCGCAAGCGACCAGTCGCGCGACGCGCTCATCGCGTATGCGCAAGGCGTGAACGACCGCATCAACGAAGCCGTGGCGACACACCAGCTCGACGCGATGTTCACGCTCCTCGGCTATCAGCCCCAGCCCTGGTCACCGATCGATTCGCTCTTGGTCAAGGGCGACATGACGCAGACGCTTAACTTCACAGACACGCCCCTGGTAATGGCGCTGCTCAACAAGTCGCTTGGAGCAGACCTGACGTCGGAGTGGTTCCCCGTCCTGCCGCCGAACCAGCAGGCGCCGTATGACCCAGGTCCATACCCGAAGGCCTCGACGGCGCCCATTGAGACGATGGGCCAGGTCACGGACGCCGCAGCGCAGTCGGCGGACGCGCTCCATCAGCGGCTGGCGGCGCTGCCGCCGGGCCTCATGTCGCACGGCGGCGAGAGCAACAACTGGGCTGTCGCGGGCGCGAAGAGCGTGAGTGGCGGAGCGCTGCTCGCCGGCGACCCTCACCTCCATCTGACACTGCCTGCGATCTGGTTCCAGCTCACGATGGACTCGCCGAACTATCACGCGGCGGGGGTAAGCATCCCAGGCACCCCGGTCGTTCTCATCGGCCACAACGAGCACATCGCGTGGAGCCTGACCGACGCCCAGAACCAGCAGACCTTCTTCTACACCGAGAAGGAAGATGCGGCGCATCCCGGGATGTACTTCTGGAACGGCGCCTGGCAGAAGTACAGGACGGTCAATTACGACATTTCCGTTCTCGGCGGCCACGCCTCGCACCTTGATGTGAAGCTCAGCGTCCACGGTCCGGTCATCACCGAGCGAGGCCAGGCCACGTCAGTGTGGTGGGCGGGCAACCTTCCCTCGCAGGACCTCGGCGTCCTCTTCCGCGTCGGACAGGCGGCGACCTACCAACAGTTCCGCGACGCGCTGCGTGACTGGCACTCGCCGACGCACAACTTCGTCTATGCCGACGATGTGGGCAACATCGGCCTCATCTCGGCGGGTTATTACCCGCTGGTCGCGCATGGACAGCCGTGGCTGCCGATGCCCGGAACCGGGCAGGACGACGTCACCGGGACCATCCCCTACGACCAGATCCCGCAGGCCTACAACCCGCCGGACAACATAATCTGGTCGGCCAACCAGCGCCAGGTCACCGCGTCGTACCCGTACTACATCGGAACCGCGTCGAACTTCTTCGACCCGGGCTACCGGGCCGACGAGATCCACCGCGTGCTCAGCCGGCCGGGCAAGCTCAGCGCGAGCGACATGATGGCCCTGCAGACCGATACGCGCGACTTCCTCGCGTCGGAGATAGTGCCGGTGCTGCTTCAGTCGTTGACCGGCGAACAGCTCACCGCGCGGGAGTCGGCGGCTGTGGTGCAGCTGCGGGGCTGGGACTACAGGATGGATGCGGATTCCGCCGCGGCGACGATCTGGAACGCGTTTTGGAGCGCCTACCTGGATCAGACCTTCACCCCCTGGTGGAAGTCACGAGGAGTGCACGTCGACATGCAAGAGGTGATCGACGCGCTGGGCCAGGATCTCGAGACCTGGACCCTGCACGATCCCGCCAACCGCGCCTTCAGCGCGCCGGGTGTCGGCTCGCGAAGTGCGCCCGACGCGCAGAAGACCGCCTTTCACAAGGTGGTCGCGCAGCTGGGCAAGCAGCTGGGCCCTGACCCGAGTTCCTGGAGCTGGGGACGGGTGCACACCAGGGAGCTCGAGAACCTGGCCCAGATCAGCGGACTCAGCTACGGCCCGCGCCGGGACGGCGGCGACTCCAACACGCCTCTGGCCGCGGGCGGATTTCCGTCCACCCACGGGCCGAGCTGGCGGATGGTCGTCGACTGGGGCGCGCACACGTTCCAGGGCGTGTACCCGGGTGGACAGAGCGAGAACCCCGCCTCCGCCTGGTACACCAACCGGGTCGACACCTGGTGGAACGGATTGCTGGATCCGATGCTGAGCGCCGACGCGGCAGCACCGGCAGCGGGCACCCGGACATGGAGCATGCAGCCGTGAGGGTCGCGGTCCTGGTGTTGAGCGGCGTGATCGTCGCCTTGCTCGGCGTCCTGCTCGGCGCGTGGTGGACGCCGTTCTGCGTCGGCGCTGCGTTCGGCCTGATCATCCGGCGCCCGGTGGTCGCCATCCCCCTTGGCGCGGTGAGCGGCTTGCTCGCGTGGCTGCTTCCTCTTGCCGGCGCCGAGCTCCGCTACGGCATCGGCTCGACCTCCGTCAGCCTCGCCGAGATCATGGGCTTCGAGCACCAGGGGACGGTGCCCGTCGTCCTCACGCTGCTGGTCGGGACGTTCCTCGGACTGACGGGCGCGTGGCTAGCCTGCGCGGCGCGAATGCTGGTGCCCGGACGGAGTATCTGATCCCGCGCTAAAGGTGGACCGTCGGGTTGCTCTACCGGGCTGCACAGCATTCGGAACCATCGGGGTTCGCTGCCACATACGAGCCGATCGTCATCTGGGAGCCGACGTCACCTGGCTTTGTGATACCGGGAATGGCCGCGACGTGCGTTTCCTCATCGCGCTCGAGTCGGACCATCCTGCACTGCTTGATGTTGCCCCTGTCGTTTAGGGTTCGCAGTCGACGGACACGTCGACGACGGGGTTCCGGTCGAGCAACGCTGCCTTCGATTGCGCCTTCGGCGCGTCTACTTCGGATGCACGGCAACGTTGCCGCCGCCTGGCGTGACCTCATTGGTCTGAACGCCTGTGCCAGTCTGACCAGTCGGAGTGGGACCGATATATGCCTGGTGGAAGACAGTCCCGTCCTTCCGGTATGCGGTGAAACCGTACTGGTCACCGCTGCCGCCACTCGAGCTGTCGAGGATGTCGAGTCTGAAGCTGCCGCCACCAAACTCGAACTGCGAGTAGTGCGTGGTCCCATCTGCCGCATCCACGAACTGGACTGCGATCTGTCCGGTCGCATATCCGATCATCGGGTAGGTCGCCGTCGTGCCGGTATTGAGGGCATTCAGCTTGTTGCTGCGAATGATGATGTCGACGTCCCTGCAGCTACCGCCTAGTGTTGTGCACTGAACAATGTTCGTAGCTGTGCTGGCTCCTACGTCCATCCGCATCCGGTAGACGTAGATCGCATTCCCCTGCAGGTTGTTGTTTGCGCTTTTGATCGTGAAGCCGAAGTTACCCTTCCGGTTCGGTGCGTTCGACGTCGAGTCGGTTGCTACGAATCCGCCACCGGTTATGAATGTACCGGTCGCCGACGCGACGTCGAGCGTCGAAGGTTGGGTCTCGGCCACGATATAACCGTTAGCGACTAGAGTGACCGTGACCAAATAGCTGCCCTCGCTGAGGCTGCTCGGCCCGGTCAGCTGAGCGTAACCCGTGCCGTTCGTCGACCAGTCGCTGCGATCACCAATCTTAAAGTTGCCGGATGACCAAACTGGACTTGTGGCGCAACTCGTGCCGCAGCTCGCCGTGTAGATGTTGATCGCGGCGTAGACGTTCACCTTGCTGTAATCGACGAACTCGTTGTCGCTACTCTCAGATCCGAGACTCTGACTGAGCGTGACGAGCAGGTTCGGCGCGGAACCGACGATGACGTACTGGTCGCCGTTATATGTGAGTGCGATAGAACCATCGGTCAAGCCGCCGGCCGTCTGCCCCTCGGCCTTCACCACGACAGAGGCTGACGCATTGCTTCCCGCATAGTTGCCTCCGCCTGCCAGCGTATACGTAGCAGTGACCGCGTAGCTACCAGCGCCGTTTGGCACGACTGTGTTGTCCAACCGGATCGTCGCACTGACTTGCTGCGACGGCGAGCTTGTCGTCACCCCGCTGTTGACCGACGGGGTGCTCGCAACGGCAATGCCATTCATGGTGAAGCTGACGGAACCTGTGATCGGGCCATGCCCATACGTCGAGCTGACAGTTGCAGTAAGCGTGACGGTGTCGCTGTACTGCAGGGTCGGATTGACTCCGTTCGGCGATACGGAAACCGAGATGTTCGTCGGCGCAACCGCGATGGTGATCGTCTTCGGTGCTGAGGCCGACGTGTAGTCGAGGCTGCCTGCAAATACGGCCAGCACCGTGTACGTGCCAGCGTCCGTCGGCGCACTGACGAGCGGCGTGCCGCTTGCCGCGCTACCCGAGTAGTATGTGAACGTAGGCAACGGCGAGGTGATCACCTCGGCGGGCGAGCCTACGCCTGTCACTGACGCAGATGCCGAGTTCGGATTGCCGTTGTAGATACTGTTCGACCAGGTGATGTTGATCGTCGGCGCAGCTGGCGTGATAGTCCCTGTCGCGGTGTGAAGCGTGACCGTGTAGTTTTTGCCTGAATTGCCGTCGTTGACCGCGAAGCCGGACACCGTCAAGGTGCTCCCGTTGGTACCCATTACATCCTTGGACTGGAAGGCTTGGACCAAGCCGGTCACCGTGTCGCTGCCCTTAAGCCCATTCACGCCCACCGTCGGCACTCCCTTTGAATTGGTCGTCCCGTTGTAGATCTTGGAGTCGGTGGCCGCGGAGATGTCCAGCGCCGCCTTGCTGATGGTGCCGAGGGCGGTGTGCAGACTGACGCTGTAGTTGCCGCCCGAGTTGCCATCGTTGACCGTGTAGGCGCTGACCAAAAGCGTGCTGCCATTGGTACCGAGCACATTCGGTGAGCCGAAGACCTGGACCCGACCGGTCACCGTGTCGCCGCCCTTGAGCTGGTAGGCGCCCACGGTCGGAGTCAGGCTCG
>WNGL01002659.1_pt1 | contig 23968 bp, 19 predicted proteins | sample 5400591 | NCBI WGS metagenome assembly WNGL01 (sample SAMN13153377, study PRJNA577476) | soil metagenome | isolation source: 80 cm soil or saprolite under Garry oak tree replicate 1 | place: USA:California | collected 2016-06-15 | reverse complement strand
CGATATCTCATACTCATCCTCCTCAAGGCGAGTAGCTGCAGGTTTGCTGGAACGTAGCGGTCATCGCGAGTCCCATAGACTCGGGCAGCTAAGGCTGCGCTTCATACACCAGCACTTTCGCGGGCTGGCCTTTGTAACGCGTCGCCGCCACAAAAAGCTGATTAAATTCGGGCGCGAAAAATGCCGTACTCGATCCTGGCACGCTGGGAATCTTCGCTACGAGTATATAATGGTCAGGGTCTCGCTGATCGAAGACCGCGATCTCGCCTTCGCCGCCAGCCATGTAAACGCGCTTGTGCGCAGCGTCATAGAAGACATCATCGGTATGGGCGACGCCTGGCACGCTGGTCACCATCTTGCCTGACGTCGTGTCGAACACAACCACTGCCGCAGGGTTTCGGCTCCCGATGAAAAGACGGTGGTTCTTTTCATCCAGAGTCATCGGAAAAAATTGTTTGAAGCCCTCGACCGGCCACCTCGCGATCACCTGACCTTTTTTGGCCAAATCCACGACTGCGATATAGCCCTGATAAGTCATATTGGCGAAAAGCCGGCGCGATCCGGGGAGTTTCTCGAGCTGGAATCCTTCCGGGCGGGGACCACTCGGGGTGATATTGACGTCATAAACGAGCTTGCCATCCCTCGAGTCCAGAGCCTTGAGCCCAGGTACGACAGTCACAAAAACAAGCCCGGCTCCGTAGTCACTCGCGCTCTGTGGGTCGTACCGGACATTGTCATTGCTCGGGGCAGGCACGCTGCGGATCAGTTTAAAGGAAGTACCGTCATAAATGTTGACGCCCGGCGTCCCAGCGGCGACAAAAAGCAGGTTCGACTCCGGAACATAAACGAGGCCCTCTGGGTCTCCTCCTAACCCGCCAATGCTGTGGAGCGGTTTTCCCGCAGCCAGGTCAACGATCTCCACGGTCTGATTTCCCAGCGCGGCCATAAACAACCGCTTCCCCTGGACGTCAACATTCATATGGTCGATGCGGCCTTCCACGCCGGGCAACGGAATTGTTTGGACGAGTTTCAACGGCTGGGAACGCCTTTGACTCTGGGTTGTGGCCAAACAGCAGATGCCAACACTCAAGGCGATAACGACAGAGAGATATTTCATATGGTCCTCCTTTTCACAGTGGCAGCAATATCCGCCCTAATTTGGGTTCTAGAAATTGAAATCAGGGTAGCTCTTCTCACCTCGGACTCCGAATCAGGACACCCGCTCTTATAGAGGTCAGAACGTAAGCCGCATCTGCACTCAGGCGCCGACAGGCGCAATAGATTGCTTGCCCGGCGGCGTACGCTCAACGAGTGGGATCTGAGAGTACGAATCGCATCTGAAAATCTCCTGAAAGAGCCAAAAGCCCGCACATTGGAGGCTTGAGTTGCCAAAGCGTTCGTCATGAAGTAATACGCCGACCTGCGGTCGTGGAACGTGTCGAGAACGACCACAACGGCGTCATCGCTCATCAGGTCGCTGTCGCGCTGCGTCAACTGTGCGGCGATTCGCCCGGGTTGTGAATCAAAGCATTTGAAACCGAAGTATATGAATCTGTCGTCATAGATCACGTACACCTCGGTCCGCTCGCGCGCCGGCTGGCCCTTTTGAGGCTCATGCATGGAGATGTCCAGTTTTCGGCGCCCGGTTCCAGAACTCCTCGTTCAAGATCCCATCCACTCGCACTTGTCCTGTCAGCCTGAGTGCTCGAATGCTGGATTGGCTCCAACCTGGCACAGCCATAAGGTGTATCGAAAGGATGAACCCGATGAGTGACAAAGGCCTTATTGGGATAGTCCGTTCGCAGTTGCCCACTAGATTCTCAAAACTCGAAGTCGATAGAGAACCTTATCTGCCTGGGCGCTGCAAAAGCCGTCACAGCGCCAAAGCTGGGTAGGGGTGTTGTGCCGGGGCCGTAGAAGGCATTTACGGCGAGAACGTTCCGATGGTTCAGGAGATGGAAGGCTTCCGTAACGAAATCGAGCCGCCTCCGTTCGCCATACGGAATGTATTTCACGATGCGGAGGTCCACGTCGACGACCTGCGGTGTACGGAAGGTATTCCTGCCGAAACCAAGCGGGCGCGATGCAAATGGATAGGCCCGGCTTCGTTCTTCATCGGTGCCCGTGAGCACATTGACTGGACGACCACTGCTGAAGGTAAAGATGGGAGCGGCCTCAATATGTCCGAAGAGTGTCTCCACGAGATTCTGCTGATTTTGAGATTTCCTTCGATCCTTTTCGTCCTCCCCGATTGGCAAGTCGAAAAGAGAACTGACGACGAATCGATTGCGCATATCCTGGCGCGATAGTCCGCGCTCCGCACGAAGGATATATGGATTTTGCGGCTGCTCGTCGAAATCCGACGCATCATCGGTGGTTTTCGACAGGGTATACGACGCGAGCAACTCAAACTCATCGCTGAGCCGCTTGTTCAAACTCATCGTTACGCCGTTGTACGTCGAGGCTGCGGAACTCTCCAGCCGATATACCGCATCAAACCGAGAATCGATTCTCCCAGGACTGAAGATCGGCCGGCCATCCGAACCGGACAGCAGCGGCAGCAGATTGATATTGCGCGTTCGTAAAAGGTGAATCCCGCGCGTGAAGAGATAGTCCGCCCGGACCGTTACATCCGTTGAAACCAAATGCTCGACGCTGGCGTTCGCCTGGGCACTGTAAGGCGTGGCGAGGCCTGGCTCTGCGGCGAATACCGAACGTGTAATAATCAAAAACGGAGCGGCAACATGGCCGCCACCGCTCCTTGCAAACACTGTCGAGGCAACACTGTCGGTAGCCACTTGTTCGAATGCGTGAATACCGTCCTTCTCGATCGCTCGATTGATGAAAGCCAGCGGTATGCGATCGTAATAGATGCCGAAGCCGCCGCGGAAGATCCACGCGCTTGACGGATTCCACGCGAGTCCGATCCTCGGGTTTACATTCCGAAAATCGATCGGGAAGGGTTTGGGCAGTCGTTCAAGGTCGTAGCGGACGCCCAGATTTAGGGTTAGACCGCGACGAGCTTGGTACCGGTCTTGAATGAATCCGCCGACACTGGTCACGCTGAAGTCTGTCATCGGTGTTCCGAAGGCTTGACGCCAAGCGACCGGTTGGCCAGCGATGAAATCGTCCACGGTGCGGAATGTAAACATTCCACCAAAACCATCCTGCATTGCCGAACGTAGTCCGACGTGGTTGACCGTAATACCGCTCTTCATCTCGTGATGTCCGCGGTTAACCGTAAGGTTATCGACAAACTGCACGCGGCTTTCACGGCGTGTCGTGTCGGCTTCAAAGGGACGGCCAAAGCGGGCGGTTCCGACAATGTCCAGCTCTGGTCCGACACGATCTCCGGCATTCGTTAGGGCGCGTCTTGTGCTGCCCTGAAAACGAAACTCATTGATTGATGTGGGTGACACGACCATGAAATCCGACGCCGTGAGTTGGTAGTCCTTCGTATAAGAGCTTCCACGAGCGCTGACATCGTTCAACTCTTCCGTATTGAAGGCGTCCACGCGGAGACGAGAATTCGTGAAAGCGAACCGGGAATTCAAAGTGTGGCGGGACCCTGCGAAATAAGTCAGCTTCCCAGCCGCTTCCGTTTCGTCGGCACCGATCGGAAACCGTCCCGATTGAAGCGACCTCACCGGAAGGTTCAGCGCGACACTTGAGGCCAGTGCGGCGTTGATGCGAGATCGCGCTGTCCGCGAGATTTCCGAAGCACTCTCCGCCGAAAGATGCTCTTGTTCGCCGGCCACATAAAAGAAGAGGCGATCGCGCCGGATTGGCCCACCGAGAGCGAACCCTGGTTGGTACCGGCGGAATAGAGGCCGCCCCGTGCCTGCTTTGGCAGTCACCGAGTCACGGGCGTTGAACAATTCATTCTGCGCAAACAAAAAGGAGTCGCCGTGAAAATCATTTGTCCCTGTCTTCGTCACAACGTTGATCGCGCCGCCGGCGGCCCCGCCAGATTCCGCCGACAGGCCATTGTTGATGATTTGAAATTCACGCACGATCTCCGGAGATAGTGCTACCCGCGCCGCACCGGTTGTTTCGTCCGTGTTGTCGAGTCCGTCAATGGAGATCGAATTGCTCCGTGGACGCAAACCGCCGAACGTGAAACCGCTGTCTGCGAGTGGTGCTCCAGACTGTCCGTTGCCGGATGCTATCGATTGTGGATTCGAGGGGGCAACGCCCGGTGCAAGCAGCGTGAACTCCAGATAATTGCGACTATTCACCGGCAGTTCTTCGATACGTTCCGGATCGATCGTGGTCGTCGTAGCCGTCGCAGTGGGATCAATCGGCGGCGGTTGCTCTGTCACATTAACCGTCTGCGTCACTCCAGCGGGATTGAGCGTGATATCCAAAAGAATCGTGCGTCCCAACGCGACCGTCACGGTCGGGTTCACATAGGGAGCGAAGCTTGGCACTCCAGCATCGATCTCGTAGTCCCCGACGGGAAGTGCTACGAATCGGTAGCTGCCGTCTTCTGCCGAAGACACCTGCCTTGCCTGATTCGTGCCCAGATTCCGCGCGATGATGAGAGCATTCGGCAGCACAGCACCTGTCGCATCACGGACTGTACCGTTAAGGTTTCCGGTCGTTGGCGAACTTTGGATTCCATACGACAACGGGACAGCCGCAACGACAAGAGCGACGCTGCTGAAACCGCGTAGCATCATAGATGAACGTGACCTCCTGAGAATCGCGAAATGATCATTTGGGTCGGACCACCACGAAGTGGCTAATCGAATATCCGAAAACCCCTGCTGCGAAGACATCCGAGGGAAAATGGTTTTGGTTCGAAACGCGCGAGAAAGCGACGAGGCCCGCCAATCCAACGATGTCTAGTTTGGCGGGCCCGATAGGAGTATTCGAACGATCGCATGGCCGATTAATGCGATTCCGATCACAACGCCAACAATGGCGAAACCGATTAGCAAGAGTTCCATATTGCTAGGGAGCGATCGAGAAGTATCTGTCGAGCACCTTTGCCCACCGGAGCGATTCTTCAATTTGGATGTGCCCCGGCCAGTATTGAAGGGAAGGATTCTAGATTCGTAAGGGAGAGGTCGCGAGGATGAGTCTCTGTTCTCCGGCGGGAGACTGTATTACTGGTTTGAAACTTAGAGGAGACAACTCTCCCAGGGCAGATCTGGCTAAGTAGCTGCAGTACGCGCAGAATTGCCGGAATAGAAACATTCCGACACAGAGTCCAACAGCCAGCAGAGTGAGTACGACGCTGTACCATTCGATGTCGCCCATCTCTTGTTGGGTGGTATCCCAAAAATCGATGGCTTCAAACAGAGGGCCCGACAGGTACCAGCACAGCCATAAGACAAATAAAACCCTGAGGACGCGCCGGTTCATAGCAATCATCCTAACAGTTCTAGAAGTATCAAGACAACGTCTTCAGCGCGGGGAAACGTAGGCCGCCACTCAAGTGAACGGCAGATAGAATCCTTCGAAGAACCAGGATCAAGTTGCGTCGTCGTAAACGACGCGGATCCGGCGCCAAAAGGTTCCGGCTACATATCGGATGTCGTTGCCCCCGACACCCAGCGGCGTACGTTCAACGAGGGGGATCTGAGAGTACGAAACTCCATGGTTGTGAGACTCTAATCAATCCAGACAACCCGAACAAGTACGTCAAGACCCGTATTAAACGCTTTTTCAGGTGATTTTCAGAAAGGAACGTTAATGTCAGTCGGTAAGAGGGTTTAAGGATGCGCATCCTGGTAGTTGAAGACGAAATGAAAATGGCCAGACTCCTGAAGAAGGGGCTGGAAGAAGAGAAACACTCTGTAACGCTGACTGCTGCAGGGGCCGAAGCGCTGGAACTAAGCCATGCGTATTCTTTCGATGTCGTGATACTCGACATCATGCTTCCTGGCATCAACGGCTTTGAGGTCGTCCGGCGATTGAGGCAGGCCGACAATCGAGTCCCGGTCCTTATGCTGACCGCGCGCGACGCCGCTGCCGATATCGTGAACGGTTTAGATTCCGGCGCGGACGACTACTTAACGAAACCTTTTGGGTTTGATGTGCTGCTGGCGCGTATTCGAGCGTTGGCCCGCCGAGGCCCTGCGGAACAGCTACCGGAAATCAGGATCGCGGATCTGGTCCTCGATCCTGCGACTCACCAGGTCCGTAGGGGTTCCAAACAGGTGCGTCTCACGAAGACGGAATACTCACTCCTGGAGTTTCTGATGCGGAACGCAGGCCGTGTGCTCTCCCGCACGACGATCATCGAAGCCGTGTGGGGGTTTGACTGCTCGATTGAGAGCAACACGCTGGATGCATTTGTGCGACTCCTTCGCAGCAAGCTCGACGATGGCAACAAACAAAAACTGATCCACACCATCCGCGGCTTCGGGTACGTGCTTCAGGAAGGACGGGACTCATGAGAACGCTATCCATCCGAATGCGGCTGACATTGTGGTACTTTGCCGTCTTCCTCGTCACATTCACGGCATTTGGCAACGGGATCTTTTTCGCGCTGCGGGCGAGCGTGCACGCCACGATCGACGAGGACCTGCAAAGCAGGCTCACTGGAGTCCAGAGGATCATGGAGCGTCATGACCCTGCCGCGTCTTTGGACGACATTCGTTACGAGTTTCGAGAGCATTCCGGATTGCGTCCTGGAGGCGATCTTTTCCAGGTTGCGGATGCCGATCGAAGCTGGATCTTCCGCTCCGTCTCCATCCGCGATTACGACATCGAACCGCCTGCTGGAGAACTCAACAAGTCGCGCTACGAAACTCTGGAACTCAAAGGAACTCCATTGCGGATCTTATCCGCTAAAGTGAAAGTTCACGGAAACGACTACACGATTCAGTTGGCTGCCCCTCTTGCCGAGGCCTACCACATCCTGGGAGATTTCCGGTGGCTACTTGTGGCTTCCATTCCTATTGTCCTGATTCTGGCCTCTTCGGGAGGATATTGGATGAGCCGCAGAGCACTGGCGCCCGTCGACGAAATCACACGGACAGCGCGATCCGTCAGCGAGCACAACCTGTCCATGCGCCTTGCCATTGCGGAGACCGGTGATGAACTGCAGCGGCTTTCCGAGACTTTTAATCAGATGATGGATCGCCTGGAGAGCGCCTTCCGGAGGATCACACAGTTTACAGGAGACGCTTCACATGAACTGCGAACGCCGGTAGCGCTCATCCGCACGACGGCGGAACTTTCGCTGCGCCGCGAGCGGAACGAACTGGAGTATCGAGAAGGCCTTAGCCAGATCCTGGAAGAGGCCGAGTGGATGAGCCAGCTCATCGAAACCTTGATGACCTTGGCCAGGATGGATTGCGGTCGAGAGGCACTCAGCTTCGAAACCATCGACATCGTGCCGGTTCTTCGTGAGGCATGTATCAAAAGCGATCCCCTTGCACACCTCAAGCCGATTCACTTTGAGCACTCGTTCGGCCCAGGTCCGATACTCGTGAACGCCGACGCTCACGCACTCCGCCGCTTGTTCCTAATTCTTATAGATAATGCCATCAAGTACACAATGCCGGGGGGTCGTATTGCGATCGATCTCCAGAGCGATGCTAACCGCGCCGTGATGACTGTCCGCGACACTGGAATTGGCATCGCGAACGAGGATCTGCCGTTCATTTTCGAGCGATTTTATCGCGCGGATAAGGCCCGATCCCGAGAGGCGGGTGGCGCCGGGCTTGGTTTGTCGATAGGACGTTGGATCGCTGAGGCCCATGGAGGATCGATCCATGTGGTCAGCACTTCTAGCGAAGGAACAACATTCGAAGTCCGGATACCCCTTGCCTCAAGCAGCATCGAGTCTGGAATTTCAGGGAAAGCCGTGTCATCGCAATTTGAACAGCTTCAGCGCGAGTCTCGCGAATCCAGGCCCGGCTAGCTACTTTCCAGCACAAAAATGTCCTCACTTTCGGTACAACAACACCGCACCACACTTTGACGTTGCCCCGTTGGGCCGACAACCCGCCTGCACGTCTCCTGAGGTATAATCGAGTCGGATCATCGTCATGAAAAACTCAGTAGAAACTCCCGGCTTACGCCGTGGGCTATCGTATGGCGCCGCTTCGCGGCTATGAACATGTTGTCAACGCCAATTTTTGTTTTGACGCTCCTTTTCCCTCAGCACGCATTCTCGCCCGACGAGATCGCGGAGGGCGGGCGATTATTCCAATCCAACTGCGCGAGCTGCCATGGATCGGCCGGTGATCAGGTGCCGGGCGTGGCATTGATGTCGGGGAAATTCCGGCGCGCTTCGACCGATGACGAGGTCGCGGGCATCATTCGGAATGGCATACCCGGCACCGCGATGCAGAGTTTCAATTTCACCGAACGGCAGGCCGGCATGGTTGTCGCTTACCTTCGATCAGTAGCGGGAACCTCATCCGGCGATCTGCCTGCGCTGGGCGACGCATCACGAGGCAAGGCGATTCTTGAAGGCAAGGGTCAGTGCCTCAGTTGCCATCGTATTGGTGAGAACGGTTCCCGCGTGGGACCTGATCTCACGACCATCGGCGCTCCACGGCCCGCGGCCGTCTTCTTCGGACCTCCGCCTCCAGCGCCGGCGCCGGCCGCCATCGTTGAGCAACTGCAGCGCGCGTTACTCGATCCCGATTCTGAGGTTGCTCCCGCGAACCGGACATACCGCGCAGTATTAAAGGACGGCACGACGGTCAGCGGAAGACTTCTCAATCTCGATACGTTCACTATCCAGCTCTTCGATTCCAAGGAACGACTGTTGACCTTGCAAAGGTCCGATCTTCGCGACTTCGCGTTGTTGAAATCGCCCATGCCGTCTTATCGTGACAAGCTGGCTCCCCAGGAATTGTCAGACCTGCTGGCCTATCTGATGTCCTTGAAATGAGCGGAGCGAATGCAAGCCCGATAGGGCGTAGCCATCAAGAAAAGGTCAGATGAAGCAATGAAACTGCGACTCGCATTATTCCTATTACTGATTGCCGGCGCCATCTACGGCCAGCAAGTACCGTTCGAGCGAATCCTCAATGCGAACAAAGAGCCACAGAATTGGCTGACATACGGCGGAACGCTTTTCAATCAGCGCTACAGCCTGCTGGCTCAAATCACGACGGATAATGTTAAAAACCTCGAGCTGCAGTGGGTGCTGCAAGTCCGCGCGATGGATGGAACCACGAAATTTGAGGCGACTCCCCTGGTCGTCGATGGAATCATGTACGTGGTGAAGCCGCCGGCACCGAACTATGAAGTTCTCGCGCTGGACGCTGCCACGGGGCGAATCTTCTGGACGTACACGTACAATCCCGGCGAAGCCCGAACCTGCTGCGGGCGCAACAGTAAAGGCGTCGCGATCCAGGGAGATAAACTCTATCTGGCAACAATCGATGCCCACTTGATCGCCATCGATGCCAAGACCGGCCGCGAAATCTGGAATAACAAAGTGGAGTCGCCGGCCACCGGTACTCCCATCGACTATTCCTTTACACTCATGCCGCTCGTCGTTAAAGACAAGGTGATCCTCGGCCCGGCGGGAGGTGAATACGGAGTTCGCGGCTACGTCGCCGCGTTCGATGCGAAGACCGGCGACGAGAAATGGCGCTTCCACGTCATTCCTGAACCCGGCGAGCCCGGACATGAAACATGGGGAGGAGATTCCTGGATTCACGGTGGCGGATCGATCTGGACGCCGGGCAGCTACGATCCGGAACTGAATCTCACGTACTGGGGAACCGGCAACGCGGGCCCCGATTGGAACGGCGATCCTCGTCCGGGAGACAACCTTTATACATGCTCCGTCGTCGCGCTCGACGCGGACACGGGAAAGCTTAAATGGCATTACCAATTTTCGCCTCACGATGAATTCGATTACGACTCCACACAAGTTCCCGTTCTCGCGGACATCGAATGGCAAGGACGCCCGCGCAAGGTAATGATGTGGGCAAACCGAAACGGTGTGTTTTATGTGCTCGATCGCGCAACCGGTGAGTTCTTGCTCGGCAAGCCGTTCGTCAAGGTGACCTGGATGAATGGATTTGATGCGAAGGGTAAGCCGATCCGCGCCGTGCAGACCTCAACATCCGGAGTGCTGGTTTATCCGGGCAACCAGGGCGGCACGAACTGGTACAACCCCGCATTCAACCCGCGCACCGGCCTCTTCTACATTCCAACCTGGGAGGAAACCTCTTCCGTGTTCACGAAGAGCGAACAGGAGTTCAAACCCGGAACCGTATTCGGCGGCGGCCGTCCGACAATACCGGTCGGCCTCACGCCCTTGAATACCTACGCACGGACAGAAGACGAAGGATATTTTGGCGCAATCAAAGCGGTCGACCCGCGCACCGGTGATATCAAGTGGACGTACAAAATGTCTCAGGTCACCGACAGCGGTGTCCTGACGACCGCTACCAGTCTCGTTTTCGCCGGAGGCCGCGAAGGCTACTTCTTCGCTCTCGATGGACGTGATGGAAAGCTGCTCTGGAAGGCGATGCTCGGCGGACAGGTAGCCAACGGGCCGATTACGTATGCCGTGAACGGAAAACAATTCGTGGCGGTCGCCGCGGGGAACGGTTTGTTCACATTTGCCCTGCGGTAACTTCTGCTACACTACACGGTAGTGGGTCATTTCGAAAAAATTGCCACTCCTGAACGCGGGCTAAAGCCCGCGACTACATTGGTGCGACGGCGTTTCGGTCTCATGTAGTCGCGGGCTTTAGCCCGCGTTCATTCAAATTGACCCACTACCCACTACACGAATTCCTTGACAAATCCCGCCAAGCGGGTAGCTAATCGTTAACCAAAAATCTTCACACTTGAAGAAAGCAAATTCCTTCCTTGAATTCACGAACGTTACTGCGCCGGCGCTACTTCAGGTCCGATGGCCGCAGACGAGTCTTTATATCGTCCTTGTTCTGCATGATGAAGTCGTAGAAACCAGCGGAGAACAGCTTGATCGTTACAGGTCCGCCCGACTGATTTTCCCAGAACCAACCGTGAATTCCGGTGCTTGGGGCGGTAAATGTTCCGTGGGTTTGGTCTTTTCCTACGGTGTCGTTTTTCTCGTAACTTTCGAAGTAGTCCTCCGGCGCTCCCGCAGGTTTGACATCCGGTTCGCCATGGAATTCATAGAGGACATTTCCTCCGTTCGCGGTCCAGGAGTACACCATGCCGGCACCCTTTTGCAGGTGGTACTTGATCTCAATGCCTTCGCCAGGGGCAAGCCTGAGTTCGCGCGAATCGATTTTGTACCGGCTGGGTTGGGCTGTGAAGACACCTTTGATGATAGGCGCTTCACCATTTCCCGAGGGTTCGGGCTTGGGGCTTGAGACCGAAGGATCGACCGGAGTGGCGGAACCAGGAACCGGTTTTGGTGGCTGCGCTGCCGCCGACTTCGAAAGATCGATAAGGCCCAAAGCCGCACCGGTGCCTAGCGCGTCGATGCCATACTCCGCCGGCAGCACCGCCGTAATTAAAATAACGCCCGCGATCAGAATTGCCACCACGGTGGCCTGGGCGATCTTTTTTTTCGATGGATGTTCTAATGTGGTTGACATGGTTTCTTCTTCGATCATTGCGTGAAATACCCCGCGAGTTGATAGCCCACAAGAATGAACCCACCCGCCATTAATGCCGTATTGGTTGCGAAGGCGTGCCGGAGAAAACCACTGTGAGTACGCCAGTAACTCAAACCGATGAGAACGCCGGTCAGCGCTAAGACCTGTCCGATCTCTACCCCGACGTTAAAGCTGAGAATGTTGGTGACGAGGCCGTTCTGGGTTAGCGCCAATTCCTGGAGTTTGGTGGCCAGGCCGAAGCCATGAAACAAACCAAAGACGAGTACCGCAGCCTTGGTGTTGGGTTGAAACCCAAAGAAGCGCTTGAATCCATCCATGTTGTCAAAGGCTTTGTAGACGACCGAAAGACCGATGATGGCATCGATAACATAGGGGTTCGCGTGAACGCCGCCCAAGACCCCAACCAGTAGCGTGACACTGTGCCCAATGGTGAAGAGACTGACGTACTGAACGACATCTCTCAATTTGTAGAGAAAAAATATCACACCAACCAGGAAAAGCAGATGGTCATAACCTGTGACCATATGCTTTGCACCCAGATATAAAAATGGTCCGATCGCCCTCCCTGCGTTGGACTGCACAAAGGACGCATCGCGCTTCGATACGCCGTGCGCGCTCGCTGTCGCCGGCCAAAGGACCGGCAAAACTAAAAGTAAAACGAAACCGGTTGCGAGAACTCGTTTCGAGAAACGCCACATCGTCATCTGCATCAACCTTTCCTAATCCCCGGCCGGCGCGGCCTCGGCACCCGGTGAATAGACTTCATCTTCAACTCGAACTCCGGCCCTGCCATATCGAAAATAGAGTGGTGGAATAACAATCATGTTCAAGAACGTGGATGTCACAATACCACCGAGGATGACGACGGCCATCGGCTGCTGGATTTCCTTGCCTGGCTGGCCGACTCCAAGCGCGAGTGGGACGAGCCCGACGCCCGTCACCAGCGCGGTCATCAAAATCGGGCTCAGCCGTTCCAGCGAACCTTGAATGATGGATTGCCGGAACGGAACACTTTCCTCTGCTGCCAGGTGCTGATAGTGGGTGATCAGCATGATGCCATTTCGAGTAGCGATCCCGAACAACGTGATGAAACCAACCAGGGAGGCCACAGACAACGTGCCGCCTGACACGAAGACCATGATGACGCCTCCAATGAGCGCCAATGGCAAGTTGGCCATGACGAGTAGCGCGAGCCGTCCGGAGCCGAGAGCCAAATAAAGCAGAAGAAAGATTCCCGCGATTGCAACCACGCTCATGACCGTGATCTTGCGCGCTGCTTCTTCCTGAGCTTCGAATTGACCGCCGTATTGGACAAAATACCCTTCCGGCAGCGCCACATCGCGGGCGATCTTCTGACGGATTTCATTGATCACGGAACCGAGATCTCGTCCCGCCACGTTGGATTGAACGATGATCCGGCGCTGAACGTTTTCGCGGTTGATCGTGTTCGGTCCTTGATCCACTTGAACGGATGCCACCTGATTGATTGGCACTTTGGCTCCGATGGGCGTGTCGATCAGCGTCGATGCAATCGCCTCCGCGGATTGTCTTGCCGCATCATTGAAACGAACGACAAGATCGAAGGTACGTTGATTCTCCAGGACCTGCGATACGGCCTCGCCATTAAAGGCCGTATCGACGGTTTCGGCGAGATTCTCGGCACGGAGTCCCACGGCGGCGGCCTGCTTTCGATTCATATTGATCTGGAGTTGGGGAACGCCGACCTGAGGTTCCACCATGAGATCGACGACACCCGGCACGGTTTCCATCACCTTTCGAATGTCCTCGGCCTTGTTCCGAAGCGTCACGAGATCCGGTCCGAACAACTTTATCGCAATCTGAGCGCGCGTGCCCGACAGCAAGTGGTCCATACGATGCGACATGGGCTGCCCCACTTCGGAGGTGATACCCGGAATCTGGGAAAGATTCTGCCGGACTTCTTCCATAATCGCGGCCTGTGGCCGATCAAGCTGTTTCGTGACGACTTCTATTTCACTCGCATTGACTCCAGCGGCGTGCTCATCCAATTCGGCGCGTCCGGTCCTCCGTGTCGTCGAAACAACTTCAGGCGTTCGATGAAGAGTCTCCTCAACGATTCGACCGATACGGTTGGATTCCTGCAGGGACGTGCCCGGCGGCAACGATTCATTGATATTCAAAGCTCCCTCGTTGAATGGCGGCAGGAATTCGCGTCCCATCAAAGGGAAAAGCATGATCGACACGGCCAGCAGGAGAACGGACACAGCCACAATCGGCGCCGGACGCTGGAGTGTCCATTCGAGAGTTTTCGAGTAATAGCGCTTCAGCAGCCGCACCAGCGCGGAGTCGCCTGTTTCCCGTACCAATCGGGATCGTCCCAGCAAGTAATAGCACAGAGCAGGCGTGACCGTCAGTGCGACCAGCAGAGAAGCAGCAACGGAGGCGATATATGCGAAGGCCAACGGTGCGAACATTCGGCCTTCAAATCCGCCGAGGTTCAGCAACGGCATGAAGACAAGAATGATGATCAAGGTCGCAAACACGATTGAGCTTCGAATTTCACTCGATGCTTTGAAAATCACGTTTGCCGGTGATTCCGCCATTCCGTTTTGCGCATTCTGCCTCAGGCGGCGGAAGACGTTTTCAACATCGATGATCGCGTCGTCCACCAACTCGCCGATGGCGATGGCGAGGCCGCCAAGTGTCATCGTGTTAATGCTGATTCCGAAGTAGGTCATCATGATCACGGCTGCCACGAGGGAAAGCGGAATCGCAGTGAGACTGATGAAGGTCGTCCGGAAATTCCAAAGGAACAGGAACAGAACGACTGTCACGAGCAGACCACCTTCCAGCAATGCTCGCTTGACGTTCTCGATGGCGCGATCGATGAACGCGGCCTGTTGAAACGCTTTGGTGTCGATGGTCACGTCGTCCGGCAAAGTGGATTTCAGTCCTGCCAGCGCCGCTTCGATCTGGGCCGTGACTTCGAGGGTGTTGGCGTTTGGTTGTTTCTGGATCGTTGCGACGACGTCGGAGTGCATGTTGAAGCTGCCATCCCCTCTTTTGATTGCCGGGCCGATACGCACGTCAGCCACGTTCTTGACCAGGATGGGTGTGGTGTTCCGAACGGCAACAACGGAATTCGCGAGATCGTCCAGTGTGTTCACCCGGCCACGCGCTCGAACGAAATATTCGAGGTCCGGGCGCTCCATAAATCCTCCCGAGGCGTTGACATTGGCGCCGCCAACAGCATCACGGACTTCTTTAAGGGTCAGGCCGTAATCGCGAAGCTTTGCCGGATCGACGAGCACCTGATACTGCTTCGTGTCGCCGCCGATAATCATGACTTGCGCGACGCCTGGCACTCCCAGCAGCCGCGGACGAATGACCCAATCGGCAAGAGAGCGAAGCTCCATGGATGACGTGGTCTTACTGGTCATGGAGATCAGCATGATTTCGCCCATCGTTGACGAAATCGGTCCGAGAACCGGCGGGCGGATTCCGGCAGGCAATCGGACTTGTCCCAGCTTCTCAGTAACAAGCTGCCGGGCGCGGTAGATATCCGTTCCGAAATTGAAATCAACAAAGACAATCGAGATTCCGGCAGCCGAGTTCGATCGCACGCGAAACACTCCGGCTGTGCCGTTCATCGAGGCTTCGATCGGGAGGCTGACAAGGGCTTCGACTTCTTCGGGGGCCATGCCGTGACTCTCCGTGAGGATGGTTACGGTGGGCGCCGTCAAATCCGGAAATACGTCCAGAGGGGCGCGCATCGCGATGATTCCGCCATAAACCAACAGCACACACGCCGCGATCGCCACAATCAGCCTGTTCTTAATCGACCACTGGATAATTTTGTTCAGCATCGTCGAGCTCCTTATACTTCGTGAGTGTGCGCGCCTGCGTTGGCCGGCCGCAGTTCTTGCAGCTTCAGTTGATACGCACCCTGTGTCACGACTCTTTCGCCGCGCTTCACGCCAGATAGGATCGCGATCTTATCCCCAAACTCGTCACCCAGAACGACGTCCCGGCGTTCAAACTCTTCACCCGAGCGGAGGACGTACACGATCTTCTTACCCTCGTTATCCAATACCGACTCTTTCGGAACGAGAAGCACGGTCGTCTTAGCGCCCGCGCTGAGACGAAGATTCGCCTGCATGCCGAGCTTGAGCTCGCCCGCCAGGTTGTTCACCTCAAACTCCACCTTCGCGGTTCTGGATTGCTCGTCGACAACGGCACCAATGTTGATCAGACGTCCGTGAAACTCTTTATCTGGATAAGCTGCTGTGGTGAATGTTGCATCGACACTTCGCGTCATTCGGCCCAAGTCTTTCTCAAAGATGGGCGCCTCCACCCAGACCTGATCCAGCGCGACGATTTCCAGAATCGGCTCGCCGGGATGTACTTCTTCTCCGGCGGCTTTCTTCAGTTCCACAATCGTTCCTGAAATCGGTGCAGTGACCTGGTAGTTCGACGTGGTGGGAGCCGTTTGAAGCGCCTTGATCTGCTCCTGCATTCCGGCCAGTGTGGCTTCTGCGGCCTTACGATCGGCTTCGGCAACTTCGAACTGGCGTTGCGAATAGGCCTTTTTCTCAAGCAGACGCTTCGCGCGGTCGGCTTCTGCTGCTGCGGCATTCAGCCGTGCCCGGGCCTCAATCTCACCCTGAGCCAGGCGCCGTCGCTCGGCATCGACCCGGCTATTCTCGATGCGAATCTGGGCCGCCTCAGCCGCAGTGGGCGTTTGCAAAAGTGTTGCCAGGAGCTGGCCGCGCATGACGCGCTCTCCGATCCGGGGAAGGGACCGGCTTTCGATGATGCCGCCGACTGGCGGAGCAACGAGTGCTCTATTCGCTGGCGAAGCAATGACGCGTCCCGTTGAATAGATCTGCGGCGACAATTTGGCTTCTTCCGCCAATGCCATCTTCATTCGAATCAACCATTGCTGTTCCATGCGAAACGAAACGAGACCGGTCGATTCGGCTGATGGTGGAGTGGCTTCGGCGTCTCCTTGTGCCGGGCGCTTCCACAGGATGAGAGCTGCCGCGACAATAACGACGACGATTACAGGCAAAGCCCATTTTTTCACGGTTGGATCTCCTTTCCGACAGCAAGCTCCAGCTCGCTGAGGCTGATCTGATAGTCAAAAAGTGTTCGAAAATATTGTTGCCGGACGTCCGCGCGCGTCCGCTGAGCTTCGAGCAGCGACAGGAGCGGTGTCGCTCCTTCCTCATAGGCCGCCAGAGCTATCGATCTGGATTCATCGGCCTGATTCAGCAACTCGTCCCGGAAGGTCTGTACCTGTTCTCGCGCTGTCTGGAACGCTTCATATGCGGCCTTGACCTCAGCCGTAGTGTGGCTTTTGGCAACTTCCAGCAGTGCACCCGCGGCCTTTTGATCGGCCTGTGCGCGGGCGATCCCGGCCTGATTCCGGTCGCGCACTTTCAACGGTAGATTCACGCCGAACATGACCGTGTTGTCGTTGGCCAGACGTTTATATCCGACGAAAGGCGAGATGTCGGTCCTGGCGCGCGCTTCTTCGAGTGCAATTTTCTCCTTCGCCGCTTCGACGTCGCCCTGTGCAGCCTGAACATCGGAACGTTCGCGAAGCGCGGTCTGGAGTAACGTGTCCGGATCGGGATTCAGGAGCCGCAAATCCACCTCACCCGCGACCACCTGTTTGGCAATGGCATCGTCTTCAAGATTCTCCGCAAGCTGAATCATTGCCTGCCGTTCGCGGAGTTCAGCCTGTTTGAGAGCGGAGTCAAACTTGATGCGTTCCAGCCGCACCTTGATCAGGTCCGCTTCAGGAATGGCGCCTGCCTGGAATCGCGCGAGGTTGAATTGCACCAATTGTTGAAACATCTGACGGTTTTCGGTGGCGACTTCGATGTCGCGCCGCGCGAGGACTGCCTGAAAGTAAAGCCGCTTTACTTGGGCGATACCCTTGCGCATGGCGTCGGCGAATCGCGCTTCCGCTGCCGAAATCGTCACTGCGGCCACCTGCTCTCGTAACTTGCGCTTGCCGCCGAGTTCGATAGTCTCGGAATACGTAGCGCCCACTTCGTAAAGCCGGCTCGCCGCCACAGGTCCGGAAACTTTCAAGTTTTCCGCGATCACGGATAGGCCAGGGTTCGGCCGCAGGCGCGCGGCGATCGCATCAGCTTTTGTTCGCTCCAAGCGATACCGTTCGGCCTGCAACTCGAGGTTCCGTTCGATGTAGAGACTAACAACACGCTGAAGAGAAAGAGGGGATAAGTTTTGGCCGTGAGCGGAAACCGCGAAGAAAATTATGAACACGGTGATCAGGGGACTTCGTCTCATACTGCTCACTCCACCTTGAAATTGCTCAGCGGCATTCGCTCGTCGAGCTTCTCGTTCTTGATGTGAAATTCGATATCGTAATCACCTGGTTTCGGAATGTTCAGCTCGGCGACATAGATTCCGGTCACCTTTCCGACACGGCTTGTGGTCTCGATCATCGTGCCAGCGGATCCTTGGGGTCTGATCACGAGCGTGACGTTCGCTTTCTCCACCGGCGATCCGTCCGAAAGATCGGTCAGATGAATTCGTACCTGACTGGCTTTACCGCTGCGCAGCGGCTCGTACTCGAAGTAGTTCTCGACGCGGTTAGTGAACTCCGTACGCGAGATGGCTTCCGGTTCGACTTGCGCCGGCGGAGGAGCTTCAGACTTCGAGCAGTTCATCAACAGAATCGTCATGGATAGCAGCGCTGACGCAGCGATCCGTTTCCAAGGGTGTCCCATATAAATTCGTCACTTTTCAGAATTGAAGGAGCGGAGACGCACACGCGTCCGGCAACGTGGCAAGACGTCAGGCAGGAGGAGCGCGGGGGATAAGAGACCCGAGACCGGGCGGAGCGTGAGCCCGTGGCACGGTAGCCGCAACAAAACCGCGGAACGCCGGTCTCGGACAGAGACTCACATGGTTGCTCGGAGTGATCGCATCAAATTGAAAGGAATGGGCAGCGGTGGTCGTCAGGATATCAATCGATCGCGTTTCGCCGTGAGAGTGAGGCGGCTCCATGTGCGGCCCGCTCTCGATATCCGCAACAACCTCAAGCTGCGGAAAATGCGCATGGATCAACGGTGCGTGTCCAGCATCGCTGTGCAGATGGAACAGCGGGGCGGAAAACGTGGCCATAACCAGCGCAGCTACGGCATTCCACGCGATCACTCGTCGCATGGCGGTATTCTGACGAAGTAGTCCTGTGAAGTCAATGACGACCTGAACCATCTTGAGGCCTGCCTGGCTTTGCAGAACAAAAGCAAAAACGCCTCAATTGATTGTTTCTGCTGCAAATGTAGGGGCGCGGTTATAGACCATAGCTGTCCAAATAGCGGAATCCCGCTGGAACTGTCCTTCTCCCTCTGGGAGAAGGTGGCCCGAAGGGCCGGATGAGGGCGCATTCCCTGCCCTCACCCGGCGCTTCGCGCCACCCTCTTCCAAGGGGAGAGGGACATTCCGAGAACAGGTCTGCCAAATCGAGGATTCACTAAAACCGCATCAAGCCTGCTTCTGGAGCGAAACGCAGTTCGTAATTTGGACAGGTCTGTCATAGACCCCCCTACAGGTCCGAACTGGCATTCTCTTCGGCGCCGACGATTCGTTGTGCAAAGCCCGCCGGACTCAGTTTGTAATTTCTTTTCTGAATGAGTTTTCATGCTGTATTCATTTGGGGTTCATTCATCAATAGTATGTATTACGGGGAAAGCGATGCGGCTGCTAGTCGTTGAGGACGAGGAAAAACTCGCCCAGCTTGTGAAGCGGGCGCTTGTGGCAGAGCGTTTTAGTGTGGACGTGGCATCGGACGGGAGGGCCGGTCTGGAACTCGCGACGATCTATGACTACGACCTTATTGTGCTTGATCTCCTACTTCCTGAACTCGACGGTAGCGAGGTCCTTCGAAGAGTACGGCGAGCGAATCCGCAGGTGCCTGTGCTGATACTGACGGCCCGCGATGCAGTCGTCGACAAGGTGGCGCATTTCGAAGCGGGCGCCGACGATTACCTGACAAAGCCTTTCGCCATGGCGGAGTTGTTGGTGCGCGTCAAATCACTGCTACGGCGTGCTACTGTCAGGCGCGAAGACGTCCTACGGGTCGCTGATCTCGAACTGGACCGCCTGGCACAGCACGTGCGCCGCGGTGGAAAGCGGATCGAACTTACGGCGAAAGAATACAGCCTACTCGAATACCTGATGGCCAACGCGGATCGCGTGCTCTCCCGGAGCATGATCCTCGATCACGTGTGGGACCAGAGTTTCCATGGCGCAACGAACATCGTGGATGTCTACGTCCGGCATCTACGAGACAAGATCCGGGACGTCGACCAGAACCTGATTCGGACCGTACGAGGCGTCGGTTACGTCATCACTGATGAGGAATCGGCATGAACCCGCGTTCCATTCGTTTCCGGCTGACTGCATGGTACGCGGGCGTGCTTGCGGCGCTGCTTCTTCTCTTCGGCGTGTTCATTTACTTCACCCTCGAGCAATTCCTCGAAAGAAATCTTCGTGAGGCGCTGGATAAGGAGACAGAAACAATTGGCGAGGCTCTGATCCGCAATGTGAACCAGACCGGTGAGACATACGTGATTAATGAAATCGAGGAGCACTTCGCTCCAAGGATCACTGGCCGCTTTCTTCGCGTGACGCGATCCGATGGTAGCATCCTGTATAAGTCCAGTCCGCCGCAGAATGGCGCCTTCGACCCATCGGATGTACCGCACGGAAGATTCAGCGAGCCGGAGCCTTGGCGTGAAGAACATCTACCCAAGGGCGGAGAACTTCTGATCCATAGCATTCCTTTCGCAGATCGCGCGGGAAACAAATATCTGATTGAAGATGGGACACCGTACGAGCAGGTCGAGCGTGTACTCCAAGGGCTCGTTCTGTCACTCGGCATCGCCTTTCCTTTGGTCGTGGCCATCGCAATCGGCGGGGGTTACCTGCTGACGCGCAATGCGCTGAAGCCTCTGGATCAGATTGCGACGACTGCGGAACGGATCACGTCGCGCAGCCTCAACGAACGCGTCGCGGTTACACCTACCGGAGATGAGCTGGAAAGGCTTGTAGTTTCATTGAACCGGATGATGGCTCGATTGGAGGAGGCGTTTCACCATATCCACCGTTTTTCGGCGGATGCATCCCATGAGATTCGCACGCCGCTGGCGATTATCCGAGGCGAACTGGAGGCCGCCGTTCAGGCGCCGGGACTGGCGCCGGAATTGCGCGAGACGCTTGGAAGCGCGCTCGAGGAAGCGGAGCGTCTCTCCAGGATCGTTGAGCAGCTACTGGAAATGTCACGCCTGGAAGCTGGTGAGGCGCTCATCGAGCGAAGCCGCTTCGATTTCGCTGAAATGACGAAAACAACGGTAGACCAGATGCGATTGCTGGCTGAAGAAAAAAACGTCCAGTTGAAGTTCGAAGCGTCCCAACGGTTCGATGTTGAGGGCGACAGATTACGTTTAAAGCAGGTCGTCGTTAATCTCGTCGATAATGCGATCAAATACACCCCTTCGGGCGGATCAATCTCGGTAGCAACCTTCCCGCTGGATGGAAGGGCGGTCCTCGAAGTGGCCGATACGGGGATAGGCATTCCCACGGAGGCATTGCCGCAGGTCTTTGACCGGTTCTACCGGGCGGATAAGGCGCGCTCCCGCCAACTGGGCGGCACAGGACTTGGTCTGGCGATTGTGAAGTCCATCTGCGCTGCTTACGGTGGTGCGGTCACTGCCAAGAGCGCTGAGGGAAAAGGCGCAGTATTTCGAGTTGAGCTTCCGCTGTCTAAATTACGAGATGCGGTTCGCTCCAGAAGCAAACCTGTTTCGGGCATGTCCCTCTCCCTTTGGGAGAGGGTGGCGCGAAGCGCCGGGTGAGGGCAGGAAATGCACCCTCATCCGGCCCTTCGGGCCACCTTGTCCCAGAGGGAGAAGGACACGAGCCTCCATTTCGGCTAACTTGGACACCACTGCTGATAAGCAGGCACGATCAATTGGAGGAAATGACGGTATTCGAAATATATTCGAAATAGGCTGCTCCCCCAGGAAAGCTGAGGGGGCTCCGCAAAGGAGGATCAATGACTCGTCGACAACTTTTAAAAGGTTTGGCTGCGAGCGCAGCCGTCAGTGCGATACGTCCCGAGCTTCGGGCGCAGGCGCCCGCTTCAGGCGGATGGCAAATCAAACCGTTGCCCTTCGATGCTAAGAAACTCAAAGGTCTTTCCGAAAAGCTGCTGGTATCTCACCATGACAACAACTATGCGGGCGCTGCCCGCCGGATTGGCCAGATACAGCAAATGTTGGCGAGCCTGCCGAATAATGCTCCAGGGTTTCAGATTAAGGGTCTGAAGATGGAAGAACTGATCGCAACAAACTCGGCGATCCTCCACGAGGAGTACTTTGGAAACCTGGGCGGTGACGGAAAGGCTTCCGGTTCGGTGCAGCAGGCGATCGCGAGTGATTTCGGCGGATTCGATAAATGGGAACAGGGGTTTCGCGCCACATCGACGGCGCTCGGCGGCGGAAGCGGTTGGGCGATCCTGAGCTTCAATTTCCGAGATGGCAAGTTGCACAACTACATCGCATTTGATCACACCGACAACGTTGCGTTCGGCCGGCCGATTCTGGTCAACGACATGTTCGAGCACGCGTACCACATGGATTACGGCTCGAATGCGGCAATGTACATTGATGCGTTCATGCAGAACGTGAATTGGGACGAATGTAACCGCCGGTTGGAAGAAGCGAACAAGATGTATGCTTCACTCCGCCGCTGATGCGATTAACGCGAATCTACAAAACCGGGGACAACCAAAACATGCCGAAGCAGAGAAGACGATGCGGATGTAGTGTGGTAGTAGTCGCTAGCATAATGTTAACAGTAAATTCGATTGGGGAAGCCCAGCAACAACAGGTCCCTTCGACCCCTATGACTATTGCTCAGGCAGTCGAGAGCGCTTTGCGGAACTACCCTTCGATATCCGTCTCGCAAGAGCAGCTGAACGCCGCGGCGGCGGGCATCGATCTGGCACGGACAGCGTACCTTCCGCGCGTGGATTCTCTCGTTCAAGTCAATCGTGCGACGAGAAACAATGTGTTCGGTCTGTTATTCCCACAGGGTGTGATTCCATCGATTTCGGGTCCGGTGCTGGGTACGAACAATTTCGGGTCGGTTTGGGGTAGTGCAGTAGGAGGGTTGGTCACCTGGGAACCGTTTGATTTTGGACTCCGCCGCGCCAGCGTCGCCGCGGCGGCCGCTTCGAAGACGCGATCTGAGGCCACACTAAAACGGACTCAATTCGATGTCGCGGCGGCTGCGGCTGACGCTTATCTTACATTGGCCGCGGCGCAGGAAACCGTGCGAGCGGCGCAGGCGGGAGTTGATCGTGGGGAAGTCTTGGTGCGCAGCGTTCGGGCACTCGTGGACGCTCAGTTACGTCCGGGAGCGGAGCTTTCGCGTGCCGAGGCAGAGCTTGCTGCGGCCCAAACTCAAGTTGCACGTGCGCAGCAGGCAACCGAAGTGGCGCGCGCCGTCCTTGCACAGTTTGTTGGGGGCGACCCACGTCAGATTAGTCTTGTTGCGCCGAAACTACTTCAGCTTCCACCCGACCAGACTACTCCTCCCTTGAACACCACGGCGAATCCTATGGCCGTCGAGCAGAACGCGGTGGTTGAACAAGCGAAAGCGCAGCGGGAGGTATTGGACAAGTCCTATTTCCCTCGATTCTTTGCGCAAGGTTCTGGATACGCGCGTGGCAGCGGAGCGCGCATCGACGGAATTCGACTCAGAGGGGCGAATGGGCTTGCTCCTGATGTTCAGAACTATGCGATAGGTTTCAGCGTCACGTTTCCAATCTTTGATCTGCCTTCAATCCGTGCGAAGCAGGCTGGTCAGTCTGCAACGGTCAGGGCTGAAACCGCTCGATACCAGCAAGTCACAACAGACTTGACGGCGACGTGGAATGAGGCTACTGCGATTCTTGATGGCTCTAGGAAAATTGCAGCAGATACGCCGATACAAGTAGCCGCCGCAAACGCGGCAACCCAGCAGGCGACGGCACGCTATCAGTCGGGTCTCGGAAACGTCATCGATGTCGCTGATGCACAGCGGCTTCTGACGCAGGCAGAAATTGACGATGCCCTTGCCAGGCTCGGTGTATGGCGGGCCATCCTAGGCATCGCCATCGCGGCTGGTGACATTCAACCGTTTCTTAATGAAGCGGGACAGTAGTTTCAGGAGGTGTTGCAAAAAACGGGAAGACGCGCGGTCATAGGCCGCGCCTACAGTTGGAAACACTTGCGCAGCTGTAGGTGCGGTCTATGACCGCACGCTGGAGTTTGGACATTGTTCGAGGTGCGCAAAAAATTCCCCTCCGAGATTAGGAGGGGTGCCGTTCGCGCGTTTTTTAGCGAACGGCGGGGTGGTCG
>WNGL01005456.1_pt1 | contig 23978 bp, 24 predicted proteins | sample 5400591 | NCBI WGS metagenome assembly WNGL01 (sample SAMN13153377, study PRJNA577476) | soil metagenome | isolation source: 80 cm soil or saprolite under Garry oak tree replicate 1 | place: USA:California | collected 2016-06-15 | reverse complement strand
GCATCGGACTGATTCTGGACGCCGCCGGTCTGCTCGCGCTCGTCGGTGCGGACGCCGTTGCGGCGGCTGCCGCATGATCAACCCGCGGACGGGCGCCTCGACCGGGCGCCAGGAGTGACTATGGACACGAGGCTCGCGAACGACACGGCGGATGTACAGGGACGGCAGGTCCTTCATGCCGCGGGCAAGTACCTCACCTTTGCCCTCGGGAACGAGGAGTACGGCCTGCCCGTGCTGAAGGTGCGGGAGATCATCAAGGTGATGGACATCACGCAGGTACCGCAGGTCCCTGGACACGTCCGGGGCGTGATCAACCTGCGGGGCCGGGTGATTCCGGTCATCGACCTGCGTCTGAAGTTTGGCTTCGACGCCAGGGAGAACACCGATCACACGTGCATCATCGTCGTCGAGATCAAGCATCTCGGCATGATCGGCATCGTCGTGGACTCGGTGTCCGAGGTGCTCAACATCGGAGGGATCGACATCGATCACGCGCCGGATTTCGGCGGCCGCGTGAACACCGACTACATCCTCGGGCTCGCGAAGGTGAAGGGCACCGTCAAGATTCTGCTGGATCTCGACCGGGTGCTCGATGCCGAGACCGCGGTGGCAGAAGGCGTGCGAGCCTGAGGATGCAGCCCGCGTCGATCGCGTCCGCCCCCGAGTTGTCGGACCACGATCTGTCGCTGATCGCGCGCATCGTCTACGAGCAGAGCGGCATCAGCCTGCATCTGGGCAAGCGCGCGCTGGTCGCGGCGCGCCTGCAGAAGCGGCTCCGGAAGGGAGGATTCCGCAGTTTCCGGCAGTACGTCCGCTACGTGCAGGCCGACGATTCCGGATGCGAGCTGACGGCGATGCTCGACGCGATCGCGACGAACCACACCGCGTTCTTCCGCGAGCCGCGCCATTTCGAGTTCCTGGCGCGCACGGTGCTGCCGCGGCTCGCCGCCCGGGGCGGCCCGATCCTCGGGTGGAGTGCGGCGTGTGCGACCGGCGAAGAGCCGTACACGATTGCCATGATCCTGCTGGATCGGCTGGGCCCCCTGGTGCACAGGGAGGTGCGACTGCTGGCGTCGGACCTGTCCACGAAGGCCCTTGCCACAGCCGCGGCGGCCGCCTACAACCTCTCGCGGCTTCACGACGTGCCGCCGGCGTTCTGCCAGCGCTACTTCGTGCGGGGTCCTGGCGACGCGCCGGCGTTGGCCCTCGTGGCGCCGCCGGTCCGACGCCTCGTCGAGTTCCGTCAGATGAACCTGCTGCACCTCAACGACTCGATGCCCTTGCAGGATTTCATCTTCTGCCGAAACGTGATGATTTACTTCGACCAGGACGTGCAGCAGCGCGTCGTCGACGCCCTGGAGCGGCGGCTGGCGCCAGGCGGTCACTTGTTCGTCTCCCACTCGGAGAGTCTCAGCCGGATCAGGCATGGCCTCACGTGGATTGCCCCGTCGATCTACCGGCGGGGACCGGCATGATCCGCGACGCTGCCGCGCGGGTGTCGACGCCTGGTGCCTTTTCGACGGGGCGGCGGGTCGTCGTCGGTGTCGGGGAGCTGGCGGTGTCCGACCGGATCGACGAGGTCATCGTGACCTATGCGCTGGGAAGCTGCATTGCCGTGTGTCTGTTCGATCCGGGGGTCCGCGTCGCGGCCATGCTGCACTTCCTGCTGCCCGAGGCGAGCATCAACGCCAGGCGGGCGCTGGAACAGCCAGCGGCCTTCGGTGACACGGGCATCCCGCTGCTCCTGGAGACGGCGAGCCGCTATGGGTTGCGGAAGGATCGTACGTCGGTGCGGCTGATCGGAGGCGCCGAGGTCGCCAACGTGGCCGGGTGCGCGACCGGCCGCCGCAACATCCTCGCGGCACGGACGATCCTCTGGCGCCACGGGCTCTTCATCGAGTCACAGGAGGTCGGCGGCGCGTCGGCACGGACGGTTCACCTGTCAGTCAGCGATGGATGCTTGCGGATCTTCAACGGACGCGAGCAGATCAAGGAGATGTAACTCTCATGCGCATTCTCATCGTGGATGATTCATCGATGATGCGGGCGCTCATCAAACGCGTCATCACGCTCACCGAGCTGCCGGATGCCGAGGTGCTCGAGGCGTCCAACGGCGCCGAGGCGCTGCGTATTCTCGAGGCGCAAACGGTGAACCTGCTGCTCACCGACGTCAATATGCCGGGAATGAGCGGCGTGGAGCTGCTGCGTGAAATCGCGCGCCAGGACCGGTGGCCGAAGCTCGTTCGCGTCATCATCTCCACCGACGGCTCTCCGTCGCGGCGCGGCGAGGCCGCGGATCTCGACGTGCGCTGTTACCTGGAAAAACCGTTCAGTCCAGAGGTGCTCAGACATGTGCTCAGCGAAGCTGCCGAATCTGTTCACTCCTGAAGCCGCCGACGCGGTCGTCGGCGCGATCGCCCTGGTCGCCGAGCGGAGCTTCTTCGCCGACGTGCAGCCATGCGACGAGCTGCGATTCGACGACCTCTCCAGCGGCGCCACCTCGTGGCTGGTGGCGACGGTCCCCTTCCGGGAGGGGAACGCGACCGGCGTCCTGTCGTGCAGCCTGCCCGAGGACCTCGCGCGAAAGCTGCTCGACTCCTTCACGGGGCGCGATCCGCTGGAGCCGGAGCCCAGCGGCGACGCGCTGTTCGATCTCGTGGGCGAACTGTCCAACATGATCTGCGGCACGTGGCTGACCACGATGGCGACACGCGATCAGAGCTTCACGCTCAGCCGCCCCGAGGTCGAAGTCGCTGGGCGCCGCCCCGTCATAGGCGCGTGGCCTGCGGCGCGGGTTGCGGTCAACGACCTCCCGTTGCTCGTCTCGATCTCGCTCGACGAAGGGGTTCTCGCGTCCGCCGGGTACTAGTCATGGATGCGACCGATCGGAAAGTGCGCGTTCTAGTGGTCGACGATTCGGCCATCGTGCGCAAAGTGCTGGCGGATATGCTGCGCGGCGAACCGGATATCGAGGTCGTCGGTGTCGCGTCGGATCCATTCGTCGCCCGCGACCTCATCCTGCGCCACAATCCGGACGTGCTGACGCTCGATATCGAGATGCCGCGGATGGACGGACTCACGTTCCTGCAGCGGCTGATGGAGTACCACCCACTGCCCGTCATCATCGTGAGTTCGCTGACGCCGTCGGGATCCGACATCAGCATCAAGGCGCTGGCGGCCGGCGCCATCGACGTCATCGCCAAGCCCGGTGGCCCGTATTCCGTCGGCGAGATCGCCGACCGCCTGAAGCGCCGCATCCGGCTGTTGAAGAACAGCCGACCGGTTCGCTTCCTGCCCGCGCTGCGGGCGGGGCGCCCGGCGCTGTCCGAGACCAAGACGTCGGCGCTCACGCGGGCGAACGGTCTGATCGTCATCGGGGCGTCCACGGGAGGAACGCAGGCCATCGAAGCGCTGCTCAGCCGCCTTCCCGGCGACACTCCACCGATCCTGATCGTGCAGCACATGCCCGCACAGTTCACGCGCGCGTTCGCGCGACGGCTGGACTCGGTCTGCCCCATGTCGGTCGTCGAGGCCAGTGGATCGGAGCTGCTGCGGCGGGGCGTCGCCTACATCGCGCCGGGCGACTTTCACATGGTCGTGGAGGCGCGCGGAGTCGAACTACGCCTCATCATCGGGAGCGGGCCGGCCGTCCACTATCAGCGACCCTCGGTCGACGTCCTGTTCCATTCGGCGGCGCGTCTGCGCGGCGTGCCCACGGTGGCGCTGCTGCTGACCGGGATGGGGACCGATGGCGCCGAGGGCATGCTCGCGCTGCGACACGCCGGGGCGGTGACGATTGCCGAAGCGGAGCAGTCCTGCGTGGTGTTCGGGATGCCTGCCGAGGCGATCGCGCGCGGCGCCGCCGTCCACGTGGCAACGCTCCTCGCGATGCCGCGCCTTATCGCGGATGCTCTTTCTGGCCTTCAGGCCCCTCGTGATCGATCGACCCCAGACGGTTCGGCTGAACCTTCAACTTCTGGTACAGGGTGCTCCGAGGAATCCGAAGCCGGACCGCAGCGCGCGCCACGCTTCCTCCCTCGTCGGCGAGGACCTGTTGGATGTGCTGCCACTCGATATCCTTGAGTGAGTCGGGGCGCGACGGCGCGTCGATCCGCGCGCCCGCCGTATTGAGACGCAGATCAGCCCGCCGCACCACGGTCTCGGTGCCGACCAACAGGGCACACTCCAGCACATTCCGAAGTTCGCGCAGGTTGCCCGGCCACGCATGAGCGACCAGCGTCTCCTCCGCATCGGCGGCGATCGGCAGAGGGGCACGCCCCATCTCGCGCGCCAGATGCTGCATGAGGGCCCCGGCGAGGCCAGGGATGTCGGCCTTCCGGTGACGCAGTGGCGGCAGCCGGAGGACCAGCGTGTTAATGCGATAGTACAAATCCTCCCGGAAGGTCCCTCCATCTACCAGATGGGACAGTTCGCGGTTCGTCGCCGCCAGGAAGCGCACGTCCACCCGCCGCTCGCCGACTTCTCCCAGCCGGCGGAATCGCTTTTCTTCGACCACCTTCAATAACTTCGGCTGGATCGCCAGGTCGGTGTCGCCGATCTCGTCGAGGAACATCGTGCCGCGATGCGCCGCCTCGAGGAGCCCGGGCTTGGCGGCGACGGCGCCCGTGAAGGCTCCCTTCTCGTGTCCGAACAGCTCGGACTCGAGCAGGTCCCTCGGCAGACCGGCGCAGTTCAGATCGACGAACGACTCGCTGGCGCGGCGGCTCTCCGCGTGGATCCAGCGCGCCAGCATCCCCTTGCCGGTTCCGGTTTCTCCCTGGATCAGGATCGGCAGGTCGCACTGCGCCGCCGAGTACGCGTCGCGCGCCAGCGCGTGAATCGCGGCGCTGCGTCCGCTGAAAAGATCCAGGGGCGCCGCAGAGGGTCTGCGCGTGGCGTTCAGCCGGCGACGATTCTGCTGGTTCTCGACGACGCGATCGATCACGACCGCGACCGATGCGAGCTCCAGCGGTTTGGTGAGAAACTGCTCGGCGCCTTCCTTGATCGCCGTGACCGCGAGCTCGATCGAGCCGTGGCCGGTGATGAGGACCACGGGGACCTCGATGCCCGCACTTTTCAGCTGTCCCATCAGGTCGAGAGCCGTGCCATCGGGGAGCGCGTAGTCCACCAGGAGCACGTCGGGAAGAATCGTGTTGATCAGCGCGAGCGCGGCGGCGCAGGTGTCGGCTTCCTCGATCTCATACCCGTAGGTCTCGAGGTACGTCCGCATTCCAAGGCGAACGCCTGGCTCGTCTTCCACAATCAAGACTCGACCTTTGAGCACGCCCGGTCTCGCTTTCTGGGAATGGTGGCACCGCTAGCCACATGGGCCCCCGCCGAGCGCACCCTTGAGCAAGGCGGCGGCCAACGGCTGAGGCTGATGTGCCATGAAGGGTCCGGCCGATGGCCTCGAAACGCCCCAGGAAAGCGCCTGTTTTTGATGATTTCAACGAAGCAGTGACGAATTGACAGCCGATATCAGCCTGAAGGTTTCCCCGGCAGCACAGACGCGTGTCCAATATCGGGACACTAGTGGAGATTTTTGTCTGTCCGGCAGACTCACCTGAGCGCGACGATTACAGCCTGGACAACGACTTCGAGAGGCCGGCCCCTGAGCAGGACCTCCCGTCCTGACGAAATCAGGCCGCGCACTTCTCCCGTGCTGCGGATAGGCACGGTTCCGGTCGGAACCTCTCCAGAGCCGTCGAATATGCGGATGATCCGGCCGCGTGCCGCCGTCGGCCCCGCGGCATTCACCAGAACCAGGCTGTCCGTGAACTCGATGTCCGCAACCGACTTCAGCGCGTCCTCACCGACGATCACCACGGCCGTCACGCCACTGACCTTGTCCTTGTAGGCCTTCTTCCGCTCTGGAGAAGCGCCAACCAGGGAGAGTCCATCGAACGGATGCACGACGGTGATTTTCAGCGATTCTTTCAGCGCCAGGGCGTCCTTGAGGACACCTGGCGTGTACACCAACTCCGCGCTCTGCGCGGATCCGAGGATCGGAACCGCGGCGCACAACACTGTCAGCGTGAGAACGCGCATCGTCATCTGAATCTCCCTCGGCGGACTTGGAGCCGCCGCGCCGCATCACCTCGCCTGAACCGGTGCGTCAGTCATCGGGAAGTCGTCCTCCGACTGTGTGAGGGCGTCCCGGCGTGGAGCTCCTACAAGAGCCCGTTTTCGCGCGGCGAGCGGGCTCAACGCGGCGCCGCGCACCTTCCGACGTACCGTCGTCAGGCCGAGCCCCGCGCCCGAGGCGGCGGACTGTCGCGCCGGCTGCTCCGCCGCGCCTCGGCGCCACCCGGCGTCGAGCTTCTCAACGACCGCGATCGAGGCTTCCGCCTGCGCGTTCAGCTCCTCGCTCGCCGCCGCACTCTCCTCTGCAGTGGCGGCCGTCGTCTGCGTGACCTTCTCCATCTGGGCGATCGCCTGTGACACCTGATCGATGCCCTGTGTCTGCTGCTGGCTCGACTCGCGTACGTCCTCGACGATGCCTTTCACGCTCTGGACGCTGGCGGTGATGGCCTGGATGGCCGCCTCGACCTGTTCCACCTTGCCGGCGCCCTCTTGCGAACGGCAAATCGATTCTTCGATGAGGCCGGCCGTGTCCTTCGCCGCCTGCGCCGAGCGCTGCGCGAGATTGCGGACTTCGTCGGCGACCACCGCGAAGCCCATGCCCGCCTCGCCGGCGCGTGCGGCCTCGACGGCCGCGTTGAGGGCGAGGATGTTCGTCTGGAAGGCGATCTCGTCGATCGTCTTGATAATCTTGGCGACCTTGTTGCTCGACTCCTTGATCGCCGTCATCGACGCGACCATCTCGCCCAGAGCCACATTCGACGCGACCACCTGCTGCGCGACGTCAGTGACGAGGCGCGTCGCCTCCGTGGCGTTCTCCGCGTTCTTCCGCGTCATCGACGCCATTTCTTCCATCGACGCGGAGGTCTCTTCGAGCGAGGCGGCCTGTTCGGTGGCGCCCTGCGACAGCGATTGGCTCGACGTCGCGACCATCCGCGACAACTGCAGGACCTGCCCCGCGGAGTCGCGGATTTCGGTCGCCGTGGCCTGCAGCGGGTTCTCGAGTTTCCACCGCAGCAGGAGACGCATGCTCACCACCATCACGACGATGGCGGCGATGCCAATCCCGAGCAGGATCTTGCGGGCCGACCAGATGGCCGCATCGCGCGCGGCGAGCGACATGCCGAGCGTCAGCGTCCCGAGCTGAGTGGCGTCCGACTGAATGGTCGCGCGCTGGAACAGCTCGCCGCTGCTCTCGAGGTTCGAACGGGTGATCACCACCGAGACAGGGGCAAGGCCTCCGGCCCGGTGGACGAACACGTCGGTTCCCTGGCGGTTCGTGACGCGGACGTAAGTGAAGAGACTGCTCTCGGCGTAGGGTCTGAGCGCCGCTTCCACCTCGGCCCGGCTGTCGAGCTGCAGCCCTGGGGATGCCGCCTTCGCGGCCACCTGCGTGCTCATGTCGAGGAAGGGCGTGACCGACGCTGTGATCGCACCGCTCAGCAACGTGGACACCACGAGGAGCACCGACGCGGTCAGGAGCGCGACGATCGCTATCGCGAATCCCAGAATGTAAGAGTGGATGGATGTCTGCTTCTTCATGTCAAATCCCCGTGGCTGTTGCCATTCCGACTTGGGCGGGCCAGTGTCGCGACCTCGCCGTGACGACCCGGGCGCGTTCGCCTGAGGAGTTCGGCCGCCATGTCGCCAACCGGCAGGACGACGTCGGCCAGACCGGCCTCGACGACGCGCCGAGGCATCTCCCACACCGTGCTCGTCGCCTCGTCCTGCACGACCACGCGCCCGCCGGCACTTGCGATCTGCTGGCTGCCTTGGAGCGCGTCTTCTCCCATCCCCGTGAGCACCAGCCCGAGCGCGTGGGCGTGGTAGACGTCGGCCACGGAGCGAAAGAGGACGTCGGCCGCCGGCCGCCGCGTGTGTTCCGGGGCGCCGTGGCCGAGCGCGGTCACCACCTCGGTGCCGCGGCGTTTCACGGTCAGGTGCGCGTCGCCCGGCGCGATGTAGACGGAGCCGGCGCGCACCGGCTGGTCATCGCCGGCCTCGACCACCGTCAGGGGGGTCTGGCCGTTGAGGCGTTCGGCGAGCAGGCGCGTGAACATGTTCGGCATGTGCTGCACGATGAGAACGGGAGCGGGGAAATCCGACGGCAGCGCCGAGAGAATCGTCGTGAGCGCGGCCGGTCCGCCCGTGGAGACGGCAACGGCCACGACGTCGGCCTTCGTAGGCGTGCCGAGCGGGCGCATGGAAAACGGCTTGGGCGCCGAGGCCGCGTGGCCTCTGGCGTCGGTGAGCGGCGAACCGACGCGACAGAGCGACCGGATCTTCGGAATGAGATCCTGCCGGATGCGATCGCGCGCGATCCCTTTGCCGCCGGCGCTCGCCGGCTTGGTCACGTAGTCCGAGGCCCCGCTATGCAGAGCCTCCAGCGTGTCGACCGCCCCGCGCTCGGTGAAGGCGCTGAACATGATCACGGGCAGGCGCGGGTGCAGCTTCCGGATTTCGCGCAGCGTCTCCAGCCCGTTCATGCCTGGCAGCTCGATGTCGAGCGTGACGAGATCCGGCTTGAGCTGGGCGATGCGCTGCAGGGCGGTGCGGCCGTCTTCGGCCTCGCCCGCCACTTCGATGGAGGGTTCCGCGGCGAGCGCCTCGACGATGAGCCGTCGGATCAGCGCCGCGTCGTCGACGACAAGGACCTTGGTGGTTCTCATAGGCTAGGCGGCCCGACGCGGCGTGAACGGGGCGGGTGCGGCCACCGGAGGCTGCGGCTGAACGGCGGCGCGTGCGCGCGAGTGGCCGGCGCCGGCGAGAGACTGGAGTTCCTGAAGCCGCCGTCTCCTCGGCCGATGCCGCGCCGGCCTGGGTGACCCTTTCGATGTCCGCCATTGCGCGACTGACCTGTTCGATGCCGACGCGCTGCTGATTGGAGGCGACGGCGATCTCCGCGACGAGGGAGTCGACCCGCCGGGCGCGCGTGACGATGTCCTCGAGCGAGTTTGCGACCTTGCCGCTCACCTGGACGCCGCGATCGCTTTTGGCGATGACTTCCTCGACGCTCACCGCCGTTTCCCTCGCCGCGGTCGCAGACCGCTGCGCGAGGCCGCGCACCTCGTCGGCCACCACCGCGAACCCGAGCCCCGCCTGCCCTGCCCGCGCCGCTTCGACCGCGGCGTTCAGCGCGAGAAGGTTCGTCTGGAACGCGATTTCGTCGATGGTCTTGATGATGCCCGCGATGGCGCCGCTCGACGCCTTGATTCCGTCCATCGCCGAGATCATTTCCTTCATGTCGTGATGTCCAGTCTCGGCGGAGGCACGCGCCTCGGCCGCGATGTCCTTCGCCTGCTGGGCGTGGCCGGCATTCTGGCTCGCCGTGGCGCCGATCTCCTCGAGCGAGGCGCTGGTTTCTTCGATGGCCGCCGCCTGCCGGTTCGCGCCGTCGGACACGGTCTGGCTGCTCGCCGTCACCTGATCCGAGGTCTCGGCGAGTTGTCCACCTGCCTCGACCAGCGTCGCCGTCAACTCGACAAGACCTGCGATGATGCGATGACGCAGCCGCCACATCAACGCGATGACGGCGACGAGCACCACACTGCTGCCGAACAATTGGTACACCGTGCGGCTGCGGCCCTGGGCTGCGTTCTCGGCCATAGTGAGGACGGTATCCTGCTGGACGGTGCCGAAATAGTTCCGTACCGAAGCCTTGACGGCCTCATAGCGTGGACTCGCGATTTCCATGAACCGATCGTTCGCAGAGCCGCCGTCCCCCTTGAGCACGGCGTCGGTCACCTGACGCTCGGCGGCGATTGCGCGTTCGTATTCGGCGCGGATCGGCGCGCCGGCCGGGCCGATCTCCGTCGTGAGCTCGGCAATCTGCGTACGTTGCGCATCGATGTCGCGCAGAGCTTTCTCGATCGCGTCGGGATCCTTCAACCGCACCAGCCGCTGCACGGCGTCCTCGACTGCGTTGACACGCTCGAGCAAGGTGAAGCTGCGCGTGAGCTCGGCGATGCCCGCGGTCGCCGAACGGGTGGACTCCTGGTAGGCCGAGCTGACCATGAGGAAACACATCAGCGACCCGGCCGCCGTCACGAACGCGAACAGCGCCGTGAAGATCAGCAGTTGCCGGGGAATACTCGTGGTCGTCATTGATTGTTACCGAAGCTTGGAAATGGCGAATCCGACAACGAGCGATCCGATTGGCTTGCCGGCGTCGAGGACCGGAACCGACAACTGGATCTGCTGCACGCCGGTCGACTCGTCCGTTTCGAGCTTCCCCTGCCAGCTCTTGCCGGTCATGGGGACGTCGTGCTTTGGCTTGCCCTTGTGGATCCAGCTGGTCGTCTTCGAGAGGAACGCGACCTTCATGCCGTTGGCTGCGGACACGAACGCCTCGGATACCTCGTCGGTCTTCTTGCCCTTGAGCACGGCCGCCACCTCATTCCGCGTGAACGCGCGCACGAACGGATCGAGGATGGACAGCTCGCTCCACTTCTCGTTGGTCATCGCCGCGTAGTCGGGAGGCGCGCTGGCATTGAGTGCTTTCACCGCCGCCACGATTACCGGATCGGCCGCCCAGGCCTTGATCGTGACCACCCTCGCATCGAGCTTGGCCTGGACCGCAGGGTCTTCGCTGGCGGCGCTGGCGGAGCCAGCGATGCAGCCGGCCGCGGCCACGACGACGAGAACAGTCTTCAGATACTGACGCATGCTGCACCTTCTTCTGGATCAAGAGCGTTCATCGGAACAGGCCCGCGCGCTGAATCGGGGCGAGCGCGTTGTAGGTCAGGACCAGATCCCCACGCTTCTTGTTGTAAACCGCGAACGAGTTGTGGACGGCCTGCGTCAAGAACCCGCTGAGCGACAGGTCGCGGGTGACCTTCAGCGTCGCCTGCTCGAACAGCCGGCGCCCTTTGTTGAAGCGATCCGCATTCAGCCCGCCATACTTCGCGTCGATGTCGGCGTAGCCGGCGCCGAGGGCGACGCGCTTGGTGAACGCCTTTTCCCCATACGCCGCGAAGCCGAAGGCAGCCGTGGCGCCAAAGCGCTTGTACTGCTCGTACCGGACGAGGTCGATCACGTGCGCGTCCGGCGTCTTGACGTTGACAGCCGCCCTGGCGGTGTCAACGCCGGACAGACGCGTGTAGTCGGCGGAGAGCCCGAGCGCCTTGCCGATCCGCCTGCCGACGAGCAGGTGACGGTAGTTCACTTCGTCGAGTCTCGAGTACCGGTTGACAAAGCTCGGTTTCGTCGTATCGCCGACATAGCCGTTGGTAAAGCTGATCTCGTCGACGTGGAAACGCTTGGGCCGCTTCACGCTCACACGCGCGCCAACGAGATAGCCGTCGTTGTCGTACGTCGTGATCTCCGTGGATTCCCCGCGCACGAACCCCAGGCCGCCATAGGACACATCCAGCCCCTTCACGGGCGCGGCGGCCAGAAAGAGTTGTTTCAGGTAGAGATTGGTGACGCGCGGTCCGCCAGTGCCCCATCCGACGTTGTTCCAGCCGCCGGTGAAGGTCGTGCCGGTCGCCAGGCCGGCGTTGAGGGTGTACTTCGCCTTTGCGTCGAACTTGATGCGCGCCTTCAGCGCGACGCTGTCCTGCACGTGATTGCTCGAGACCACGCCCGTGCTCGTCTCGACCTTGCGGTACCGCGCCAGGACCGACGCTGTCTGAAGATCGAACCATCGCTGCACGGTGGTCTTGACCGTCGGCGCCGGCAGCGTCTTCGGTCGTTGCTCGTCGGACGAGGCGGCGTCGGCCTTCTTCTGATCGGCGGCGGGTGCCTGCGCCGCGGCCTTGGCCACGCTGACCGACATCATTGCCATCAGAGCGATAGCCTGGATGCCGATTCGTCCTTTTCGCATGCCTGCCCCTGACTGCTACCCGCCAGTCGCGTGACTGCCGGAGGTTGCCGCTCTGTCTCGTTCGTGCAACGCCCGAAGAGGCAACGTCTGTGCCCGTGCCGCTCGCGGGCAAAAACCGCGATAACGGGCGAAAAGCCGCATATTCCGGCGGGAGGGGCGCCGCGCGGACCGGGCGGAAACCATCCAGAAACTGGACCGAGTCCAAGTCTCAGACAGGGAAAAAGGGCCGGACCGAGTCGACCATCCGCAATCCGTGAATCGCCAGTCTGCAATCTGAAGTCTTTGCTGTCCCCATGCGCCTGCGTGAGCCTGGACGACGGTTTGCAGGACGCGCGTAGCGTATGCCAGCAGCCGAAGTGCTCGTGTCCGCGCCGCCAGGCGCGATCCAGGAGCAGACTGTGAAGACGCGCGTTGATACGCTTCGACCGTTCGCGCTGTCCCTCGCGGGAATCCTGTTCGTCACGATGGCGCTGGGTGCGGCCATCGCGAGCCAGACGGACGTGGATCTTCCGCTGCGTCTGGCCGCGATGGCGGTGGCGCTCGTGATGATTGTGGCTGGAGGGACATGGTTCATGTCCGGACAGATGATCAGACCGCTCGGCGGCATGGTCGACGCGCTCGACGACAGCTCGACACAGATCCAATCCTCGACCGCGCAGGTGGTTCGTGACGCCGACGTCCTCGCCACCGGAACCTCCGCCCAGGCAGCCTCGATCCAGGAGATTTCCGCCACCGTCGAGGAGCTCGCCTCGATGACACGAAGAAATGCCGATCACGCCAGGCAGACCGACCGGCTGATGGAGCAGACTCGCGGCGCGGTCGTCGAGGCCAGAGATTCGATGGGCGGGTTGTTCGACTCGATCCAGCAGATCACGCGATCGAGCGGGGACACGTCGAAGATTGTCAGGAGCATCGACGGGATCGCCTTCCAGACCAATATTCTTGCGCTGAACGCCGCCGTGGAGGCCGCACGCGCCGGTGAGCACGGAGCCGGCTTCGCGGTCGTGGCGGACGAAGTGCGCAGGCTCGCCCAGCAGGCGGCAAGCGCCGCGAAGGACTCCTCGGTCCTTCTCGAAGAGACCAGCGGCCGCGTCATCCAGGCCGCCGCGCTCGTCGAACGCACGCGGGAGCGCTTCGACGAGGTCAACGAACACGTCTCCCAGTCGAGCGGCTTCGTCTCTCAGATTGCCGATGCGTCCGCCGAACAGGCGCGGGGCATCGATCAATTGAACGTGGCGTTCACCGACATCGACCGGGTCGTCCAGGAAACCGTGAGCAGCGCCGAGCACGCCCGTGCCGCCGCGCAGCAGATGAGCGCCGAGTCGCACCAGATGAGCGCCATCGTCGATCGTCTGCGCGTGATCACGCACGGCGACAACCGGGCGCTCCTCGACCGGCACCAGGCCGGCGCCACGATGCATCTGCGTTTCGCCGTCACGACGCTGGTGGCGGACTCCTTCGCCAGGTGGACCAACCAGCGCCCGGTGGCAGAGATCGACGATTTCGGCAGCGCCCATGCAACCCGCGGAACGGTCGACTTGGTGCTGCAGCTGCAGGCGCTCCTCGCGGCCGGCCTCGATTTCGATTATGAACTGCGCGTCTCGGACAACATCGCGCGAACCGCGCACGAAGTCGTGCAAGGCTATGCCGACCTGGCCGCCGAGGCCCTCTGGAACGTCAATATCGAATCCGGCAGTATGATCGCGGCCTCGCCCCTCACCGGCAATGGGGAATTCGAGAAGGGCCTCTATACGGTGCCGGCCAACGATCGGATGCTGCAGGTGAGGTCCCTCGAAGAACTGCGCTCGTGCGTGGGCGTCACCGTCGTCAGCTGGAAGGTCGATGTCCGCACGCTCACTTCCATGGGGCTCAGGAGAATGGAACAGGTCTTCAAAGCGGAGAGCCTGTTTTCAGTGCTGGCCCAGCGCCGGGCTGACTTCACGCTGCTGGAATTCGCGTCGACGCCCGACATGAGCGTGACGAACGGGGGCGTGAAGCTCGTGCCGGTGCCAGGCTGCAAAGTGGCGTTGCCCGGCAGCCGTTCGTGGGTCGTCTCCAGATTGTCGCCGCATGCCGACGTCCTCGCGGACGCGCTCGAGCGCGGGCTCCAGATACTGCGCCGCGAGGGCAGGATCGAACGAGCCTTCCGCGAGTGCGGCTTCTTTCATCCCCGAGTCGTCGAATGGAAGCGATTCGTATGAGTCTATCCGAGGGGCTTCGCCCCTCGGACTCCCCTACACGGGCGACGCACGTCGCACCTTTGAAGTAGACTCCCGAACCATGGCGATGACCTCACGACTCGCTGGGCTGCTGCTCGCCGCCGGATTGCAGGCTTCAGCGCCGGCCGTCGAACCGGGATTCTCCAGTCTGTTCAACGGCATTGATCTCAGCGGCTGGAAGATCTCCGGTCCAGCAGAATCCTTCACTGTCCAGGACGGCGCCATCGTGGCCAGGGGTCCGGCGAGCCACGCCTTCTACGAAGGCAGCGTGCACAATCACAGCTTCCGCAATTTCGAGTTGAAGGTTGGCGTCATGACGCGCCCGGGCTCCAACGGCGGCGTCTATGTGCTCACCGGTTTCGAGGAATCCGGCGGCAGCGTGCGCGCATCGGGACGCTTTCCGTCCACGGGTTTCGAGATCCAGGTGAACAACTCGCACACCGATCGGATCCGGACCGGCAGCCTGTATCACGTAGTCGACATTCTCGATGACTCGCCGGTCAAAGACGACGAATGGTTTACCGAAGACATCGTCGTCAAGGGCGACACGATTACCGTCAAGATCAATGACAAGCAGGTGGTCCAATGGACCCAGCCGGCGGACTGGAACGGCGGGCGCGAAGGCCTGGGCAGGCGTATCACTGGACCCGGGACGATTGCGCTGCAGGCGCATGATCCGAACAGCACCGTGTACTACAAGAACATCCGAATCAGGCCGCTGGATTGACCTGACCAGAATCCAGCTCGTCAGGTACACAGACGGACACCGGCTCGCGAGAGACCGCCTGGAAAGAGAATTGCAAGGCTCGACGCGTGGCTCTCGTATCGGATCAGCTTCGAGCCGCGCGCGAGCGGGCGGGACTGACGCTCGAGGATGTCTCCGCTCGCACAAAAATCAAGCAGTCCATGCTGCAGGCGATTGAGACGGGGGATTTCGACCGTCTGCCCGGCCCGTTTTTTACACGCGCGTTCATCAGGTCGTACGCGCGCGAGCTGCGTCTGCCGGCCGACGAGATTGTGAAGGATTACGTCGATGAGCTTGGGCCGCAGCCGCCTGAGCCGCTGCCTGTGCCGCCGATTCGGATCGATCCTCCAGGCTCGGCGCCCCGGCTCCATGCGGGGCCGGTCCTGGCCGCCGTCGTGATCGTCATCGTCGCGATGTTGGTCGGTGGCGCCGGGCGACACCGCAATCCGGCGCAGCCCGGTATTCCGGGCGTAGTCGGCACCAGCGGCATCGCCGAAGCAAGTGCTGCTCCCGCCGCGACCGACGCTGCTGCGTCTGAGTCGGGGACGGCTCCGGCACCAGGCGAGCCGATTGTTCTGGAGATCCATCCGAACGCGGCGACGTGGGTTGCCGCCCGTGCCGATGGCCAGCGCGTCGTCTATCGAGTGCTACAGGGCGGTGAGCGGACAACCGTAAAAGCGCGCGACGAGATCACGCTGCGGATCGGCAACGCGGCCGCCTTCGAGTACTCGATCAACAGCCTGCCCGGCCGCGCGCTGGGCGGCCCCAGCGAAGTCCGCGACGCCCGCATCACCCGCGATACCATCCGCAGCTTCCGACGCTAGCCACAAGCCTCGACAGGGACGGTCCGCCTTCGCTAAAGCTACGGCGGACAACCTTCGCATGGCTTGCCAGCCGTAGCTCACGCCGCCGGTGGCAAGCGTGAGCGAAGGTTGGCGCGCCCTGCAGGACTCGAACCTGCGACCTCCTTGGTTCGTAGCGGGCCGAAAGGAGACAATCGGGGGCAGCGGGAAACCGCTGCCGCACGTTTTCCTTGGACATTTTACAACCTGGGGCAACCACACAAAACCGCGAACCGCTACCGATTGTCAGTCATTTGTCAGTCAAAGCCGAGCTCAGAGCCAAAATGTAGTAACATCACTACATGAGGCTTGGGCTGCGCGAAGCCAACCAGCACTTCTCGAAGGCCATCAAGGCCGTGCGCGCCGGCAAGGAAGTCATTCTGACCGAGCGTGGTCAGCCGATCGCCATCATCAGGCCAATCAAGGAAGAACAAGAACAAGAGGCGGGCCTGAAGCGGATGGTCGACGAGGGACTGATCACGTTGCCCTCACGAAAAGGTCCATTGCCGCGCTTCCAACCGGTCCACGTCAAGGGCAAGCACCTCTCGCAGACGATCATCGAAGATCGCGACGATCGCGTGTAGTCATCAGTGGACTACGCGTATTTCGACACGAGTGCGCTGATCAAGCGCTACATCGACGAACTCGGCCGGCGCGAGGTGCTTGCACTCCTCCGGAAAAACAATTGCGTCGTCTCTGCCGTGCTGCCCGTCGAAGTCCGCAGCGCGCTGAGACGGCGCGTGGCCGAAAAGACGCTCGACGCAAAGCGAGTGCCCGCGATCCTGAAGCGCCTCGCGGCCGATCGCCAATTCTGGACGGTCATAGAGGTCTCTGGCGAGGTGCTTGCCACCGCAGAAACGCTGAGCGCCGCGCATCCGCTTCGAGCACTCGATGCGATTCATGTGGCGTCAGCCAAATTGTTTGCTGCTCGTGTCGCCTTGCCGACATTCACCTTCGTGAGCGCCGACATCCAGCAAACCACCGCGGCCACAGCGTTGGGGATCAACACCCGGCATATCAAATCGTAGTTCGCGGGACTGAAGGTTCGCACGGCAGCAGGCCGACAACGCCAACCTGGAGTCTTACTCCAGGCTGCGGAGCTCAGCGAGAACGTCTTTCAACGCCGTTGTCTCCCCGTTCGCACTGCGCGATCGCTACGAGCAGCATCTTCTCTGTTTCCGCATCTGCCTCGAAGGTTTCATCTCCTTCGAGCGCCAGCACAGTTACGGACGCGCCTTCGCCAGGTCGGCATCCACTTCCACGCGACCATCGACGACTTTGCCTGGGACGATAATCATCTCGGCATTGTAGAGCGGTTCAACGGAGGGCAGTTCTATGGATTTCGACCCTCGCACGACGACTCGCGCGACCACGAACGGTTGGGCCTCGACCTCGCCGGGGGACTGCTGATCGGCCGCTAGCGTGCGCGACGTTCAGGGCTTCCTGACGACCAGCTCACCCTTCATCCGGCGGCACCGATCGTCAGCGGTCAGACTGCAGTAAATCGGAAACGTCCCCACGCGATCCGCGCGGAACTCGAACACGATCGCCTGCCCGATCGCGGCACGTTTCGCGATCCGGTACTCGTCGATCGTGAACGTGTGCGGGATGTCGACCGCGCGGAACGTGATCCGGACGATCTCGTCCTGCCGCACCTCGATGCGTGACGGAGAGAACGCGAAGTCGTTTGCCGTAACGGTGCACTCGTGCGCCTGCAGCGGCCGGGCGGCCTTGGGCGCGGCCAGGAACCATGACCACAGCAGGACCGCGACCGGGAGGAAGATCGCCGCGGCCCTGCGTGTGCTCATCACGTCACCTCAGAAGCCCACTCCGACCTGGAGCTGCACCGCCCTCGGCGTCACGAAGTGGGTGCCGCTGAACGTCGACAGGAAGTTGTAGAGCGCTTCCTTGTTGGCGACGTTCAGGATCGTCAGCCGGACCTTCACCTTTGTCTTGCTCCCGCGCAGCAGGTTATCGGCGCCGAAGCCGAGATCGAACAGGTTGCGCGGCGCGATCCGCGGCGGATTGTTCACGTCATCTTCCGTACCTTCGGCGGGGATCTTGACGCGGGTCGCACCGCCGCCCGACGCGCAGTTCGTGAGCGGATTGTCACGCGTGGCAAACGTGGATCCGCAGAAGAGTCCGATCGCCGCCTGCTGATCGCCCGTCAACGCGAGCGCGTCCTCGAGGCTGCCGACCGATCCGGCGACGAGGCCCGAGTCGTAGCGCCAGCTGAGCGATGCCCACGCGCCCATCGACTTGTTGAACATGTACTGAAGGTTCGTCGTCGAGTTGAACTTCTGATCGTGGTCGATCCGGAAGTCTCCGGCGGGCTGTTCGAGCAGGATCTCGCCCACGCCGGGCGGCGAATAGATCGCGCTGGTGTGCGCCATCACGACGAACGCGCTGAAGCCCTTGCGTTCGACGATGTTAATGCGGCCGGTGAAGCCGTCGATCTTAGAATGATCCCACGCCACCGGGAACACGATTGGCGTGTTGAACAGCACGCTGAAGTCGTAGCCGTTGTGTGTCCGCTTGACGAAATAGCCGAAGTCGGCGACGGCGAACGACCCGAGCGCCTGCTGAATGCCGAATTCTCCTTCGTTGCGGATGCCCGGCTTCACGGCTTGGCCCTCGCCGAACAGACCGTTCAGGCCGACACCGCTCGAGAGGAGCAGGTTCTCGTTGTAGGGCGTCTCCATCGTCCGCCCGTACGAGGCGCGCAGCACGGTGGCGCCGTGTCTCAGCGCATAACTGGCCCCGAGCCGCGGCTCCGCCTGTGTCTCCCGGGTGAGCCCGTCGTAGTGGTCGAGGCGAAGCCCGACTTTGAAGCTCGCGTTGCCCGCCTTGATGTCATCCTGCGCGTAGGCGGCGGTCTCCTTGATCGTGGCCTTCTGCGCGTACGCGAGCGGCGATCCCCCTCGGGTGAGATCGAAGGACAACAGATCCGGATTGAAGTCCGGATTCGACGTGAGCCCGGCTTGGCACTGCGACGGATTCGCCAGCGCCGTGTTGTCGGACGGCGTGCCGTCCGCGGCGAGGCACGGCGAGTTGATGGTGGGATCGGTAAACCCGATCGTGAACTGTTCGTTGATCCGCGTCGCGGTGAACGATCCGCCGATCTTAACATTGTGGTGCGCGGTGGTGTGCGCGACGTCGGCCTTGAAGCCGATATTCGTCAGCTTCCGGTCCTGCGAGACGCTGCCACTTTCGTCGGCGAGCGGATCGGCGGAGGGCTTGTACATGACATGGTCCTGGCGCACGAAGGCGTTTGCCGTGAGCAGCGTGCTGGTGCCGATCACCTGCGAGTAGCCGGGCGCGACGTTGAACGTGTCGATCTGCTGGTGCTGGTTCTGGGCGGCGTCGTTCTGGTCGAATGTATTCGGGATGCCGAATGACGACCGCGCCGCCTGAACGTTCAGATGGAATGTGCTCGTCGCGCCGGCGTGCGCGTCGATCCGATCGAAGAGCGAGACGTTCGTCCCGTGGTCGTGCAGGGCGTTGAACTCGGGTGGATCGAGGTACCGGTCGGTGGAAAGGCCGCTCACCGAGAGGAAGTTTCCCAAACGGTGGGAACCGGCGGCCACGTTGGCGTCGAGCGACGGACTGCTGAACGAGCCGTAGCCGGCGGTGATGCCGCCAGTCGGACGCGGCTGATCGAGTCCGGATTTCGTGACGATGTGGACGATCAGACTGCTCTTGTCGCCGTATTCGGCCGGCGCGACGCCGGTCATGACCTCCATCGATTGCACAGCGTCGGGCGAGATCTGGTTCGAGTACACACGGCTCTGTTGATCGGTAACCGGCTGGTTGTCGATCGAGAACTGCGTCTGCGCATGATCGCCGATCGGATGGAAGAAGCCGTTCGAGTCGGCGACGATGCCGGGCGAGGCCATCGTGACGACCTGATTCAGGCCGAGCGATGTCGATTCGAGCGGCAGTTTCGAAATCAGGGTCTGATCGACGTCGGTGTGCGCCGTCGGATCGCGTTCGACGAGGTCCTCGGCGTGGCCGACGACCTGCACGGACTCGCTCGTGCCGGCGAGCGTCATCGCAACGGACACATCGATCGGAACGGCGCTCCGAACGTCGACGTCCGTTGCGAAGTTGCCAAATCCCTGCGCGCTCGCTGCGAGGTGATAGTGGTTCGGCGGCAGGTTGCGGAACACGAATTTCCCTGCCGCGTCCGTCGTCGTGCTCCGCTTGAACCCGCTTACCGGATTGCTCAGGTCGACGGTCACCGCGGCCATCGCGGCGCCCGTCGGATCTTTCACCGTCCCCTGAGCGGCGATGCGCTCGATCCGGGCCGCGACGGCGATGCAACCCCCAGCGCCGAAGCGTTGGTCCTCGAAAACGCCAACCTGTCTAGCGTTGAATACACTGACCGCCACGATCGAAATCGTCAGATTTTCGAGGAAAAGGTGGCGCGCCCTGCAGGACTCGAACCTGCGACCTCCTGGTTCGTAGCCGTCAACTCTTTCGTTGACCCGGCGCAACTTACGAGTCAGAAGCTCCCCGCAAGGGGCGCCACTTGGACCCAATCCTGGACCCATCTGGTTTGGCGAACAGCCAGAGTCGCTGCTCAATAATCGCTACTTCGCGGAATAAGGCGCGCACTACGTAGGCCGGGGAGGCCGTCAGCGAGCGGACGCGGGACGTCAATCCGACTACGCGCCAAGCGCAACGTTCTGCGGAGCAACGCGCCGCCCTCTTCATTTGGCGCGTCGCGGATGAATCGCGGCATGTCCACACTTACGGATGAGCGTCGCGGCGCCGTCCTACGACGTGTGAGACGATTCCGGCCTGAAGGCTCCGGCCCGTTCCTCTCAAACCGTTACGATCGCTGGATTGTGCTGATGCTGAAGCCGACACCCTGTTCGCCCGGCTCGGCTTCGACAAGCACCTTGCGGTTCAGATCGACTTTGTAATGCTTCCCCGGTTTGAAGGCGTCAGAAGGCACCGAAATGACAGCCAGCTGGTCTTCGCTGGTCTTCACGTGCCGCTTCATCCTCGCGTCAGCACCGAGTCTTGCGTAATTGTGCGCCAGTTGTCGCGCCTGCTCCGCATCAACGTAACCGTGATGGATGGCGACAATCCGCCCGGATTGGGTGTCGTAGGCGACGTGCGATGACGACATTGGCCACCCCCTCTACACACTAAACACGTTGAGCAGCGCGTACGTCCACGCTCGTTCCACAAACACAGCAAACGTCACAGTGGCGCAATTGTTAATCCGTACAGCATTCTGAAAGAAATCCGGTGGCGATTGTGGAGGGGATTGTGAGCCGTCCTGCTCGTAGACGGTCCAGGACCAGATGAACGCCGTTGCTGTGAATGTCGGGTCAGGACTGTTCCCGAAAAAGAGCGTGTTAATCTGGGAAACAGAAGTGGTCGCGTACACGTTGGTTCCGGGAGGGAGCAGCGGACTGGTCACCATCTGAAGAGCGTCGAAGGCCGACAAGAGCCGAATGGTCCAGAAGTACATGAGATTCATCGTGGAGTACCTCCGCTCGCGATCGCCCGGATCGAAGGCGCCATCTTGCTCCTCTTCAGTGGCGTCCCGCAAGGAAAATTGAAGAGGGAGGCAATCACAAGCTCAACCGTAGTCTCTTTGGGTCTTCGAGATATTTGAGCAAACACCGAGGGTACCCAACACACTCTTGTCGAGGCCCCATGGACGCCGCAGGCCCCGTGGCAAAGGCTTGCTGATGGCTCCCGGGTATACTGAAGCGCGAAGAAGGGACCTGCGGCCGTAGGGAGGCTCAGCACGCATAACTTGTCTCAGCTCGCGGGGACGGCGCGGCTGCTCAGGACGTTCCGGCCCGAGCCGTCGGACGACGCGGACAGGCTGCCCAATCGTGGATCTCCAGATAGACTTCGGAAGCGGATTCACCCTCCGATCGAGACATGGCCTCCAGACGTCGACCTCGTTCGCAGCGCCGAGCACAATCGTCCAGCCAGACGCCGAAAGGCGCCTGGCTCGCCGCGATCGAGCAGTGGCTGGCCCTTCACCGGTCGATTGTTGTCGGCATCATCGTGGCCACCGCAGTTCTCATTAGAGTGCTGTACTTCATGCAGCTCAATGCCACGCCACTGATGGAGACGCAGCACTGGGCTCAGAGCGACATGCATTATTACGACGCCTGGGCCAAGCGGATCGCCGCAGGCGACTGGCTTTCGAAATCGACCTCGGTCCCCATGCACCGCTGGCATGACGAAATCGCACAGCTCTACCTCACCTCGCATCCCGACACCAAGCAGGGGCTGGAGCAGGAGGCTAGAACCACCGGCGTGGAGGCGAAGGCGCTGTTGTGGTCGCGATGGATGCACGTGCCCCAGTTCTACCAGGACCCTCTGTATTCGTACCTCGTCGCGCTGACCTATCGCGTGACGGGCGCGGACGTGCGACACGTCTATGCCTGGCAGCTGGCCCTCGGCGCGCTCGAGGACATCTTGATCTGGCTGATCGCGCGCCGGTGCTTCGGCGATCTTGTTGCAGCCATCGCTGCTGGTCTGGCGGTACTCTGCGCGCCGCTACTGCATTACGAGCTCCTGCTACTGCGCGATTCGTCGATCGTCGTGGCCGGACTGCTGCTCGCGTATCTAACACACCGCACATTTCAGTCCGCGAGGCCCGCGATGTACGGAGTGCTGGGATTCGCGGCCGGCCTGAGCTGCCTGCTGAAAAGCACGTTCCTGTTGTGGGCGGTGGGCATCATCGTCGCCGTCGTACTCGAGCGACGTGCACCGCGCGCCATCTTCGCAGTTGCCGCTGGCGTGATCCTCGGACTCGCGCCGCTCGCCGTCCGGAATGTCGACGTCGGCGTAGCCCCGTTCTCATTGGCGAGTTCAGGACCGCTGACGTTCGTGTCGTCGAATGACGCGAACTACCCCCCCGACGTGGGCTTTGGCATCCAGATCCCGCTGCTCGCTGCGTTCCTGGGCGATACCGACGGCGGCTGGCGCGAAGCCGCGCGAACGGTTCTGGCGAGCCAGTCGCCGGCCACATACACCGCGATGGTCTGGCGCAAGTTCGATCGCGCCTGGCACTGGTATGAGATTCCGAACAACGAGAACATGTACTACACGCGCCGACAGGCGCCGGTGCTGGCCTGGCTGCCGGTCACATTCTGGCTCTGCGCGCCGCTGGCGCTGGTCGGACTGGCTCTGGCGACGCCGCGAATGCGCGAACTGTGGCCGCTCTACCTGCTGGTGATCGTCGCGGCCGCCCCGCTTGTCGCGTTTTACGTGCTCGGACGGTTCCGGATTGCGCTGATCGCCGCAACGATACCGTTCGCCGCCTTCACGATCGTCGAGGTCGTGCACCGCGCGGCGACGGGTCGCTATACGGCGGCCGCCGTAATTGTGGCGGCCTCGGCGGGGGTCATGATGTGGACGGGACGCCCGCTCGCGGACGACCAGCTGTTGATTCGAACCGCAGACTGGATCTCGCCGTATTCCGCGTTTTATCAGATGAAGGTCTACGAGGCGGGTGACGCGAAGCACTGGGCGGTCGCCGCGGCCTGGTATCAGGAGTTCTTTCGCAAGTACGAACCGTCCCCGACAGACATCGCCGCGTCCGGCAATCCCACGCTCGCGCCGGAGCTGGCAGACATGCATCGCGAATGCGCGCAACTCCTGCAGGCGGCCGGCGACCGGGTACAGGCGAATGCGCAGCTGGTGCAGGCCGATGAACTCTTGAAGCTTGGGCCTGCTTCCCGGAGCCCCAGATAGACTGCTGCGGCGGCAGGCGATGCGAACGGCATCGTTTTCGCTCGGGACGCGCGGTCCTGCCTGCTCAAGCCGTCGAATAGAAATGCAGTGACACGACCGGCGCCGGCGCAGGCAGCAGCGTGGTGAGCACGGTGGCGTGGACAACGTGATCACGAGGCGCGCAGCAAAGGGCAGCACACCCGCGAACCGGCCAACTTCCTGACTACCGGTCAACAAGTTGTCCCATTCGCGGTTGTACCGCGTTGACACGGCGGTTTACGCGTCCGATTTGGCCGCGCGTGTATAACGGTCGCGCTAAGTTTTGGCCCGTGTCCTGTGCAATACATCCGGATCCTGCAGCATCTGCGCGCGGCACTCTTAATGCTCTCTTGTCACTGCTGAATACTCAGATCGACCTAGTGTCGTGATTCAGAGATCCGTGTACAAAATCTGGCGACGCTGTCCAGGATTTCGTCGGCGGTTTTCGACCAGACAAAGGGCCGTGGGGCGTCGTTGCCGAGGTCAATATACGTCGTGATGGCGTCACGAAGGGC
>WNGL01002167.1_pt1 | contig 23978 bp, 21 predicted proteins | sample 5400591 | NCBI WGS metagenome assembly WNGL01 (sample SAMN13153377, study PRJNA577476) | soil metagenome | isolation source: 80 cm soil or saprolite under Garry oak tree replicate 1 | place: USA:California | collected 2016-06-15 | reverse complement strand
AGGACGTGGCCCTCGACTACGAGGTCATCGACGGAGGCGGCTCGGGCGGCAACATGGACGTGCTCCTGGTTGCGGTCAAGAAGGACAAGATCAGCGACTACACCTCCGCCATCACCCAGGCCGGCAAGACCTGCCAGGTCGTGGACGTGGACGTGTTCGCCCTCCAGAACTGCTACGAGATCAACTACGGGATCGATCCCGGAAAGGTGGTGGCCCTCCTGAATATCGGGGCCTCCATCATGAACATCAACATCATCAAGGGCGGCACCTCGATCTTCAACCGCGACATCGCGGTGGGGGGGAACCAGTACACGGACGCGATCCAGAAGGACCTGAACCTCTCCTTCGATCAGGCGGAAGCCCTGAAGCGGGGCGAGCGGGTGGACGGGGCGGCCCCCGAGAACCTGCACCCGATCATCCACGCCGTCTCGGAGAACATCGCCCTCGAGATCCAGAAGACCTTCGACTTCTTCCGGGCGACTTCCGCGGAAGACCGTATCGACCGGATCTTCCTGTCGGGAGGGACGGCCAAGATCCAGGGCCTGCGGGACCTCCTGGCCGAGAAGTTCGAGGCCGGGGTGGAGCTGCTGAACCCCTTCAACAACGTGACTTACAACCCGAAGGACTTCGACCCCGACTTCATCAACGACGTCGGGCCATCGGCCGTGATCGCCGTGGGCCTGGCGGCGCGCAGGGTGGGTGACCGATGATCCGCATCAACCTCGTAGCCCCCGAGCGTGCCACCGAGAAGAAGAAGAAGACCGTTTCCATGCCTTCCGCTCCGGGGGCGTTCCAGGCCTACCTGCTGCTCACGCTCTTCGCGGGGGGCGCGGCCTTCCTGTGCGCCGCCCTCTGGTGGCTCCAGACCGCCAAGCTCAGGGACCTCGATTCCCGGATCGCCGCCGACGAGAAGCGCCAGCGGGACCTCCAAGCCATCAAGGTCCAGGTGGACGCCTTCCAGAAGAAGAAGACGCTCCTCGAGCGCAAGGTGGAGTTGATAGAGAGGCTCAAGGCGCAGCAGAAGGGCCCCGTGCACATGCTGGACGAGATCTCCAAGGCCCTTCCGGACTACGTCTGGATGACCTCCCTGGACGAGGCTGCGGGAAGGGTGACCTTCGCCGGGGAGAGCAACAGCCTCACCGCGGTGGCCGACTTCATCAGCGCCTTGCAGCGGAGCGGCTGGTTCAGCCAGGTGGACCTGCTTTCGAGCACCGAGAACAACAACATCGTGGCCTTCACCCTCGGGGGCACTTTCACGAACCCCGAGGAAGAGGCCGCGAAGGCCAGAGCGGCGGCGGCCCAGGCCGCGGCCCCCCCCGTGGCCCCGAAGTCCTAGGGAGGAGTGAGGCGTCATGGCTGAGAACCCGCTCACCAAGCTGCCGCTCGCCGGCCAGCTCGGGGTCTCCCTCCTGGCCGCGGCCCTGATCGGAGGGGCCTTCTACTACCTCTGGTACTCGGAAGCGCTCGAGCAGGAGCAGACGAAGACGACCCGGCTCCAGCAGCTCGAGACGGAGATCAAGGCCCTGGAAGTGACCGCCAGCAAGCTCCAGGAGTTCCAGCGCGAGGTTCAGCTCCTGGAGGCCAAGCTGGAGACCCTGAAGCGGATCCTCCCGCCGGAGAAGGAGACCCCCGACCTGATGCGGCGCGTGCAGTACCTGGCGACGCAGTCCAGCCTGTCGATCAAGGTCTTCACCCCGGCGGCGGTGGCCAACAAGGAGTTCTACCAGGAGGTCCCAATCAACGTGAGCGTCGAAGGCACCTACCACAACCTCGGGGCGTTCTGCGACCGCGTGAGCCGCCTTTCGCGCCTGGTGAACCTGGGCAACATCAAGATCAAGTCGATGACCAACCCGACCGTCTCCCGGACGATCACCGCCCAGACGGTGGCGACGACCTACGTGTACATCGAAACGCCTCCCGGCGGCCAGCCGGGAGCCTCTCCCGCCCCCGGCCGATGAGGACCGCCTCCATGAAGCGCCCTTTGCTCGTGGCTCTGGCGCTCGCGGCCCTGAGCGTCCCCCTCCTCGCCCAGGCGCCCAAGGGCTTTGAATCCAAGGGCGCGCCTTCTCCCTCCCCGGCGCCTGCGGCCGAACCCGGCAAGCTCAGCCTCGAAGAGTTCGTCGAGACCCCTGGGGGGTACACCTACAACCCGCAGGGGCGGCGCGACCCCTTCGTCAGCCTGCTGCGGCCGGTCCAGGCCGGCGGCCCGAAGACCCGCAAGCCCGGGATGGAAGGCTTCCTCATCCAGGAGGTCGCACTCAAAGGCATCGTGCGTACGCCCGGGGGTGGCATGGGGGTGGCGGCGAAGCCCGGCTTCATCGCGCTCTTCGCGGGCCCCGACCCCACCAAGTCGTACTTCGCGACGACCGGACAGCGAATGTTCGACGGGGTCATCACCGCCGTGGACTCCAACTCCGTGACCTTCCTGCAGGAAGTCACGGACCCGCTGTCCCCGGTCAAGACGCGCGAAGTCAAGAAGAACCTGTATGCGTCCGAGGAGGCGAGGCAATGAGGATGAAGCTCGCTGGGGTCTGCCTGATCGCAGCCACCCTCGCAGCGGCCACGTCCGCGAGGGCCGATGAGAGGACCCCGACGGCGATCTCCGACATCCGGCAGGAGACCACCGACCGTTCGACGCGCATCATCGTCGAATCCTCGGGCCCCCTGGCCTATACCTACTACAGTCCGGACCCGCTCACCCTGGTGGTGGACATCCCCGAGGTCGAGGCCTCGAAGGTCCCCGCCCGGATCAACGTGGGCACCCGGGAGGTCGAATCGATACGGGTCACGAACCTGGCCCGCGCGGACGGCCGCAACATCGCCCGCCTCGAGGTGCGCCTCGCGAGCCTGGTTCCCTACCAGATCTACTCCAAGGGCAAGTCCTTGAACCTGGTGTTCGATCGCCCGGCCACGGCCTCGGCAGCCCCGGTGCCCCTGGTCACCGCGGCCCCGACCGCCGCCGAGCCGGCCCCGACAGCGCAGGCCCCCCCGGCGTCGGCTCCTCCCTCGCAGCCGGCGGCCTCCGCCCCGGTCACGGCCGCCGCGGACGTCGTCACCTACGAGCCTGCGGCCCCTGCGCCCAGCGCCCCCTCGAGTCCCGCTCCCGCGAGTGGCCCCAAGGCGACCCGGATCCTTTCCGTGGCCGAGGCCCAGGAGGTGGGGCAGCTCACCGTCACCGTGAAAGCCGACGGCCACCTTCCCTACCAGGACTTCTTCCTGGGCAACCCGGACCGCCTGGTGGTGGACTTCAAGGACGTGGTCGCCCGCGCCTCCCCGCGCCAGATCGAGGTCAACCAGGCCCCGGTGCGCAAGATCCGGCTCGGCCAGTTCAGCGCCACCTCGCCCAAAGTGGCGCGGCTCGTCCTCGACTTGTCGGCCCGGGCGCCTTACCGGATCGCCGAAGCGGCCGACGGGATCAAGATCCTGTTCGGGGAGGGACAGGAGCCGGCCCCCGCGCCCCTGGCCTCCCTCCGGCCCCCCGATCCGGAACCGGCCCCGGTCGACGCTCCGGCGGCCGTCCCCAACTCGGGCTTGCAGGTCTTCACCCCGAGCCCGGGAGCCGGCCCAGCCCCCCTGGCCCTGCCGCCCCTGCCGGACCCGCAGCTCGCCACCCAGAAGCTGGAAGAAGGATCCATCGGGGCCACCAAGCAGTATACCGGGGCGCCGATCACCATGGACTTCAAGGACGGCGACCTCCAGGACATCTTCCGCCTCTTCGCCGACATCAGCGGCCTGAACGTCGTGGTGAACCCCGGCGTGGGCGGGAAGGTCACCCTGAAGCTGACCGAGGTCCCCTGGGACCAGGCTCTCGACCTGATCCTCAAGACGAACGGCCTGGGCTACAGCCTCGAGGACAACGTCATCCGGATCGCCCGCCTGAGCGACCTCCAGAAGGAGGAACAGGACCGACGGAAGCTCGCGGAGGAAAAGGCGCTCGCGGGCGACCTCATCGACTACACGCGGCGCATCTCCTACGCCAAGGCGTCCACCATCTCCGACGTCATCAAGAAGGCGGGGGCCCTCTCGGCCCGCGGCCAGATCAACGTGGACGATCGCACCAACACCATGATCATGCGTGACCTCCCGACCTACGTCCAGAAGGCCAAGGAACTGATCGCCGAGCTGGACCGCGCCACCCCCCAGGTGGAGATCGAGGCCCGGATCGTGGTGACGAGCCGCAACTTCACCCGCGACCTCGGCATCCAGTGGGGCTTCAACCACGAGCAGTCGCCCCGCTTCGCCAACACCACGAGCCAGAGCTTCCCGAACGCGATCATCATCAACGGCAGCGGGGTGCCGGCCACGCAGGGCATCCACGCGGACCAGAATGGGGAGGCCTCGAACGCGGGCATCGGCGCTGCGGGCCGCGGCTACGCGGTGAACCTCCCGGCCACCGGCTTCAACACGGGACTCGGCATCTCCATGGGCAACATCCTGGGCAACTTCAACCTCGACCTGGCGCTGACCGCCCTGGAGCGGCAGGGCCGCGGCCGGTTGCTCTCCACCCCGAAGGTCACCACCCAGAACAACAAGGAAGCGGAGATCAAACAGGGCGTCCAGATCCCGATCCAGACGGTGGCCAACAATACGGTCACCGTCACGTTCAAGGACGCGGTGCTGACCCTGAAGGTGACCCCGCAGATCACGGACGCGGGGACCGTCATCCTCGACCTCTCGGTGGAGAACAACTCCGCGGACTTCGCGAACCTCGTCAACGGGGTCCCGCCGATCAACACGCAGTCCGCGAAGACCATCGTGCTGGTGAAGGACGGCGCTACCGCGGTGGTGGGCGGGATCTACCAGAGCAACGAGCAGACCTCGCAACAGTCGACCCCCTTCCTGGGCAAGATTCCCATCCTGGGCTACCTGTTCCGCAACCGCTTCTTGACCAGTACGAACAACGAGCTGTTGCTTTTCATAACGCCGCGCATCGTCAAGGGGTAGAGCCATGTGGTCTCCCGATCCGAGGCGTCGAGCCACGATCGTGCCGTGGAGGAGAGCTATGAAGGTCATTCCCGTCCTGGTCCTGGGCGGCCTGGTGGTGGCCGGGTGCACGCCCAGCTATTTCAATCAGGGTGAGTCCACCCGGGCCCTGCTCATCACCGGGGTCAACGGCGGGAACGTGCTCGAATCAGACGTCCGGACCGGGGGCGACATCTGCCCCGAGGTCGTAACCGTGCGGGTGGAGAACCACGCGAAGAACCCCACGGCGCCGACGGCCGGGTTCCGCGACGACATCGTGATCGAGCGCTACGAGGTCCGCTACTTCCGCTCCGACGGCCGGGGTGTGGAAGGCGTGGACGTGCCCTACTCGATCAGCGGCAACCTCGCCTTCGAGGTCCAGGGGGAGTCCGACGGCAACGTGCCCATCGAAGTGGTGCGGCGGCAGGCGAAGCTGGAGCCGCCCCTGAGCCAGCTCGTGAACAACGGAGGAGCCTTCATCGTGACCATGTTCGCGAATATCACGCTCCACGCCCGGACCACGACGGGCGTGGCCACCAACTCAGCCACGGGGCGGCTGCAGATCGACTTCGCGGACTTCGCGGGGGCCGCTACCGCCTGCCCCGCGAGTTCGAGTTAAGGGGAGAGGCCCTCATGCGACTTGCCAAGCTCCGGAACACGGCGCGACACGCGCCAGTCGTGGGAGTGCTCGCCCTCGGCGCGGCCATGGGCGCGTGCGGTGTCGGCGGTCTCGACAAGGTGAACGTCCCAAGCCTGATCGGCCCATCCGAGACGGGACTGTCCTTGGACATGAAGGCCTCCCCCGACACCATCAGCGCCGATGGCGTGAGCCAGTCGGTGGTGCGGATCCAGGCGCGCGACCAGAACGGACGTCCTGCGCCGGGGCGGCAGCTCGAGGTGCGGTTGTTCCAGGGAGACGGCGTCCTGGTGGCGGGCAGCATCGTCGTGGGGCCCCTCCAGACCGGGGTGTCCCTGCTCACCGACAGCGGCGGCGTGGCCCAGGTGGTCTACACCGCGGGGTTCCGTGCACCCATGCTGGTCGTGATCGTCGTGAAGCCCTACAGCTTCGACGCAACCTACGATCCCGAGCAGCAGCAGAGGGACGTCCTCATCTACCAGCAGTAGGGCGGGCCCGGCCCGCGTCGCATGACGGGCACGCTTTGCGGCGATGGGGCATCGTGGTAGCGTGGCGGCCGGTGTCGTCCTGAAGACCCGTGGCTGAGAACCCTCGTATCGAAGAACTCCGCCGACGCCTCGACAAGGAGCCGGGCTCGCGCATGTTCGCCCAGCTCGCGGAGGAGCTGCGCAAGGAAGGCGAGCTCGCGGAAGCCATCCGGGTCAGTCGGACGGGCTTGTCCGTTCACCCGAACTACCCTTCGGCCCGCATGACGCTGGGCCGGGCCCTCTTCGACTCCGGCGACCTTCCCGCCGCCCGGGCCGAGTTCGAGGCCGTCCTGCGGGGCGCCCCCGACAACATCCTGGCGAGCCGCTTCCTCGCCGAGTGCCTCGAAGCCATGGGGGACCTGGGATCGGCGCTGCTCCAGTATCGGGCCCTCCAGCGGCTGGCTGCGGGGGACCGGCAGATCGAAGCGCAGATCCGTGGGCTGGAGGAGAAGCTGACTCCGCCGCGGCGGCCAGCCGGGGGACCGCCCGCGGCACCCCCGCGTCCCGCGGCGCCTCCGGGAGCGAGGGCGCCCCGCCCGCCGAGTCGCGGCCCTCATGCCCCGCCCGCGCCTCCTCCGGCCGTCGTACCTGCCGCGGGCCCTCCCCCCGTCGCCGCCATAAGGTCGCTCCCCGTCGCTCCCGGGCCGCCGCCCGTGAATACCGACCGCACAGCTCTGCCATTGGAGGAGAGCTTCGAGCTCGAGGCGCCTTTCGAGGCCAGCCCGCGTCTTTCCGTCACGGACCCGTCCCTCCTGCGCCCGCTCCCGCTCGACGTCACGCTGGACGAGACGATCGACGAGACCTCGCTAACCCTGCCGGGCGGGTCCGCCCCGCGGGTCGATGCCCCCCCGCCCGTCAGCAGCCGGCAGGAGGCAGCGGGCGGCGCGCGCGGGGTCCCCGCGCTCCCTGTAGCACCTCGGCCCGCGCCGGCCGTCGCCCCGCCGTCCGTGCCCCGGAGCGCGCCGTCGGTGGCGCCCGACCCTCCGCGCGCAACCCAGGCCCCCGCGCCGCCGGGCGATCCCGTCCCGCCGGCCGTCGGGTACCTGGAGACCCCATCCCGCATGCGAATCGAGGGGTTGTCCGCACCCTCCGCGCCGCCTGCCCCCACGCCCGAGACCCCCGCTCTGTCCTCCTCCACCCTGGCCGAGCTGTACTTCCGTCAGGGGTTCCTGGACAAGGCGATCGAGGTCTACCAGCAGCTGTTGCAGCGCGAGCCGAACAACGAGCGGGGCCGGGCTCGACTCGGGGAGCTGAGGGCGCTGCCGGCGCCGTCCGTCCCTCCAACGATCCCTCCGGCCGCCGCGGCCGCGGCCGCCCCCGAGGACGAGCGCACGACGCGCCGCCGCGTCATCGAGCTCGCGATCGCCCGCCTCGAGGACCTCCTGCTGACCATCCGCCGGAACGCCCCCGCCGCAGGACCACGGTGACGGTCGTACCCGCATTTGGGGAGGCGCTCCGGACCATCTCGCAGAAGGTGCCGGAGACCCGGGTACTCATGATCATGGGCACGGATGGGATTCCGATCGAGAAGCTGGTGGTCCGTGCCGACCCGAACGTGGAGGCAGTGGCCGCCGAGTACACGACCCTGCTGCGGGCGAGTGTGTCCGCCGCGGCCGACACCGGCCTCGGAGACCTCACGGAGCTGTGGGTGGTCACGGAGAGGCTGGTGGCGATCCTGGTAGCGATCACCGGGGAGTACTTCCTCTTTGCCGCCCTCGCCCCGGGGGCCTTGGCCGGACGAGCCCGCTTTGCGTTGCGGATGGCGGGCCTCCGCCTCCGGGGGGAGTTCCAGTAGCCGTTTCCTTGACAGCCCCGTAGCCGGCGGGAATAATACGGCCTTTCTGCGAAGACCAACGGGGAGCGGAGGGAAACGCTTGGACGTCAAGGAGATCAAGGAGATCCTCCGGATCCTCGAGGAGCAGGACATCACGGAGTTCGAGCTCGAGCAGGACGGGGTGAAGCTGCGCGTCGCCCGTTCGGGCCGGCACACGCCTACCCCCCAGGCGCCCCTCGTCGCCTCGAGCAATCTTGGGGCGCCCGCCTCCCCAGGGCCGGCCGCGCATCCCCCGGCCGCGGCCAGCCCGGGAGCACCCGCGGCCGCCGCGGAGGCCAACGAAGGCAACGAAGGGGTGGTGAAGAGCCCCATCGTGGGGACCTTCTACCGCTCCCCCGACGCCAACTCGGCTCCATTCGTCAACGTGGGCGACCGCGTCCGCGTGGGCCAGGTCCTCTGCATCATCGAGGCCATGAAGCTCATGAACGAGATCGAGTCCGAGGTGGCGGGGGAGGTCGTGAAGATCCACCCGGAGAACGGTCAACCCGTGCAATACGGGGACCCCCTCTTCACGATCCGTCCTGCGTAAGGAGGCCGCCGCCGCGCGGTCCCGGGAGCCATGTTCAAGAAGGTCCTGATCGCCAACCGCGGCGAGATCGCGCTCCGGGTCATGTGGGCCTGCAAGGAGCTCGGGGTCAAGACGGTGGCGGTGTACTCCGAGGCCGACGCCCACAGCCTGCACGTCCGCTTCGCAGACGAGGCGGTGTGCATCGGCCCCCCGCGCAACATCGAGTCGTACCTGAACATCCCCGCCATCATCAGCGCGGCGGAGATCACGGGGGCGGAGGCCATCCACCCCGGTTACGGCTTCCTCTCCGAGTCGAGCTACCTGGCCGAGATCTGCGAGGCCTGCAACATCAAGTTCATCGGCCCCGGTCCCCAGGCCATCCGCCTGATGGGGGACAAGAGCCGGGCCCGCAAGGCGATGATGAAGGCGGGGGTGCCGGTGGTGCCCGGCTCGCCGGGCGTGCTCGAAGACGAGGAGAAGGCGGTGCGGGCGGCCAGGGACGTCGGCTTCCCGGTGATCCTCAAGGCCTCGGCGGGAGGGGGGGGACGCGGGATGCGGATCGTGCGTGCCCCCGCCGACCTCGCCCAGGCGTTCCGGGCCGCCCAGGCCGAGGCGGCGGCCGCCTTCGGCGTCCCCGACGTCTACGTCGAGAAATACGTCGAAGGGCCGCGCCACGTCGAGATCCAGGTCATGGCGGACAGCAAGGGCAGCGTGGTGCACCTCGGAGAGCGGGAGTGCTCGATCCAGCGGCGCCACCAGAAGATCATCGAGGAAGCTCCCTCTCCAGTGGTGAACGAAAAGCTCCGCCGGCGCATGGGGCGGACCGCCGTGGAGGCGGCGGCCGCGGTCCAGTACGTCAACGCGGGCACGGTGGAGTTCCTGGTGGACAAGGACGGGAGCTTCTACTTCATGGAGATGAACACCCGCATCCAGGTGGAGCACGGAGTGACCGAGCTCGTCACCGGTCGCGACCTGGTGAAGGAGCAGATCCTGGTGGCAGCGGGGGAGCCCCTCTCCTTCGCCCAGAAGGACGTGACCTTCACCGGCCACGCCCTCGAATGCCGCATCAACGCCGAGGACCCCGTGACCTTCGTCCCCTCGCCGGGGACCATCCGTCACTTCAACGTCCCCGGGGGGCCCGGGGTGCGGATCGACACCTTCGCCCACGAAGGGTGCGAGATCTCGCCCTATTACGACAGCATGATCGGCAAGCTCATGACCCACGGCCGCGATCGGAAGGAGGCGATCGCGCGCATGCGGCGCAGCCTGGAAGTGATGGTGGTGGAGGGGATCAAGACCAACATCCCGCTCCACCTTCGCATCATGGACGACCCCGATTTCCAGGCCGGCCGTCTCGACACGCGATTCATGGACCGGTTCATGCTCCCGAAGAAGGCGGCGCCCGCCGCCTCCTGACGTGGCGTCCTCCCTCTCCGCGCCGGTCGCGCCCGGAAGCGCCCCTTCCCGCGGGGAGCGCGCCCTCCCCTGGCTCGCGGCCCTGGCCGCGCTGCTCCCCGATCTGGGCGCCGCCTGGCCGGCCCGCAGCTACTACTTCCGCGACTTCAGCGTGACCTTCTATCCGCTGCGGCTCTTTGCCGCCCAGGAGCTGCGGGCGGGGCGCTTCGCGGCCTGGAACCCCTACATCTACGAAGGCTCGTTCGCCCTTCCCGCGCTCTACCCGCTCGACCTCCTGCACGCGGCCTGGTCCTCCCCGGCGGCGGTGTCGTGGCTCCTGACTCTCCACCTGCCGTTAGCGGCGCTCGCCGCCTACTGGTTGGCCCGCGAGCTCGGCACGCACCGCGCCGGGGCCTTCGTGGCGGCCACGGTCTACGCGCTGGGAGGGCTGGCGCTCTCGTCCTTGAACCTCTACGTTTTCCTGCAGGCGCTTGCGGTGGCCCCCCTCGTGGTGGGGACGTTGCGCCGGGCGGCGGGGCGCGGAGGGCGCGCGGTGCCGCTGGCGGCGCTCGCCATGGCCCTCGCGCTGTCCACCCTCGCGGTGGAGTTCGTGACCCAAGCCGTCCTGCTCGGGCTCGCGCTCGGGCTCGCGGCCAGGCCCCGCGTCGACGGGGTCCTGCGCCTCGCCCTGGCGGGGGCGCTCGGGATCGGGCTGGCCGGCCTCCCGGTCGTGCTCACCCTCGGGATCGTGCGTGACTCCGTTCGGGGCGCGGGCTTCGCCGCCGAGGTCGCGCAGGGCAACGCGGTCCACCCGCTCGTCCTCCTCCAGACCCTGGTCCCCGACCTCTTCGGCGCGCTGTCTGCTCCGGTGGAAGCCTGGTGGGGGGGGCGCTTCTTCACCAAGGGGCTGCCCTACTTCCTGAGCCTCTACGTCGGCCCACTGGCGCTCATCCTCGCCTGGGTCGGGGTGGCGGGCAGCGAGGCCCCACCGCACCCGGGGGGTCCGGGGGCCCGCGAACGGCGGGTCGTCCTCGGAGGGGGCCTGCTGGGCCTGTGGTACGCGCTGGGGCCCTGGGGTGGCCTGGCCCCCGCGCTGGCGCGGCTGCCCTTCCTCGACTGGGTGCGCTTCCCGAGCAAGGCGCTGCTCCTTTCGCACCTCGCGGTCGCACTCATCGCGGGCCGGGGCGCCCACCGTTTGCTCCGCCGCGAGGGATGGGACCGTGCGGTGCGCGCGGCGGCCGTGCTCGGGGTACTCGGCTTCGGCCTCGCGCTCGCGGTGCGCCTGAGCGGACCGGGCCTCGCGGCCTGGGCGGCCATCGACCCCGCTCGCTTCGACGCGGTCCGCGGCTTCGTGGCCCGTGGCTTCCTGCAGGCGGGCCTCCTCGCCCTCGCCGCCCTTCTCCTGGCCCTCGCGGTGAGCCGTGGTCGCCTGGGGGCGGGCCTGGGAACGGCGACTATCGCCGCCGCCCTGGTCGCAGATCTCGCACGGGCCGGGTCGGGAATGAACCCGCAGGTGTCGCTGTCCTTCTTCGAGCCCCTGCCGGAAATGGCCGCCCTCCGCCTGAGCGATCCCGAGGGCGGGCGTGTGTTCTCCTACGGCCTCGACCACAGCCCGGCGTTCCGGGAGTTCCTCGCCCGGGGCACGCCCGGACGCGCCCTCGCCTCGTTCTTCGTCAACCGGCAGATCCTCGCCCCCTACAACAACGTGGTCGATCACGTGGAGGCTCCCGAGGCCACCGACCTCACGTCCTTCGTCCCCCGGCCGCGCGAGCTGGGTCCGGAGGACTACGAGCCGCAGCGGGCGGGCGCGCTCCTGTCCTGGCTGCGCAACGCGGCCGTGACCCGGGTGCTGAGCCTCGATGCTCTCGACCACCCGGACCTCGTCCTCCTGGCCACGGTTCCCCTCGGGCCTCCCCACCTCACCGCTCACGTCTACCGCGTGGCAGGGTCCTGGCCCCGCGCCTTCCTCGCGTGCCGGACGGCCGAGGCGACGGACCGCGCCGCCCTGGGACGGCCGTATTCACCCGGCCTCGACCCCGGCCGCGTCAGCCTCGAGGCGGGCGACCGCACCCCGGTGGGCGGACCCGCGTGTCGCGAGGGAGCCGTGACGCGCCTCCCCTCCCGGCCGGACGAGGAGCGGTTCCGCGTCGAGAGCGACGGGGCCGGGTACCTGGTGACCCGGGCCAGCTTCGCACGCGGCTGGACCGCGAAGGTGGACGGGGTTTCCGCTCCGGTGCTCCGGGCGAACGGCAAACACCGGGCGATCCCCGTGGCGGCCGGCCGCCACGACGTGGTTCTCCACTACCGGGCGCCGGGGCTCGACGCCGGACTCGGGCTGAGCGCCCTGGCGGCTCTTGCCGCGGCGGGGACGTGGATCCGGGCCTATCGGGGACCCGGCCCTTGACCGGCATTGGCGGCTCGAGGCCGTCTCTGGCCTGCCCCGGCTGCGGCCGGCCGCTTCGGATGGCACCTCCCGGGGCGCGCTGCGACGGATGCGGCGCCGATTATCCCGAGCGCGGGGGCATCCTCGACCTGACGAGGGGCCGTGCGGGCCGGGCGGGCTACGACCCGCACTATTTCGGCACCCTCCCGCTCATCGAGGACTCGCACTTCTGGTTCGTAACCCGGCGCGAGGTCATCCTCGAGGGGCTTCGCGCCTGCGTGGACGATCTCGGGCAGCGCGCGCTCTTCGATGTGGGCTGCGGAAGCGGCGGGCTCCTGGCGTTCCTCGAGGCATCCGGCCTGGCGGTGGCGGGGGCCTGTGACGCCTACCCGCAGGGGCTCGCCCTCGCACGCGGACGCGTCCGGGCGCCGCTCGTCCTGGTCGACGAGGGGAAGCCCCCACCGCTCGCTCCCGGGCAGCGCCTGATCGGCCTGTTCGATGTCCTGGAGCACCTGGACGACGACGAAGGAACGCTGCGCTTCCTCTGGTCCGTCCTGGAGCCGGGGGGCGTGCTCGTGCTCACCGTGCCCGCCCATCCCTTCCTGTTCGACGAGATGGACGAGCTCGCGCACCATCGGCGGCGCTACACGCGCCACGAGCTCGGCGACAAGCTGCGGGCGGCGGGATTCGAGGTTCGCCTTCTCAGCCACTTCATGGCCCTCCTCGTCCTTCCGCTGATCGTCTTGCGCGCGGTGGGACGGCGGCTGCCGGGGCGCCTCGCCCGCGCCAAGGAGCGGCGCGACTCGGAGCTCCGGGTCGTACCGGTAGTGAACGGATTGTTTCGTAGCCTGCTGCGCCTCGAGCGGCTCTGGCTCCGCGTGTCCAGCCTCCCCTTCGGCTCCTCGATCGTGGCCCTCGCCCAGCGGCCACCCACGACGTCATGACCCGAGGCGTGCGCCCCGCCGGCATCGCGGTCGTGGGGATCCTGGCGATCTTCTGGGTCCAGTACCTCGTGGTCCGCCCCACCAACTTCGGCGGCTGGGACGAGTGGCTGGTGATCGACCTGACCTGGCGCGGCATCGTGGGTCTGCCCTACCAGAACCGTCCGTTCTCCCTGGTCTTCACCCAGCCAGGGGCGCTCCTGCTGCCGGGGAGCCTGCGCGGCTACTGGCTCGTCAATGGCCTCTACCTTTGCCTCACGGGGGCCCTTCTCTACCGCCTGGTCCACCGTCTGGCCCCGGGCCGGCCCTGGCTGGCTTTCCTGGCGGGCGCCTTCTGCGTGAGCTGGGCGCCCCTCGACGAGACCCGGCTCGACACGGTGCTGGTGGCGGGTTATTCGGGCTTCACCTTCGCCACCCTGTTCGCCCTGGTGCTCTTCATGGAGTCGGCGCACCACCGAAGCCGGCTCGGGCTCGGGCTGGCCTCGGCGATCGCGTGCCTGATGATCCGTGGTCTCGAGGCCACGGCGGGGCTCGTTCTGGGGGCCGTCGTCCTCCCCTGGCTGGTCCCGGGCGTGGACCGACGGACGCGAGTCGCGTGGTCCGCGGCGTGGGGCATCGCGACCCTGGCCGCTGCCCTCCTCGCGACGGCCCCCCTCCTCCCCGGCCGCCCGGGCTCCTACCAGGTCGGAGCCCTCGGCTTCGACCCGCATCCCTTGCGAGTCGCGTCCCGGCTCGCCCGGCAGTTCGGCTTCCAGCTCGGGTCCCTGGCCTGGCCGTCGCCTGCGGAGCTGCTGGTCCCCGTGGTGCCGGCGGCGGCGGCGGCGTTCCTCGTCGCCTGGTTGCTTCTTCAGTGGGCCACGGTCGGAGAACAGGCGGCTCCCGCGGTCGGCCTCCGGATGACGGGAATCGGGCTCGTCATGGCCACCCTCGGGTACGGCGTCCTGGTCCTGAGCCCTCGGATCGTCACCCCGGCGCGCATGCAGATCCTGTCGGCGCCGGGGATCGGCCTGTTGCTGGCCGCCGTCGCGGTGGGACTCGCGGACCGCCTCCCGCGGCGATGGGGCGCCTGGGCGCTGGCTCTCCTCGGGGGCTTCCTGGTGGCGATGGGAGCCGCGCGTACGGCGGCCCTGCAGCGCGCGTGGGACGCGAAGAGCTACTGGGCCGCGCAGGACGGCAGCCTCCTCGGGCTCACCCGGGAGGCGCCACAGCTCGAGCCCCACACGCTGATCATCCTCCTCGACGAGGCGGGAGCCTGGCCGGCTGCGTTCACGTTCCAGCACGCGGTCGACTACCTCTACGGGGGGCGCGCGCGGGGGACGGTGTGGGGCGCGGTACCGTTCCTCTACCCGATCCAGGTGGAACTCGACGGGATCCGGTGGGTCCCCTACGAGTCGATCCGGGGGCCCTGGCGGGAGCCGGTCGCGCTCTACCGCTGGGACGAGGTCGTGGCCGTGCGCCTGACGGACTCGGGAGCGGTGACGGTGGAGGACGAGTGGCCGGACGCGCTGCCCCCCCTGCCTCCCTCCGCGCGCTACGTCCCACGCGCCCGCATCCGGCGCGGCGAGCCGCCGCCCCGGGAGCACCGTCTCCTGGTCGGACCCGCGGGGGGAGCCGCCCTGAGGTAACATCCCGGCGACATGACCGCGACACCCCTCGAGGGGACGGCCATCGCGCGCGCGATCAAGGACGAGCTGCGCGGGGAAATCGCACGGCTCGCGGAGCGCGGCCGCCGCCCGGGCCTCGGGGTCGTCCTCGCGGGGAAGGACCCCGCGTCGGCGGTCTACGTGCGGAGCAAGACGCGCTCCTGCGAAGACCTCGGGATCCACCACGAGACGCGCCACCTGCCCGCCTCCGTCACCACCGAAGAGGTGCTGGGGGTGGTGGAGGACTACAACGGACGACGGGACATCCACGGCATCCTCGTCCAGCTCCCGCTTCCCCCGCAGGTCGACGCGGTCCGCGTGCTCGACCTCGTGGACCCCGCCAAGGACGTGGACGGCTTTCACCCCGAGAACGTGGGCCGCCTCGTGCAAAAACGCCCGCGCTTCGTCCCCTGTACCCCGGCCGGGATCATGGAGCTGCTGGCCCGCCACCACATCGAGGTGGCGGGCCGGCGGGTGGTCGTGCTAGGACGCAGCGACATCGTGGGCAAGCCCCTGGCCCTGCTCTTCCTCCACGCCGACGCCACCGTCACCGTCTGCCATTCGCGCACCCGCGACCTGTCGGCCGTGGCTCGGGAGGCGGACATCCTGGTGGCGGCGATCGGCCGCGCCGGCCTCGTGGGCGCGGAGCACGTGAAGCCGGGCGCGGTGGTGGTGGACGTCGGGATGAACCGGGTCGAGGACGCGGGGCGGTTGCGGGGGCTGCTCGAACCTTCCCGCTGGCCCGAGTTCGAGAAGAAAGGCTACGCGCTCCTGGGCGACGTGAACGGCCCGGCGGTGGCACCGGTCGCTTCCGCGCTCACGCCCGTCCCCGGCGGGGTGGGGCCGCTCACGATCGCCATGCTGATGAAGAACACGGTGCGGGCCGCCGCGGGCGGCTAGCCCCGGCGCGGGGACCCGGGGAATGCTCAAGGTCGGCCTGACCGGCGGAATCGCCTGTGGCAAGTCCCACGTCCTGCGGCGCCTCGCCGAGCGAGGCGTCCCCACCCTCGATCTCGACTCCGTGGCCCACGAGTTGATGGAGCCGGGCGGCGCGGCCTACGACGAAATCGTGGCGGCGTTCGGCCGCCCCATCCTGGGCCCGGACCAGCGCATCGACCGCAAGGCGCTCGGCGCGCGCGTGTTCTCTGACCCCGCGGTCCGCGAGCAGTTGAACGCGATCGTCCACCCGAAGGTGCGGGCGGAGGAAGGCCGGCGGGCCGCCCTCCACGCGGGCCGGGGCGCTCCGGTCTTCGTCACCGACGCGGCCCTCCTGGTGGAGACCGGCCTGCACCTTCGCTTCGACCGGCTGGTGGTCGTCCACTGCGCCCCCGACGAGCAGCTCCGCCGGCTCCGCGCCCGCGACGGGCTCACCGAGGAGGCGGCCACGACGCGTCTTGTGGCCCAGATGCCGATCGAGGAGAAGCGGGGCTTCGGCCACTGGCGCGTGGACACGACGGGCACGGTCGCGGAGACGAGCGCGAAGTCCGACGCCCTGGCTCGCGAGCTGACCGACCTCGCGGGGTCGCGCCCGCCACCCGTGGAGCTGCTGCCCGAGCGCGCCCTGGGCCTGCTGGTGCACGGTCCGGAGCGGGGACCGCGGGGCCTCGATCCCGTGGGTCTGCTCGCCGAGATCGCCGCCGCCGGCGGCCTCGAGATGGAGCGGATCGCCGCGAAGCTGGCGCCGCCGGGTGCTGGACCCTGGTACCGGCGCGCCCAGGACGGACACGCGCACGATCCCGGCCCCGAGACCCTCGCCGGCCCGCTAGTCCTCTGGGCGCTCGCGCGCGGCGGTGCCGACCCGCCGTTCCTGCTCGCGGCCGCGGCCTCTCTCTCGCGCCTCACCCACCGCGACCCCGCATCGATCGCGGCCGCCGGCCTTCTCGCGCTGGCCCTGCTGGACGTGGCCGGGAGGGGAGCGTCGCCGAGCGATCCCGAGGGCCGGCTCGCGATCTGGCGGGCCGAAGCCGAGACTTGGGCCGAAGCGCCGCCTCCGCGTGAGGTCGAGGGGGCGTTGCGGGCGGCGTTCGATCACGCGCGGGATCCCGTGGCGGCCCGCCACGCCGCGCGCGCGGCCGGCCTCGACCCGGGGCTCGCCGGGGCCCTGGTCGGGATGGCGGTGGGTGTCGCGCCGGAGGCGGCGCCGGCCACCACACGCGAGGCGCTTCGCGCCCTGGAACGGCTGCGCTAACGCCCGGCGGCGGGTCCCAGCCGCTCTTCCACGAAGGTGCCCCATTCGTGGCAATGCGGGCAGCGCCAGAGCATGTCGTCCGCGCGGTAGCGACAGGCTGTGCAGATGTGGGGGTCCACGTAGAAGGCCGACTCCTCGGCCGCCGCCACGTAACGGGCCTCGGCTTCGCCGACCACGCCCAGGGCCCGGAGGGTCCGCCACGCTTCGAGATGGACGAGCAGCACCTGCGGGTTCGCCTCCACCGCGCGCAGGAGCAGCCCCAGGGACTCGTCGGGCTTGCCCTCGGCGCGGAGCTGGCGGGCCAGGGCCACTCGCGCGCGCCAGTCGCGTGGGTCCTGGCGGATCAGCCGCTCGCACGCAGCCGCGAAGCGCGAGGGCTCGCGGCAGGCGGAGTAGGCCCGGGCCAGGGGCTCGAAGGCGAGATAGGCACGGTCGGGAGCGGCCGTGATCGCGTCTTCCAGGATCGCGGCCGCCCGCCGCGGATCGTTCTCCGCGAACAGGTCGGCGAGGCCGAGGTGGGCGGGGAAGACCCGGCGGTCGAGGGAGAGCGCGGCCTTGAAGGCGGCCTCGGCGGCCTCCCGGCGTCCCTCCCGGGCCGCCTCCCGGCCCATCTCCGCCTGGAGGTGGGCGAGCACCAGGCCGTCGTCGGTCTTGCGGAGGCGCGAGAGGCGGGTCTGCACCTCGTAGGCCTCGCGCCATTGCCCCTGCTCCTCGTGCAGCTTCTGCTGTCCGACGAGGGCCTGGAGGTTGCGCGGGTCGACCTCGAGGGCCTCGGCGTAGGCGCGGGTCGCGCGGTCCAGGAAGCCGGCCTTGCGGAAGTCGGTGCCGAGGGCGGCCAGGACGTAGGCCCGCTCCGCCCGGGTCAGGTCGCCGCGGGCCAGCAGCCCCTGATGGAGCTGGATGGCCTTCTCCACCTGCCCCGCTTCCCGGAGCAGGTGGCTCAGCACCTGCACCACGTCCACCGCTCCCGGCTCTTCGCGCGTGACCTTGGTCAGCTCGCTGATCGCCAGCTCCAGCTGGCCCGCGGTGAGGTAGTGCAGGCCCTGGGTGTAATGGGGTGAGGTGCGGAAGCGGTCCCCGCGCTCGCCACGGCGCCGGCTCCTCGTCCAGGCTCCCGCTGCCAGGCCTCCCGCGATCGCCGCCAGGGCGGCGGCCAGGAGGGCGGTGTCGGTCATCCTCAGGAAGGGAGGCTCCCGCCGACCGCGGCCGCGGCCCGCTCCCAGTCCCCCCGGGCCCGCAGGATCGCCTCCACGAACTCGCGCAGGCACCCCCGGCCGCCCCGCTCGTCCATCACCATGAAGGCCTGGGAGCGCACCTCGAACGGCGCATCGGCGGGGGCGGCCGACAGGGCCACCGCGTGCATGACCTCTAGGTCGTTGACGTCGTCGCCGATGTAAGCGACCTCCTGGGCCCCGAGCCCCTGCTCGGCGAGGATCTCGCGGAGGGCCGCTCCCTTGTCGCGCACGCCCTGGCGCACCACCGCCATGCCCAGCTCGGCGGCGCGGCGCGCCACCGCGTCCGAGGCGCGTCCCGACACGAGGCCCGTGCGGAGACCCGCGTGGTGGGCGAGGACCACGGCCAGGCCGTCGCGGATGTGGAACGCCTTGGCCTCGCCCCCGTCCGGGAGCAGGAGGACGGTGCCGTCGGTCATGACGCCGTCCACGTCGGTGAGGATGAGCTTGAGGCCACGGCAGCGCTCGGCCAGGGCTTCGTCCTTGGTCATATCATCTCGGTCTCCCAGAGGTCGTGGAGATGCACGACCCCCTCGATGCGCCCTTCGGCATCGGTCACGAGGAGGGCGGTGATCTTCCGGCCCTCCATCACGTCGAGGGCGCGGGTGGCCAGCTCGCGCCGTCCGATGAGGACCGGGGTTCGGGTCATGCACTCGGCCGCGGTGCGGTCGAGCAGGGTGTAGCCGTGGCGCTCCATCTGCCGGCGGAGGTCCCCGTCCGAGATCATGCCCCGGAGGCGCCCGTCGGGATCGGTCACGGTGGTGAGGCCCAGGCGCTTCCGGGTCATCTCGAACAGGACCTCCTTCATGGCCGTCTCCGGGGAAACCCGGGGGATCTGCTCGCCCGTGTGCATGACGTCCTCGACCCGGAGGAGCTTCTTGCCCAGGCGGCCCCCGGGGTGGAGCACCGCGAAGTCGTCCACCGTGAAGCCGCGCCGCTCGATGAGGGCCATGGACAGGGCGTCGCCCATGGCGAGGGCCGCGGTAGTGGAGGCGGTGGGGGCGAGACCGAGGGGGCAGGCCTCCTGGCGGATCGACACGTCGAGGTTCACGTCGGCCGCCTGGGCGACGGAGGAGCGCGGGTTGCCGGTCATGGCCACGAGGGGCGAGCCCAGACGCTTCACCTGGGGCACCAGGGCGAGGATCTCCTCGGTGTCGCCGCTGTAGGAGATCGCGAGCAGGACGTCGCCCTTCACGATCCGCCCCAGGTCGCCGTGCACGGCCTCGACCGGGTGGAGGTAGAGCGACGGCGTCCCCGTGGAGGCGAGAGTGGCCGAGATCTTCTGGGCGATGAGCCCGCTCTTGCCCATGCCCGTGACCACCACCCGGCCGGGGCAGGCGTAGAGCAGCTCCACCGCCCGGTCGAAGCTCTCGTCGAGGCGGGGGACGAGCTCCAGGATGGCCTGGGCTTCGATCTCGAGGACGCGGCGCGCCGTGTCTCTGGGCATCCGCCCATCCTAGGAGGGGCCGAACCGCGAAATCAAGGGGACGAAACGGGGCGGGGGGTCGATGAACCCTTGGCACAGGCGGAGCGGTCCGCCCGCGCGTAGAGGCTGATCCGGCGCGGCTCGCCGCCTACCACCGCGATCCGGCGAAACGGGGTCCCCGCGCCGAGCCAGGCCTCAGGGGCGTCGCCGGCGTCACCCGGCAGCGCCAGGTGGGTGATGCAGAGGTGCTCGAGGAACGCCGCCCGCTCGGCGGGGGGGCTGGCCTCGAAGAACCGTCGGGCGGCCTGGTCGCGCTCGGCGTGAAAAGGGGCCACCGCGTGCGAGACGTACGGCCGGCAGGCGGTGAGGCCGAGGACGTAGAGGCCGATGTCGGGCGGGGTCAACGCGAGGTCGCCCTGGTGGCAGCTGATCCGGAGAGCCGCGGCCACCTCGAGCCTCTCCGGCGTCACGTACCAATCGCCATCGTCCGCGAACACGAGCTGGAGGGCGACGAGGGAGCTGGTGGAGAGCAGGAGGGCAGGGAGGAGCGTGGCGGGAGGGGGGAAGCGGGCGAGCCCGACGGCCCCCAGCGCGAGAAGGGGCACGCCGAGCCCGGCCACGAACTGGAGGCGGAAGCCCACCGGCCGCAGGAGGAGGACGAAGAGTACGACCGCTATCCAGGATGCAAGGTGCAGACGGGCCGTCCGAGTCCGCGGATCGGTAGGCTTGCCCGGCAGGGCCGCGAGCATGGATGCCGGCGCGAGGGCCACCAGGAACGAGCTGAGCGGAGGGACCGCGTAGGTCACGCCGAACGAGCCGAACCACGGAACAGCGTAGAAGACCCAGCTCAGGTAGCCCATGGCCGGCACCAGCCCGAGCAGGGGCGCAAGGCGGCGCGGCCAGTTGCGTGGCGCCTCGCCGAGCAGCACGGCCAGGCCACGGGTGCCGCCAAGCAGGAATAGATCGTAGGGGCGCACGAGGCCGAGCGCGGTGCCCAAGAGCGTGGCCCCTGCGTGGTCACGGGGGGTGGCCGCCCGGTGGAGAGCCCACAGCGACCAGACGAGGAGCGCCGTGCCGGCCACGAAGTGTGGATTGGCCAACACCTCCAGGAACGGGAAAAGGCCGGTCCGGATGTCGATCGCGTCCATGACCGGCAGCAGGCCCGCCCGCCAGGCGAGCCCGCCCAGGCCCCCGCCGAGGCCCACCAGCAGGAGCGCCGGGAGGCGATGCGACTCGGGAAGCCCCGCGGCGCGCAACCACCGGTCGACGCCCAGGACGAGCGCGAAGGCGGCGGCCAGCCAGAACAGCCGGTAGGCCAGGAACGGCCGCCCTCCGAGCAGAGCGGACAGACGACCGACGACCCACCATTCGAGGTTCACGATCAGACGCGGGTGAGGCTCGAGCACCAGCTTGTTGGCGAACAGGAAGGCGCCCCGCTCGGCCTGCTCGACGTAGGAGAGGTAGTTGTATTGATCGTCGTCGAAGTAGAAGACACCCTGGAAGGTCTTCCCCGCGGGAGGCGCGAGCCAGGCCCGCAGGTAGGGGGCACCGGTGAGCGCGCTCAGGAGCACCCAGGCGAAGAGGACCGGACGCCAGGAGGCGGGGCCGGGCGCCGCGCTCGACGGTGGGGTGGCCTCAACCTGGGCCTCAGTGGGCATTCGCCCATCCTAGGAGGGGCCGAATCGCGAAATCAAGGGGAGGAGGCCGGGCTCGACGAGCTCTCGGCGCAGGCGGAGCGGTCCGTCCGAGCGTAGAGGCCGATCCGGCGCGGATCGCCGCCCACCAGCGCGATCCGCCGAAACGGGGTCCGCGCGCCCAGCCAGGCTTCGGGAGCCTCCCCGGCGTCGCCGGGCAGGGTGACGTGGGTGACGCAGGCGCGGTCGAGGAGCGCGTCCCGCTCGGCCGGGGTCCTGTCTTCGTAGAAGCGACGCACCGCCTCCGCTCGGGCGTCGTGGTCCGGGGCGGCGGCGTGCGAGGCGTACGGCTTACAAGCGGTGAGGCCGGCGACGTAGAGGCCGATGTCGGGCGGCGTGAGGGCCCGATCGCCGGGGCGGCAGCTCGCGCGGAGGGCTGCGGCCACCTGGAGCCGCTCCGGGGGGACGTACCAGCGCGGGTTGTCGCTGCCGACGAGGTCCAGGGCGACGAGCGCGGTCGAGGACAGCGCTCCCGCGGCGAGCAGGGTGGCGGAGGGCCGGAAGCGCGCGAGCCCGATCGCGCCCAGGGTCAGGAGCGGGGCGCCGAGGCCCACCAGGAACTGCAGAGGAAAGCCGACCGGCCGGACCAGCAGGACCAGCGCCACCACCAGGATCCAGGCCGCGAGGTGGATCCGGGCGGTGCGAGCCTCGCCGTGGGCGGGCTCTCGCGTAACGAGGAGCGCGAGCGCTGCCGAGGGGGCGAGGGCGATCACGAACGCGTGGAGCGGCGGAAACACGTAGGGCAGGCCGAAGGAGTCGAACCAGCGCATGCCGTAGAACACCCAGGCCAGGTAAGCAACGGTCGGGGCCAGGCCGAGCAGGGGGACCAAGCGCCCGACCCACCGCCCCGGGGGCTCCGCGCCGAAGATGGCCAGGCCCCGCGCCGCCCCGAGCAGCACGAGGTCGTACGGGCGCACCAGGCCGAGGGCGGTGCCCAGGGCCGCGGCCAGGGCGTGATCGCGCCCGGTCGTGGCGCGCGAGAACGCCCAGAGCGACCACACGAGGAGCGCGGTCCCCATGACGAAGTGGGGGTTGGCCAGGAGCTCGAGGAACGGGAAGAGGCCGGTCGTGAGGTCGATCGCGTCGGGCAGGGGCAGGATCCCCGCGCGCCAGGCGAGGCCGCCCAGACCGCCCCCCAGGCCGACCAGCATCAGCGCGGGGAGTCGATGGGTCTCCGGGAGGCCGGCGGACCGGAGCCAGCGGTCGAGCCCGGCGAGGAGCAGGAGCGCCCCGGCCAGGGCCACCAGCCGCCAGGCGAGGAAGGGCCGCCCGCCGAGGGCCGCGGAGAGGCGGCCCACGAGCCACCATTCCAGGTTGACGAGCCGCCGCGGGTGGGGCTCGAGGACCAGCACGTTCTCGAACAAGAAAGCGCCCCGCTCCGACTGCTGGATGTACGAGAAGTAGTTGTACTGGTCGTCCACGAAGTAGAAGAAGCCGAGGAAGGCCGTCCCCGGCGGGGGGGCGAGCCACCCGCGCACATAGGGCGCGGTGGTGAGGGCGGACAGGAGCGCCCACGCCAGAAGGACGGGGCGCACGGCGGGCGCCGCGGGATCAGCCGTGGGCCGCCTGCTGCACCTTGAGCAGGCGCGTGAGGAGCCCCTCCAGCCGGCCGAGCCGGTACGCGTTGGGCCCGTCGGAGAGCGCCCGCGCCGGGTTCTCGTGGACCTCCATGAAGAGGCCGTCCACCCCCGCCGCCACCCCGGCCGGGCCGAGGGTGTCGATGAAATGGGCTTCGCCCCCGGAGCGGTCGCCCATGCCGCCGGGCCGCTGCACGCTGTGGGTCACGTCGAAGACGACGGGAAAGCCGAACGAGCGCAGGGTGGGGAACGAGCGCATGTCCACCACCAGGTCGTTGTAGCCGAAGGTGAAGCCGCGCTCGGTGACCATGATCCGCCGGTTGCCCGTGGAGGCGGCCTTGTCGAGCACGCCCTTCATGTCCCAGGGGGCCATGAACTGGCCCTTCTTGACGTTGACGATCTTGCCGGTGGCGGCCGCCGCCAGCACGAGGTCGGTCTGGCGGCAGAGGAAGGCCGGGATCTGCAGGACGTCGGCCACCCGCGCCGCCGCCTCCACCTGCGCCACCTCGTGGACGTCGGTGAGGATCGGCACCCGGTGGCGCTCGCGCACCCCGGCCAGGATCTCGAGCCCCCCCTCCAGGCCCGGACCGCGGTAGGAGCCGAGGCTCGATCGGTTGGCTTTGTCGTAGCTGGCCTTGAAGACGTAGGGGATGCCGAGCCGCGAGGTGATCTCCTTCACCCGCGCCGCCACCTGGTGGGGGTGGCGCGGGCTCTCGATCACGCAGGGGCCGGCGATGAGGAAGAGACCGTCTCCCCTGGTGAGGGCCTGCCAGAGGCCCTTGGTCGAGAGGAGGCCTCTCACGGCACGCCGACCGAGACACGGGCGGGGGCCGCCTCGCCGTGCCGAGCCCGGCGGTTCTCCAGGCTGGCCCGGACGAAATCGGCGAAGAGCGGGTGGGGGGCGAGGGGCTTCGACTGGAACTCCGGGTGGTACTGCACGGCGACGTACCACGGGTGGTCGGGCAGCTCGGCCACCTCCACGAACTTTCCGTCCGGCGTCTTGCCCGCGATCACGAGCCCCTTCTCGCTGA
>WNGL01002165.1_pt1 | contig 23984 bp, 15 predicted proteins | sample 5400591 | NCBI WGS metagenome assembly WNGL01 (sample SAMN13153377, study PRJNA577476) | soil metagenome | isolation source: 80 cm soil or saprolite under Garry oak tree replicate 1 | place: USA:California | collected 2016-06-15 | reverse complement strand
ACTTGCCGCACTGGATACACGTCTTTGTATCCCAGACAGGAATCTCGAGCGCGATGTTGCGCTTTTCCCATTTGGCGGTGCCGGTAGGAAAGGTTCCATCGGCTGGGAAAGCGCTCACGGGTATCTCATCGCCGTGGCCCGCGTAGATAACGCCGAGCACATCACGCTCAAACTTTGGAGCCTGCGCAGAGAACGGGGCTGGCATTTCCGTTTGGCTGGTGACCTTCTCCGGCACGCTGACCTCGAATAGATGTGCCAATGTCTCGTCTACGGCGCGCAGGTTTTGCTGTACGACCTCCTCACCCTTCTTGCCGTAAGTGTCGCGGATGGACTTGCGAATGGCTTCAATGGCCTCTTCGCGAGGCAGAACCTTGGAGATAGCGAAGAAGCACGCTTGCATGATGGTGTTCATGCGCGAGCCCATGCCCGTCTCGCGAGCCACCTGATAGGCGTCAATTACGTAAAACTTGGCCTTCTTGGCGATCAATTGCGTCTGGACTTCGCGCGGCAAATGTTCCCAAACCTGGTCCGGCCCAAAAGGACTATTGAGCAGGAAAACGCCGCCCGGAACCAGGGTGCTGAGCATGTCATAGCGCTCGAGGAAAATCCATTGATGGCAGGCCACGAAGTTGGCCTTGTAAATCAGGTAGCTTGATCGGACCGGCTGGGGACCGAAACGCAGGTGCGAAACGGTCATCGCGCCAGACTTCTTGGAGTCGTAGACGAAGTAGCCCTGCGCGTAGTTCTCGGTATTCTCGCCGATGATCTTGATGGAGTTCTTGTTGGCTCCAACAGTACCATCCGCGCCCAGGCCGTAGAACATGGCTCGCACCACATTCTCTGGCTCGATGGAAAGATCGGAATCGTAATCCAGACTGGTATGGCTCACGTCGTCTTGAATGCCGATCGTGAAGTGGTCCTTGGGCTTCGTCTCGGCCAAGTTGTCGTAAACCGCTTTGACCATTGCGGGCGTGAATTCTTTTGAAGAGAGACCGTAGCGACCACCGATGATTTCCGGCGCGATCCTCAGCGTTCCATAGCCCAACTTGATTCCTTCTTGAATAGCGTTGGCCACGTCAAGATAGAGCGGCTCTCTCGCGGCGCCAGCTTCCTTGGTACGATCAAGGACGGCAATCTCGTGCACGGTTGCGGGAAGAGACTCGATCAATCGCTTGACAGAAAACGGGCGGTACAGCCGGACTTTCAGCAAGCCAACTCTCTCGCCGCTTCGGTTCAGATGCTCCACCGTCTCGTGGGCGGTCTCTGCACCGGAACCCATCATGACGATAACGCGCTCGGCATCGGGGGCTCCCACGTAGTCGAACAGGTGATACGAACGCCCCACGACCTGAGAAAACTTGTCCATTACCGCCTGGACCTTATCCGGGCAGGCCTCGTAGTAAGGACTGCCAGCTTCACGCGCCTGAAAGTAGACGTCGGGATTTTGTGCGGTACCGCGCAACACCGGATGGTCTGGAGAAAGCGCGCGCTGCCGATGCTCGAAGACGCGATCCATGTTGATAAGGGCGCGCATGTCGTCTTCGGTGAGCATCTCGATTTTGTTGACTTCATGCGAAGTGCGGAAGCCATCAAAGAAATGCAAGAAAGGGATACGGGATTCGAGAGCGGCGGCATGAGCGATGAGCGCTAAGTCCATGGCCTCCTGGACAGAGTTGGAGCAGAGCATCGCGAACCCCGTAGTTCTGCAAGACATCACATCCGAGTGGTCGCCGAAAATCGAGAGCGCGTGGGCGGCTACAGTGCGGGCGGTGACGTGAAATGCCGTAGGCGTAAGTTCACCTGCGATCTTATTCATGTTGGGGATCATCAGTAGCAGGCCCTGCGAAGCAGTGAAAGTGGTGGCTAGGGCTCCGGTCTGCAGAGCACCATGAACGGCTCCGGCGGCACCACCTTCGCTTTGCATTTCGACCACGTGGGGCACACTGCCCCAGATGTTGGGCACGCCTTCCGTCGACCATTGGTCCGCCCATTCGCCCATGGTAGACGACGGCGTGATTGGATAAATGGCAATGATCTCATTGAGGCGGTAGGCAATATTTGCGACTGCCTCGTTGGCGTCCATGGTCTTGAACTTACGCGGCATGACATTCCCTTCCGGACTCCTCCGAGACCCTACGGACCGCTTTCGGGGAACGGTCATATAAAGCATGCTGGAACGAGGTGATATTGTCGGGAACCTGGCTCACACAGGCGTGTGATTCAAATCACAAACGAAAAGAATGAGAAGCGGGAAGGATGAGAATCATCAAACTGGGGTTTTCTTAGTCACCTCGGCCCTGAACCAGAATGGGTAGACAGACAAAGAGCATTGCTCAGTGCCCGTAGCCGCCACTCTCCAGGGAAACCTTCCCCCGGAACATGCGGGACACGATGACGAAATTGGTGAAGGCCATGCACATGCCGAACGCACACCATGCAAGCCCAACGCGCAGAGTGTGCGGTCCAGAGAGGGCCTTCTCGACAGTGATGTCATATTGGGGCGCGGTCGTGGGCGGCAGCAGGCGCGGATAAAGACCGAGGGCTGCCCCGACGGATCGAAAAGCCAATCGTTTACCATCAGGAGACTCGTACAGTGGAGGACAACTGGGGGGCCTTCGTTTCTACTGCCCTCGGCCTGGGTCACTTGCTTATTCAACTATCTTGGACCTTCCACTGGAATGCCTGCCGTGTCCCCGGTCATCGATAGCAGTGAGTGGGATCACAGGCGAAGTGCCCTGGCAGGTCTATCAATAGAAACAGGGAGGCGGCGAAATCAAGTCGCCCCGGGAGGTAGGAAAGTGACCGATCGGATGCTCGTCATTCCCAGGAAAAAGAGGCGTATGAGGAGCCCCACGGAAAACATGAAAACGCCGTACGGCCTAGAAGTTGTTGAGAATCACATACCCTATCCGCTGCCAAAAGACCGTCTCTTCCGCAATCTGCCCCAAGCTGTGCGGGCGGAACTCGCTGCCATATCGTTGTCTGCAGCCTATCGCAAAGGCGAGATTCTTTTCGCCGAAGGCCAGGCTCCCCGCGGCATTTTCGTGATTTATGAGGGTAGCGTGAAGCTGTCTGCCAATTCGTTTGACGGCAAATCGTTGATTCTGCACTTGGCGACCCCAGGAGACGTCGTAGGCCTACCTGGAACGATCTCCGGAAAACGTTATGAGACCACAGCCGAAGCGCTCGAGCCTGTTCAGGCCAGTTTCATCTCCCGGAGACCCTTTCGGGACTTTGTGCGGGCGCATGGCGAGGTGGGTCTGAGGGTCGCGGAGACACTCAGCGATATCTATCATGCCACCTATCGCGAGGTTCGCTACCTTGGACTCTCGGGGTCGGCGGAAGGAAAGCTGGCTCGCTTCCTGTTGGATCTGACCGCGGACCAGGATCACGATCACGGCCACGCGCGAGCGAAGTTGATTCTCACTCACGAAGAAATTGCTGACGTGGTTGGCACCTCCCGCGAGACCGTGACGCGCCTGTTTGCGGAGTTTAAGCGCAAGCGTCTCGTGGAAGTTCATGGTTCCAGGCTGCTCATCGTAAACAAGGCAAGCCTTCAGAAGTTGCTGGCCTGACCTTCTTCCTCGATTCTGAGTCGTTACTCTTCGGGAACTCCGAGTATCCCAAACACTTTGTTTTGTGACAAAGATCACAGAACTGCAAACTCTGCCGGTAGATAATTTGACTCCCGGCAAATCAACCAACTGCGGAAGGCAAAACGAATGCGGGAATTCAAGGCGCGCAGTGTTCGTGTACCCGCCATGGTCTGCCTGTTGGCAGCGATGCTGTGTACATCGGCGACAGCCCAGCAGGACAAACCAGCCCAATCCTTGGCCGCCACGGCCCCGTCCGAGACTTCCAAATACGTGGGAGCGGAGACCTGTAAGACCTGTCACGATGAAATTTACAACAGCTGGGAGAAAACGCCGCACTGGAAGACCACACTGAATAAAGAGGGCGGCCCCTCGAAGCAAGGTTGCGAGGGCTGCCACGGTCCCGGTGCGGACCACGTGGCAGGGGGCGGCGACAAAACCAAGATATTCGTGTTCAAGGAGCATCCACGACAGGAGACCAGCGCTCGCTGTCTTAGCTGCCACGGCGAAGGTCACGAGCAGTCACATTTCGCCGAATCCGCCCACGCCAGTGGCGATGTCGGCTGTCTCGACTGCCACTCTCCCCATCACGCCCAGGAAAAACAGCATCTGCTAGTCCAGAACCAGCCGCAGCTTTGCTATGGATGCCATACCGCGGCCAAGGCAGACTTTGCCAAACCCTATCACCATCGGGTCAACCAGGGTTTGGTGCAATGCAATGACTGCCATAACCCGCATGGGACAGCGACCGTGCGACAGGCCAGGACCCTTCCCAGCGGGGACGCCGTCTGCTACAAGTGCCACGTCGACAAGCAGGGGCCTTTCGTCTACGAGCATGTGCCGGTCAAGACCGAGGGCTGCAGCAGTTGCCACACGCCCCACGGTTCCACCAATCCCCGGCTCCTCAAAGTGAGCCTGGTAAACATGCTCTGTCTGCAATGCCATACCTTCCCGACTCAGGGGCCAATCGGGCCGGCACACAATCAATCAGCGAAGTATCAGGCCTGCACCATGTGTCACAACCAGATTCATGGGTCCAACTTCAGCGCTGTCTTTTTCAAGTGAGGGAGAACCGATGGCGTTGCCAAGAAAACTCGATCTTCTGCAATCTTTCCCCGGCTCTTCCGTAACCGAAGCCGTCGCGCTGAGGCGAAGCCTGACGGCGAAATGGTCTGGCTTCAGGTGGGTACTCGCAGTACTGGCTTCGGTCTTGGTCATGTCGTTACCCGGAATGCTGTCTGCGCAATCTTCCAGCGCTAGCCAGAACCCGCCCGAGGAGCCAGAAGGCGTTACCCGCGGCGGTTACCTGATGCACTCGTCGGTTGAGCTCGGCTACAGGTCCAACAACGTGACCGGCAGTGGCGATATGTACGACACATTGGTGAATCAGCAGACCGGCCCGCGGTTTCTCGACCAGACGCTTTCCATGCAATCGCTGGACCACCAAGGCCTGCTGTTCGACGATCTTTACCTCAACAGCTTTGGATGGGGAGGTGATCCCAACAATGCCTTGCGGCTTCGGGCAGACAAAAACAAGTGGTACAACCTTCAAGGTAGTTTCCGTCGCGATCAGAATTTCTCTAACTACGACTTGTTGGCGAATCCCTTGAATCCCCCGACCTCCACTCCGTCGATTCCGGCACTGAACTCGCCCCACGAATTTGAGACCACGCGGCGCATGAGCGACGTCGATCTCACCCTGCTTCCGCAGTCCCGGGTAAGTTTTCGCATGGGGTACTCTCACAACAACATGACCGGCCCTTCGTTCAGCAGCGTCCACGAGGGAACCGACGCCCTGCTACTTCAGCCCTGGAACACAACCCTGAACTCATACCGCATCGGGGTGGACTGGAAGATCCTGCCGCGGACCGTCCTCGGCTACGATCAATTCCTGGACTACTACAAGGGAGACACGGATACCCGACTAACTTCCTTCGCGCCGGCGCTCCTGCCGGGTGGAGGTTCCGTTGAATTGGGTTTGCCTATCGACACTGCGAACAGGATACCCTGTGCCGTGCGGCCACCGGCAACCAGTCTGATTGATACCACTGGCACCCTGACCAATGTCACGTGCAGCGGTTACTTCAGCTACTTGCGGAACCAGCGGATCCGTAGGTCCGCACCCACAGAGCGGCTCAGTTTGCGCAGCAATTACTTCCCGCGGATAGACGTGGTCGCTTCTTTTGCTTATAGTTCCGCGGATATGAACACGCCATTGGACGAGTTTTTCAACGGCCTGATAACGCGTACCGGCACCCGCGCCTTCATCGGCACTGGGTCAGCAGGCACAAGGCGAATTTCCGACGTGCTCGATCTTGGGGCCACGGTGCACCTAACCAAACATCTGCGCCTGATCGAGAAATTTTACTTTTGGGCCTACCGCATTCCGGAGAATGCCAATTTCAGCGAGGTCGACAGTGTGTGTACAGGTGCGTGCACGCTGCTGACTCCGCTGAGCGCTACCGCTCCCGCGACCACAGACACTCCGACTCAGTCGTCCTTCAATGAGACCTGGAAGAGAAATCAGGCCGAAATAGCTTGGGACATTTCGAAGAAGGTGGGAGTGCGCATCGGTTACCGCTACGGGGATCGCAGTTTCGACCACTTCATTGATTTTCTCGGAGACGAAGACCACTTCGTGGTTCACGAGCACACCGCGCTGCTTGGGTTTTGGGCACGACCCAGCCATGCCTTGCGACTGAATCTCGATGTGGAGCACACCAATTACGACAACGTGATTGTTCGCATGGCTCCACGCAAGGAGTCCCGTTATCGGTTCCAGACAACCTATACACCCCGGCCGTGGGCGGTCTTGGGCGGATCCATCAACATTCTGCAAGATGCCAACGCCGAGTCGTTAACCAATTACCTGGGACACAACCGAAACTATGGACTCACCGCCTCGCTCACACCGCGCGAGCGCTTCGGCCTGGATCTGGCGTACAACTACAACGACGTGATCCAGAATGCGCTGATCTGCTTCAACGACACACCGCCAACTGGGGTGAGCCTTCCCTTCGTGACCAATGCCGCTTCTTGTGCTGCGAACGATCCATCCAATCCTCTGCTGGCTAACTCGTTCTATACTAACCACACTCATTTCGGGATGGGCACAGTCAGGTTTAAACCGGTGAAGCGATTGACGGCCAACCTGGGCTACAGCATCACCAGTGTTGACGGCAGCATACCGCAGTTCAACATTCTGCAGCCTCTCGGCTCCTCGCAGTACAAGTACTACCAGCCAGTGGCCAGCCTGAGCGTGGATTTGGGCCATAAACTGGCTTGGAATACCGGCTGGAATTATTATCAGTACAACGAGGGTTCGTTTGTTGGGCCCACGGCGCCGCGGTATTTTCACGCGAACTCGCTGACCGAGTCCCTGCGTTACGCATTCTGATGTTCGACTGGAGACTGACGATGAGGGGTATGAGTATTCGGATGTTTGCTCTCGTGGTGATAGCGATGGTTGGCGTCCTGTTCATCGCTGCGCCGGCCTCCGCACAAGGAGCAGCGGAGGAAACTTACAAGGCTAAGTGTGCTGCGTGCCATGGCGCGGACGGAAGCGGTTCGGCGGTCGGGAAGAAGCTGGGCACACACGACTTCGGCGGCGCGGAGGTGCAGAAAATGTCTGACGCCGAGCTTTCCGATATCATCGCCAAGGGTAAGAATAAAATGCCGAGCTATGAAAAGACGCTCAAGGCCGACGACATCAAAGGCCTGGTGGCGTACATCCGAACCCTCAAGAAGTAGGTTCCAGTCCGGGCCTCGTGGCTCAGACTGGACGTGTGGCGTAGGGCGCACGGGGCATGCCCCTGGCGAATTCGGCGTCTTGCTCCCGTTCTTGCCCAGGCCGCAACCAGGAAAGGCAAGCAGTAGCGGCTTGTGATGAGCTTCCGCGAGACGATTCGAGACTGGTCCCGTCCCACCTATTTTCTCGGACAGAACCCCACCACGCTCACGGGTGCAGTGCTAACGACGAGCACCGCACTCACCATGATCGCGTTCTGGTTCTATGACTTCATCCTGCCGGGCCCGCCCCATCCCTATGTGGGGATTTTGATTCTCCTGATTCTCCCTGGGTTTTTCGTCTTCGGGCTGGTGCTGATTCCGCTGGGCATTTGGCGGCGGCGAGGAAGTTTGCGCCGAGTCGGCGAGTTGCCCGCGGTCTATCCGGCGATCGACCCGCGTGGGCCGCTGGTGCGGCGCGGTTTCTGGTACGTGACGTTGGCGACCGGGCTCAACGTGCTCATTTTTGCGACGGCCTCCTACCGCGGCGTGGAATACATGGATTCCACCAACTTCTGTGGGACAACTTGCCACACAGTGATGAGTCCGGAGTACACGGCCTATCAGAATTCCCCGCACGCGCACGTGGCCTGCATCGACTGCCACATTGGGCCGGGAGCGCCATGGTTCGTGCGTTCGAAGCTTTCTGGCCTGCGGCAGGTTTTTGCCGTGACGTTCCACACCTATTCGCGGCCGATTCCATCGCCGGTGAAATACTTGCGCCCGGCGCGGGAAACCTGCGAGCAATGTCACTGGCCGCAGCGCTTTACCGGTGACAAGTTCTTGGTTAAGACGAGCTATAAGGACGACGAAAGGAACTCGGCGCAGACTGACGTTCTGCTCCTGAAGGTGGGTGGACGGACGTGGCAGGGTCTGGTCGGCATACACGGGCGGCACCTCGCGGATAGTGCCCGCATCCGTTACATCTCGATTGACGCGCAGCGGCAGGTAATCCCGGTGGTCTACTACACCGATGACAAAGGAAAGACGACCGAGTTTATTTCCACGGACACGAAACCGACGCAGACGCAATTGGACCGGGGGGAGCACCGCGTAATGGATTGCATCGATTGTCATAACCGGCCGACGCACTCCTTTGATATGCCCGAAAGCGCGGTGGACAAGCAAATGTCGCTCGGTTTGATCAGCCCCGATCTTCCCTATATCAAGAAAAAGGCTGTCGAACTCTTGAAGGTAGATTATCCCGACCGCGACACGGCGCGGCTACGCATCATCGGCGGGCTCGACCGCTTTTATCGAACGGATTATCCCGAGATCTATCAGACCCGGCGCACGCTGCTGCAACAATCGGCAGAACAAGTGGCGGCGATCTACCTCCGGAACATCTTTCCGGAAATGCGTATGACTTGGGGCGTTCACCCGAACAACCTCGGGCACAACGATTTTCCGGGCTGCTTCCGCTGCCATGACGGCAGCCACACCAGCGCCGACGGCCATACGATCACGAATGATTGTTCCGCTTGCCACCAGCTTCTGGCAGCCGGAGAAGAGAATCCCAAGATTCTGACTGACCTGGGAATGAAGTAGAGTCAGCAGGAGTCCGATTCGTGCTGAAAGGGGCGCGGTGTGCGGCCGATACGGTCAAGCGAACGAGCCCTTTTTGTCTGTTACTCGCCCTGTTAATCTGCGCGTTGATACCCGCTCGGGTGCCAGCGCAAATCAAGGCAACCCATCCGCTGAAGCAGGACCAAGGCTGTCTCGCCTGTCATGGCCAAGCGGATATGAAGTCCGCTGAGGGGAGAAATATTTCCATTGACCCGGGGAGACACGCCGCTAGTGTCCACAGCATTCTAAGTTGCAACGACTGCCACACGGCCATCAAGGATTATCCCCATCCGGCTAAGGTAGCGAGGGTCCAATGCTCAACTTGCCATGCTGAGCAAGCCGCGAGTGTGCCCAAGAGCATTCATGGCGTGCTCGGCGATGACGCATGCCAATCCTGCCACGGCGATGCGCATGAAGTTAACGGGTCGGGTCAAATCGCGCCGGCAAAATGTGGGCAATGCCATGCACCGGAAGTGAAGGAATTCCGAGAAAGCATCCATGGGACGGCGGCCACAAGTGGCGATCCCGATGCGCCGAAGTGTGTTTCCTGCCATGGACCAGTGCACCAGATCCAGCCTGCGAACGATGCGGCCTCGCCTGTGGCCAAGAAGAATTTGCCGGACACATGTGCGGTTTGCCACAGCAGCCCGGGATTCCTTTCACGCCACAAGATCCCGTTTGCGCATCCCATCGAGTTGTACCGGCAAAGCGTGCATGGACGGGCGGTGGCGAATGGCAACGAGACGGCGGCAAGCTGCTCGGATTGCCACGGCAGCCATGGCATCTTTCCGGGCCGTGATTCGCGTTCGAAGATCAATCACTGGAACGTCGCGGCCATCTGCGGGCAGTGCCATGGGGAAATCGGCAAAGTCTACCTTGAGAGCGTGCACGGACAGGCCATGAAGGCCGGCGCGTCCGATGCCCCCGTCTGCAGTGACTGCCACGGCGAGCACCTGATCCTGGGACCAAAGGAGGCGGCATCACTGGTAAACGCGGCGCGCGTCTCGACCATCACATGCGGGCGCTGCCACAACGACGAGCGCCTCACGTCCCGTTACAACCTGCCGACAGACCGGATTCCATCCTATGCCGACAGCTACCACGGCTTAGCCATGCGCGAGGGCTCGCAGACGGTTGCCAACTGCGCCTCCTGCCATGGCGTGCACAACATCTTCCCGGCCAGCGATCCACGTTCGGCGGTGAATGCGTCGAATCTGTCCAAAACCTGCGGGGCTTGCCACGCCGGGGCGGGCGAGCACTTCGCCATTGGTCCGGTGCACGTACAAACGGCGACCGGTCCGGCGCATCCCGTCGTGAAATCGATCCGCTGGCTTTATTGGATACTGATCCCGCTGACACTCGGCTTCATGATCGTGCATAACTTGTTGGATTTGTTGGCGAAGCTCATTCGTCGAGGGCAACGACGTGAAACCGGTGGGCAAGTGTCTCGGATGAATCGAAACTTCCGCATCGCTCACTGGGGTGTGATGGTTAGCTTCCCAGTACTGGTCCTTACAGGTTTTGCGCTGAAGTATCCGGAGAAATGGTGGGCACGGCCACTACTGTTCTGGGAGGGACACTTCGCGTTCCGCGGTGCGGTGCATCGTGCCGCAGCGATCATCCTGATCGTTTCGACGATCTACCATATCATCCACCTCGTAGTAAGGCGGCGAGACCGCCTGTTCCTGAAAGCGATGCTGCCGCAGTCGAAAGACATTGCTGATCTGATACAGGTCTTCGCCTACAATCTGGGGTTTACGAGAATCGAACCGCGCTTCGCGAAATTCAACTATGCGGAGAAAGTGGAATACTGGGCGTTTATTTGGGGCACGGTTGTCATGACCGTGTCCGGCTTCTTATTGTGGTTCAATAACTTCACGCTGGGTCATTTCCCGAAGTGGGTATCGGACGCGGCCACCGCGGTGCACTATTATGAGGCGTTGCTCGCGACCTTCTCGATTCTCCTGTGGCACTTCTACATGGTGATCTTCGACCCGGTTGTCTACCCGATGGACACCTCTTGGCTTACAGGGAGAGGCCCAGCAGACCATTACCGCCATACACGCCCGGAGTATTTCCGTACCCTGGAACAGGCACATCTGGTCGGGCCGCCTGCTGCAGAAGCTGGGGTCGAGGAGAGTTGTGCCAGGCCGGAAGCACACCGTCCAAGCGACGATCCGGAAGGCGAGCCGCCGACAGATGCCAAGCCCAGAGCACCGGCCAAAAAATAGAAGCCAGTGCAAAAGGTTGGACGCTATCACCAAGCACGTGGAGTCAATTCAGCAAGAATGGGTGGCGTGTGATCTTGATCGCATACAGTGGTCCTGACTGCTGTGGATGAAGCGCACCCACATGAAGCGCTGATGAAGTCGGCAGACCTCAAGCTCGCTGTGCCACCGCAGAAGTAGAAGCCGGAGCAGCCGTGCTGCTCCGGCTGGGTCCTTCTGGCCTATGCTTCAGGCCGTCAGGGCCTCCACGAAGTGCTGGCAAAGCGTGGTTTCCACGTTGTAGTGCTTGAAGGCGACCGGGGTGATCAGGTACGGCTTCACGATTCCTTCCACCTTGGGATACACCTCGCGCTCATAGCGCTCTGCATCCCGCTTCTTGGCCCAGAGAGTGATGATGATCCTCTTTTCCGTCTTGGTCTCCGGCTCCAAGGGCAGGATCTCCAGAAATCCCGGTTGCTTGTTCAGGATGGGCAGTACCTCGTTGCGTACAACCTTCACGAACTCTTCTTTCTTTTCCAGTTCGGAATAAATTCAACAATGCGGGCAAACATGATGGATTCTCCTTTCCTTTTTGGGGATTGGTGCGGCCCGCAAGCTGACCCGCTCGGGAGCGGATTGTTTACGAGTTAACATCATTAAAAGATGTCAGAATACGTCATAAGAAATCAGAAGTCAGTGACTCGACGTACACCACGCTGTGATTCCACACTATTGCTCGGCTTGAATCTCGTAAGAGAGTAAGAAGCCAGTTTTGGTCATCAGCAACGAGTGCGCGTACGAGCACAAAACCCCACTCTCGCTACACTTCGACGGCGGCGTTATGCATACAACCACGACAACCTTTCCATTCCGACTGACTGCTCCAAATAGAATTCCCCGCGACCAACCTTGGAACCGTTTGTCGTCGAATGCGCTCCAAAAACCAGAGTCCTCCGACATCGGCCACCAGCCGCTGGAGGCGGCTGATTGCCAAGCGGCATTTCCGGCTGGCGGTCCCGGACCCAGCTTCTGTAATCGTGCACTTCCGTGATTCCCGTCACTTGCGCAAGAGACTGTGGTCACTGCCTGTGATGCGAGTTCGTCATCTAATTGGGTGGCAAACAGTGGGATAGAACCCCTTGGAGGACAGCCATGATAAGCGATGATTTGGTGAAGTGTCCGTTGTGTGGCGGATTCACACATATCCAACAACCTGAATTGCTAGCGGCGCTCAACAACGCAAGCGTCCGCGCGAAAATAGAGAGACTTGTAGCCGACCTCCTGCAGTCTTCCACGGAAGGTCTGGTCGGCGCGGGTGTCGGAAAGCCGGTACGAGATTTCAAGAAAGAGATCCACAAATGGAACTCGAGCGTGCCTATGTGGCAGCGGAGCCCAAAGGAATAACTGGCCTCGTGGGGGGTGCAGGATTGTCGGGACGATTTGAACGATGGGTCGCCCCTCGATCGACCACGCGGTGCTGCTGCATTTGCTGCTCCCGTCCGCTCGCGGAACTCTTAAAGATGCGGATATGCACGGACTCGACGACATATAGTCCCGCGCAAGGTTCACCCTCGCCGAAAACGGTCCCACCTGCCGAAAAATGACGCTGGACGCTACGATGTGCCAGGAAACTCAGCTCGGTCTCGCTCTGACTAGAACAATGTCATCCCTTGACTAGCGGATGCGGGCTTCAGCGACCGAGGGAGACTGTGTCATTCCGCAGCCCGGCTCGCTGTTCGAAATGCTTTCTGGACGAGCGTGTAACGCGCCGCCCCGATCATGCCGGAGTCGTCATTCGCCACGATCTTGACCGGCATGTCCTTCAGGATGGTTTCCATGCGCCCTTTGTCCAGGAAGGATTCCAGGAACACGGGATCATTCATCTTGCGTATGATCTTTGCCGCAATGCTGCCCCCGATGAAAATGCCCCCCGTGGACATGAAATTCAGCGCGCAGTTTCCCGTCTCCGCGCCGAACACACTGACGAAAATTGACAAGGTCTGATCGCAGATCGCGGACTTAGACTCCAATGCCATTTGCGAGATCAGCGCCGGAGGATCGGGCGCGGCGCTCATCTGCGCTCGCAACCATTCCGGCTCCTCGGCTTTGTGCGTATCTCGCAAAAAGTCGTAAATATTCTTGATCCCCGGCCCGGAGAGAATTCGCTCACAGCTGATGCGGCCGTACTTCTTCTGCAGGTAGGCAAGCAATTCCATCTGCACATCGTTCCTGGGCGCGAAGTCGGCGTGTCCTCCTTCGCAGGCAAAGGGATGATGCCGGAAGCCATCCCAGTACAGCCCCGCCATCCCCAGTCCAGTTTTGGCCGAGATGACGGCGCGGTTGCCTTCTGCCCCTTCCGCGCCCTCGCTCAACGTGATGAAGTCTTTTGATTCCAGGCCATCGATTCCATAAGCGTAAGCTTCCAGATCGTTAAGCAGTCCAACCGAATTCAGTCTGAGTTGCTTGGCTATTTCCCGCGCATCGATGACCCAGGGCAGGTTGGAAATCTTGCTGCGTCCGGCTCGCACCGGGCCGGCCACGCCGAAGCATGCGCTGTGAACAGGTATGCCTTCGGTTTTTATGAAGTGAGCAAGAATGCCGGGTAACCCGTCGTGCTGCTGGCTCATGTATGTCTTTTCGACTGCGCATTGCAGCTGGTTGCCTTCGGTTTCGAAAGCGGCCAGCCGGGTGCGCGTCGCGCCGATCTCACCTGCAAGAATCATGGTTCAATTCTCCTCCACTGGCGGCCATCAAGTTCCAGCAGTTGATCGGCCTCCGCTGGCCCCCAGCTGCCGGATGCATAATTCGGAAACTTGCGCGGAGGCAGCGCTCTCCACACGTCCAATACTGGATCTACCACTCTCCAACCAGCTTCGACCATATCGGCGCGCTGGAACAGAGTTGCGTCTCCGATCATGCAGTCATACAGCAAAACCTCGTAGCCGGTATAGGCGTCTGCTCCGAAATACTTGGAGTATTCAAAACTCATGTCTACCGACCCAACCCGAAGCAGAGGCCCTGGAACCTTCGCGCCAAAGCTCAGCGAAATTCCTTCCACCGGCTGGATTTGGATGACCAACGTGTTGGTGTGTAGCTTGTGAAAGGGAGCGTTGCGAAACAGTTCGAACGGCATACGTTTGAACTGGATGGCGATCTCCGTGTATCGCAGCGCCAGACGCTTGCCCGTCCGAAAATAGAATGGCACTCCCGCCCAGCGCCAATTATCGATATTAAGCTTCAGGGCCACGAACGTCTCACTGCGCGATTCCGGGGAGACCCCTGGTTCCGCCCGATAACCAGATACTTTTCCCCCACCCAGCAGTCCCGGGCCATACTGGCCGCGCACGCTGCGCTGCAAAACGTCGTCCGAGCTCAGCGGTTGAATCGCATGCAAAACCTTAGCCTGCTCATCACGTACTGCGTCCGCCTGAAAAGATACCGGCGATTCCATCGCGGTTAGGCTGAGCAGTTGCATCACATGGTTGGGGACCATGTCGCGCAACGTCCCCACCGTATCGAAGTACCCGCCGCGCCGCTCCACTCCTACGGTTTCGGCATTCGTGACTTGCACATGGTCAACGTACCGCCGGTTCCAGATGGGCTCGAAAATAGCATTGTCGAACCGGAAGACCATGATGTTCTGCACGGTCTCTTTGCCCAGATAGTGATCGATGCGATAGATCTGATTTTCCAGCAGCACATTCTTGATATCGCGGTTCAGCGCCTGAGCAGACTCCAGATCGTGTCCAAACGGCTTTTCGATTACCACCCGACATCAACGTCCATTCTCCTGCCGCGAAAGCGCGGCTGCTCCCAACTGCTGCACGATCTGCGAAAAAAACTTGGGTGCGGTCGCCAGATAGAAAAGATAGTTGCCCTCCGTATGTTGCTCCCCGTCTAGAGAAGCCAGCCGTTCTCGGAGTTTCGTAAACGTATCTGGATCCGCAAAATCGCCGCGCTCGTAGAACAGCCGCTTCCGGAACCACTCCAAAGTGTCCGCTGACTCAGTTCCGACCGGCAGGAAACTAGTAACCTGGCTGCGAAACTCTTCCAGGCTTAAGTCGTCGACTGAAACACCGATTACCGCGAAGTTGTCGGACAGCAGCTTTGCCTTCCCCAAATTGAAGAGCGCAGGTGCCAGCTTGCGCTTGGTCAAATCTCCAGCCGCACCAAACAGCACGAACACGCAAGGACCAGCCGCTCTCCCGGCATACCCGAGGTCATTCTCCAGATTGGTTTGCGTGGTTGCGGCCATCTCTGCAACTTCTGATCTGGTCGCCATAGTAAATGACCGGTTCCCAGCTTTCTAGAGGACACTGCAGAAGGGCGCCAGCCCGTCCGCTCAAGCAGTCTTGTTCCTCACCCCTCTCTCTGACCATCGGCAGCGCTCGGTGGGGCCGGTCGACGACGGTGAGTCAGTCGAAAACCGCGACCGGAGTCAGCCGAGTGAGGCCCTGTTCTGTCACAGATTTGCCGCATCCCCGCCGGATTTGGGTTTCCGCCCCCGCGAGGGGTTCTACGAGTGATTCATTAGGCGCTTGCAGGAAGGGCCGGCCCGACTCGGCGTTCCTCATTTGAAGCAGCGCTGCAAAGACGGTGCGCGCCCGCGGTTGAGCGATAAGCCTCGGTGCCGCCCCTAGGCAAACTTTCGGGCAAATTCCACATCCGCTTTCATGTCGCGGTTCACATCGCCTTCTTTTTCATATTCGATCGCGATCAGGTGAGCGAAATTCTGGCGGTGCAGTTCTCGCATGACTTCGGGAATCTTCGAGATCCCTTTTCCCAGCAACACATTGACTTCGCCGCCGGAAGCCTCAACGTCTTTAAGGTGCACCAGTTTCAGGCGAGAACCTAGTTTGCGGATCGCTTCGACGGTGTCGTAGCCGCAGGATGCGAAATGCCCAACGTCCGCGGTGGCGCCAACGCTGTTCGAGAGTCCTGCCAACGCTCTGAGAACATCCTCCGGGTTCTCGTACGCGAATTTCTCTCCTTTGAAGAAATGATTATGGATACCGAAGGTCAAACCGTCTTGCGAGCAACCCTGATCAATGCGGGTAAGGATGTTGCCGGTGGCATCGCCGCTGACATTTTGCGATCCCAGAATCTTCGCGAAGCGCAGCGCATTCTCGAGATCCTGACCATCTTTGACGGTCGCACTGTAATAGGAGACGCAGCGAATCCCGGCGCGATCCAGCTTGGTCCGGGCTGCGTGGAACAGATCATCGCCGGGATGGTTCATGACCATGAATTCGCCCCGTGACATCTCGATCTCGGATATGTTCAAAGCGTTGAGTTGGGCGATCATGTCATCGAGAGTTAAGTTGTGATAGCTGTACGTGCCAATGCCTATGTCGAGTTTACTGGACCCATGAAGCGGCACCGCCGACGCAACCAATCCAACGGCAGCGAGTTTGCCGAAGGTCCTGCGAGACATACTGCTATTCGCGGCGTTTTCTGAAGGAATCATTGACTGTCGAATCCCTCCGGTGGGGGCTGTCCGGTTACAAGTCTACTGACCTCGAGGCAGAGGCCGCGGAGTTGTGTCTGCACTGGTGATCCCAGTTGTCCACTTGATGGCTTCGATGATCATCTTCTGGAATTCCGGTTTGTCCCAGTTGTCTTGCAGGTGTCCCAGCGTCGTATAGTACACGCGTCCCTTGCCATACATCCTGGCCCACGTGACGGCGAAGTCGCGATCGGTACGATGGACGTTTTTACTTCCGACGTCGATCTGGGCCGCATCAAGTCGCATGAGCACACGGACTTTGTCCCGCGAATAGTTCCTCATCTGATAGATTTCGTCACGCAGCACGAAGGATTTTGGCCATTGCTGCATTCCGGGGAATGCCGGGTCTTCTACGATGATGGGTGCGTCGAATGTCCCCCAGGGGTGTTCATCGTAATAACCGCCGATCATCTCCCCATACTCTGGCCAGTCGACAAAAGTAATTGCCGCACTATGAATGCCGATGAAACCCTTTCCGTCCTCATGGATGAAGGACAGGAAGTCAGACTTTTGCTGGGCGTCCATTTCCAGATCCCCGCCGGTGAAAAAAAACACGGCATCGAAGTTGTTGAGATTCTTGGCGTTGTACTCGAGTTTTTTCTTGGTCAACGCCTCGGCGTCAGTGCGGATAGTGGAATCCCACAAGCCAGTCTCGGTCCCCAGACGTTCGACGGTAGCCATAGCGTGCGATACCGATTCGTGCCGGTATCCCTTTTCTTCCCCGATGACCAGGATGTGTTTCTTCTCCGGCGTGGCAGATCGGCCCGGTGAAAATGCACCGAGGACAGCGATGATCACAAGTGTGCGAGGGGCAATCTTCATATTGGAGTTGTCCGACGGTCTACCTTTCGGTTTGCGGCGTCATTTACCCGCGACTGAAACCTTACTCTTCGCAACGTCTTTCTTTTCCGGTAACAGATCCTTGGGAGATAGCAGCGGGTCGCTAAACCAGGTTGAAGAAGCCGACCATCATCTCGTCCCAGCTCTGCTGACCCCAAATCACCGTCTTCGTAGGGTCTGGATTCTCGGGATTGTTCGGCGAATTGTCGAAATGCGCGGTGCATTCAATCCGAGCCCCTGGGGGCAGCACAATAGGCTCGTCGAGGTTGTACCAAAGCTGCCAGTGCCAGTTGTACTGCGGCACGCGCAGGATCGTCCGCGTCTCACCACTCGGGAACACCACGCGATATTCGAAATCCTTTCCTCGGGCGTGCATGTGCGGATGAATCGAGGCCAGTATCACCTCCTTGCGTATTTCAAACGAAGCGTCCACACGGTAGTTGGGATCGCCGGGAGGAATTTTGAAAGTGCCATTGCTCGCCGACAAGGTCTGGACTCGTTTTTTCGGTGGCTCTTTGGCGAAAACCAAACCGAGTTTGGTACGGTCCATCACGGCCTTTCCATTGGGTGTGTAGTGAACCTCGAACACAATGTCGGAACCGGCTTTCACCAGTTTCGCCTCGCCGACCGGTAAGATCTCCGCCGGCTGACCCGGAGCATAGCCAACCAGGAAATCGCTGGGCAGGGCGCTCGTGTCAACGTTCTGATCCACTTTGGCGGGCACAGCTTCGAAGAAGACTTCTGGCTTTTGATCTTTAAAGTAATTGGATCCGGGTTCACGAATATAACCGATGATGTGGTGAACCACGGAGCGCTCGGTTGGCCGGACTTCTACGGCCTGAACCCACTTATCTTCCGTGAAGCCGGTTGGCACAATGGCGTATTGGTACTCAACCATCCCCGATTCCGGGACGGAGAATTCTTTGGGCAACTGAAAAATCATATCCGGTTTCGGAATGCCCCATCCTTCCACAAAGTTCACAGGAGCGGGCATGTCCTTAGGGTCGCCTTTAGGCGCCCCGGCGGTCACCCAAGCCACAATGGTATCGCTGTCTTTTTGAGAGAGCGCCCTATCATTGGCGAAATGTCCAACCTGCGGATCGGCAAACCAGGGTGGCATCAGTTTCTGCCGCACGGCCAGCTTCATGGCTCCCGCCCAGGGCCGGGTCTCTTCATAAGTGAGCATGGAAAAGGGAGCAGCCTCGCCCGGTCTATGGCAGCTTTGGCAGTTTTTCTGTAGGATCGGCGCGACATCTTTCGTAAACGTCGGCGCATTCATATTCCCCATCTGCGCAAAAAGACACGCTGCCGAACAGACTGCAAACAGCAAAGTAAGAACCGTACGATTCATGGCGTCCATGCCTCTCTGGCTTCCGCTTCCGTTCCAATCTTGGAGCCGGCTCAGCGATCATATCAAGTATGTCCAACACCTCCTCTGGAAGCCAGCCGACATCGCGGAATCTTGAGCCTTCGCCATCCACAATACTTGTTTTTCCAAGCAAACGCCCGATGCCGATGTCGCGCGTGGGCAGGGGCTCGCCATTTATAGAGACTCTCTGACCCTCTGGAAGGCGCCGATCGCAGCATCCGTCTGCTCAAAGGAGGCCAAAGGGGGAATCCGCGAGATGGCAGTAGGTGTGCGTTACTTCTCCTCGGGAGACTCGATTGGCGGTTGCGACCGATTCCTGGAGAATGACGGGCAAACCTTCCGTAATCCGGTAAGGTAAGTTTGCCCATTATTCAGAACTTATCGCGTGGCAGGCAGGCTGGAGCCTTCGACGTGACCGCGGATGGCAAGAAGTTCCTCATCCACAGCGGGGGCCAGAAAGAAGGCAACGAACCCTTGACCTTGGTGCAGAACTGGCCCGCGGAATTGAAGAAGTGAGCCCTACTGTCAGCGGCTCTTCGGGTTGAGCCGAGCCTCGATCTGTTGCAGTAATCCCGCGCCGGCTTCACCGGCATCGCGGGTGGAAAACTCGCTGCCCAGGTCGATCACCGCAAGGCTGGCGCGCGCTGCCTGGAAGGCTTGCTGCGTGGCCGGGGACGCGGTCATGTCGGGACCTACCAGCAGGAGATCAAAATGCGTGACGCGCATTAGGATCAAAGTGTCGCGCAAGTAGCTGGTGGTGTGGACGTCGTATCCGGCGCCGCGCAGCAGTTCGCGCAAGTACGCGAGCACGTCGGCATTGCGGTCGAGGCACAGGACACTGCGACTGGTGGGGACAGGTGTCTCGGCACGGGCTCCGGGAAGGTAAAAGGCCGCGACCGCCTTCTCCTCCGATTCGTGCGTGTCAAACACCTTTGTCAGGTGCGACATCTCCAGAACTTTGCGAACATGTTCCGGCAGGTCACAGAGCTTCAGGTCTCCGCGGGCCTGGCGGGTGCTGGTCAGAGTGCGGACCATGGTGCCCAGACCACTGCTGTCAATGAATCCGACGTCGCCCAGGTGCAGGACGATGGCGCGGCGGTCGCGCAACAACCAGGCCACGTGTGCGCGCAGAGACTCGCTCTCGCTACCCGCAACAATTCGCCCGTTGCAGCGCACGATGGTGACGCGCCCAACCTCCCGAGTATCGAGCGACAGGCCCAATGGGCCTCCGATGCAGCCAGGATCAAGCCTGTGAAATCGCCATATTATATCCATGAGGACGCGAACCGTGGCACAAAAACTGGGAGAGTGGGCGCACTCGGAATAACTGATGTTGTAAACACTCCGAAATGGGATTGAGCGCCGCTGGCACCCCGGACCTCGAGTTTCAGTACTGGGTAACAAAAGACGGGCAGAGATGTGGAATCCACCATGCCGTCGGCGAATGTCGCGGTCCACCGGCATTCGTGGCCGGAATGAAGTAGCTCGCCTTGATATTCACGAATATGCTGCGGACCCAAGCAGTCCGGCGGGCAACAACGGCTAAATCCGGGGACGGCAGGACTGATCTTGAATTTCCTACGCTAAGCTGCAAACAATCATTTAACAATTTCGAGACAACTGTGCTGCATCCCAACTCGACTTGCGCGAGTCCAACATTCCATACGACTTGAAAGCAGCTTTCGTTGAAGAGTCGCTGCTTTGGAGAACAGCTATGTGGATGAGGTCATGCGCTATCTGTAAGGCACTAATGAAAAAGCTGAGATTAAGCGATTCTGTCCGCTGTCAGTGCGGGTGGGACTGGTAGGGCCATACGAATCGAAAGCCGGCTGCAATCCTGTAAATGGCGTGCGGGAATAGAAGAGAAGGCGGGGATGACTGTGGCAAAAGTAATCGAGTTCTATATACCGAACAACTTCCGAAAAAGCGTGAAATGGGTTTCCCCTGAACAACGCGGGAAGATTGTCGAGTTCGTTTCACAGCCAAAGAAATCGGCCTGACAAACGCTACGCGCGTGGCACCACCCACCTGGACAAAAGCTGCTTTCTCCCTTTCGTCTAGCCGTTACACGACAACTCATTTTGAATTGCCTCAGATGCCGTATGTACTCAACCCAGCTTCCGAGTTCCTTCACATGGTCGTCGTCGGCTAAACGCAGAATTGGCCGAGTCGGTAGCCGCTCCGGTGCATTCCGGTCGGATGACGGAACAATGCGGAAGTAATTCTAGGCGACCCGATCGCGCCATGCTGTTAGCCGACCATCCCGGAGTTGGCCATTTCGAACGGACACGGTCTGCGGACAGCCTGTGATGACTGGAACCTCTGCTTAGCGTGCCGGGATGATCGGCAGGACAAGACGAGAGGGATACTCCGAACCATGCCTTACCGTTTGCTGCGCAGAGATGGCGTTCAGTTCCGATGCGATCATGTTCCCGGTATTTGGATTGCGATCGAAGCGCGGGAAATTGCTGCTTGAAACCTCTAGTCTTATTCGATGTCTCTTGAAGAACACCATGCTGGTTGGCCAAAGCTCGATATGGATTTCATGTACTTTCTCGGCGGCTGACGGATTTGGTGCTTCTTGATAGGAGCGCCGCAGTATCCCTTCAGAGATATTGAAGGCGGAGCCGTCCGGGTGAACATCCACCAGCTTGGCAGTGAAATCTGTATTGGGCGCGGTTGTCGAGACGTACAGGATCAGCGATATGGCGCCGGTCACCTCCACATCCTGATTCAAGGACGGGGTTGTGTACACCAGCACGTCCCGCCGGGCCTCAATGTCGTTTTGACGCACGATGCCTGCGGCTTCGCCGATCATGGCTCCGCCAGCCGTAGGCACTGGATGCAGCGGGTAGTATGTATAGGAATCGGTTGGTTCGTGTGCGGTTGGCGCAAGAGCATTCAGCGTCCCATCGCCAGCGGCGCTGTTCGCTGCTCCTCCGCTGCTCAAGAAATACGGGACACATTGTGCTCTGGCCAGTGGCCATTCTTGCTCGGCTCGCCATTCGTTCTTCCCCATCACAAAGAGTCTGATCGGGGAATGGGCCGTTGGTGGCGATGTCGCCAGCCCTGAGTTCTCATCGAACCACGGGAGACTGACAGCCAGGCTCTGCCGCCTGAAGTTTTCCGCTTTCCTTCCATCTGGAAACGTGACCTCATTGGCGTGCGTCCATGGCCCGATAATCAAGCGGCTGCGGCCAGCCACGACAGGCTCTCCCGATTGCCGGATGTGCGTGAAGTCACTCAGTTGCGTCGGCAGAAAGGGATCGTACCAGCCAGCCATGAGCAGGACGGGCGCTTTGAGCGACTGCAATCGGTCTTGACCATCGATATCCTCCCAAAAGGCGTCTCGATCCGGATGCTTAACCCAATCCTTGAAGAAGGGAACGTCTGCACCGGTAGCTCGCCGGTCTGCGTCAAGCAGTGGGAATCCATTGGCTGCCTGCTGGACCTCATCCGCAGAAGGCCAGTCGGTCTGGTCCCTGGCACCGTGGCTGCGTATGGCCCAACTCAGGGCGCTATCGAGCGAGAATGCGCCGCCAGGATAGAACATATCGTGAAAATTGGTGCTGGCGAAGTAGACGGTAAGCGCGGAAGGTCCTGGTGCGGTTTGATCGGCAATCGCCCATTGTGTGTGACCGAAGGCCGAGCCTCCCCAAGTCAGAATGTGGCCATCGAACCAAGGTTGTTTCGCGATCCATTGCAGGGTCTCTATCCCGTCTTGGCGTTCCCCTAGCAAGGGATAGAAGGCGCCTCCCGACCCGAATCTGCCGCGCGTTCCTTGGATAACGGTTGTATAGCCACGCTCCGCCCACATCTTGCCAATCATGCTGGAAAAAAAGGAGTTCTTGAAGTCTCTGGTGAGTGGAATGCGTATCAGGATGGTCGGGGTATGGGCAGTGTGCTGGGGATGATAGATATCCGCAACAAGGGGAATACCGTCGGATGTGAGCAGCCTGCCCTTCTGTGCGCGGACGGCGAACTGGGATGGGCGAAATCCAAGCCGGTGCGCCAAGAGCGAAGGAGTCATCTGGTAGATCGCCCACGCGGAGACACACAGCAGCGCTACCACGACCGCGGCACCCTGAAGAAGCCGCTTTACCACACTTGGCTTAAAAGCTGGTTGAGTCGTCCGCCAGTGATACCTTCCCAGCACAAGGAGGAAGGAGGACAGTACCCAATGAAAGAAGATGGGAATACATCCGCCCGCCCACCGCTCATGGGGATACAGGCTCATGCGCATGACGTAACGAAGGATCATCACGCCGAGATAAAGCGACCCAAATATAAGGAACCCAGTCCCCAATCGCCTGCGGGGAGTCACGAAAAAGCCAAATCCGCGGGCGAAGTCGAGACAGATTCTCCCGTAGAGCACAATGATCAGTATCTGAGTGGTCAACAACTCCGGGTAGGGCAGAAGACCTGAGAACCATTCCTCCATGGGGGGTAGGAAGGAGACTTTGAAGAACGCCACCAGGATCTGACCGAGAACGCGGAGGCAGAATAGAAACAGTAGAGCGATGAGCACCCAGAAGTAGCGCCGTTGCAGAGCTGCGGGAGCGGCAAAAGGATTGGCCAAGGGTGCTTCGCTCACACCGCTTCTCCAAACAAAACTTGACAGTGGCGATACCAGTCGCTCTGAAAGCGCCCGGTTGGATCGTACTCCTTCTTGAGTTTGAGAAACTCAGCGAAATTGGGATAGCAGGCCAGAACCTGTTCGCGGCGGGCGAAGCGATGATAGGTCAAGTAGTAGGTGCCGTGACGCTTCGCCGCCATATCGATCAGTCTGCGAAACGCCTCTGCGGAATGCTGTATTCCCTCCGGCGTGTGGACCGTGTCGATGTTGAAGATCGTGCATGCATACGATTCTTTCGCCCATGGCAGAAAGCTTTCTTTTTCCTTCTCAATCAGCCGGATCGTGCCGTAGATCAGTTCAACATGGTTCTTGCGAAAGTCGTCACGAACCTCGGCCAGGAACGAAGACAGAGCCTCACGCGGCACGTTGATCTCGGTGATGATTTCGGTGGCAGGATTCTTGGCGTGTTCCTTCTTATCAATCTCTCGATGGTAGTTGTTAGGATAGATGCTCATCTGATGGGTGTCCGACCAGTAGAGCT
>WNGL01007023.1_pt1 | contig 23988 bp, 18 predicted proteins | sample 5400591 | NCBI WGS metagenome assembly WNGL01 (sample SAMN13153377, study PRJNA577476) | soil metagenome | isolation source: 80 cm soil or saprolite under Garry oak tree replicate 1 | place: USA:California | collected 2016-06-15 | reverse complement strand
CGCCCTGGTCCAGGGCTACGGTCCCCAGCGCCACGCCAACGGCGAGCAGACCGTGCGGGCCGCCACGGTCCTGGCTGCCGTTACCGGCAACGTGGGCATACCCGGCGGTTGGGCGTCGGGAGCCGGCGGTTCACCGCGTTCGGTCAAGGTCGGGGGAATTCCGGTCAAGGGGGGCAAGGTCGCCATATCCTGTTTCATCTGGACCGAAGCCATCCTGCGTGGACAGGAACTGACGGCCAAGAAGGACCTTATTCAGGGGATTGAGCGGTTGCCGAGCAATATCAAAGCGGTCTTCAATCTGGCCGGTAATACCCTGATCAACCAGCACAGCGATGTCAACCGCACCAAGCAGATTCTCTCGGACGAAAGCCTTTGCGAGTTCATTGTTACCTCCGACCTGTTCATGACCCCCAGCGCCCAGTGGTCGGATCTGGTGCTACCGGGGGCCTCCCAGTTCGAACGTGAGAATATCGTTTCCCCCTGGGGTTTCGGAGAATACCTGGTCTATCTGAAGCCGATCATCCGCTCACCCTTTGAGTGCCGCAACGAATACGAATGGCTCTCGGAGGTGGCGGCAAAGATGGGCATCGGCCAGAAGTTCACGGAAGGGAAGGGTGTAACCGATTGGCTGCGGAGTTTTGCCGATGTAACCGCCAAGGCGCACGCCGATTTTCCCGGTTTCGACGAGTTCCGACGCAATGGGGTCTTCAAGGCCAAGATCAGCGGCGCCACCGTCGCCTTTGCGGCCCAGATTGCCGATCCGCTCAAGAACAGGTTCCCCACTCCATCAGGTAAGATCGAGATCTTCTCCCAGCGGCTCTACGACCGGAAACAGCCTGAGTTTGTACCCGCGGTGCCAAAATACGTGCCGGCCTTTGACGGGCCTTCCGATCCGCTGGCCAGGAAGTATCCGCTGCAGTTGAGCGGCTGGCACATCAAAAAGAGGGTACATTCATCCCTGGACAACAGCCCCTGGATGATTGAAGCGGCACGCCAGGAGGTCTGGATCAACCCGCTGGATGCGGATCAGCGCAAAATAGCCGACAACGATACTGTCAGGATCTTTAACGACCGCGGCGCCATCCTGATCCCGGCCAGGGTGACCACCCGAATCATGCCGGGTGTTGTGGCTGTGCCCCAGGGGGCCTGGCATGTCCCCGGCAGGAACGGTGATGACACTGCCGGCTCCATCAATGTGCTGACGACCCAGCGCGGCAGCTATATGAGCAATTCCAATCCACAGCATACAAACCTGGTGGAGATCAGGAAAGCCTAGCAAACGACTGAAATGTTTAGTCGTGAGAGAGTTGAACACGAACAGTGCATCCCGTTTTGGAGGATTGACCCATTACGCAATATGTCACAGCCTATACTCTGTCTGGAACCGGCATCAAGCAAGGGAACTAGCCTCCATCAGGTTTCGAGGCATTGTAACAACTGCTGACAACTGTTACCATGTATCAACCACCGGCAACCAGAGTTCAGGGCGTCTCTCCTCTCTGATACTGGGAAATGGGCTGATGAAACTGGCTCCTCAGCATCGCATCTTGACGGGGACGAAGTGGAAGTCATCCTGCTTGACAGGAATTTTGAAATGGGATGTATCGACACTTGATACAACCAGCGGTGAGGTCTGATATGACGATCTTCTTGAAAGGGTCTGTCGGAGCTTATGAACAGCCGGAAAACGTACTCAAAATTTGCCAGTTATTATGACCTGTATGCCGGGAATTTTTCGGCAGATCTGCCGCTCTACCGATCGTTCTGCAGTCCGGGGAGCAGAATCTTGGAGATTGGCTGCGGTACCGGGCGGGTATTGAAGGCGCTGCTGGAAACCGGGGCAATGGCCACAGGGGTCGATATCTCGAAAGAGATGCTGGACGTAGCACGTATGAAGCTGGCAGATTACCTGGAGTCTGGACAACTGATCCTGCTGGATCACGATTTCCGCTCCCGGTTGCTGGATGAAACCTTCGATCATATTTGTGTGACCTTTTATACCTTCAACTATCTCCTTTCAGAGGACGAACAGCAACGTTTTCTGAGCAATATTCTTAAGAGTCTTGCCCCGCACGGTACGCTGCTGATGGACCTCTTCCATCCTCAATCCCTGGCGCGACCCGAAAGTGACAACTGGTGGACGGAGTCGTTCCTGACGGATGACGGTGTCACTGTCATGTTACGGCAAAAGCGCCGCATGGCAGGGGCTGTAGAGGAACGGGTACAGGTATATCATAAGGGTGCCAGCCGGGATGAAATCGTTACCTGTCGCCGCTTCGTGACCAAACAGGAGGCTGATTCCCTGCTCAGAGGGGCCGGCTATAGGGATGTGCGGGTTTCGGACGGTTATGTTCTGGATAATCTGCATTCCGTCGGTGCAGCCGAGACAACAGGATCGAACTTTATCTGTTCGGCAACTAAGAAGGCATGATTCATCACACAAATCTGTGCAAAGTAACTGGCATGGTAGATCGCCCATGCTGTGATATAGATTATTGGATTGGCTAGTGGGCGATCCCATGACGCTCCGATCTTTCTGCTGGTGTGAGAAGAATGCACGGAGGCCAGCATATCACGTTGCTCATACCTTCTTCATTGGAAGTGCAATCCAGACCTGAAAACCTTTCGGTACATTCCTGGCGCCAATCTCTCCATGATGCAGAGTGATAATTTTCCTGGTTATGGCCAGGCCAAGTCCAGTCCCTTCACCAGTATTCTCCTTCACCCGGTAAAATGGATTGAAAATCAGTTCCAGCTCTCTTGGTTCTATTTGCTGGTGAGAGTTTGTTATTTCAAAAACCAGTGACGTGTCCTCCCGGCGCATAGTAACATGGACGTCACCTCCATCTTCAGTGTGCCGCACGGCGTTCTCCAACAGGTTCTTAAAAGCCGCTCGAAGCCATTCTTCATCTCCAGTGATGTGTTCCTCCTGAAGGAGGTCAATTTCAAAGTTGATGTTCTTTGTTTTTGCCATTGGCCCGACCGTCTTTATTAGCGCCGAAATCAGCTTTGCCGGAGCGACCTCTTCAGACACCGGAAGCGGTTCATGCAAATCAAGTTTGGAGAATTCGATGATTCGGGCAATCATGCGATCTATCTCCTCAACGTCTTCCCACATCGCCTCAAGCATCTCGTCTGCTTCTTCTTTGGCCCCCTTGTCAAGTGCATCCTTGAGGCATTCTCCCGCCACTCGAATGCGAGCAAGAGGACTCCGCAATTCGTGCGAAATATTTGCTGTAAGTTCTTTGCCCCCGCGCACCATCCGCTCTACCGTCTCTGCCATTGTGTTAAAGGCCTCAGCAAGTCTTCCAATCTCGTCTCGTTCCGATATTTCAGCCCGTGTGGTCAGATCTCCACCCGCGATACGGAGGGCGGATTCCTGGAGGCGGTTCAGCGGTTTGGTGATGTGTAGTGAAAGAGGGACCGCCAGGAGGGCTACCAGTGCCCCGATGAGCGCCAGGCCTGCGGCAAAAGCACCGTGGGAGAAAGCTCCGGCGGTACGGGTCGAGAGAAGATGCAGCATCAGCGTTTTGCTACCCTCCGCTGGTACGACCACGGGCACTACCGCGTACCACGGGGCATCTCTACTCACGTCAACCGAAACGGCTACTTCATCATGCTGCCCCGATCGCTTTGGATTGGTAACGGGGGCAGGGGTTTTGCCCGGAAATGAGGCAGCTACCGGTTCTCCATTTGGACCTGTAACCCATACCTTGGCATTGACGCTGGCGCTTAATCTGCGGACTGCTGCTTCAAGTGCAGCGGCGGGCAACCCTCCCTTTGCGATATCGGCAGCAACCGCCGCCTGAATGAAATCACGGGCGACAACTGTGCTTTGACCCACCGACGTGATCACATACCTTCGATGGCTGTCGCCGACAACCAGTGTGAAAAGGCCGAAAATGAGAGATTCGGTAATAATCAACGCCACTAACCAGTGGAGAAGTATTTTGAGATACAGGCTGCGGATCATAAACTTTCCTTCTCGAACATATAACCGGAACCCCAGACGGTCTTGATACAGCGCTTCCCCCCGGAGAGAAGTTCCGTCTTGACCCGCAGTTTGCCGATGTGAACATCAATACTCCTGTCGAACGGTCCAAAGTCTTTCCCTCGGGCGTAGTTCAGCAGTTCATCCCTGGTCAGCACCATCCCCGGATGGGTCATAAGAGCCTCCAGCAATCTGTACTCCGTGGCTGAAAGCTCAACTTCCTCTCCACCCGCACTGACCGTGCGCCTTCTTCGGTGCAACACAAAACCACCGATTTCGATGTTATCGGCGGAAACGTCCGCCTCCGGGCGCGAAACAACGCTACGTCTGAGCACAGCATTGATCCGTGCCAGAAGTTCCCGCGGGTTGAACGGCTTGGGAAGATAGTCGTCGGCGCCCAGTTCAAGACCTGTGATGCGATCTTCGTCATCTCCTTTTGCGGTAAGCATGATAACCGGGACGGTGCATGCCTGGCGAATCCTCTTGAGTATGGCCAGGCCGCTCTCGCCGGGGAGCATGATGTCGAGGATAACCACTGCCGGCTCACCCTCTGAAATCGCGGAAATAACGTTTGAACCGTCCGGGAACTCGCGAATGGCAAAGCCTTCGTTTCCGAGAAACTTTACCAGAAGCCTGCGCAGCTTCAGGTCGTCATCAACCAGGAATATGTTTTTTTGGTTTATGTCAGTCACAACAATTCCTCTGTCCATGAGTATAGTATCAGCACGGAGTTAATTCAGTTGGTTTTTTACTCTTTTTTTACATTTACCACATACTTTCTTTACATCTCCGACGTATTCTCCATCTATCGCAGCATGAAACTCAAGTAAGGAGAACGTGTTAAAATGAAGAAAACATTGAAAGCAGTGGTGGCGGGAATGGCGATTTTATCAGTGGGGACGCTTGCAGCATGCAAGTCTCATCATAGTGGCCACGATCCGAAAAAATTGAAGGAGCATGTAGAGGCAAGTCTGAAAAAGGTCGGCGCAACGGACGAACAACGTCTGAAGATAGGCGTGGTAACGGACAAGATTATCGCTGACGGCAGCGATCTCTGCAAGAACAGCCAGGGGCTCGGCAGGAAATTCGCAAGCTGTCTCCTTCTGGATAAGCCGAACAAGGAGTGGCTGCACCAGACAGTAGACGAAAAGGCCAAGGAGATGACGGCACTTGCCCATCGCACCGTGGATAACTTGATCGAGATCAGTGGCATGTTGACAGGCGAGCAGCGCGCAAAACTTCAGACCCGCTACGATGCTGCTCACGGAACAGAAAACAAGTAGTGTCAGAAACTATCACAAAAAAAAGGAGCAGTTCTATGAGTAATATCGAAATCAATGACGAGATCCGCAGGAACTTTCACCTCTTCTGGGACAATTTTCCTTCCCCGGTCATGCTCGTGCACAAGGACAGGACCATAATTGAGACGAACAAAGCCGGGCAGACTCTCGGTTGCCCGGTGGGGACCAGGTGCGTGGACATTGGAGAAAAGAAGCACCATGCGGGGTGCCGTGCGAACGTGGCGCTGCGTGAACAGGCGGGGGTACGCGAGGTCGGCTATATAGATCATCTGGGAATCGTCATGGATTCCTACTGGATTCCGCTGAACGGAGCTGAAGACCTCTATGTCCACTTCGGCATCGACATAACGGAATTTGCGGCAGATCGACTTATCCCCAAGAAGTGCGAAGAGAGTGGCAACAACCGCGGCTCTTGTACCGGAGCGTGATCTGATCCGGTATATCTGTGGTGTTCGGATATAACCATTTATGGTCCAAAACAGTAACAAAGGGGTTAGCATTTTGAGATCACCACTAAAAAACAGTTGACAAGGCAAACGATAGTAGTGTATTAAATCTATAAATTAAATAGTGATATCGACTGTCCGGGACAAATGGACAGGGATCACATCTTTGTAACGCTGACCAGAAAACTGGAGGCCATGGGGAAACCTGTGGCCTTTTTTGTTTTTATACCTCTCAAAACCTTACAAAGGAGTACGCCATGGCCAAGATCGCCAAGAACCTGACCGACCTGATCGGCAACACGCCGCTGCTGGAGCTGTCCAACTATTCCATAAAGGAAAAGGTCGCTACCCCCTTGCTGGCGAAACTGGAGTATTTCAACCCCGGTGGCAGCGTTAAGGATCGTATCGGTTATGCCATGATCAAAGCCGCGGAGGAGAAGGGGCTTATCAATCATGATTCGGTCATTATCGAGCCGACCAGCGGTAATACCGGCATAGCACTGGCCTTTGTGGCCGCAGCTCGCGGTTATCGCTTACTGTTGACCATGCCCGAAACCATGAGTGTTGAACGTCGCAATCTGCTCAAGGCGCTCGGCGCGGAGATCGTGCTTACGCCGGGTGCCGAAGGGATGAAAGGCGCAATCCGCAAGGCCGAGACCCTGGCGGCCCAGATTCCCAACTCGTACATACCGCAACAGTTCACCAACCCGGCTAACCCAGAAATCCACCGCACAACTACCGCCGAGGAGATTTGGCGCGACACGGACGGTAATGTGGATATCTTCGTTGCCGGGGTCGGGACCGGAGGAACAATCACCGGAGTCGGCGAGGTGCTCAAGAAAAAGAACCCCAACCTCAAGGTGATCGCCGTCGAGCCGCTGGAATCGCCGGTACTGTCGGGCGGTGTACCAGGACCGCATAAGATTCAGGGCATAGGCGCCGGTTTCGCTCCCGAGATTTTGAATCAAGCCATTATTGACGAGATATTCAAGGTACGTGGTGATGAGGCGTTCGATACGGCGCGTACCCTGGCGGAAACCGAAGGGCTGGTGGTGGGGATTTCATCCGGCGCGGCCGCATTCGCAGCCGTCCAGATTGCCCGGCGCCAGGAGAACGAAGGAAAAACCGTGGTGGTGCTTCTGCCGGACTCCGGTGAGCGCTACCTTTCCACCACACTGTTCGGCGGACATTAGCAAGTCAGAAGTTATTTAAGCATTTTTAGAATAAAATATTCAAATTAATTCAGCGGGAGAACACCATGGCATCATTTATCGAAAAACCACGTTTCAGCTGTCCGCTGGGAGGGGCAATGGCCACGGTCAACGCACTGCCTAAGGCGGTAGCCATCCTGCACGCCTCTCAGGGGTGCGGCGGCAACTCCAACGGAGCCATCATGCAGGGCGCTGGTCACTTGGGAAGCGGTTATTGCGGCGGGGCTTCCGTTCCGGCCAGCGGCATCGGCGAACAGCAGATTGTCTTCGGCGGAGTTGCCCGGCTCGAAGAACAGCTGGAAAGCACCCTGGAAGTGATCGATGCCGATCTTTTTGTTGTCATTACCGGCTGCACAGCCGAGATCATCGGCGACGACATCGAATCGGTACTGCGCAACTACCGCGCTGCATCTGCCGATGGACGCCCCCCCTTGGTGCATGCCAGCGCCGCTGGGTTCAAAGGCAATGCATATTTCGGCTATGACTCGGTTCTTCAGGCCCTGTTCAGGGATTATGTCGTCCCTGCTCCCAACAAGAAAAAAGGCAAGATTAACCTGTGGGGGGTCACGCCGGCATTTGACGTCTTCTGGGAAGGGAACCTGATCGAACTGCGTCGCGTACTCGAAGGGATCGGCCTGGAGGTCAACACTTTCTTCACCAAGCAGGATACCCTGGCTGATCTGCGTGGCGCGGGAGATGCCGAGCTGAACATCATCGTATCACCGGTCAACGGCGTTGCCGCCGCCCAGGTCTTCAAGCAGGTGCATGGTGTAGATCATTTCATCACCGACCTTCCCATTGGCGTCAAGGCAACAGCGGCATTCGTCCGCGACGTGACGAAACGGCTCAAACTCAATAGTAAAAGGGTCGAAGCATTTTTGGCCACCGAAAAGGACGCTTACTACCACTTTTTCGACCGTATCAGCGACTCCTACGCCGACCTGGATTTTCAGCGCTATCTGGTGATCGTCGCCGATACCACCTATGCCGTCTCACTTGCCAGCTTCGCGACCAATGAACTCGGTTGGCTACCCAAACTTGTGGCTGTAACCGACCCGACTGATGACGAAGATCGTCAGGCGATTGTCCGGCGCTTCGACGGCGGCCTACCCGATCCGGATCAGACGGTGGTGTTCGAGACAGACTCCAGCCAGATCTCCAGCCATCTCTTCGAGCGCTGGCCGAAACCTGACGGCAGCAAATACTATCAACCATTCTCCCCGGCCTTCGTCATCGGCAGCAGGCTCGACAAGGAATTCGCCGATAGTGTCGGCGCCGGTCATCTCAGCGTGACCTATCCAATCTCGAACCGTTTCGTGCTTAATCGCGGTTATGCCGGCTTTCGCGGCGCACTGCACCTGGTTGAGGATGTCTTTTCCGTGCTGGTCGTCAATCGCTAATTAAATAGTCGCCTCACCTCTGGATGGGAAGAGGGGGCCTTAAAGGAGGAACACATGAGCTATCTGCATCTTAAAGTACCGCCGACGCGGGATATCCGTCTCAGACCTTGCAATGCCTATGGCGGCAACCTGTGCGGCCTGGTCGATGGCCAGAAGACCGGCTGTCTCAGCAATAACGGCCGCACTTTCGCCCAGACCACCGGGTGCCAGCTGACTCTTTCCATGGGGATGGCCGCCTCAATCCCCAACACGGTCGTCATCTATCACGGGCCGGTTGGGTGCGGTGCCGGTTCCCTTGCCCTTTCCGGGCAATCTAAGCAGAGCCAGCTCGCCAGGGGCAATGACGATGCGGTCGGCCGGGTCTGGTTTTCCACCAATCTGAGCGAAGTCGATATCGTGGCGGGCGGCGAGCAAAAGCCGGAAGCGGCTATCCTCGAAGCCGAGCGCCGTTTTCGTCCCCATGCCATCTTCATCGGCAACACCTGCGTGCCAGCCATTATAGGCGACGATATCGATAATGTGGCGACACGACTTCAGGATCGTATCAATGCCCGCATTATTCCGTTGCACTGCGAGGGATTCAAGACCCGCTTCGTTGCTACAGCCTATGACATCGTCTATCATGGTATCCTGCGCTATCTGCTCGGGGGCGAGAGTGACCGGAAGCCGATCATCGAGGATGAGGCCGAAAAAATTGCGTACGAACAACGCGCCAAGCGTACCGTCAACCTGCTGAACGTCGGTTCCATGGGGTATGTGGACGAGGTCGAACTGGTGCGCCTGCTGAACGCCATCGGTCTTGAGGCCAATGTCTATCCATGTTTCACCTCGCCGGAAAAGTTCGTCAAGGTCAAGGACGCGGCCTTGTCGGTCAGCATCTGCGCCACCCACGACGATTATTTTGTCGAGCACCTGAAGGAGCACTACGGAGTTCCCTACGTCCTCAATACGATCCCGATCGGTACCGACAACGTGCGGCTCTGGCTGTTGGATGTCGCCGATTTCTTCGGGCTCCGTGAAGAGGCTCTCAAGGTCATCGCGATTGAGGAGGCGGAACTGAACAAGGCGCTTGTGCCGTTGCGCAAATTCTTTGAAGGTAAAACCGCTTTTGTCAGTACCGGCGAGATCCGGGCCGGGGCCCAGGCCTGTATGCTGGAAAACGACCTCGGCATGAAGGTAGTCGGCATCCGCGCTCATCACTACGACGAATTCGGCGAGATCGTCTTCGAAAACTTCAAGGGACGCGATGACGTGACGATCAACGTGGCCGCCAATCAACCGTTTGAGCAAGTCAACATGATCAAGCGTCTTAAACCGGATGTTTTCCTGGGACACGGCAACAGCAACGTATGGGCGGCAAAACAGGGTATTCCGTCGCTCCCCATCTACGGCCCGAATAACAGTTATCTCGGGTACAAGGGGATTTTCGAAGTCGCCACGCGTCTGGAGAGGATTCTCACCAATACCAATTGGTACAACACACTTGGTGAAACGACCACACTCCCCTACAAAGAGTCCTGGTACGAACAGGACCCTTACGCCTACATCAAGCAGACCCAGGAAGCGGCCTAGCACTGTAACTTCTTTAGTCACTGGAATTGCAATAAACCAGGCCGCCTCATTTCCCGCGAAGTGAGGCGGTTTGCATTGCCGGAGTCCTCAGTCTCAGGGGACCATATGGAACAAGGAGAGTTTAATGGAACCAATCTATCTAGACTATAACGCGACCACTCCGGTCGACCCGCTGGTGGTGGAGGAACTACTTCCATGGCTGAAGGAGGGGTTCGGCAATCCCTCCAGCAATCATCCCTATGGCCAGCGGACCAAACAGGCGGTGGAACTGGCACGGGCGCGACTGGCTAACCTGCTGGGGTGCATACCGGCCGAGATCGTTTTTACCAGCGGCGGCACAGAGGCCAACAACCAGGCCCTGATCGGGGCGGCGCTGGCCAACGGCGGGCGGGGTAGACACATCATTACCACGGCCGTCGAGCATCCGGCCGTGCTCAATCCGCTTCACTGGCTGGAGCTGCAGGGCTTTGCCGTGACCATCCTGCCGGTTGACGGCGCCGGCAAGGTTGACCCCGAAACGCTACTTCAGGCCATTACCAGCGAAACGATCCTTATCAGTGTCATGCATGCCAACAATGAGGTCGGCACGATCCAACCGTTGGCCGAGATCAGCACCATCGCCCGTAAACACGGGATACTGCTGCATACGGACGCCGCCCAGTCGCTGGGCAAGATTCCAACCAAAGTCGATCAGCTTGGCGTGGATCTATTGAGCGTTGCCGGCCACAAGCTCTATGCTCCCAAAGGTGTCGGCGCCCTCTATGTCCGGAGCGGGGTCAAAATCAATTCCTACCTGCACGGCGCCGGGCATGAAGGGGGACGCCGGGCCGGGACAGAAAACGTTCCCTATATTGTAGCTCTCGGCAAGGCGGCCGAACTGGCCGGCGAGCGGCTGGCAAGCGAAAGTGTGCGTATCCGTGAGTTGCGGGACCGTTTTCATGACCGGCTGAATGAACTGGTTGATGGTGTCCTGTTGAATGGTCACCTTACGGAGCGGCTCCCCAACACTCTCAATGTCAGCTTCACCGGAGTGATCGGTGCGGAGCTGCTGGAGCGGACTCCGGAGATCGCCGCCTCCACGGGTTCGGCCTGCCACGATGGTTGCGGCGAACTGTCGGGCGTGCTCAAAGCCATGGGTCTGCCTCGCGGACAGGGATTCGGCGCGGTGCGCTTCAGCCTTGGTCGTCTGACCACAAAAGAAGAACTTGATCGGATCGCGGAAATTGTTTCCGAACGGGTCACGGAACTCCGTACCACAAACGTCCGCGGTGTAGATGCTCAAGTCCGGACCGGCTTGACGTCATTGGCATCCTGTGGCGGTTGTGCGGCAAAGCTGAGCCCTCAAGACTTGGCTCGCGTGCTGAGTCAGCTCCCCGGCATTACCGATCCCAATGTCCTCATCGGTACCAAGACCGCCGATGACGCGGCCGTCTACCGACTGAACGACCAACTGGCTATAGTCCAGACCGTGGACTACTTCACACCGGTGGTCGACGATCCCTACAACTACGGCCAGATCACCGCCGCCAACGCACTCTCCGACATCTATGCCATGGGGGCCGAACCTCTCTTCGCCCTCAATATCGTCGGATTTCCCGCCAATAGCCTGCCGCTGGAGGTGCTTGCCAAAATTCTGCAGGGGGGCGCCGACAAGGCGGCCGAGGCGGGGATCAACATAATCGGCGGGCATACCATCATCGATGCCGAGCCGAAATACGGCCTGGCAGTTACCGCCGTGATCCATCCCGACAAGGTCGTCAGCAATGCCGGAGCCAAACCGGGCGACCGGCTGATCCTGACCAAGCCGCTGGGACTTGGCATCATTACCGCCGCCCTCAAACAGGGCAAAGTATCCGATGCAGCACTTGCTGAAGCCATCACCGTGATGGCGACTCTCAACAAAGCCGCGGCAGCGGCGATGGTGGCCGTCGGCGCCCATGCCTGCACCGACGTGACCGGATTCGGCCTCTTGGGGCATCTGGCGGAGATGGCAAGCGGCAGCGGAGTCGGAGCCGTGATTCACGTCAACCGGATCCCGGTTATTGAAGAAGCCTGGAATCTGGTGCGCCAGGGGATTGTCCCAGGGAGCAGCCGCCTTAACCTGAAGTTTCTTCGGGAGCGGCTGGATGTGGCCAAAGAGGTCAGCGAGGACGCTCTGCTGCTCCTGGCCGATTCCCAAACTTCGGGTGGCCTGCTGATCGCTCTGCCGGCGGAGAAGGTTGAACAGCTCAAAGTTGAGCTGGTACATAATCAGGTGCCGCGGTTTGCCGAGATCGGCGAGATCGTGGCCGATCCTCGGAGCCGCATCATCATCGAGCCATAGGGGGCATGCGATGGATCCATCAATCTGCCAGTATTCTGTTAAGGATCAGTTCGATAACAACGTCCGGCATTACCTTGGCGCCAGCCAGATGGCGGATAGCAAATTACTTGACCTGATTGTTCAGTATGCCCGGCCTCGACCGGAAGATAAGGTGCTTGACGTGGCCTGCGGCGCCGGTTTCCTGACGTGCGCTCTTGCCCGTTTGGTGGCGAAGGCAGAGGGGGTTGACCTGAGTGGCGCCATGCTCAGGGAGGCGGATAGCCATGCCCGCTCGCTCGGAATTGTAAATACCGCCTTCCGGCAGGCGGATAGTGCAGCGCTACCATTTGAGAATCAGACGTTTAATATCGTCACCTGCAAACTGGCCCTGCACTACTTTCCCGATCCCGGACGCGCCATCGGAGAGATGAAGCGGGTTGTGAGACGGGGCGGCCGCATAGTCCTGATCGACCGCGTCTCTTCGGAGAACAGACAACATCAGGAGTACCACAACCGCATCGAAATGTTGCGCACTCCTGCAAAGAACAGGATCTACGCAACTTCCGAGATTACGCAATTGCTGGAACAGCAGGGATTGACGCTGGAGCGTATCGCCGACTATGAGCAATACCAGGAAGTAGATGAATGGCTGGAGACCACGGGGGCGCCCGAGGAGAACCAGAGGCGTGCCCGGGAACTCCTGCTTCGCTCATTGGTCGATGATCTGGCCGGATTGAAGCTGTTTTCGGTCGACGGACGTCTGAAGTTGACCCATCGTATCGTCATAATTGTTGCGGGCAAGGACTAGAAAAGGCTTTTTTCGACCACCGGGAGTTCCGACATGCTGCTTTGGAAAATATTCATCCTCTTCAGCCGCGTGGCCCTCTTTTCCTGGGGCGGCGGGCCGGCCTCGCTGGCGTTGATGCAGCGCGAGACGACGTCGGCGCTGTGGATGCCGCCGGGTGCGACCGAGGCGATGCCCTGGACGACGCCGCTGGTGCCCTGCCCGGCCCGATAGCGCCGCAGGTATCGGCCTATGTGGGCTACAGGCTGGCAGGCGTGCCGGGCGCCATCGCCGCGGCGGCCGGCACAGTGCTCCCTACCACGATCCTGATGCTGGCCCTGGTAGTATATTTTTTCAGAATCAAGGACAGCCTGCTGGTTCAGTCCATGCTCAAGGCGGTACGACCGATGGTGGTGGGCCTGCTTCTCTGGACCGCTTATGACATGGCCTACAGTGTCTTCGGAGTCAAACGGTTTGGATGGGGAGATTCATTAACGACAGGTTGGGACAAGATCCTGTTCGTCGCCGCCACCTTTGGTCTTTTGACCATGACCAGGATCAATCCCGCACTGGTCATTCTGGGGGCTGCATGTGTGGGTGGAATTGTATACCGATAACATCAGACATACATGGTAAGGGGCAATGATGGTTTGATTTCATCGCTGCGTCGTCGTGCGAAGCAGGGGTCTACCGGAACTCCCTCCAGCGAGGTTCGCCAGAAGCGCTCGATGATATGGCGGTCTGCCTCGAATGCCATGTCGGGAAAGGGCCCTTCAAGCGGAAACCAGGCCAGCTCTTCCAGGTCGTCTCCCGGCTGCTCATCCCCTCCGACTATCCTGGCGGTCAGAACCACCACCAGGGTGTGCAGGCCGGAGGTCAGAAAGTTGGACACCACGCTGATGATGGCAGTAATATCCACCTCCAGACCGGTTTCCTCCTGAACTTCGCGAATAGCTGCAGAAAGAAAGTCCTCATCATACTCGACGAATCCGCCCGGCAGGCACCAGGCGCCGGCAGCGTAACTGCTTGTGCTTCTTTTGCCGAGGAGTACCATGTTCTCACGGCTGATCAGGATTACCACTCCGGGAGCGGGGTTGCGGTAGTACACCCAGCCGCAGGACGGACAAGACTGGCGCTCCTGTGTGCCACCAACTATGGACAGATTGGCGGCGCATTTTGGACAGTAGACAAAACCGGGTGATTCCGGTGCTGCAAAGCGGTCATAGGCGGTGACAATCTGTTCTGGCTGCATATCGAGCTTCTCCGTTTCTTCAGGATTTATCGGCAGATTACTAAATTATGAGGAGCTTTTACATGAAAAAAACTAATTTTGATTTCGACATCCCGGTTGACCGCAGTGCTACCGGCAGCGAAAAATGGGACAAGTATCGGGGGCGAGACATCATTCCGCTCTGGGTTGCGGATATGGATTTTCGCTCTCCGCCGGCGGTGATCGCGGCGTTACATGAGCGTATCGAGCATGGTGTATTCGGCTACACCCATCCGCCGCATGGTTTGGTGGAAGCGATTTTGAACCACTTGGAACGGGATTTTGGCTGGCAGATCCAGCCGGAATGGCTGGTCTGGCTGCCCGGCCTGGTATGCGGATTGAACGTTCTCAGCAGAACCGTGGGAGAAGCGGATGACGAGGTGATAACCTTTACCCCGGTCTACCCCCCGTTCATGTCGGCTCCGACTCTGTCGCAGCGCACCACGATCAAAGTGCCGCTTCAATTGGCTGAAGGGCGCTGGGCGCCGGACTTTGAAGCGCTGGAGCGTGCCATCACGCCGCGCACGAAACTTCTGCTGTTGTGCAGCCCTCATAATCCGGTCGGTCGCGCTTGGACACGGGATGAATTGCAGCAATTTGCCGCTTTTGCCGAACGGCACGACCTGACCATCGGCTCGGACGATATCCACGCCGGTCTGATCCTGGACGAAGGTACGCGCCATATACCGATTGCTACTCTGTCGCCGGAGATCTCCCGTCGCACGATTACACTTTTGGCTCCCAGCAAGACCTATAATATCCCCGGTCTGGGGTGTTCCTTTGCGGTGATCAGCGACCTTGATCTGCGCAAGAGTTTCATCAAGGCCGCCGGCAGAATAGTTCCACATGTCAATCTGCTCGGCTATACAGCCGCCGAGGCGGCCTACCGCCATGGCGAGGAGTGGCGGTTGGCGCTGCTGGAGTACCTGCGGGGGAACCGTGACCTGGTGGAAGAGGCCATCGGGAGAATCTCAGGACTTTCAACTACCCATGTGGAGGCCACCTATCTGGCCTGGATCGATGTCCGTGCTACCGGCATAGAAAACCCTGGTCGCTTTTTCGAAGAGGCGGGTGTAGGATTATCAAACGGCGCCGACTTTGATGCGCCGGGATTTGTGCGCCTCAACTTCGGTTGTGCGCGTGACCTGCTGAAAGAAGCGCTACGTCGGATGGAAGCGGCCTTGGTGTGAAAAACAATAACAAGGGAGGAACATCTACTACTATACTTTAAGCCGTCCGCATACGGCTGGAAGCCCTTGTGATACGTGGGTACACTATGGTGAAAATCGGCGTAAAACCGGTTTGTTGTTATTTTGTAAAGTCAGGCCTAAAGACCAGGTTGTTTTTGATCTTTGCGCTGTCTGTGCTTTTTTGTGTTCCTGCAACCGGAATGGAAGGGGGCGGCTATGGAGAATTCCAGCGCGTTATGCTCCTGCCGCTTGACAAGCAGGTTGAACGAGCCGCAACTATCCTGAAGAACAAATATGAAACGTCATCCGAAGCGGCGTCGTACGAAAATTATATGGGGTATGCCATACCCTTTTTTGTAATGACCAATGATGCTTCCTTTGCGGCATATCGCATCGCTGCCGTAAAACCTCAACTGTTGTCCCGCTACGAAGTTTACGATGACTGCGATGGTGTAAAGCCGAACAACCTCCTGGCATGTTTTCTTAAGGACGGCAAGCCGGGTGACTATATCGATCTGGCGGCATCCTGCCCGGTCTGTTATGGCGAAGCGATCAGCATTTTCCTCTGGGATGACATGGGTGCTTCCCAGGGGCAGATAGTCGGCGGCCTGCGTTTTCTGTTTGATTCGTCGCTACGTGAGGGAATATCGATAACCCCTTGACAGTATTAAATTCACGTTTGAGCTTATCCACTTTGTTGCATCAGGCCGTACCCGGAATTCGGGAACGGCCGTTTTTGTGAAACATTAAACTCTTATGGTTATGGTTATGGTGGTGGCGGGGGAGTAAATACCCCCCCCCCCCCGGGGTTTTTAAACCTCGGGGGGGAATTTCTTTTTCCCCTGCGAGTCTCGCAGTTGCTTGCTTATGGGACGGTGATAAATGTCCAGGTAATCGGCGCCGCAAGTTGGTTGCTGTTCAGATCTGATACGGCAGTCGAGATGGTTGCCGTATATGTCGTATTTGCCTGGAGATTGACTGCGGGACTAAAGGTCGCAGTTACACCATTAAAGGTGACGGCGCCGTCAACCGGAATGCCACTACTGGATACGGTGAATGTTGTGGCAGGACTGACAATACTGACCGGCGATAGAGCTTCACTGAAAATAGCTGATACCGTTGCGGTCACCGGAACATTTATGGCGCCTGGGGCTGGCGACAGGTTTGTCGCGGCATATGAATAACGAATGGCGCGACCATTTGCCAGTGATGCAGTATTGAAAGAGTATTGTGATGCAGTGACTCCGTCTCCCTTGTTCAGACCAACGGTGGCACTCGCGCCATTCGCCAACCCTGCCAAGAAACTGCTGGTGTTCAGGTACTGGAAGAGAATGTCACTGCTGTTTTCATACATTATCACTTCAAAGTCGATTCTATGACCATCACCCCGAGTCTCGAAGTGTTCAAGATTGTGCCATTGCACGATCAGACGCCGATTCGGTGCTGTCCCTCTAACTTCATAAAGAATTTTGCCTACAGGTGCAGCAACGGGCCACAGGTCGTCAAAATAAGGAGCTACTCGCGGGTCTCCCACTGCCGGGAACGGATAGTTTGCGAATGTTCCATCACCCGCATTAACTGTAAAAAAACCGTTGGTACTGACATAGATGGTTGAGTATGGTACGCCGAAGAGTGAAATCGAAAAGGGAAGGGCAACCGCCGTAGCCGTGTCGTCTACATGCAATCCGGGAATGTCCGTGCCGGTAGCGGAAAGATCCTCATACGAAAATACCGGCCCCCCTGCCTGAGTCTCGTTGAGGCTGGTGTAATTGGCCTCTGCAAGAGTTGGCGGGGTTGAATCGCCTGTTGAAACGGTGGTGAAGGTATAAGAAAAAGGTTTGAGCTTCCCGCCCTGCTTCCCCTTTAGTGCCCCGGACAACGACACGGTATAGGTTTTGTTATTTGCAAGGTTTGAGGCAGGGGTAAAAGTTGCCGTAGTACCCGCATAGGTAAATGTGCCGGCAACCTGGCTTCCGGCCTGATCCGTCACAACAAGGGTTACATTATTGACAGAAGTAAAATCCATCGGAACATTGAAAGTGGCGGCGATGGAGGTCGTTATCGGGATGTTGATCTGGCCGGTTGATGGCGTCATGGTTACCTGGAGCGAAGTACCAGGCGCCGGGTTGTCCTCGAAAATGGTGGTTCTTTTGCCGCACCCTGCTATCATTCCAAGACAGCTTAAAACAAGTAGCAGACATAAAATATTTCTTTTCATTCATTCCCCCTTAGTATTTGTTAGGCAATTTATTGGTTTTTTTAACCAGTGTATTTTCAGTATCTGTTCTGCCACCGGTCATCTGAAATACTCCGGATATTTGCTGGTAAAGTAATCGGACATCATCTCATCCCAATTAAAATCATTAATGAAGCTGCTGTGACTCCCCTTCCGGGTTGTCGGGTCATAATTGACATAATCAAAGCCATAGACAGAAGAAGCTACTGTGGCAGGCAAATCATAGAAGACGATATTTAGTCCATGAGCGTTAGGGCGTTTGCTGCCGTGGTATTCGGCAATGGTAATCGTCTTCAATGCGGTCTGCAGAGGTGTCATAGAGGCGCCCGGCTCCAGTTTTGTGCTGAAATCGTACAGGTCTACGTGGGTCGGTGGACTCAACTGCTGCGTGTTTAAACGGGCATTGGTGATCATCTGCACGGCAGCATCTCGTGTCGTCGGGTCATCCAGGAATGCCTTCACACGCATGGAAAGGGCATCAACCTCTTTGGCCACCGCCTCTATGCCACTGCCGAGGGTCAGGGCAGATATGGTCTGATTGCCATACCCCCAGGCGGTCGATTCGGAAAAACTTCGGTAGCTGTCGACTATTGCTGTCGCCAGTTCCCTTGGGTTCATGGCAGGCTGTGCCGTCAGGCGGCCCAGCAGGTCGCGGTAATCCCATCCCTGTCCCTGCACCAGATCCTGCGAAGCAATCAGGATGTCGGCGCTATCCCTGAATTCGTAAGCCGCCTCGAGCGTGGCCATGATGCAGGCATCCACGCCGAGGATGTCAAGTTTGACTCCGGTGAGCGTCCCGGCAGCCCGGATACCTGCTGCAACGGCAAAATTGGGTAAGGGGGATGTTTTTACATTTGTATTGTTCCAGTCCTCCAGTATGGATTGGACACGCTTATAGACTCCATCGACTCCGGATTGCCAGCCGTCGCCGTGAGATGAAAGGATGAGCGCATAGTGACCGGCAGGGTGGCTGGTGACGCCATATTGAATGAAGTCCCGTAGGGTGTCTGGACTTGCCATGTTCTGTTCGCCCAGATCCTGCAGGAGCACCAGCTGACCCTTGTCGATCCGGTAACGCCGGGTGGGGGTGGTGCGTGAATCAAACTGCACGAGCACGGTGACATTGGCGGTCGAGCCGATATCGAGCATCTCCTGCACATCCAGCGGGGCGCTGATGTCCAGGTTGTTGTCGGCGGCCATGTAGACCATGACGGTCCACTGATTTCCGACTACAGCCTGTTGTGATGCTCCGGAACCGCCGCAGGACGAAAGACAGAAAATCAGCAGTATGATGAAAAGGTGCTTTGCCATAGAGACTTTGTAGTGCGTAAGATAAGAATAATATTAGAGGCGTAAACAAGGCTTACCGCTGTTACAAATAAAAACCCCCGGGAATTACTTCCCGGGGCGTAATGAATTCAAGTGGGTTACTGCCGGAAAGCTCTGGCAGTAACCCGGTCATGTATTTCTAGAATGCTGCACCAAAAGATGAGTCTACGGCATCAGCAGATGAACTCGTGGTATTGCTGTTCACGTCAATACCCGTGAAGTTGTATACCGTGTGGCCTACATCAGTAGTAGCATCGGCGGTGCCGTTCTGAGTGTAGGTTACAGTTACGGTTGCGACGGTGTTTCCACCTACTACGGTTGGGTCATAAGTCACAGTCTTGATGGTCGGCAGGATGTCTTTTGCCGGAGTGGCGCCATCCACCCAGACTCCACCGACATTTCCGGTTCCATTATTCGCATTGGCAGCCTTGGCAACTGACCAATTGGCGAGGTTCTGAACGCTGGCCTTGGACATTACCTCACCGAAAGAGACAGTAAACGTGAAGTCCTTGGTGCCGCCTGCAACAACAAGAGCAGGATCGCGAGAAGCTACCGTACCGGTGCCACCTGCCAGGTTAATTGCGGCAGAGAAGGCACGAGCTGTGATGGTTGGAGTAACCTTGTCCTCGATGGTCAGCGGTGCGGAGTAGGCGCCGAGGGTGCCATTATTATTAACACTACGGAACTTGACGTTGTAGCTGACCTTTTGCTCGCCAACGGTGAATGCACCGACTGCAACAGTTGCCTGTGATACTGCAACGGTTACAGGAGCGGCATAGCCTCCGCCAATACCGGCGGTGACAGTTTCAACGGCATACTGGTAACTGGTTGCACCAGCAACCGGCAGCCAGGTGAAGTTGAACGGTGCACCTTTGGTGAGATCAGGCAGTGCAACGGTCGGGGCGGCAAGCTGCGAGTCGGTCAGGGTAATGACGTTGCTGACAGGGCCGCTGAAGTTAGGAGCTGTTCCGGCACTGAACACGGCCTGGACCGATACGGTATAGGTGTAAGCGCCGCTGTCAAAACCAGGAGCAGTTGCTGCATTGGTGCTGACATCGTAAGTAAGCGTGGTGCCGCCCAAGAGAGCTGAAGTTACAGCAGCTCCGTCTTTGGCGCCGTTCAGGAATCTTTGTACAGTTGCTTTGTAATCAAGTGCATTCGGCACCTGAGTCCAGCCGACAACCGATGGGCTGGGGAGGAGCTGGGTGATGACCGGAGCCGCTAGGGCTGAAGTGCCGTTGGTGGTGAAACTGACGGTGTAAGGTACTGCAGAAGCAACTACAAGCTTACCGGCGTCATCTTTAAGGTTCGCAACAGCGGCAGTAATATCAACGCTAAACTTGGCGGCCGGCTGCAGGTCGGCGGCGAGGATGCTGATGGTCAGCTTGGTACGGTCGGCACTCCAGGCGATGGTGTGGGGCAGGTTGCCGGCGGCTTTGTAGCCGTTAAAGTTTACGGTTACATCCTGGTAGAGGCCGCCCAGCGCGGAGGTTGCTTTGGTTAGGGCCGTTGCATAAGCAGTAGACTTGATCGGCTCGCTGAAGGTAAAGGTGACATCAAGATTAGTGCTGGCGGCAACATCGGCCAGGCTGGCCGGTGATGTAGCCAGCAGAAACGGCGCAACATTGTCAACCGGTACGAGCTGTACGGCGGTGTGAGGACCCTGTACCAGGTAGGAGACGGTGACGTTGTCCCCTTCGGTTGTTACAGGAAAGAGAGCGCCCTGATTGAGCTTGGCGTCGGCCGAGGTGGCGCGGACGTTGAAGGTCGCGCCGGCTTCAACCGGGCCGAAGCTGTAAACGCCTGCAGTGCCGGTCGTGGAGGTGGCAACGACATGGCCGGCATTAACGGTATTGGAACCGGTTGCGTTGTCGGCAAGTACCGGACCGTTGGTGGAGAGCAGTTCAACTGTTGCATCGTTGACGTTGGACTGGTCGCTGGCTTTAACAACCTGGATTTTCAGGAAGCCGTCCAGTTTGCCGACAGTCGGCTTGATGTTGGCGACAAAGCCGTTGACCGGGGTGTCGTGGTTGGTCCCGAGGCCGGAAGTGCCGGAAGTTTCACCCAGTGAGGTGTAGCTGACACTGGCCGTAGTGTAGGAAATGCTTGGATACAAAGCCTTCTTGGTGGTATTGGCGGCAACGGCATTGAAGTCGGCGATGCTCTTGTTGACGTTGGTCAGGTCGATGACCACATTGTAGGGATCCGTTGTGCCTGTACCTGTTTCAGTGCCTACCGCGGTGTTGGCCGGAATGTCGGTGATGGTGAACTGTCCCTGCTCGCCGGTCGTTGCCTTGCGGTCCATGATGTAGATGTCGGCGTTGGCGATGGGCTGGTTGGTGACTGTATCAGCAAGTACACCGGTTACAGAACCTTTGGGAGTGAAGGGGTTGGCGTTGGGGTTGGTGACACTGGTGCTGTCGTCGCCTGCGCAACCGAATAAGGCGAACAGCGTTAATGCTAGTAATACATAGATAATTCTTTTCACGTTTTCTCCTGGTTAAGATTTAGTTTGTTGTCTCAGCTTGTTACTAAAAATAGCAGATTAAAAATCCTCACCTCCTTCCGATAAATTATTTGAATCATTTCTCGATTCACGCTGCTTAAATCAGTGCATGTTTCCTCTGTAAATGATCCTCGACGTTATTGTATTAATTGATGTTAAGTAAAAGTTGGTTCTGGTTCCTAAAAGAAGTAGTACAGAGAGAGGCGTGCGATGTTGGTAGTCCCCTTGTCGGCAGTGCCGCCCAGCGGGCTTCCTGCTGTGGTGATGTCCTTCACATTCCCGTACGCTGTTTCGAAACGCTGGTATTCGGCCCCGACCCTGACGGCGGCGTTCAGGTCATAAATGGCATTGACAAAGTATGTCTTATTGTAACGCTCGTAGTTGGTTATGCCTTTGTAATCGGAGGCCGGATCGGCCTGACGGCGACCATACCCGCCCGACAGTCCGAGGTTCTGGGTGGGGAAGTAGATCAGGTTGGTGCCGAGGCCGAAACCTTTTGCTCCATCCAGATTGCCGGACGAGTTCTTCACATACTGGGTGGCGGTGGCGCCGTTGACATTTTTGGCAGTGTAGACTTGACCCTCAAAGGTCAGGGTGTTGGCCCGGCTTTTGCCGTCGGCGGATTTCAGGATCGGCACAAAGGTGTAGAGAGATACACCCCAGGAATCTATAGTATCTTTGTTTCCAAGGACTTCCTGGTTGCCGTACAAACCAGATAAACCGATGCTGAAATTGTTAAGACTCTGGCCGTAGTACCCGGGAGAGACGCCCAAGGCTTTGCTGATGAAGGCGATTTGACCGGCTACGTTCGGTTTGGCGCCCCATGAGTCACCGGCTGTGCTGCCGGCGGCGCCGTTGGTGCCGGCATCCACATAGTTGCTCTGATAGGGTTGCTCGATGCCGACTACAAAACGCAAGTAGTTGTCCTTGTTCAGATCGACTTGCTGGGTCAGGCGAATCTGGGGGGTGCGTGTACCGCCGAAGAAGCCGGCCTGACTGCCGGAGTTGAAATCGAGGGTGTTGCCGGAAAGCTGCCCGAAGATGTCGCCGGTCTGGCCGAAGAGCAACTTGGTAGTGCCCCAGTCCAGGTTGCCGTAGGCGTGACGCAGGCGCGGGGTGGCGTTCAGGTTCTCGGCGCTGGACTTGGCATTGTTAGTGTTGGAAAAATCGAATTCCAAGAGCGCATTGGTTTTTGCACCGAGCAGGGTTGGGCCGCTGGATTTGAACCAGAGGCGGGATTGACGGATAGAGGAGATGTACTGGTCCTTCTTGCCGGGAAGAGACGAATCCTTGGGTACATTGGTTGGAGTGAAATAGCCGGTTGGTCCGAAGTTGGTCGAGTTGTAGGCGGAATCCAGTTTGATGAAACCACCGATGGTCAGATTGAACTTGCTGGCAGTGGGGGCCGACAGGTTGCCGTAAAAGCCGGGGGCAACCTCGCAGGCAGGGTCAAAGTCGCAGTTGTAGGGTGATGCGTTGTTGGGTGCGGGGTCGGCAGCCAAGGCCGGGGTAGCGGCAAACAGTGCCGCAGCGAGTACTACTGATAGGTGTTGTTTCACTTTATTCCTCCTTGGTGTGGTGATGCTCATCATGTTGATTCCTCCGTGGGGTGGTTTTGAGCAGTTAAAGTGCCCATGCGTGTAAATAAAAAGGCCGGACCCTTTGTGGGTTCGGCCTCCAGATTTCTGGTTAACCAGTGTGTTGTACGGTGCTTCTTACAAGTTGCGTTTTTTGGCTTCGACTCCGCTCAGCCAGCGAAAAGTTCTCTTATACGGGTAACCGAAGATCGTTCCCTGAGCGAAGTCGAAGGGAAGTGTTACTTATCCAACTCAACAAAATCACCCGGCATGACTTCAGCCGCTTGGGGAGAGATGCCGTAGGAGCCGTCCTGTCCCACCAGTTCGGTGATCGCGAAAGAAATTATCCGTTTACCCGGAGCAAACCCGATTCCCTTGATCACATCTCCGCCACGATACACGTGCAGGCGCTGACCGATCTTTACGCCGCTTTCCGTGCCGGCATCGACATAAATGCGCTCACCGCTTATCTTGACTACCCGTCCGTACCAGGGAAACCATTCCAACGATTTCAGAGTTGAATCCGCCAGCCCTTTTACTGCCGAAAGCAGAGTGTCGTCACTTTTCTGTCCTTGTCCGGGTTGCGGAATGGCAACCCAGAAAGACCTGATCAGCAGCGGACCGCGTGTATCGTACAGATCGGCCTTGATGCGGGCTCCGGGCTTGATGCCCTCCGGTTTCGATACGAACAGGACTGGTCCGCCGGTCGGTTGGTCGGAAATTGAAGCTATAAATGCCAGATACTCCTGCTCGGTAGCCAGATTATTGGTCGGGGGACTGGTCACTCCTCTGACGATACCTCCTCGTGACAGAAACTTCCTCAACGGCGCTCCGATGGTCTGCTCTCCGGCTTCTGATACTAGTAAATGAGGT
>WNGL01005914.1_pt1 | contig 23996 bp, 20 predicted proteins | sample 5400591 | NCBI WGS metagenome assembly WNGL01 (sample SAMN13153377, study PRJNA577476) | soil metagenome | isolation source: 80 cm soil or saprolite under Garry oak tree replicate 1 | place: USA:California | collected 2016-06-15 | reverse complement strand
GCCGGCGTCGTGGAAGGCGGCCGCGCGGCAATTCCGTCGGTCGGCCTCGGCGCGCCACTCGTCTCGGCGCCGACGCCGGGCAAGCGCGTGGGCGGGATGCCCAGCGGCTCCTCGCCGCCAATCGCGCCGACCGCGACCGACTCGCGCCATTCCGAGAGCTATTACGAGACCAAGGGCGCGATCTTCGGAGCCCTGATCGAGGCCATCGATCTCGCCCAGCTCGCCAAGCTCGACGCCGATTCGGCGCGCGAGGAGATTCGCGACATCGTCAACGAGATCATCGCGATCAAGAACATCGTGATGTCGATTGCCGAGCAGGAGGAGCTGCTCGACGACATCTGCAACGACGTGCTCGGCTACGGCCCGCTGGAGCCGCTCTTGGCGCGCGACGACATCGCCGACATCATGGTGAACGGCTCGGGCACGACCTACATCGAAGTCAAGGGCAAGATCCAGAGGACCGGCATCCGCTTCCGCGACAACCACCAGCTCCTCAACATCTGCCAGCGCATCGTCAGCCAGATCGGCCGGCGAGTCGACGAGTCGTCGCCGATCTGCGACGCGCGCCTGCCCGACGGCTCGCGCGTCAACGTGATCGTACCGCCGCTCGCGATCGACGGTCCCGCGCTCACCATCCGCAAGTTCAAGAAGGACAAGCTCACCCTCGAGCAACTCGTCAAGTTCGGCTCGATCACGGAGGAAGGCGCCGAGATCCTCAGGGTCGTCGGCCGCTGCCGGGCCAACGTCATCGTCTCGGGCGGCACCGGCTCGGGCAAGACCACGCTGCTCAACTGCCTCACCCGCTATATCGACGACGACGAGCGCATCATCACCTGCGAGGACGCGGCCGAATTGCAGCTGCAGCAGCCGCATACGGTACGCCTCGAAACGCGGCCGCCGAACCTCGAAGGCGAGGGCCAGATCACCATGCGTGACCTGGTGAAGAACTGCCTGCGCATGCGGCCCGAACGCATCATCGTCGGCGAGGTGCGCGGACCCGAGGCGTTCGACCTTCTGCAGGCCATGAACACCGGCCACGACGGCTCGATGGGCACGCTGCACGCAAACACGCCGCGCGAGGCGCTCTCGCGCATCGAATCGATGATCACCATGGGCGGCTACTCGCTGCCCTCGCGCACCATTCGCGAGATGATCTGCGGATCGGTCGACGTGGTCGTGCAGGTCGCCCGTCTGCGCGACGGATCGCGCCGCATCACCCATGTCACCGAGGTGATGGGGTTGGAAGGCGATGTCATCATCACCCAGGACATTTTCCTCTACGAGATCATAGGTGAAGACGCCAACGGCAACATCATCGGCCGGCACCATTCAACCGGCATCGGCCGGCCGAAATTCTGGGAGCGGGCGCGCTACTACGGCGAGGAGCAGCGGCTCGCCGCCGCGCTCGATGCATCGGAGGCCGTGCGCGAAGCGGGCGCCTGACAACGGACCACGACATGAACACGATTGCCCTGTTCTTCCTGGTTGCTGTCGCGATCGGCGGCGTCGCCTGGGTCTTCATCTATCCGACCCTCTCCGGCGAGCGCAAAGCCGAGAAGCGCAAGGAGTCCGTGACCGCATCCGCACCAGCGGTGCGTGCCGGCGCCGCGCGCAACGTGCAGAAGTCGCGCCGCGAGCAGGTCGAAGGCTCCCTCAAGGAACTCGAAATCCGCCAGTCGAAGGCCAAGTCGGTCCCGCTCTCGATCCGGATCGCGCAGGCAGGACTCACCTGGTCGAAGCGGCGGTTCATCCTCACCTTCGCCCTGCTTGGCGTGGCTGCATTCCTGATCTTCACGATCATCAACGCCGGGCTGATTGCATCGCTCCTGATCGCCTTCGCGGTCGCGTGCGGACTGCCGTTCTGGGTGCTCAAATTTCTCAAGAAGCGGCGCGAGACGAAATTCATCTACGGCTTCCCCGATGCGGTCGACATCATCGTGCGCGGCATCAAGGCCGGGCTTCCGCTGCTCGACAGCCTGAAAATCATCACCGCGGACGCGCCGGAGCCGCTGCGCAGCGAATTCCGCGCGATCGTCGAGACGCAGGCGATCGGCATGCCGATCGGCGAAGCCTGCGCCAAGCTCTACGAGCGCGTGCCGCTCCCCGAGGCGAACTTCTTCGGTATCGTGATCGCGATCCAGCAGAAGTCCGGCGGCAACCTCTCGGAGGCGCTCGGCAACCTTTCGCGCGTGCTGCGCGACCGCAAGAAGATGAAGGCGAAGATCCAGGCCATGTCGATGGAGGCCAAGGCCTCGGCCTCGATCATCGCCTGCCTGCCGCTCGCGGTGATGGCTCTCGTTTACCTCACGAGCCCGGAATATATCGAGCTCCTGTGGACGCATCCGACCGGACGGATGATGATGGCGGCCTCCGCCGCCTGGATGTTGATGGGCGTCATGGTCATGCGCAAGATGATCAATTTCGATTTCTGACCCGTGTGCCATGCTCCAATTGCTGATCGACAATCTCAATGATCCCCGCACGCTGGCGATGGTGTTCGCGGCGATCGCGGCGGCCGCGACCGTGCTGACGCTGGCGATGCCGCTGGTCGCGACCGACTCGCTGTCCAAACGCATGAAGGCGGTAGCGATCGAGCGCGAAAAGCTGCGCCAGCGGGAGCGCGAGCGGCTCGCCCGCGGCGAGAAGATCTCGCTGCGAAAGTCGCCCAAGCAGTACATGCGGACCATCGTCGAGCAATTCAATCTGTCCAAATGGGTGGGTCAAGAGGAGGCGCGCGCGCTGCTCGTCCAGGCCGGTTATCGCGGCCAGGCACCCTACGTCACCTTCCTGTTCTTCCGATTGGTGATGCCGACAGCGATGCTGATCGTCTCGCTGTTCTATGTCTTCGTCATCATCGAGCTCGACCAGCCGGCCACCGTCAAGATCGGGGTGTGCCTTGCCGCCACCTATTTCGGCATGCATCTGCCGAGCCTGTTTCTCAAGAACAAGATCACGCGCCGGCAGCTCTCGATCAGGCGTGCCTTTCCCGACGCGCTCGACCTGCTGCTGATTTGCGTGGAATCCGGCATGTCGATCGAGGCCGGCTTCAGGAGAGTATCAGGCGAGATCGGCTCGCAATCGATCCCGCTTGCGGAGGAACTCACGCTCACGACCGCGGAACTCTCGTATCTGCAGGAACGCCGCCAAGCCTATGAAAACCTCGCCAAGCGCACCAATCTCGAAGGCGTCAAATCGGTCTGCCTGGCGCTGCAGCAGGCGGAACGCTACGGCACGCCGATGGCGCAGACGCTGCGCGTCATGGCGCAGGAAAACCGCGACATGCGCATGTCGGAAGCCGAGAAAAAGGCCGCCGGACTGCCGCCGAAGCTCACCGTGCCGATGATCCTGTTCTTCCTGCCGGTCCTGTTCATCGTGATCCTCGGCCCCGCCGCGATCCAGGTGATGCAGAAGAACCTCCTGAATTGATCTCACCTCCTCCTCGAATTGCGAGGAGCTGCCGCTGGCTAGCTTCGCCCGGCTTTGACTGCGGGCGGGTTGGGTTGACCTGATCCCAAGCCATTCTGCTGTGACAACATCTGCCGTAGATAGGCGACGTTGGCCGCCGCGACCTCGGGCGGCAGGTCGGCCCGCGCAATCGTCTCCGCTTCCGCGAAGCGGCCCTGTAGGCCGACCACCAGTGCGAGATTTTGCCGCACGCGCGGATCAGCGCGCGGGCGCGTTGCGGCCCGCCGCAGCGTCGACTCGGCGCGCACGAGGTCCTTCGAGAGCGCATAGGAGAGGCCGAGATTGGAAAGGACCGACGGATCGTCAGGCACGATCTTGAGCGCGGTCGCGTAATAGCGCTGGGCGTCGTCGTGCCGGCCCATCTGGTCGAGCACGGCGCCCTGGACGGAGAGGATGCGCCAGTCGGGCCGGTCGGGCGTGTGGGCGCGGCTGAGCACGTCGAGCGCCTGCTGGTAGTTGCCCACATCGGCGAGCGCGCGACCATAGGCGCCGAGGAGCTCGGTGTTCCCCGGATGCTGGATGGAAGCCTGTTCGAGCACCGAGGCAGCCTGCGCGCGCTGGCCAAGCGCACGCAGGGCCTGCGCATAATTGATCGCCGCGGTCGGATCGCCGGGAGTGGCCCGATAGCGCTCGCCCCAGGCGTCGGCGGCGCTGCGCCAATCGGCTTCGCTTTGGGCCGAGGCCATGGCGAGCGCGGCGCTCGGGTCCGCCGACCGCGAGGTCATGCATCCCGCGGTGGCGGCGGCAAGCACGGCCGCGAGCGCAACCGCAAGGAAGCAGCGCATGGACGTGGCGTCGTTCGCGCGCACTGGCAAAATCATGACGGTCGAGCCGGCTCCGAGCGCCCCCTCCAGCCGGCAGCAATAAAGCGTTAACCCTAATGAGTGGTTAACGGGTACCTCATTAACGAATGGCGCCGGCCGCCGCCGCCGTGGTAGCTCAGAACTCCCATGGTCAATGCCACGATCCACCCGGTCTTTGTCCCGCGCGGCGAGGCACCGTCAGTCCCGGTCACGTTCGTCACCTCCGCGGCCTGGCCGCAGCTGCGCGAGCGCCTCGATGCGCGCGAGCGCGCCTTTGCGGAGGCGGCCGGCTTCGAGCCCCGGCCCGGGCGGCACCTTCTCCTCTCGGGACCGGAGGGAACCCTCGCGGGCGTCCTGTTCGGGCTCGAACCCGCCGACGATCCGCACCAGGACCTGTTTCGTCCGGGCTCGCTGCCGGGATTGCTGCCGCCGGGAATCTATCGCTTCGGCAACGCCCCGCACGATGCAAGGCTTGCCGCGCTCGCCTTTGCGCTCGGCTCGTATCGCTTCGCGCGCTACCGCAAGGCAGACGAGAAGGAGATCCGGCTCGAACTGCCCGAGGGTGTCGATGGCGAGGACGTCACCCGCATTGTCGAAGGTGTCCGCCTCGCGCGCGACCTGATCAATACGCCGGCGAACGATATGGGGCCCGCGGATCTCGAAGATGCCGCCCGGGCGCTTGCCAGGCGCCACAACGTCACCGTGAGCGCGATCGTCGGCGAGGACCTCATCAAGGAGAATTTTCCGCTCATCCATGCGGTCGGTCGCGGCTCCGACCGCGCGCCCCGCCTCATCGACCTCACCTGGGGCGACCCCTCGCATCCGAAGGTCACGCTCGTCGGCAAGGGCGTGTGCTTCGACACCGGCGGGCTCGACATCAAGCCCGAGAGCGGAATGCTCAACATGAAGAAGGACATGGGCGGAGCGGCCTCGCTGCTTGGACTGGCGCATATGCTGATGACGCGCGGCACGAAGCTGCGCCTGCGCGTCCTCATCCCCGCGGTCGAGAACGCGATCTCGGGCTCGGCCTTCCGCCCGCGCGATGTCTACCGCTCGCGCAAGGGCGCAACGGTCGAGATCGGCAATACCGACGCGGAGGGCCGCCTGATCCTCGCCGACGCGCTCGCTCTCGCCGACGAGGAGGCGCCGGATCTCATCATCGACATGGCCACCCTCACCGGCGCTGCCCGCGTCGCGTTAGGCACCGAAGTGGTGCCCTACTATACCGACGACGACGCGCTCGCCGCAGAGATCGACCGCTGCGCGGCGAGCGAGGCCGATCCGCTGTGGCGGATGCCGCTGTGGCGGCCCTACGACCTGTTGCTCGATTCCAAGGTCGCCGACGTGAACAACATCTCCAGCGGCGGCTTCGCCGGATCGATCACCGCGGCATTGTTCCTGCGCCGCTTCGTCAGCGCCGCCAAGGCCTGGCTGCATTGCGACATCTATGCCTGGAACCAGACCACCAGACCGGGCCGGCCCGAGGGCGCCGAATGCCAAGCCGCGCGCGCTCTCTATGCGCTCCTCAACGCCCGCTATGGCTGATCCCGATCCGACCCACTGACCGAGGAAGGTTGGGCCTGGGGCCAGCTCGAAGCGGACGGTTATGTCGGTTGGCTGCCCGCAGGCGCTTTGCGCGAACCTGGGCCAGCACCGACGCACAAGGTGGCGGCGCCGCGCACGCTCGTGTTTCCCGGGCCCTCGATCAAGCTCGCGCCGACCGAAGCGCTCTCGCTCGGTTGCCGGCTTGCGATCGCGCGCGTCGAGGAGCCGTTCGCGGTGTTGGCAGCGGGCGGATATGTTCCGACCCGCCACCTGGCAGCGATCGATTCGATCGAGGCGGACATCGTCATGGTCGCCGAAAAATTCCTCGGCGTGCCCTATCTCTGGGGCGGCAAGACGAGTCTCGGCCTCGACTGCTCCGGCCTCGTCCAGCTTGCGCTCACGGCCTGCGGCTTACCTTGCCCGCGCGACAGCGACATGCAGGAACAGGCGCTCGGCAGGCCGCTCGCGCCCGGCCCCGACCGCTCCGACCTGCGGCGCGGCGACCTGATGTTCTGGCAGGGCCATGTCGCAATCGTGCGCGATACGACGACGCTCGTTCACGCCAATGCCTTCCACATGGCGGTCGCGATCGAGCCGACGAAGGATGCGATCAGCCGCATCGGCGCGGCAGGGAGCAAGCTGACCTGCGTGCGGCGGCTTTCCGCCGCGGCTCAATAGCCCAGCTTGCGGTCGATCACATGTTCGAGCGGGAGGCCGAGCTCGCAGCGGTCGATCTGGCGCAAGATCTTGGCGACGATCGCGCGCGGCATGGAGGCCGCGGCATTGTGCGGCGTGATCGTCACCCTCGGATGCGTCCAGAGCGGGCTCGTCACCGGCAATGGCTCGGACGGGAAGACATCGAGGGTTGCGCCTTCGAGCGTGCCTTCGTCGAGCGCGGTGATGATATCGGCATCGATCTGCAGTGCGCCGCGGCCGGCATTGATGAGGAATGCGCCGCCGAGCGCGCCGTTGAACTTGAGCTTGCGGAAGAGCGTGAGGTTGAGAATTCCCCTGGTCTCGATCGTCGCCGGCAGCAGGCAGACGAGAATCTCGGTGCGGCGCAGAAAGGCTTCGAGGCCGATGTGGCCGTCGAAAGTCTCGATGCCGGGCATGGACTTCCGAGTGCGACTCCAGCCGCCGACGCGGAAGCCCAGCCGGTGCAGCACGAAGGCGGCGTTGCTGCCGAGCACGCCGAGACCCATCACGCCGACCGCGACCTCGCTCGCCGGCGGCTGGTCATGGTCGCGCCAGAGGCGTTCGCGCTGCTGGGACTCGTAGCGGCGCTGCCTGCGGTGGTGCATCAACACGTGCAGCACCACGTACTCGCTCATGCGCATGGTCATGTCGGGATCGACGATCCGCACGATCGGCGCCTTCGGCGGATCAGGACCGGTCAGCACGTCGTCGGCGCCGGCGCCGAGCGAGAATACCGCCTTGAGATTCGGAAGGCCGGCGAGCAGACCCTGCGGCGGCTTCCAGACGCAGGCATAAGCGATCTCGGCCGGATCTCCGACGCTCTCGGGCCAAACCCTGATGTCATGTTGGGGCGCAAGCGTGCGGAAGCGGTGGTCCCAGCCCTTCGGATCCCACCCGATGATCGCGAGCAGGATGCCGGCCATCAGGATTCTGCCGCGGCCGCGCGCACGATCTCGGGAAGGCGAGCGCGATTGAGAGCGAGCCACTGCAGAGCAATGATGAGCGGGCCGTCGCGCACGATGTGGGCTTCGAGCGCCGCGAGCGCGGCAGCAATCGGCACCGCGAGCGGGCGAGTCACTTCATTTTCGGTGGCCGCGCCGGCGCGGGCGGGCACCTTGGAGGAATCGACGAGACCCAGGAACAAGGTGATCTCCTCGTCGATAACTCCCGGCGACGTGAGATAGCTGAACAGCTCGATCAGCGCCTTCGGCTCGACGCCGATCTCCTCGACGCATTCGCGGCGGGCCGTCCCAGCCAGATCCTCGTTCGCCTCGACGTGGCCGGCGACGATTTCGACGAGCTGTCCCCGTCCATTGGCAAGATGCGCGGGCAGGCGAAACTGGCGGATCACGATGATCTCCTCGCGGGAGAGATCGAGCGGAAGGACCGCCGCCACCTTGCCGAAGCGGAGCACGTCGCGGGTCTGCGTGGACGGGCCGTGCTCGCCCGCAATCGTGAACTGCCAACGCTCGTAGTCGCGGAAACCCCTGGCAAGCAGCTTGGGGGCGGAGAGCGTGACATCGACAGGCTGATCGGCGGGAAGCTCACCGGCAGGGAAACCTCGGGACATCGCTCGGTCCTATTGGGCGACGACGCCCTCGGGAACCGTTTCGAGGCTGAAGGCCGCCGCCAGCAGGGCGCGGGTATAATCGCTTTTGGCTCGGGCGAAAAGATCGGCGGCGGGGCCTTCCTCGACCACCTTGCCGTGACGCATCACGACCAGGCGACTCGCAAGCGCCGCCACCACGCGCAGATCGTGGGAGATGAAGAGATAAGTGAGGTTGCGCCGCTTCTGCAGGTCACGCAACAGATCGACCATCTGCGCCTGGATCAGCATGTCGAGCGCGCTCGTCGGCTCGTCGAGCACGATGAAGGTCGGCTCCAGCACGACCGCGCGCGCAAGCGCGATGCGCTGGCGCTGACCGCCGGAAAACTCGTGCGGGTAGCGGAACCGCGTATCGGGATCGAGACCGACATCGCGAAGGGCGCGGATCACCCGTTGCTCGCGTTGCTCTCTCGTGAGGTTCGGGTGATGCACCCACAGGCCCTCCTCGATGATGTCGGCAATCGACATCCGCGGACTGAGCGATCCATAGGGATCCTGGAAGACGATCTGCATGTCGTGGCGGTAGGGCAGCATCTCGCGGAATTTCAATCCGGCGATCTCGTTGCCGAGGAAGCAAATCGCCCCCTGCGAAGAGATGAGCCGCAGAATGGCAAGCCCGAGCGTGGTCTTGCCGGAGCCGGATTCGCCGACGATGCCGAGCGTCTCGCCCTTGCGCACCGCGACATCGACCCCGTCGACCGCCTTGATGTGGCCGACCACCCGACGCAGCACGCCGCGCTTGATCGGGAACCAGACTTTGAGATCCTTGGTCTCGACGACCAGCGGCGCGTCCGGCCGCACCGGAGCCGGGTCCGGTTTCGGCTCGGCGGCGAGCAGCGCGCGGGTGTAGGAATGTTCGGGTGCCTGGAAGACGCGCTCCACCGCGCCCTGCTCGACGATCTTGCCCTCCTTCATCACGCACACCTTGTCGGCGAGCTTGCGCACGATGCCGAGATCGTGGGTGATGAACAGCATGGCCATGTCGAGACGGCGCTGGAGGTCTTTCAGCAGAGTCAGAATCTGTGCCTGGACGGTGACGTCGAGCGCGGTGGTCGGCTCGTCGGCAATGAGGAGGTCAGGCTCGTTGGCGAGCGCCATGGCAATCATCACCCGCTGACGCTGCCCGCCGGAGAGCTGGTGCGGATAGTTGCCGAGCCGGCTCGCAGGATCTGGAATGCCAACCTGCGTGAGCAGCTCGAGGGTGCGGGCGCGCGCGGCCTGCCCGGCGAGACCCTGGTGCAGCAGCAGGATCTCGCCAATCTGCTTCTCGATGGTGTGGAGCGGATTGAGCGAGGTCATCGGCTCCTGGAAGATGATGGTGATGTCGTTGCCCCGCACCTGGCGAATCTGGCGCGGCGTCATCAGCAGCAGGTCCTGACCCTTGAAGCGGATCGATCCCGAAGGATGGCGGGCGGTGGGATAAGGCAGAAGCCTCATCACCGAGAGCGCGGTCGCCGACTTGCCGGAGCCCGACTCGCCGACCAGCGCCACGATCTCGCCCTGGCCGATGTCGAAGGAGATGCGGTCGACCGCGAGCAGCTCCCGCGCACCCTGACGGAAAGCGACGGAGAGATCGCGGATCGAGAGAAGTGCTTCCGACTTCACGAGTTCAGTCATCCCACTCATCTCGTTGACGGCGGATTTCTGCGTCGATTTCCTCTTTGGACCGGTACGGCGGCTGCCTTGACGCAAAAATTTCCTCAAGCGACAGGACATGCTCCGGTCGCTCTTCCAATGTGACGGTAACGGTGACCGTAGCGGAAGGGTCCAAGCCATCGCGCAGATCCGCCGGAAGCTTCGATGCGGGGTAATTCTCGCGAATGATCTTATTCATGGGCATCAATTTCCTGGATGCAGCGCATTCTAGCAGTTTCTCACCCGAAGGTCTTGCGCGGATCGAAGGCGTCGCGCACCGCTTCGCCGATGAAGATCAAGAGCGACAGCATGCCGGCGACCGTCAGGAAGCCGCAGATGCCGAGCCAGGGCGCCTGAATATTGGCCTTGGCCTGCTTGAGCAGCTCGCCCAGCGACGCCGAGCCGGGGGGCAGGCCGAAGCCGAGGAAATCGAGCGCGGTCAGCGTCATCACCGAGGAGGACAGGATGAACGGCAGGAACGTCATGGTCGCGACCATGGCGTTCGGCAGCAAGTGGCGGAACATGATGACCCGGTTCGACACGCCAAGCGCGCGCGCAGCCTGAATGTATTCGAAATTGCGCCCGCGCAGGAATTCCGCGCGCACGAGGCCGACCAGGGAGACCCAGGAGAACAGCAACAGGATGCCGAGCAGCACGAAGAAGCTCGGCACCAGGACCGAGGATACGATAAGGAGGAGATAGAGCGACGGCACCGACGTCCAGATTTCGATCACGCGCTGGAAGATCAGATCGGTCCAGCCGCCGAAATAGCCCTGCACGGCCCCGGCCGCGACGCCGATCATGGAGGAGATGATGGTGAGGATGAGCCCGAACAGCACCGACACGCGGAAACCGTAGATCAGCCGCGCCACCAGGTCGAAGCCCTGGTCGTCGGTGCCGAGCCAGTTGTATTCGAGGTCGCGGCAGCCGCTGAGGCCCTTCTTCTCCACGACCGGCTTGCACTCCTCCTCGGTCAGCATCCAGGTCGGCTTCGACGGCGCGGGAGTGGGCAGGTCGAGATTGTGGGTGTCGTTGGAATAGCGGATCGGCGGCCAGAGGATATAGCCGCCCTTGTCGGCAATGATCTTCCGCAGATATGGGTCGCGGTAATCGGCCGCGGTCTCGAATTCGCCGCCGAATGTCGTCTCGGTATAGGTACGAAAGACCGGGAAGTAATATTTGCCGTCGAAGTCGATGAAGAGCGGTTTGTCGTTGGCGATGAACTCGGCGCCAAGCGAAAGCACGAACAGCACGATGAAAACCCAGAACGACCAGTAACCGCGGTGGTTTGCCTTGAAGCTCTCCCAGCGGCGGCGGTTGATCGGCGACAGCGCGATGCGCTGCCGCTCTGGCGGCACGGCGAGGCCCAAAGGCGATTGCGCCGTGGTCTCGGGGACCTCGATGGTGGTGCGGTCGTCCAGCTCACACCTCCCGGGTCTCGAAATCGATGCGCGGATCGACCAGGGTGTAGGTGAGGTCGGAAATGAGGTTCACCAGCAGTCCGACCAGCGAGAGGATATAGAGGGTCGCGAACACGACCGGGTAGTCGCGGTTGAGCACGCTCTCGAAGCCGAGGAGACCGAGGCCATCGAGCGAGAAGATGGTCTCGATCAGGAGCGAGCCGGAGAAGAAGGCGTGCACGAAGGCGCCGGGAAAGCCGGCGATGACGATGAGCATGGCGTTGCGGAAGACATGGCCGTAGAGCACCTGGCGCTGGCTGCAGCCCTTGGCGCGCGCGGTGAGCACGTATTGCTTGCGGATCTCGTCGAGAAACGAGTTCTTGGTGAGCAGCGTCATGGTGGCGAAGGCGGAAAGCCCCATCGAGATGATGGGCAGCGTCAGATGCCAGAAATAATCGGCGATCTTCTGCCACCAAACCAATTCGCTCCAATTCTCGGAGGTCAGCCCGCGCAACGGGAACCAGGCGAAGAACGAGCCGCCGGCGAACAGGATGATCAGGAGGATCGCAATGAGGAAGCCGGGGATCGCATAGCCGACGATGATGACGCCCGAGGTCCAGACATCGAACGGCGAGCCGTCCTTGATCGCCTTGCGCACTCCGAGCGGGATCGAAATCAGATAGGTGAGCAGCGTGAGCCAGATGCCGAGCGAGATCGAGACCGGCATCTTCTCCTTGATCAATTGCAGCACGCTCACATCGCGGAAATAGCTCTTGCCGAAATCGAACCGGCTGTAATTCCACAGCATGAGGAAGAAACGCTGGTAGGCCGGTTTGTCGAAGCCGAACTGCTTTTCCAGGCTCTTGAGAAATTCGGGATCGAGCCCCTGGGCGCCACGATATTTGGTATTGACGGCGTCGCCGGTGAAGGCGCCCTGCTGCTGTCCGCGGGCGCCGAAATCGCCTGGGGCGCCCGACACGCGCGAGGCTCCGCCGGTGTCGGCGCCGGAGAGCATGGCGATCACGCGCTCGATCGGCCCGCCGGGCGCGAACTGCACGACCAGGAACGAAACCAGCATGATCCCTAACAAGGTCGGGATCATCAGGAGGATGCGCCGGATGATGTAGGCGGTCATTTGCGGATGAGTTTCTCGTCGCTCGCCAGGATCCTATCCCGCTCTTTCGATCTTCGCCGCCTTGTCGCGATCGTACCACCAGGTCTCGGGAATGCCACGGCCATAGCGTGGTTTTGTCGCAGGCCGTCCGAACACGTCCCAATAGGCGATGCGATGGGAGGCCTTGTACCACTGCGACACCCAATAGCGGCCAGCGCGAAACACGCGGTCGAGCGCCCGGCAGGCGGTTACAAGCTGCGGCCGCGTCTGGGCGGCGAGAACCAGCTCGACCAGCGCATCGATCGCCGGATCTGCAACGCCGGCGCGATTGTAGGAGCCCTTCGTGGCCGCCGCCTCGGAGGAGAAATACGGACGCAGCGAGTCGCCCGGGGTCGACGAGAATTGGAACCGCTCCGGGACGAGATCGAAGTCGAACCCGTCGAGGCGAGCGCGGAATTGCACCGGGTCGACAAGACGCAAGGTCGCGTCGATGCCGAGCGTCGCCAGATTCTTGATGAACGGCAGATGGTGCGGCTGAAAGTCGGGCTCGTCGATCAGGAATTCGAGGGTGATGCGTTCGCCTTTCGGCGAGACCCGCTTGCCGTCCTTGATGACGTATGCGGCCTCCTGCAGGAGTTGGGTCGCCTTGCGCAAGAGCGTGCGGTCCTGGCCCGAGCCGTCGGAGACCGGCGGAACGAACGCCTCGCCGAACGCCTCGTCAGGGATTTTTCCGCGGAACGGTTCAAGCAGCGCGAGCTCGTCCGGGCCCGGTTTGCCCTTCGCCATCATATCGGTGTTCTGGAACACGGAATGGGTCCGGTCGTAGGCACCATACATGATCGTCTTGTTGGTCCATTCGAAGTCGAAGGCATAGATCAAGGCCTCGCGCAGCTTCGGATGCTTGAATTTCTCCCGCCGCGTGTTGATGAACCAGCCCTGCGCCCCCGAGGGGGTGTCGTCGGGGATCGTCTCGCGTTTCACGCGACCGTCGCGAATGGCAGGGAAGTCGTAACGCGTCGCCCAGATGCGCGAAGTGAATTCCTCGCGGAAGAGATAGTTCTTGGCGGTGAAGCCCTCGTAGGCGACGTCGCGGTCGCGGTAGAACTCAAAGCGCACGATGTCGAAATTGTTCAGGCCGCGCCACGTCGGCAGGTCGGCGCCCCACCAGTCCTTCACCCGCTCGTATTCGATGAAGCGGCCCGGCTCGAAGCGCCCGACCTTGTAGGCGCCCGAACCGAGCGGCACGTCGAGCGTCGATTCGTCGAACTCGCGGCTGGTATAGTAGGCGCGGGAGAAGATCGGCAGGTTGGCGACGTACAGCGGCACGTCGCGGGCGCGCTTGGGCGCGAAGCGCACGACGACGGTCGCATCGTCCGCGACCTCCGCCCCGACGAAGTCGCGCAACTGCTGCCTGATGAGCGGGTGGCCCTTCTCCTTGAGCAGCAGCAGCGAGAAGGCGACATCGTGGGCGGTGAGCCGGCTTCCGTCATGGAACCGGGCCTCGGGCCGCAGCAGAAAGCGGTAGGTGAGCCCATCGGCGGAGATGCGTACCGCGCGCGCGGCAGATCCGTACATCGCGTCCGGCTCGTCATGGACCGCCGACATCTGGTTCGTCGGCGCCATCAGGGTTGCGAAGGTCAGTTCCATGCCTTCGGCCGCATCGCCCTTGAGGATGTAGCTGTTGAGCGAATTGAAGGTGAGGAAGTTCTGGTTGAACTGCCGCGATGGGCCGATCTGCGAGAAGATGCCGCCCTTGGGCGCGTTCGGATTGACGTAGTCGAAGTGATGAAAGTCCGCGGGATATTTGAGATCGCCGAATGCCGACATGCCATGGCTCTCGACCTCATCGGCGGCCAAGGCCCGGGAAAGAGGCGCGGCCGCGCCGCCAAACACGCCCGTCGCCGAGCTCAGCGCCCCGGCCCCGATGATCAGCGCATCGCGGCGCGATACGCTGTCCGCTTCCCCTTTGCGCAGGAAGGACGAGGTGGGCGGTGTCGGTGCAGCGTCGGACCACGTCTGCCGGTTCTTCACTGACCTCCTCCTGACCCGCTTCGCATCTCGCCGCTCCGCTCGCGCCACGTGCCATCGAGGGCTGATCCCTAGCCCGCGCGCTCGATCTTTGCCGCCTTGTCGCGGTCGTACCACCAGGTCTCCGGAACCCCGCGCGCATAGCGCGGCTTGATCGCCGGCCGCGCGAACACGTCCCAATAGGCGACCCAGTGCGAGGGCTTGTGCCATTGCGCGATCCAGTACCGTCCGCCACGGAACAGGCGATCGAGCGCGCGGCAGGCGGTGGTGAGCGCCGGGCGGCTCTCGGCGGCGATGATCTTCTCGATCAATGCATCGATGGCCGGATCGGCGACGCCGGCGAGATTGTGCGAGCCCTTGGTCGTCGCCGACTGGGAGGAGAAAATCGAACGCAGTCCATCCCCCGGCGTCGACGACAAGGCGAGGCGAAGTATCGTCATATCGAAGTCAAACTCGTCGACGCGGGCGCGATATTGCACCGGATCGACGATCCGCAGCGTCGCCTCGATGCCGAGAGTGCCGAGATTCTTGATGAATGGCAGGTGGTGGGGTTGGATCCCCGGATCCTCGGCGAGAAACTCGATGGTAATGCGCTCGCCGTTCGGGCCGACACGCTTGCCATCCTTGATGACGTAACCCGCCTCCTGCAGGAGCTGGTTCGCCTTGCGCAGGAGCGCGCGGTCCTGGCCCGAACCGTCGGAGACCGGCGGCACGAACGGCTCGCCGAACACCTCGTCCGGCACCTTGCCGCGGAACGGCTCGAGCAGCGCGAGCTCGTCCGCGCTCGGCTTGCCCTTGGCCATCATGTCCGAATTCTGGAACACCGAATGGACTCGCTCGTAGGATCCATACATGATGGTCTTGTTGGTCCATTCGAAGTCGAAGGCGTAGACCAAGGCTTCGCGCAGCTTCGGATGCTTGAACTTCTCCCGCCGCGTGTTGATGAACCAGCCCTGCATGCCCGAAGGCCGCTCGTCGGGCAGAATGTCGCGCTTGACGCGCCCGTCCCGGATCGCCGGGAAATCGTAGCGCGTCGCCCAGATGCGGGAGGTGAACTCCTCGCGGAAGATATAACTCTTGGCGGTGAAGCCCTCGAAGGCGACGTCGCGGTCGCGGTAGAACTCGTAGCGCACGGTATCGAAGTTGTCCTGGCCGCGCGAGACCGGCAGATCGGCGCCCCACCAGTCCTTGACCCGTTCGTATTCGATGAAGCGGCCGGGCTCGAAACGTCCGACTTTGTAGGCGCCGCTGCCGAGCGGCACTTCGAGGGTCGATTCGTCAAAGGTCTTGGTCGAGTAATAGGCGCGGGAGAAGATCGGGAGCGCGGCGACGAACAGCGGCACGTCGCGCCCGCGCTTGGGCGCAAACCTTACCACCACGGTCGCGCTGTCGGCCGCCTCGGCGCCGACGACGTCGCGCATGAGCTGCTGAATGATCGGATGTCCCTTCTCCTTCAGGAGATTGAACGAGAAAGCGGCATCGTGGGCGGTAAGCGGCGTGCCGTCGTGGAATTTTGCCCCCGGCCGCATCAGGAAGCGGTAGGTGAGCCCGTCCGGCGCGATGCGGACCGCGCGCGCGGCAAGCCCATACATGGCGTCGGGCTCGTCCGACGCGCTCGCCATCAGGGTCGCAAAGGTGAGCTCCATGCCCTGCGCCGCGTCACCCTTGAGGATGTAGCTGTTGAGCGAATTGAAGGTCAGGAAGTTCTGATTGAACATCCGGACCGGCCCGATCTGGGAAAACGCCCCGCCCTTCGGCGCATTCGGGTTGACATAGTCGAAATGCTTGAAGTCGGGCGGATATTTGAGGTCGCCGAAGGCGGAAATCCCGTGGCGTTCGGGCTCATTCTCGGCCACGGCCGGTTGCGCAACGATCGCGGCAACAGCGCCCGCACCGAGAACCAGCGTGTCGCGGCGCGTGAGCGCGCCATCGCCCATGCCGACGCGATCAGACGGAAACGTCATTGGCGGCCCCCTGTTTTGGCCGCCTTGCGGGCGTCCCACCACCAGACGGTCGGGAAACCGGACCTGGCGTATTTCGGCAGCGGGTCCGAGTGGCTGAAGCGGTCCCAGCGCGCAGTCCGCATCTTGTCGTAGGTGAATTGCGGCACGACATAGTGGTACCACAACAGTACCCGATCGAGCGCCTTGGTCGCAGCGACAAGCTCGGCGCGGTTGCTGGCGAAGATCACCCGATCGATCAACGCGTCGACCGCGGGATTCTTGATCCCGACGAGGTTGCGCGAGCCGGCCATGTCGGCCGCCTGCGAACCCCAGAACTCGCGCTGCTCGTTGCCCGGCGACAGCGATTCCGCCCAGAGTTCGGAGATGATGTCGAAATCCCACTGGCGCAGCCGGTTCTGGTATTGGGCCTCGTCGGCGGTGCGGACCGTCACCGGGATACCCAGCCGTTCGAGCGATGGCTTGTAGAACAAGATGTATCGCTCCATCTGCGGATCCTCGATCAGGAACTCGACCGTCATCGGCTCCCCGGTCTTGACATTGGTCAGCTTTTGATTGCGAACCTCGTAACCGGCCTCGCGCATGAGCCGGGTCGCCTCGCGTAGATTGTTGCGCACCGCTTCCGGACTGCCGCCGACGGGGTTCTTGTAAGGGGTAGTGAAGACCTCCGGGGGCACCTTGTCGCGCACGGTTTGGAGAATTTCGAGCTCCTGGCCCTGGGGAAGCCCGGAGGAGGCGAGTTCGGTGCCGTCGAAATAGCTGCTGATGCGTTTATAGGCTCCAAAAAAGATTTGCTTGTTCATTTCCTCGAAATCGAAAGCGAAGTTGAATGCCCGCCGCACGCGTGCATCCTTGAATTTCTCGCGGCGCGTATTGAAGGCGAACGCCTGCATGACGCCGAGGTTGAGGACTGGAAACTCTTCCAGCACGATGCGCTTGTCCTTGACTGCCGGAATGTCTTGATAGGCGGTCGCCCAGGTCTTGGCGCTCTGCTCGGTTCGAAAATCGACCTGATCGGCCTTGAAGGCTTCGAGCTCGACCTGCGGGTCGCGGAAATATTCGAATCGAATTTCGTCGAAATTGTCCTGCCCGAGCTTGACGTTCACATCCTTGCCCCAATAATCCCTGACACGCTCGAACACGAGCGTGCGGCCGGCGACGAATTCCTTGAGCCGGTAGGGACCGTTTCCGAGCAGCGGCTCGAGCGTGGTGGCGGCGACATCGCGCTTGTTGCCGGCGCGGTCGGTCGCTTCCCACCAATGCTTCGGCAGGACGCTGAGCTGCCCGACGATGCTCGGCAGCTCGCGATTGCCGGGAGCGTCGAAGGTGAACGTCACCTCGCGCGCGCCGGTCTTCTCCGCCTTCACCACGTGACGATAGTAGGCGGAATACGTCGGGCTGTTCTTCTTGAACGCGTCGAACGAGAAGATCACGTCCTCGGGCGTGACCGGTTTGCCGTCGTGAAATCTGGCCTCCGCGCGCAAGCGATAGGTCACCGAGGAAAAATCGGCGGGATGCCTCACCGCCTCCGCCAGGAGACCATAGGCACTCGATTCCTCGTCCAATGACTCGACCGTCAATGAATCGAACAGCAGGCCGATGCCGCTGGCGATGGCCCCCTTAACCCCGGAGACGACCACGTTGAAATTGTCGAAGGTGCCCCGCGTGCTCAGGCGCACGGTGCCGCCTTTCGGTGCGCTTGGACTGGCATATTCAAAATGCTTGAAACCCGGCGGATATTTGAGATCGCCGAACAGCGACAGGGCGTGTCGCCAGTCCTGCTCCTGGGCGACGGCCGGTGCGGCGAGCGGGAGGCCGAACCGGCCGAGAGCGGGGGAAGCAGCGGCGAGAAGGCCGGTGCGGATGATGGATCGGCGGCTCAGGCGCAAGATATCCTCCAGGGCGGACGGGACCAGGATCGAGCACGGATCTCAGCGATTATGTCCGATTTTGGATAGATAGCCACCGGTTCGCCGCCATCCACGTTGTCCGCCCTTCACATTCGCGTGGACGTCCACGGCCGGCAACGGCCGCGGCAGGTGCTGCATCGCGAAGTCCGGGCCCGTTGGCGCACGCGGCGCGACCAGCGCTCGATTATCGAGGATTCGCGCCGCCCGGCGCCTGGGCCGCCTTGGTCAAGGGGGCGGGATTGTCGGACAGGCTGTTGAGATAGGCGATGATGTCCGCCCGCTCGCTGGCACGCGGCACGCCAGTGAAGGTCATGGCGGTGCCGGGGATCATCGCCTTCGGATTGGCCAGGAACTGGTAGAGGTCTTCAGGGGTCCAGGTGCCGCCCTTTGCCTTCAACGCGTCCGAATAGTTGAAGCCCGGCATGGAGGCCTTCGGCCGGCCGACCACGCCCCAGAGATTGGGGCCGACCAGCGCCTTCCCGCCCTTGTCTAAGGTGTGACAGGCGGCGCATTTCTGGGCGGCACTTGCGCCGCGGCCGACATCGGCATTGGCCAGTACCTGCTCGATCGGCGGATCGGTCGACTGCGGCTGTCCCTTCTGCTCTCCTCCAGCCGGGCGCTCCGGAACGACGATGTCGTAGCCAGGCTTCTCGAGCTTGCCCGGAGCGAAGATGGCGCCGGCCGCGATATTCAGCGCGACCAGGCCCAGGCAGGTGCCGAGAATGGCGCCAAGGATCTTGTTCAACTCAAAGGAGTTCATCTTGAGCTTCCGAGCGCGGAATGGGGAGGATGTTCGACCGTGCAGCGGCGGACAGATAACCGGTTTGCCTCGGCTCTGGCAACCCGTATAACCGGCAACCCCACGATCCATTTCGCAGCGGGTTTCGGCCTTGGGCCGGCTCTTTTGGACCGATGGCCGACAGCGACGTCCTCATCATCATCCCCGCCCGCATGGCCTCGAAGCGGCTGCCGGGGAAACCGCTCGCCGATATCGCCGGCGAGCCGATGATCGTGCACGTCATGCGCAGCGCCCAGGCCGCCGAGATCGGCGCGGTGATGGTTGCGACCGATTCGGAGGCGATCGCGGCCTGCGTGGAGAAAGCGGGCGGCCAGGCGGTGATGACGCGGGCCGACCATGTCTCCGGCTCGGACCGCATCTTCGAGGCCCTCGGAAGCACCGATCCGGCCAGCCGCTGCGGGATCATCGTCAACGTGCAGGGCGATCTGCCGACGCTCAAGCCGTCCGACATCCGCGCGGCGCTGGCGCCGCTTGCCGACCCCGCGGTCGACATCGCCACGCTCGCAGCCGAAATCACCCGCGCCGAGGAGCGCACCAACCCGAACGTGGTGAAGGTCGTCGGCTCCCCGGTCGGGCCGAAGCGGCTGCACGCGCTCTATTTCACCCGCGCGACTGCGCCCGCGGGCGAAGGCCCGCTCTATCATCACATCGGCCTCTACGCCTATCGCCGCCCCGCGCTGGCGCGCTTCGTGCGCCTGCCTCCCTCACCGCTTGAACAGCGCGAGAAGCTCGAGCAGTTGCGCGCCCTCGAAGCCGGCATGCGCATCGATGTCGCGCTCGTCGACTCGGTCCCGCTCGGCGTCGACACGCCCGAGGACCTCTTGCGGGCGCGCGAACTCCTGGCGGGCGGCCGTTGACTTGACCTTGTCGGTGCGAGTACCGGAGCGGCGATGGCGATACCCAGCAAGGTCGTATTCCAGGGCGAGCCGGGGGCGAACTCTCACCTCGCTATCCAGGAGGTCTATCCGGACGCCGAGGCGGTGCCCTGCCCGACCTTCGAGGATTGCTTTGCCGCCATCTCGGCGGGCGAGGCCGATCTGGGCATGATCCCGATCGAGAACTCGGTCGCCGGCCGCGTCGCCGACATCCACCACCTGATGCCGGAATCGGGCCTGCACATCATCGGCGAGCATTTCATGCCGGTGCGGCACCAGTTGCTCGCACCCAAAGGCGCCACGCTCGACGGCATCAAGACGGTCGAAAGCCACGTCCATGCGCTCGGCCAATGCCGCAAGGTCATCCGCAAGCTTGGCATCAGGCCCATCGTCGCGGCCGACACGGCGGGCTCCGCGCGCGAGGTCGCCGCGGCCGGCGATAAGACGCGCGCCGCCATCGCGTCGCGGCTCGCCGCGGACATCGAGGACGAGGACCACAACACCACGCGCTTCATCGTGCTCGCGCGCGCGGCGCAATGGGCGAAGAACGGCGCCGGCCCGGTGGTCACGACCTTCGTCTTTCGGGTGCGCAACGTGCCGGCCGCCCTCTACAAGGGGCTCGGCGGCTTCGCCACCAACGGCGTCAACATGACCAAGCTCGAAAGCTACATGGTCGAGGGCAATTTCTTCGCCACCCAGTTCTACGCCGACGTCGAAGGTCACCCCGAGGATCGTGCGCTCGTGCTCGCGCTCGAAGAGCTCGCGTTCTTCTCCAAGGAGATGAAGATCCTCGGCGTCTATCCGGCGCACCGCTTCCGCGCGACCTTTGAGGAGACAGCGGGGTAATCTCAAATCGTCTGGTTGTAGGCGCCGACCTCGGGATGCGTGCGCAGGACGGCGTCGACGGCCTTGAACATGTCGCGCATGCGCGGCTCGGAGACCGGGCTTTCGACCACCACCACCAGCTCCGGCTTGTTGGAGGAGGCGCGAACGAGCCCCCAGGTGCCGTCCTCGACGGTGACGCGCACGCCGTTGACGGTCACGAGGTCCCGGATCGGCTGCCCGATGATTTTTTCGCCTTTGGCCTTCGCCTGTTCGAAGTGCTTCACCACCTCGTCGACCACGCCGTATTTCACCTCGTCGGCGCAGTGCGGCGCCATGGTCGGCGACGACCATGTCTTCGGCAGCGCGTTCTTGAGGTCGGCCATGCTCTTTCCCGGGTTGCGGTCGAGCAGGTCGCAGACCGCGAGCGCGAATATCAGCCCATCGTCATAGCCGCGGCCGAGCGGCGGATTGAAGAAGAAATGACCTGACTTCTCGAAGCCGGCTATGGCGCCGATCTCGTTCACGCGCCGCTTCATGTAGGAATGGCCGGTCTTCCAATAGTCGGTCCTGGCGCCGTTCTGCTGCAGCACCGGGTCGGTCATGAACAGCCCGGTCGATTTCACGTCGGCGACGAAAGTCGCGCCCTTGTGCAGCGCCGAGAGGTCGCGCGCGAGCATGACGCCGACCTTGTCGGCAAAAATTTCCTCGCCCTCGTTGTCGACGACGCCGCAGCGGTCGCCGTCGCCGTCGAAGCCGAGCGCGACATCGGCATGGTGTTCGAGCACCGCGTCGCGCATGGCATGCAGCATCTTCATGTCTTCGGTGTTGGGATTGTAGTTCGGAAAGGTGTGGTCGAGCTCGCAGTCGAGCGGCACGACCTCGCAGCCGATCGCCTCGAGCACTTTCGGTGCGAATGCACCCGCGGTCCCGTTGCCGCACGCGCACACCACCTTGAGCCGGCGCCTGAGCTTCGGCCGGTTGGTGAGATCGGCGATGTATCGGGCCGGGAAATTCTCCACGAAGACGTAGGAGCCGCCGGCGTTCAAGCCTTCGGTTCGGACGAAACTGGCGTTGAGCACGATGTCCTTGAGCCGGGACATCTCGTCGGGGCCGAAGGTGAGCGGCCGGTTCGCGCCCATCTTCACGCCGGTCCAGCCATTGTCGTTGTGCGACGCGGTGACCATCGCCACGCACGGCACGTCGAGGTCGAACTGGGCGAAATAGGCCATCGGCGTGACCGCCAACCCGATGTCGTGCACCTTGCATCCCGCCGCCATCAGCCCTGACACCAACGAGTTCTTCACCGAGGCCGAATAGCCGCGGAAATCGTGGCCGGTGACGATCTCGGGTTTTTGACCGAGTTCGCGGACAAGCGTGCCGAGGCCGAGCCCCAGCGCCTGCAGGCCCATCAGGTTGATCTCTTCTCCGAGCAGCCAGCGCGCGTCATATTCGCGAAAGCCCGTGGGCTTCACCAGCGGCTCGGATTCATAGGCGTAAGTGTTCGGCGTAAGGGCGGGCTTTGGCTTGGGGAACATCGACACCTCGAAATCGCAGGAAAAGCGCCCGGCGAGCATCAATTATCCCAACGCACGGGAGCGGAAAAGCGCAATCGGATGGCGGCGATGACGGCTCGAATGAAATTCGCGAGTGCGTGCCGGCCGGACAGCGATAAGGCTTCAGGCGCCAGCCTTGAAAACCTTCATCCTGGGATTCGACCGAATGGCCTGCCAGACCTGGTCGCGAAGCCGCGAAAATGCCTGCATGTCCGGCTTGTGGAAAAGGCGTTTGACGATATTCAAGCCCGGATCATAAGCGACAATGACGACCCACTCGGCCGGCTCCTCGACCGGGCCGTCTCCGCAATAGGACAGAGCGACCCAGAACGACTCTTTTGGATGCTTGGCCCAAAAGCCCCATCCGTAATCCTCTTGGATGGGCGCGGAGAAGGAGAATCCCGCGGCGCTGAGCGGAGCAATCTCCTTCCGCAGCCATGCAGCGAAGTCTTCCCCGAAGCAGCAGGGATTGATGAAATGCGGCTTGACCTCCCGATGCTCGAACAGGTCGGTCACGATGGCGATTTCGTCGGCGATCATGCGAGGACGCGCTCGGGTGCGACTGGGTTGATCAAGGCTGCTCGAAGGATCGGCATGGCAGAACCGTGTCGTCTTTCGAGACCCTATTGTTCGAGCACGAGCCTGCCTCGCTCATGCGTCCAGCGCACCCGCGAGAGGAAGGACATCCCGAGCAGGTTCACGCTCAGCGCCTCGTCAGGATGGACGAGCGCCCTGACGTCGCGGACCACGATGTTGCCGATCTCGACCATCCGCAGTTCCACGAGGGCAGCACGTCCGACACCGTTCGCGGTGAACACCTTGACCGAATAATCGCGCGGCGTGGGATGGACGCCGAGCCGCGCGGCGTCGCTTTCACGCAACGCGATCTGCGAGGCGCCGGTGTCGACGACGAAATCGAGCCGCCGGCCGTCGACCCTCGCTTCGACCTGGAAATGCCCGTCGCGGCCCGCCTTGATCTCCATGGTGCGGAAATTGGCCGTTGCAGAGGCCGGCGCGACGGTCATGGCCGCGGGCGCGACGGTCGCGGCAGGCGTCGACGCGACGGTCATCGAGGGCGCTGGCGCGCGGTTTCTCTGATCGACATGCCGGACCGCCACCACGCCGGCCGCCAGCGTCACGACGGCAACGATGACAAAGCGCAACATGATCCACCTATCGATTGACTGTGCCGGCGAGCACAGCATCGATGGGCAAAGAACAGCCTAACGCACGAACCCAATTGCGGCGCCTTCGGAAGGATTGGTCAGGCGCCGGTGAATCGAACGGTTAAAGTTTGAACTATTGGCCGCGCGGCTTGGCCCGGCGGGTAGGGACGGCGGTGCGCGGATCGTCGGGCCAGGGGTGGCGTGGATAGCGGCCTTTCATGTCGGCTTTGACCGCGGCGTAGCTGCCACGCCAGAAACCGGGCAGGTCGCGCGTCACCTGCACCGGCCGATGCGCCGGCGACAACAGCTCGACCACGAGCGGCACCCGACCGCCGGCGATGGCCGGGTGGCGGTCGAGGCCGAACAGTTCCTGGACGCGGATCGAGAGCTTCGGCTCCTCCGCCTGGTAATCGATCGGGACCAATGAGCCCGATGGCGCGGCGAAATGGGTGGGCGCCTCGGCCTCCAGCCTGCGGCGCAGGTTCCATGGCAGCAGGCCGGTCACCGCCTCGGCGAGTTCGCTCCCGGTGACCTCGGCCAGGGCGGTCTTGCCGGCGAGGACCGGGGCGAACCAAACCGGCGCCGTCGCGGCCAACGCGGCGTCGGAGAGGTCGG
>WNGL01006247.1_pt1 | contig 24005 bp, 23 predicted proteins | sample 5400591 | NCBI WGS metagenome assembly WNGL01 (sample SAMN13153377, study PRJNA577476) | soil metagenome | isolation source: 80 cm soil or saprolite under Garry oak tree replicate 1 | place: USA:California | collected 2016-06-15 | reverse complement strand
CATGGGCCTGGAGATGGAGGTGGTCGGCTTCGAGGAGGGCCGGCGCATCCGCTACCAGGTGAGCGGGCTCGATCGCCCCTCGACGGGCTTCACCGAGGTCGTGGACTTCTCGGTCGAGCCCTCGGAGACGGGCACCCGCTTCCGTGCCTTCGGGAGGATGCGGTACCACCGCCGCCTGCTCCGCCTCTTCGAGCCGTTGATGACGAGGCGCGCCCAGAGGAAGTTCCAGGAGGACGCGCAGCGTCTGAAGACGCTCGTGGAGGCCGAGCCGGTCGAGGCCGGCGCCCCGCCCCCCTGACTTCCGCTACGATGGTGAGCGAGACCGCCGGCATGGAGCCCATCTACCGCAGCCCGATCAACCGCGACGTGCCTCCGGCCGCTCCCGGCGAGTTCTCTCCCCTCCGCATCGGGCCCCTCGCCGTCTGGCCTCCCGTCGTCCTCGCGCCCATGGCCGGGGTCACGAACCCGCCCTTCCGCACCCTCTGCCGCCGGTACGGAGCGGGGCTGTACGTGAGCGAGATGATCACCGCCCGCGCCCTCGTGGAAGGCAACCGCAAGACGCTCCTCCTGGCGAGCTTCGGCCCCGAGGAGACGACCCGGAGCCTCCAGCTCTACGGGGTCGACCCGCACCACGTGGGCGAGGCGGTGCGCCTGCTGGTGGGCGAGGGCCGGGTCGACCACGTCGACATGAACTTCGGCTGCCCGGTGCGCAAGGTCACGAGCAAGGGGGGCGGGGCCGCGATCCCCCTGAAGCCCCGCCTGCTGCGCGGCATCGTGCGGGCGGCGGTCCGGGCCGCGGAGAGCGTGCCGGTCACGATCAAGTTCCGCCTGGGCATCGACGAGCGCTACCTGACCTACCTCGAGGCGGGCCGCATCGGCGAGGACGAGGGCTGCGCCGCGGTGGGCCTGCACGCCCGCACCGCCGCCCAGCTCTACGACGGCGAGGCGCGGTGGGACGCGATCGCGGCCCTGAAGCAGGCGGTCACCCGCATTCCGGTCCTGGGCAACGGCGACGTCTGGGAAGCGGAGGACGCGCTGCGCATGATGCGCACCACGGGCTGCGACGCCGTGATCGTGGGGCGCGGCTGCCTCGGCCGCCCGTGGCTCTTCCGCGACCTGGCGGACGCGTTCGAGGGCGGCGAGCCCCGGAACCCTCCCGACTTCGGGGGAGTGGTGGAGGTCATGCTCGAGCACGCCCGGCTGCTCGTGCAATGGCTCGATGAGGAGCGGGCCATGCGCGAGTTCCGCAAGCACGGCTCGTGGTATACGAAGGGGTTCCGGGGCGGGGCTCCCCTGCGTCAGCGGCTCATGCAGGTGACGCGCCTGGCCGACCTCGAGGCCATCCTTGCCACCGCCGATCGCGCCCAGCCCTTCCCCCCGGAGGCCATGCGCGTCCCCCGGGGCAAGACCGCGGGCACCCAGCAGGTCGCGCTGCCCGAGGGCTACCTCGACGACCTCGACGACGCGACGCCGCCCGGCGTCCTGGCCGAGGTCGCGGACTCGGGGGGGTAGGGAGCTCGCCTAGGCCACGAAGTCGCCGGCGGACAAGGGAACTGGGATTCTCCGACCGCGTGCCCTGAGGATCCGGGTTCGAAAGAAACGAGTTTGACGAAAGAAACCCGGGTTCCTTCTTTCGTTCCGGGCAGACCCCCAAAGGCTTTGTGTTCTGGTTGAACCTCCGCACAGTCTAGCAACCCTGCTGTCGCGGCGATTGAGCAGGACGGGCCCGCAGTATTCCGGCAATTCGATGCGCGGGCAGTAAGCCCTGGCATGGCACGCATCTTATTGTCGCAGCTGTCCGCCTGCCCAAGCCCCACGGACTGTACCGTCGTCAACTTAATCCTCAGGGTTAGAAGTCACATCTTCGTCACTCCTTTTCCACTTGCCAGTGCTCCATCGCGATGCTAGAATCCACCGTCCGCTCAGAACTGTCGGTGCGTTTCGGCCCAACCGGATCAGCCCCTCCGGCTGAGGTGATGGAGTGATGCGATGCAAAGACTGAGGATTGCGTCGAGACTCGTGCTTGCGATGATTGTTCTGCTGGGCTGGTCGTCAGTCGCCGACGCACAATGGACCGGGCTGGCCCATGCATTTCCATCGGGCTTCACGGAACATTGCCTTCTGCTGACTGACGGAACGCTCATGTGCCACGAGTACAACACCAACAGGTGGCACCGGCTGAAGCCGGATATCAACGGGAGCTACCAGAATGGGTCGTGGGACGTTCCCGGCTTCACGATCGCGGACATGCCGAACGGCACAGACCCCGCAGTCCCCGCCTGCGCCGGCGGCTGCGTGTACAGGCCCCTCTTCTACGCGTCTGCCGTGCTGGCCGACGGCCGCGTCGTCGTGATCGGCGGCGAATACATCAATCTGTCGGCCGTCTGGAGCAACATCGGGTTCCTGTACGATCCGGTGGCCAACACCTGGTCGGCGCAACTGACGGTACCGCCAGGGTTCGTCGGCAGCAACGGCGCCGGCACCGGAGGCATCGGTGACGCCCAGTCCATCGTCCTGCCGAACGGAACGATGCTCCTGGCCACCACCGCCGGCACAGACATCGCGTCCTTCAATCCCGCGACTCTGACCTTCACGGCGCTCGGTCCGACGGGCAAGGACGACAGTAATGACCAGGAGAACTGGAACATTCTTCCGGATGGGAAGGTGCTGACCGTGGATTCCAGGATCGTCCAGCGTTCCGAAACCTACGATCCCGCGACGAACGCATGGGAACCCGCCCTGGACACGCAAGTCAACCTGGCGGACGTTGGCGCCGGCACGAGGAACTCGAGCGAAGTGGGTCCCGGGGTCTTGCGGCCCGATGGGACGATCATCTACTTCTCAGGCACGAATTCAGGGCTGAACGCCATCTACGACACCAACACCGGAACGTGGACAGCAGCGCCGGCGACGGCGAATTTTCCGGTCAGCGGTACGGGCCATTTTGCCGTCGCTGATGGGCCGGCGTCGTTGTTGCCCAACGGCAACGTGCTCGTCATGGCCAGTCCCGTCTTCTCGACTGGTGTCTTCAACAAACCCAGCCACTTCTACGAGTTCGACGGCACCAACCTGACCGCGGTCGCGGACTCGCCGAATGCGGCCAGCTTCATCAGTTATCAGGGCCGCTTTCTGCTGCTTCCCACCGGCGAGGTGCTCCTGACGGCCTACAATCAGTGTCCTGGCCCCGGCTGTGGGGCCACTCCCGGCCGCAACGACGTCCAACTCTACTCGAACGGAGGGGCACCCCAGAACGCGTGGAGACCGGTCATCACAACCGCTCCTGCGAACGTGGTCGCCGGGAACACCTATGCGATCTCGGGCAACCTGTTCAACGGCTTCTCGGAAGGCGCCTCCTACGGCGACGACGCACAGATGTCAACCAACTACCCGCTGGTGCGCATCATCAATCACGCCACCGGACACATCTTCTACGCCCGCACTCACGACCACAGCAGGATGGGCGTCGAACCCGTCGGCAGCAGCGAAATCGTCACGACGCAGTTCGATGCACCGGCCGCCATGGAGTCAGGTCCGAGCGATCTCGTGGTGGTCACGAATGGCATCCCCTCGGAGCCGGTCGTCATCAACGGCGTCGACCTCACGATTGCCAAGACGCACTCACCCTCGCTCTTCACCCAGGGCGACAGCGGTGACACGTTCACGATCACGGTCGGCAACAGCGGCCCCGCGTCGACCACCGGTACCGTGACCGTCGTGGACACGCTGCCGCCGTCGCTGACGGCGACCGCCATGACCGGCGCCGGCTGGAGCTGCAACCTCGGCACGCTGACCTGCACCAACGCCAACCCGCTTGGCCCGGGAGGGACGTATCCGGTCATCACCTTGACGGTCAACGTTGCCGGCAACGCGCCGATCCTGGTGACCAACACGGCGACCGTGTCTGGTGGAGGCGAGGCTTCGACCATCAACGTCACCGGGAACGACACCGCCACTGACAACGTGAACGTGAGACAACACACCACGACCACGGTCGGATCGGCCACCCAGGACTACCACGACGACGTCACGCTCACCGCCACGGTCGCGCCGTCGGGCGTGACCGGTTCGGTGGCGTTCCGGATCGACGGGTCATTGGTGGGCCCGGGGAGCTACAACAGCGGCACGGGCGTGGCGACCCTGGTGTACAACGTTGCCGTCGCCTCGGGCATTCACACGATCCGAGCCGATTTCACCAGCTCGGACCCGCTCTATCTGGACAGCTTCGGGACGAACTTCCTGACCGTGACCAGGGAAGAGACGACGACGACGTACACGGGGCCGACCGTGATCGCCAATGGCCTCAGCGTCACGTTGAGCGGAGTGCTCAAAGAGGACGGCATCGTGCCCATCGCGGGGCGCACGTTGACGTTCACCCTTGGCACGGGTGGGAGCGCTCAGACCTGTAACGGAGCGACGGACGCGAGCGGAGCCGCGTCGTGCGTGATCAACCCGGTTGCGCAGCCATTGGGACCCGGTGTGGTGGCAGCCCTCTTTGCGGGGGACCTCTTCTATCTCCCGTCGTCTGACAGCGCAAGCACGATCCAGTTCGCCTTCCTTGCGAACGGTGCGTTCGCGGTGGGCGATCTGAGCGCACTCGGGAACCCCGTGACGTTCTGGAGCTCGCAGTGGCCGGGCAAGAACGCGCTGAGCGGCGGGTCCGCGCCGAGTGCCTTCAAGGGCTTCGCCAATCACACCACCGAACCGCCGGCCTGCGTCGGCGGCTGGAGCAGCCAGAACGGCGGCAACAGTACCGATCCGCCAGGCACCGTTCCGTCGTACATGGGCGTCATCGTGCCGACCACGGTCGCGAAGTCGGGCCCGAATGTCAGCGGCGACATCCTGAAGATTGTCGTCGTGCAGACCAATCCAGGGTACGGACCGAGCCTTGGGCATGAGGGCACCGGTCAGATCGTCGCGACGTACTGCGTGCGGCCGTAGACCTCCAATCGTGTTCGAACGCCCGGGTCGCCGATCGCGGGCGGCCCGGGGCCGTTCGAAAACATGGATCCCGGACAATCCAGGCGCTCTCCGACGGGGCGCAGAGCCCCTACCCCGAGCAGCTCGACACGCTCATGGGCGAGTTGCGGGAGGGACGGCGCGGCGTGCTATCCTTGTTTTTCCAGGAACCCGATTGAGGATAGCGATGCTCATCATATTCTTGCGCTGGTCGGTGCCGTTCCTCGTGGCCTTGTCCGCGGCGGTCTGTGGATCCACGCGGACTGGGCTGACACAGTCCACAACGCCGGCGGCGAATTTGCGCGCGACCGGGAATCTCACCTTCGCGAGTTGCTCTGAGGGCAGGTGCACCTATCAAGGGCTGATCACCAACGACGGACCGGACTGTGCCAGCAACGTTCGTGGCGTCACGCATCTGTTCGACGCGTCGGGGAAGGAAATCGAGACGCAGCAATGGGAAATCCTCGGCCGAGTGCGCCGCGGGGAGACCTCCTACACCGGGTGTTGCTTCTCTCAGACAGCCGTCGATACCTACCGCACCTATCGGACCGACGTCTCCTTCGACGCCCTGCTCTGCGTATAGAAGAGCTCTAGACTCTCTCTAGGCCAGGCCGCGCGCCAGATCCTTGAACAGCCGCTCCATGGTGGTCTCGCGCAGAGCCGCCTTGCCGGCGTCGTACGCGGTGTGGTTCATGAGGCGGACCAGCAGGTGGCCGTCCTCGTCCAGATCGAGGATGTTGAGGGCCGCGGGGTCCTGCTCGATGCGATCGAGGGAGGAGAGGCCGCCCCCCAGGGCCTCGAGCAGGATCACCCGGTTCACCCCGCCGTGGGCCACCACCAGCAGGTGGTGCCAGCTCTGCTCCCCGAGCAGCTCGCGGAAGCAGGGGAGCACGCGGTCCTGGAGGGATCCCCAGGTCTCGCCGCCCAGGAAGTGGTCCTCCCGGGTCACCGGCCGATGCAGGGCGCGCAGGAACGTGCTCTCGAACCGGGCGGGGGCGACCGCGCCGGGGCCCCCGGGCCGGATCTCGTGGAAGGCCTCCCGGACCTGGGGCTCGAGCCCACGCCCCGCGAGCACGAGCGCGGCGGTCTCGACCGTGCGGGGCAGGCCCGAGCTCACCGCCCGGTCGAAGGGGATGGCGGCGAGGGCCTCCCGCACCGCATCCGCCTGGCGCCGGCCCTCGTCGGTGAGCGACACCGTGTCGGGATCGACGAAGCGACCTTGCGCGTCCGTGTAGCGGACGTCCGCGTGGCGCATCAGGTAGACGCGGCGGCGGATCATTCCGCGATCTTACCCGCAGATGGCGCAGAAGAAGGTCTCTTCATACAGTTCACCATCTTCGGGAATCGATGGAACAGGTCTACTCGGACCTACCTTGACCGCGGCCCGTGGAAGATAGGAGCTGATGGCCGCAGATTCGGTCGTTCCCGTCCACCCCAAACGGCAGCTGACACTCCTGCCCTCCACCGAGGGCCTTGGGCGCACTCCAGCGTTCCTTCGCGACATGGGGGGCAGAGGCGTCGCCTTCCGCACGGACCTCGGGTGCCTCGTTGTCGGCGACTGCCTCAAGGTGCTGAAGTCGCTGCCCGATGACGGCCTCGACCTCGTGGTCACGTCGCCGCCCTACGACGGCCAGCCCAGGTACGGCAACGGCGAGCGGTACGAGCGCGACTGGTACAAAGGGTTCTTCACATCGGTCGCGGAGGAGATCTTCCGCACGCTGAAACCCCATGGGAGCTTCGTTCTGAACTACCGCTCGAAGCGCCACGGCGACGAGCGGGGCACGCTCCAGTACGAGATGATCTTCTGGCTGCGTGAACGCGGCTTTCTGTTCTGCGAAGACTTCGTGTGGGGCAAGCCTTCACCGCCCCCGGGCCGCTTCAACCGCTTCCTCAAGGACGCGGTGGAATACTGCTTCCAGTTCGCCAAGACCCCAAAGTGGCAGTTCTTTCCCGAGCATTGTCTCACCCCCGCCCGGTGGGATGCGAAGGACCGCGAGCGACGGAAAAAGCTGGCGCATAACTACGTGAGGGTGAACGAGCCCTCTGGGCAAGGACGGAAGCGCGTGCAGGCCGGTCCCGACATGGTGCGCCCCTCGACGCTCCTGCACTTCGAACCGGAGTTCAACCCCAACCCCGCAAACCACCCGGCGCGCTTCCCTCTCGCACTCCCGACGTTCTTCATCAAGCTGCTTTCGAAGCCCGGTCAGGTCGTCTTTGATCCCTTCGGCGGTACGGGCACCACGGCACTTGCCGCCGAAAAGCTGAGCCGTCGCTGGCTGGTGACGGAGATCGACCCGAAGTACGCCGCCGTCGCCCCCCAAAGATTCGATTCAGGGCGATAGAATCGCCCCCACCCGCATGTCGCTCAAGGAGACGGCCGAAGCCGTCGCCGCGGCTGCGTCGTGGGACGCGCGGATCGCACTCGTCCGCCGGGTGCCCGAGACCTTCGGGCAAGCTCAACCCGCAGCGGTATACGCAGCCATCGCCAAGAAGGTCTACGTCCTGGCGGAAGCGTGAGGCGAGTTGGCGGAACCCTGGTGGCCATGTAGAGCTCCTTCACCAAGTCGTGCCGGGTGCGCTCGGCCTGCTCGAGGGTTGCGGGGAGCGGGGCGAGAGCGACCTCGCATTCAGCTTGACGGCGACATCCTTCTTGGTCTTCGGCACGAGGCTACCTCAAACATCAAGACCGCCCGACCCACCTCATGATTTCCGGAAACGTCGGCCGCTTCCCGTACATCAGGATGCCGACCCGGTAGACCCGCGCGGCCGTCCACAGCACGGCCAGGATCGTGGCCCCGGTCAGGACCAGGGAGAGCCCGATCTGCCAGAGGGGCGGCGTGAGCACCGTGATCCGCAGGAACATGAGGAGCGGGGTCAGGAAGGGGATCAGGGAGAGCACGGTGGAGAGCGTGCTGTCCGGGGACTGGAGGACCATCGGGAAGAACATGACCCCGACCACGAGGGGCATGAAGACCGGGAAGGCCAGGCTCTGGGCCTCCTGGGTGGTGTTGACCGAGGCCCCGACGGCGGCGAAGAGGGACGAGTAGAGCAGGTAGCCGAGCAGGAAGTAGAGGACGAAGGAGACGAGCAGGAGCGGCGTGACCTCGGGCATGCGGGCGCTACCGGCCGCCGCGAAGCCCGCCCCCGCCACCGAGACCACGGCGAGGGAGAGCGCCCAGACCAGGAACTGGGTCAGCCCGGCCGCTCCCACGCCCAGGAGCTTGCCGGCCAGCAGGTTCACGGACGGGATCGCGGAGACGATCACCTCCACCACCCGGTTCGACTTCTCCTCGATGACCCCGGTCAGCACCGCCTGGCCCCACATGAGCACGGTCGTGTAGAGCATCATCATGAGGATGATCGAGAAGAGCGCGGACGCCCCGTGGTCCTCGCGCTCTCCGCCCGCGGTGAGCCGGATGGTCTTGAGGTCGAGCTTCTTCGTGAGGGCGCGGACCCTCCCGGGATCGAGGCCTGCGCCCGAGAGGCGCAAGCCGGTGAGGGTCTCCGAGACCGTGTCTTCCATCGCCCGCAAGTCGATCACGTTGCTGACGTTCCTGCCGTAGTACGACGCGTTCGCCTTCTCGAGGGCGTCCGTGGGCAGCTCCAGGTAGCCGTCCAGGCGCCCCGCCAGGACCGCGTCCCTGAGGGCGCGCTCTCGGGCCTCGTCTGGCCCCGGGCCCGCGGGCTCCACGATGAAGCGCGCCTGGCCGTCCCGCTTGCGCTCGGCCAGCGCGGCCTCGACCTGGGTCCCCAGCGTCCCTGACGCGGCCAGGACGGCCACCCGCAGCGGCTTGCCGGCCTGCCCGGCCATCAGGATGGGGATGATCATGAGCCCGCCGGTGAGGATGGGGCCCAGCACGGTGGCGATGATGAAGGCCTTGGAGCGCACGCGCTCCAGGTACTCGCGCCGGACGATCGGCCAGAGGCGGTTTACGGGCAAGGGACCCCCGTCTTCGAGGACGGCCCCGAGCCGTGCTCGGTGATGCACTCGACGAAGATGTCGTGCAGGCTCGGCTCCACGATCTCGAACCGGCTGACCCGCAGCCGGGCCGCGGCCTCGCGCAGGATGCCCTGGGGATCGGCGCCGTCGTGCATCTTCACCTCCACGTAACGGCCGAAGTCGGTCACCCGAGCCACCTCCGGCAGCGACGCCAGGAAGGCCCCGTCGCCGTCGAAGGCCACGACCAGGGTGTTCGCGCCGTGCTGCTTCTTCACGTCGCTCACCGAGCCGTCCAGGATCTTCTCCCCGCGGTTGATGAGGGCCACCCGGTCGCACAGGCGCTCCACCGTCTCCATCTGGTGGCTGGAGAGCACGAGGGTGGTCCCCTGGCGCTTCAGGTCGAGGAGGACCTGGCGCATGGTGTCCATGCCCACGGGGTCGAGGCCGCTCATGGGCTCGTCCAGGATCAGCACCTCGGGCTCGTGCAGGACGGTGGCGATGAACTGGGCCTTCTGCTGCATCCCCTTCGAGAGCTCGTTGACCTTCTTCCTGCCCCAGTCGGCGAGGCCCAGGCGCTCGAGCCAGCCGGGGAGCCGGGCCCCCGCCTCGCGGCGCGAGGTCCCCTTGATCTCGGCCATGAACAGGAGCTGCTCCTCGAGGACCATCCGGGGGTAGAGGCCGCGCTCCTCGGGCATGTAGCCGATGCGGTCGCGGGCCGCGTGGTCGGCGGGCTGGCCGAGGATCTCGATCGTTCCCGAGTCCGGCCCCAGGACGTTCATCACCATGCGCAGGGTGGTGGTCTTGCCCGCGCCGTTCGGCCCCAGCAGGCCGAACACGCTCCCGCGGGGGACGTCCAGGGACAGGTCCCTCACCGCGACGTGGCCGGCGAACGCCTTGGTCACGCCGCGCAGGCGGATCGCAGTGTCGTTCACGGGTTCATGCTCTCATACTGGGCCGCGGGGGTTCCCCTTGGCACTTATACTCGCCCGGGTGCGGGGACCGATGCCGGGGGCGAAGGAAGCGGTGGAGACCCTACGGCACGGCGCCCATCCTGGGCAAGCTCGCCTACGCGAGCGGCGTGCGGCCGGCGGTGCTCCTCGCCGCCCGCTTCGTCATCGCGTCGGCTCTCTTCGCCCTGCTCGCCCGGCGAGGGGCGCCGGCCTGGGGCGAACGAGTCCGCCTCTGGGGCCTCGGCCTCGTGTACGTCGGCAACACGTTCACGTACTTCACGGCCCTCGAGACCGTCCCCGCGGCCACGGTCGCCCTGCTCCTCTATTGCTACCCGGTGATCGTCACCCTGCTCTCGGCCCTGGTCGGCTTCGAGAGCCTGACCCTGCGGTCTCTGGCGGCGGCGGTCCTGGCCTTCGCGGGCTGCGCCCTCACCGCGGGCGGGACCGTCGCCAAGGGAGTGGGCGTCGTGTTTGCGCTGCTGGCCGCCCTCATCTACTCGCTCTACGTGGTGCTCAGCACCCGGTTCGCGGCCGGGGTCCCCGCGGAGACGGCGGCCCTGCACGTGGCCCAGGCCTCCGCCGCGGTCTACGTGCCGTGGGCGCTCCTCGAAGGCCGCGGCATCCCGGCCGACCCGCGGCCGTGGCTCCTGGTGGTGGCGATCGCCGTGGTGCCGACCGTGGTCGCGCTGCGCACGTTCCTGTCCGGCCTCGCGCGCATCGGGCCCGCCCGGGCGGCCGTGCTCAGCTCGCTCGAGGTGGTGGTGACGATGGCCCTCTCGCTGACCCTCCTCGGCGAGCGTCTCGGGCCGCGTCAATGGGCCGGGGCGGCCCTGATCCTGGGGGCGGTGGTGCTCCAGAACCTGGGAGCGCTGGGGTCCCTCGCGCGGACCGCCAGTGGCGGCGGCGGGGGTCCGTGAAATAAGATGACTCGGTGATCGTTTCCGTCTCCGGCGCCTGCAGCCGCTCGGGGAAGACCGCGGCGGCGGTGGCGCTCCTCCAGGCCCTGCCCCGCGATTCCGCGGTGGCGGTGAAGTTCACCACCACCGAGGACACGTTCGTCCGCTGCCCGCGGGGCACCCCGTGCGTGGTGTGCGACATCGACGTGCCCTTCCGGCTGATCGAGGACCCGGCCGTCCTGCGCGAGGCGGGGACCGACACCGATCGCCTGGCCGCCGCGGGGGCGCGGCGGGTGGTCTGGGCCATCGCGAAGGCAAGCGCCGCCCCCGAAGCGTGGGAGGCCGTCCGCGCGCGCCTCGACGGCGGGCCGGTGGTCATCGAGGGCTCCACGGTGGCGGGCCTCGCCCGGCCCGACCTGCGCCTGTTCGTGGCCCACCCCTTCCTGCTCCCGGAGCGGTGGAAGCCGACCACGCCCGCCCTGGTCGGGAGCGCGGACCTCGTGGTGGTGAACTGTCCGGCCGGCGAGCGCCGCCCGCCCTCGCCCTCGGTCCTGGCCGCGCTCGCGCGGCACCGAAAGGGACGCGAGGTCCGGGTCGCCGACGTGGCCCGGCCCCTCGCAGAATGGGCTCCCGAGATCCTCGGACGGCTCTCTCCGGTCTCGGTATGAGGATCTCCCTCGCCCACAGCCCCGACAGCGACGATGCCTTCATGTTCTACGGCCTCGCCCACGGCAAGGTCGCGGCCGACGGCCTCGAGGTGACGCACGTCCTCACGGACATCGAGACCCTGAACCGCGAAGCCATGCAGGGCAAGCACGAGGTCACCGCGATCTCGTTCCACGCCTGGCCCTACGTCGCGGAGACGTACGCGCTCATGCCTTGCGGGGGGAGCATCGGCGACGGCTACGGGCCGCTGCTGGTGGCCCGCGAGCCCGTGCTTCCATCCGCGATCGGCTCCCGGACGGTGGCGGTGCCGGGAACCCTGACCTCGGCCTACCTGGCGCTGAAGCTCTTCGCGCCGGAGGTGCAGACCCGGGTCGTCGCCTTCGACCGCATCCTGGACGAGGTCCGCGCGGGGCGGGCCGATGTCGGCCTGATCATCCACGAGGGCCAGCTCACCTACGGGGGCCAGGGCCTCACCAAGGTCCTCGACCTCGGCGCCTGGTGGAAGCAGGAGACCGGACTCCCCCTGCCGCTGGGCGGCAACGCGGTCCGGCGCGACCTGGGCCCGGAGCTGATGGCCCGCCTCACCCGGCTCGTGCGCGAGACCGTGCGCTACTCACTGGCCCACCGCGAGGAAGCCTTGGCGTACGCGATGTCCTACGCGCGGGGGATGGACCCCGGGGTGGCCGACCGCTTCGTGGGGATGTGGGTCAACGAGATGACGATCGACTGCGGCGAGCTCGGGCGTCGGGCCGTCCAGACCTTCCTCGACCGGGGCCACGCGGCCGGGGTGATCCCGCGGCTGGTCACCGCCGATTTCGTGGAGGCCTGAGGGTGCCCGGCGCGCGCGCGAAGGGCCCGTTCCCCGCCCTGGCCCTGCCCGACCTCGAGGGCACCACCCGCTCGCTGGCCGAGGCCTGGGCGGAGGGCGACGCGCTCATCCTGATCGGCCACCGCGACTGCAAGACCACGCGCCAGACCCTGCCCTACCTCGACCGGATCCACCGCCGGCGCGCGGCGGGGCGGGAGGCACGCCTCGTCCTGCAGGACGACGCGGAGACGGCGCGGGGCCTCGTGAAGGACCTCGGCCTCGAGGTGCCGGTCCGCCTGGAGGGAGACCCGTATCCGCTCGCGGCCGCCCTCGAGTTGGTGGCGGTGCCCACCCTCTTCCTCGTCGGGCCCGACGGGACGATCGCGCAGATCTCGGAAGGGTTCTGGCGCGCCGACCTCGAGACCTTCGCCGAGCGCCTGGGCGTCACCGGCCCGCTGTTCGTCCCCGAGGACAAGGCCCCGGAGTTCCGCCCCGGTTGACTGCCCAAGGAAGCCTCGGCGAGGTGACATGTCCGTCGCGCTCCTGACCCTGGCCCTGGTGGGCACCGTGGGCCTGCTCTGGTCGATCGTGGGCGGGTACGCCGTGCCCGGCGCGCCCCTCGCGATGCGGTCGCATTTCCTGGTGGCGCTCTTCAGCACCCTGATCCTCGTGATGGGCCATTCCTTCGTCATGTTCTTCCTCATCGCCACCGGGGTGGAGATGAAGAACCTGGAGCAGGACCGCGGCTGGGGCGACTCCTTCCGGCGCCGCACGATCGCCCTCAAGGGAGAGTCGTTCCCGCTGATGACGGGCGCGCTGCTCCTCGTGATCACGAACTTCATCCTGGGGGCGGCCGCCCACACCAGGGCCCTGCCGGCCCTCGTCCACGAGGGCCTCTCCTGGCTCACCTTCGTGGTCTGTGTGGCCACCCTCTGGCGCGAGTACCGCGTGCTCGGGGCCAACAACCGACTCATCGAGGAGGCGGGAAAGCGGCGAGCGGCTGATAATAGGGGGAGGGTCGGTGAGAGTGCGGAGCCGGACCTGCAGTAGCGTTCCCCTCCCCCTACGTGGGGAGGGATAGGGTGGGGGGCCGACAATGATCACCGGATCCATGAAGCGCTTTGCTCTTGCCTTCGTTGTCGCCGCCGCGGGTCTCGGCTTGTCCTGCCGCGGCGGAGAGACGCGTCCCGCCGCCGAGCCCGCGGCCGGGAGCAAGGCGGCCGAGGCTAAGCCCGGGAACGGAGCCGCGGCTGCGTCCAGCGAGCGAGCCGTGTCCGAGCCGAGCCGCCGCGCGGAGCGGGCCCGCGAGGCCGCTTCCGCCGCGGAGTCCGAACCGGCGCGCGCTCCCGTGATCGCCGACGGCACCGAGCTCGTGGTGACCCTCGAGACCACGGTCAGCTCGGACAAGAGCCGGGCCGAGGACCTGGTGGTGGGCAAGCTCGCCGAGCCCATCCGCTTGGGCGAGCGCACTCTGGTTCCCGCGGGCAGCGAGGTGCGCGGCCACGTGATCGCCGCCCAGCGCTCGGGCAAGGTCAAGGGACTGGCCCGCCTCGCCGTCTCCTTCGACCGGCTGGAGGTGAAGGGCCGGACCTACCGCATCGAGGCCAGCCCCATCGATGTGACCGCGGAGAAGCAAAAGGGGCGCGACGCCAAGATCATCGGCGGGGCGGCCGCGGTGGGCGCGATCATCGGCGCCATCAAGGACGGCGGAGGCGGGGCGGCCAAGGGCGGCCTGCTGGGCGGGGCGGCAGGCACGGGGGCCGTGCTGCTCACCCGGGGCCAGGAGGTCGAGTTCCCCGCGGGCTCGAGCCACAAGATCCGGCTCACGCGCAGCCTGAGCCTGGACTAAAGAGGCGGAGCCAAGCGTGCGTTCCCCTCCCCCTACGTGGGGAGGGTGGGGGGTCGATGATCAATTCACCTCGCGCAGATAGACCACGGCCCACCAGTCCCCGAATCGATAGGTCTGCAGGGGCCGGCCCAGCGCCGCGGTGAGCGCCGGGGTCTGCAAGCGCGCCCACCGCCGTGCGCTCACGAGGAGCACGGGCCGGCCCTCGGCTTCAGCCACCTCCCTCACCTCCGCCAGGAGGCGGGGGTCGTCCGACAGGCTCTTCAGGTAGACGACGGCCCGCGCGGGATCCCCGAAGAGCTGCGCGATGTAGTACGTTCCCCACGAGGTGTGGACCTGGATCGTCCGCCGGTCGAAGCCCCGCTCGCGGACGAAGGCGAGCAGCGCGTCCTTCTCGGGCCCGGACTCGGGCTGGGGCACGGCCGCCGGAAGCCGGGCGAGGAACGAGGCCCAGTAGAGCAGCACGAGGACGACGGCGGCGCCGAAGAGGCGTGGCCGCTCGCGACGCAAGGGCTCCAACCCGGCCGCGAGGGCCATGACCACGAAGAGCAGGGCGAACACGAAGTGGTGCGGCCACTGCGTGAACGAGCTGGGGAGCGATAGCGCGAAGGTCGCGAGCCCCAGCGCGGTCAGGGTGGCCACCTCGCCCCGCCGGTCCGCGCCGCGGCGGAGGCCCCAGGCCAGGAGGGCGGTCGTGAGGAGCGCGGGAAGCACGTCCACCGGCCACGGCGGCCACTCGAGTATGCGCGGGACCGCGCGCGAGCCGACGAGGAAATAGAGTCCCAGGCGGTCCGCGGCCTGCAGCCACGTGGCGGGCTCGGCGGAGACCCGGGCGCGTGCGACCGCGGCGTAGTACGGAAGGCCCTCGACGTCGCGGGCGAGGAGGAGCAGGGCAGAGGGCGCCGCGAACACGACGGCCGCCGCCGTGGCCAGGACGGCCCTCCGCCGGCCGGGCAGGGCGGCCGCGTGCGCCTCGCGCGCCGCGAGGACCAGGGCGGCGGGCAGCCACCAGGCGAAGACCAGCTTCACCCACAGGCCGAGGAAGAGCGCGAGCCCGGCCAGGGCCGCGAAGACGATGCCGCGGCCGGGCGCCGGGCTCGCGGCGGCCCGTCGCGCCAGCAGCAGGAAGCCGAGGAAGAGCAGCACGGGGAGCCCGACCGGGCCCTGGTCCGAAAGGAAGCAGCCGAGGAAGAGGGGGAACACGAGGCTCGCCAGCACCACCGGTCCCGGCCGCGTGCGCAGGTATCGGGCCAGGAGCCAGAGCGCCAGGAGGAAGAAAACCGCGCCCTGGAGGCGGACGGCCACCGGATCGTCGAACAGCTTCCAGAACGGGTAGAACGCGACCACCGGGAGGCTGCCGATGTACAGGTAGGAGCGCACCGGGAGAGGCGTGGCGGTGAGCGGGAGCCGCAGGTCGTAGAGCCGGCACCCCTCGCGATAGACGCTCAGCCGCTCGCTCAAGGGCGCGGACGAGCAGCCGAGGGGCTGGTAGTGGACGAACTCGTCCATGTTGTAGGGGAGCCATCGGGGCGAGAGCGCGGCCAGGAGCAGCAGGCCTGCCGCGGCCAGCAGCAAGGCAGCGCGGGACGTCATGGCGCGTCCGTCGCCGCCTCGAGCCGGCGCAGCGCCCAGAGGGCGTGCTCACGCACGACCGCGTCCTCGTCCCCCGCCAGCTTTTCCAGGACCGGACGGCGGCTTTGATCAGCGGCGTTTCCGAGGGCCACCGCGACGCTCCGCAGGAGGCCGCGCCGCTTGGCCCGCTTCAGCGGGCTCCGGCGGAAGCGGTCGTGAAAAGCGGCCTGGTCGAGACCGGCCAGCTCCTCGAGCGAGGGAGCGGCGAGGCCGGGGCGGGGCTCGAAGGCCGAAAGGCCACGGTGCCGGCGCTTGCGGTTCCATGGGCACACGTCCTGGCAGATGTCGCACCCGAAGACGTGGCGGCCGAGCCCCTCGCGCCGATCCTCGGGGATAGCACCTTTGACCTCGATGGTCAGGTAGCTGATGCAGCGGGTGGCGTCGAGGACGAACGGGGCGGGGAAGGCGGCGGTGGGGCACGCGTCGAGGCAGGCCGTACAGCTCCCGCACATGTCGGGGCGCGGCGCGTCGGGCGGCAGGTCCAGGTCCGTCACCACCTCGCCCAGGAAGAACCACGAGCCGTGCTCGGGATGGAGCAGGCAGGTGTTCTTGCCCCAGGCTCCCAGGCCCGCGGCGGCCGCGAAGGCGCGCTCCACGATCGGCCCCGTGTCCACGTAGGTGCGCGCGGTGAAGGGCCCCGCCTCCGCCCGCAGCCGCTCCACCAGCCGATCGAGCAGCGCTTTCATCACGTCGTGGTAGTCGTCGCCCCACGCGTAGCGGGCGATCCAGCCGCGTTCCTTCGGCGCCTCGGTCGAGTACGGGTGCGGCGTGTCGTACTGGAGGCCGACCGCGACCACCGAGCGCGCCCAGGGGAAGGCCGCGCGGAGGTCGCCACGGCGGGCCACCTGCGACGTGAGGTAGGCCATCTCGCCCGCGTAGCCGCGGGCCACCCACTCGGCGAAGAACGCGAGCTCGGACGGGGCGTCGGCCCGCGCCACTCCCGCGAGGTCGAAGCCGACCTCGCGGGCCAGGGCCTTCGCGCGGAGGGCCAGCGCCTCAGCGTCCACGCAGCCGCCGCAGGAGGGCCAGCTCCTCCTTCCAGCGCGGGAGCCCGCCCGGCGTCTCCAGCACCATGGGGACGCCGCGGAAGCGCCGGTCGCGCAGGAGCCGGCGGAAGGTGACCGCGCCCAGGAAGCCCCGGCCGATCGATTCGTGCCGGTCGAGCCGGCTGCCCAGCCCCCTCTTCGCGTCGTTCAGGTGGAAGGCCTTGACGCGGGAGAGGCCGACCGTGCGGTCGAGATCCTCCATGGTCCGCGCGTATCCGCGGGGAGTCGCGATGTCGTAGCCGGCGGCCAGCAGGTGGCAGGTGTCGAGGCAAACCCCCACCCGAAGGGGCGTCTCCAGCTGCTCGAGGATGCGGGCGAGGTGCTCGAAGGAGTGCCCCACGCTCGAGCCCTGGCCGGCCGTGACCTCGAGCAGCGGCATCACCGCGAGACCGTGGCCCCGGTCGAGGGCGTGGTTCAGGCTCTCGGCCACGCGCCGCAGGCCTTCCTCCTCGCCCGCCCCCAGGTGCGCGCCGGGATGGAACACGAGGTAGGGGATGCCGAGGGCGTGGCAGCGCCGCATCTCGGCCAGGAAGGCGGCCCGGCTCCTCTCGCGGACCACGCGGTCCGGGGTCGCCAGGTTCACGAGGTACGACCCGTGGGAGAGCACGACCCGGATGCGGTTCCTCTCGACCGCCGCCCGGAAGGCCGCGGCCTCGCTCCGCGATACCGGCCGCGCGGCCCACTGCACCTGGTTGCGGGTGAAGACCTGGATGGCCTCGGCCGCGATCTCCCGTCCGCGCTCCGGCGCGTTGTGCAGACCGCCGGCGGTGGAGACGTGAGCGCCCAGCATGGGGTCCTCGCCGGTGAGCACGGCGTGTGAGTATACCCGAGGGTCAGGAGGAGGGGGCCGAGGGGCGCTCAGGGTTGCGCCGGGGCTACGAGCGGCTCGAAGACGAGCGCATCGGGCTTCACGAAGTCCGGAAGGCGCGCCAGCACCTTGCCGGTGGCGCCGTCCAGGAAGAGCACGACTCGTTCCGCGAGGGCCACGGCATGGGCCCCATCGGGGGACAGGATGAGCCCCCGGAGGTCGGGTAGCTCCAGCTCGGCGATCTTCTTGTTGGTGGCCGTATCCAGGAGGTGGAGCTGGGAGCCCGACACGACCGCCAGGACGGCGCCGCCGGTGAGCAGGGCCAGCCGATAGCCACCGGCCCCGATCTTCTCGACGGCCTCGGCCGTGGTCGAGTCGACGATGGTCACGTCCTTCGTTTTCATGTTGAGGGCGTAAGCGAAGCGCCCGTCGGGCCGCACCGCCAGCCCCCACGGATTCCCGGTGGCCTCCGTATGCCAGTAGATGCGGTAAGGGATGCCCATTCCAATGGTCATGGTCCGGAGGAATTTCTTGCCGCCCCGCCCCGTGTTGACGGCTCCGACCGCCCTCCGCTGCTCGAGGTCGAGTACGAGGAGCTTGTCCTTGACGTTGCTGTAGGGGCCGGTCGGACCGTACAAGACGAAGCCCCGTTTGCCGTCGGGGCTGGTCAAGAGCGCCGTTGGCGTGTCGTCGTCATCCACGAGCCCGCTACCGCCCTTCTCGAGGGGGATGGTCGCGGTGACCCCCAGGCCCACGGCATCCACGAGCGTCACTGCTCTCTCGCCCACCACGTAGAGCACGTCGCCCCGCCGTTCGACCATGCGGGGATTGGCCGCGACCTTGACCGTAGCGGCAATGGTGGCTCCGCGGACGACGCGCAGCTCGCCTTCGCCCTTGGCCGGCTCCCCGCCCGGGGGGCCGTCGCTGAGGATGAACACCTGCCCACCCTGCTCGTCCGGGACGAGGCGGCGCGGCCCCCGGCCGGCATCGACGGTGTTCTCGATCGCACGCCGCTCCACGGACGCGATCTGGAGCGTCCCGTTCCTGCTCTTCTGCGGGTTCTTGTCGGGCTTGCCCGTGTCCAGCAGATAGAAATAGACGCCGTCGGTGTAGAAAGAGGCCGCAGCTCCCATGTCCACCTTCGCCGCCACGCTGGGTCCCTTGAGGTCGACGAGCCAGAGCCGGTGTTGCGGGAAGGGGTACTTGGCGTTCCGCGGAAGGCCCTGGATCAGCACGAGCGACTGCCCGTCCTTCGCGGGGAGGATGGGCAAGACGCCGTGCTCGAGGGTCAGGCGGCTGGCTTCCCGTCCTGTCAGAAGGTCGAGGGTGACGAGCTCGCGGATCAGCGACTCCGCCGGGTTCTTCGCCTCGTAGCCGGGGCACAGGACGGTCAGGCGGCTCCCGTCGGGGCTGAAGTACCACCGGGGCGGCTCGATCCCCCAGCCGAGCTCCACGCGGGCCACAACCGCCATGGCCGCGGGATCGACCACGGTCGCCGAGGATTTCCCCCGCGCCTTGTAGCCGCGATCTCCCTTGTCGTCACCGGGTCCGCGATCGAAGACGATGAGTCGCCGGCCGTCCGGGCTGCGCAGCATCACCTGCGGATTCCCTTCGAGCGACACCGTCGCCACCCGCTTGCCGGTCGGCATTTCGAGGGCGGTGACCGTTCGTGCCCCGGAATCCAGGACGTAGACCCGAGTGCTGGGCTGGGCATGCGCAGGGCCGGAGCCGAGACTCAGCAGACACGCGACGACTCCGGAAGACAGCAGGGACCTGGGGCCCACCGGCATCCTGTGCATGATCTGCTCCCTTCTCCAAAGCCCGAGTTGCGGCCGACTCAGCCTATGGCCGAGGAGGAGCAAGGGCAATGCCACAGGACGGCCAAATCCCTCTACGTGCAAGTGGTTCAATCCGGCGAAGAAGCAGCGGCGGAACCGCGCCGCGCTCACCCCGCAATGCCCATAGGGTGGGCGATGCGCCCAGTCGCGGGGCGGTTGGGCCTGGCTCAACCCTCGGCCGACCCGCAGACCGGGCACTCGATCTGGCCGGGCGCGAGCAGGAGCCCGCAGCGCGCACATGGGCCCGGTGTGCTGTCGATCCGCGTGGCGAGGTCTTCCGTCTTGCCGAGGGCAAGGCCGCATCCCGGGCACTCGAGAGGTGCCCCGGACAGCTGGGCGCCACAGGCCGGACAGCGCCGGTAGGCCCCATCGGCGGACTCCGAGTCGATCCCCTGTGCGGGTTGCGCCCCTTCGCCCTCGCCCAGAAGCGGGGCGAGCTCGCGCCTGGCCTGGTCGGCGTCGGAAACGGGAACGAGCAGGTGGTAGCGCGCCGCCGACCGACGCGAGCCACTTGCGCTCTCCCGCAGATGGAAGGCCATACCCGCGTCGCGCAGGCGTTCGGCGAGGGGGACAAGGGCCCGGGCCTGGTCAGTGCTGAAGATCGGGCAATAACCCGTCAGCTCCGGCACCTCGGGCTCCGGCGGCCGTGGAGACGCGCCCGGGGAAGGGGAAGCCGGGTCCCCGTCTTGCTCCGCCTCGTACCGGTCTTCGAGCTTGCCGCCGCAGTCGGCGCAGGACAGGATCTCCGGCCGGTACTCCTCGCCGCAATCGCGGCAGACGCGCACGTGCACGGGCAGGCCCCTTCGCGGGACACTATAATCGAGGGATGGCGTTCCAGGTGGCGTTGCCGGAAGCCGTGAGGCGGGCATCCGCGGACGAGGTCCAGGAGCGGATCGGAGAGGCGAAGCGCGCGCTGGGCCCGCGCCTCGTGATCCTGGGCCACCACTACCAGAAGGACGAGGTGATCCGCCACGCCGACTTCACGGGCGACTCGTTCAAGCTGGCCCAGCATGCCGCGGGACGCCCGGAGGCCGACTACATCGTCTTCTGCGGGGTGCACTTCATGGCGGAGTCGGCCGACGTTCTCTCCGCCCCTCACCAGACCGTGTCCCTGCCCGACATGAACGCCGGCTGCACGATGGCCGACATGGCGGAGATCGATCAGGTGGAGGCGGCCTGGGCGGACGTGACCGCGGTGATCGGCGAGGAGATCCTGCCCGTCACCTACATGAACTCCACCGCCGACCTGAAGGCCTTCGTGGGGCGGCACGGCGGCGCCGTTTGCACCTCGTCGAACGCCCGGGCGGTCATGGAGTGGGCGTTCCGCCGGAAGCCGCGGGTGTTGTTCTTCCCGGACCAGCATCTGGGGCGAAACACCGGGTACCGCATGGACATCCCCCTCGAGGCGATGCCGGTCTGGGACCCCTACGAGGATCGGGGCGGGCTCACGGACGGTCAGATCCAGGGGGCGCGGGTCCTGCTCTGGAAGGGACACTGCTCCGTCCACAACCGGTTCACCCCGGAGATGGTGGACCGCCGCCGGGCCCAGATTCCCGGGGTGCGCGTGATCGTCCACCCGGAGTGCCGGTTCGAGGTGGTGCAGAAGGCCGACGCCATCGGCTCCACCGAGGGAATCCTCAAGACCGTGCGGGAGAGCCCGGAGGGGACGAAGTGGGCGGTGGGCACCGAGCTGAACATGGTGAGCCGCCTGGCCCGCGAGGTGGCGCCGGGCCGGCAGGTGGTAAGCCTCGACGACTGCTTCTGCCTCTGCTCGACCATGGCCCGCATCGACCCCCCGCACCTGCTCTGGGTGCTCGAGGGGCTCCGGGAAGGCGAGGTGCGGAACCCGGTCCGCGTTCCGGAGCCGATCGCCCGCGAGGCCCGCACCGCCCTCGACCGGATGCTCGCCATCAGGTGACCGGGCGCTCCCCGCTAACGCCGGTGGTCGTTCGGACCGCGACCGAAGGCGACGCGGACGGCGTCCTGGCCATCGCCCGCGAGCTGGTGAGAGACGGCACCACCTACGTCTTCGCTCCCGAGACGACCGACGACGAGCTGCGCGCCTACTGGCTGGATCCGCGGGCCCGCCGGTTCGTGGCGGCGGTGGAGGGCGAGGTCGCGGGCTGCTACCTGCTCCGCCCCAACCAGGCGGGGCGGGGGGGTCATGTGGCCAACGCTTCCTACGCGGTGGCGCAGCGCTTCGCGGGCCGCGGGGTCGGCCGGGCGATGGGCGAGCACTCGCTCGAGGAGGCCCGCCGCCTCGGCTTCAAGGCCATGCAGTTCAACTTCGTGGTGAGCACGAACGAGGCGGCGGTCGCGCTGTGGAAGACGCTGGGCTTTCGGATCGTGGGCGAGCTGCCGAGGACTTTCCGGCACCCGACCCTGGGGCTCGTGGACGCCTACGTCATGCATCGCTTCCTCTGACCCGGTCCGAATCGACGGCGAATTACGAGCCGCGGGCTAGAATGATGGCGGCCCCATTTCCGAGAAGGGAGGCATGATTCCGTGCTCGCGCCGATCGCCGCCGTCGTCCTCGATTTCGACGGACTCATCCTCGACACCGAGACCCCCGTCTTCGAGGCCTGGCGAGCGGCGTTCCGGGGGCTCGGCCAGGAGCTCTCCCTCGACGACTGGCAGCATTCTCTCGGCACGAACGGCGGGTTCGACCCCATGGCCCGCCTCCTGGACCTGACGGGCGGCGCGGTCGACCGCGAGGCCGTCCTGCGCGAGGTGCAGGAAGCGAACCGACGGGCCTGCGACGCGCAGCCGCTCCTGCCCGGAGTGGAGACGCTGCTGGCCGAAGCCCAGGGGCTGGGCCTCGGCCGGGCCGTCGCCTCGAGCAGCTCGCGGGCCTGGGTCCTCGGTTGGCTCGCGCGGCACGGCATCGGCGAGCGCTTCCAGGTGGTCTGCGGGCGCGACGATGTGGCCCGGGTCAAGCCTGCTCCCGACCTGTTCCTGCTCGCGGCCGAGCGCCTGGGGATAGCACCCGCCGCCTGCCTGGTCTTCGAGGATTCTCCGAACGGCATGCGGGCCGCCCGCGCCGCCGGCATGCGCTGCGTGGCGGTGCCGAACGCGCTGACCCGCCAGCTTTCGCTCCCCGATCCCGACCTCGTGGTGGGCTCGCTGGCCGAGCGGCCCCTGGCCGCGATCCTGGCGGAGCTCTCCCGCTGAGCCCGGTGCGCGTTCCGACCTTCGTCGTCCTGGGCGGCGCGGACATCGGCGCGGGCTCGGTGAGGCGGCTCCTGCGCGCGATTGCGGCCGGACGGCTGGAGACGGACCGGATCGTGGTGGTGGACCGCGACCCCGCTTGCGCCGCCTCGCGCATCGCGGATCCGCGGGTCCGGCTCGCGACGGCGGACTGGTCGGACTGGCTGGAACGCAACCTCGGCGCGCTCGGCGCGGACGACCAGATCGTCCCCTACCACTGGGCGCCCCACCTGCTCGTCGAGTGGCTGGGCCGCCAGACCGAGCGCGCGGGTGCTTTGGCCGCCCGCGGCGGCAGCGTTCCGCCTCACCGAGTCCCCGTGGACCGGCCCACGGCCGACGGCGACCGCGCGCTCTCCTACGCGACATGGATCTGTCCCCCGACCTGCGTCGAGCCCGCCCTCTGCCCGCACACGCGCGGGCCGAAGGACTGGAGCCTGGCCAGGGACCTGGAGACCGCCCGGCCGGGCGAGCCGCTCGACGGCAGGATCGTCTTCCGATGCCTGCACCTGGTCTACGGCGTGGGCACGGTGCCGGTGGCACAGGTCCAGGGCGCGCGGGACCGGGTGCTCGAGGGTCTTCGCGCGGGGACGCGCCGGTGGCTCGTGGCCACCTCCAGCCACTGCCACGCCCTGGCCACGGTGCTGACGGTCACGCCCCGAGCCGCCTGATGGCCGAACCCCTTCCCGCCCCCGTCCCCGTCCCCGCGCTCGCCCGCCGCCTCGGCCTCGCGGATGCGATCCTGCTCGTGATGGGGGGGATCGTGGGCTCGGGCATCTTCATGAACCCCTACGTGGTGGCGCGGCAGGTGGGCACCCCCGCCCTGATCCTGGGAGCCTGGATCCTGGGCGGGCTGATCGCGCTGGCCGGGGCCTTCGTCTACGCGGAGCTGGCCTCGATCCGGCCCGAGGTGGGCGGGCAATACGCCTACCTGCGCGAGGCCTTCCACCCCGGGGTGGCCTTCGTCTACGGCTGGGTGCTGCTGCTGGTGACCCAGAGCGGCGGCATGGCGGCGGTCGCGATCACCTTCGCCCGCTACTGCCGGGAGCTGGTTCCGCAGGCGCCCGGAGAGCCGTTCCTGGCCACCCTCGCCCTCCTCGGGCTCAGCGCGGTGAACTGCCTCGGCGTGCGGGCGGGGAGCGACGTGCAGGGCCTGCTCATGGTGCTGAAGACGGTGGGGATCGTGGCCCTCGTCGCCGCGGGCCTCCGCGGCGTCGGCGCGTCACCGGCGAGCGGTCCCCTCCTCGGACGGGAGCCGTCCCTCGCTCTCGTCCCTGCCCTGGGGGCGGCCCTGGTCCCGGTCCTCTTCGCCTACGGCGGCTGGCAGACCGCCGGCTTCGTGATGGGGGAGCTCGAGGAGCCGCGGCGGGACATGCCGCGGGCGCTCGTGATCGGGGTCGCGGGTGTGATCGTCC
>WNGL01007755.1_pt1 | contig 24019 bp, 17 predicted proteins | sample 5400591 | NCBI WGS metagenome assembly WNGL01 (sample SAMN13153377, study PRJNA577476) | soil metagenome | isolation source: 80 cm soil or saprolite under Garry oak tree replicate 1 | place: USA:California | collected 2016-06-15 | reverse complement strand
CCGCGTACATGTACGCACCCCAACCTTCGTCAACATGCCCTCCGTACGATACATGGTCCTCGGCGCAAGACTCGCCGACACACCCCTCATCCAAGCCTCCATCGACCCCTGCTACTCCTGCACCGATCGATAATGCGGCGTACTCGATTACATTTTGATCTGTCATCCTGAGCGAAGCACGCTTACCCCGCGGACAAAGTCTGTGGGTAAGCGGAGCGACGGATCTGCTTTTGAATTTCGCTTCGTCTCAGGGCGCGACTTCGCAGCCTGCGGAAAAACTCATTCGAACTCGGGTTTTGTATCAGGCCATGACTTCAGTCATGCCGCAAGTGCCGCAGAATAAATGTGGGCTTTGGCCCCTGAGGGATGTTCGTCGAGAGCTCTTCTCAAATCTCGCCCTATTCCAGTAGCCTGCGAAGTCGTGCCGTAACGCTCGCCCCCAATTGACAACAAAAACCATCCCATCGTGTAATAAGAACAGTTGGTTGTGGTGATGGAGTTCACCCTATAACCGCTGTCCCCTCCGATAGGCCGGACAGATGATGACTCCTGACAGGTATCCTGTCGCGAAGTCATGTCCCGGCGCGATCCCTGCAAATAACTGCAAACGGCACAGGCCTTAGCCTGCGCTGCGTGCGTTATAACCTGACTTGGGGGGAAGAAAGACAGTGCAGAAATATCTGCTCATCGCCGCCGGTGGCGCGCTCGGCTCGATCGCTCGCTATTGGGTCGGCTCCTCAATAGCCGGCCGCATGGGAATCAAATTCCCTTACGGCACACTCATCGTCAACATCACCGCCTGCGTCATCATCGGCTTCACCATGACTTTTCTCGGCAAGCGTGCGGAGTTAAGCCCCGCATGGCGATTCCTCATCCCCGTCGGTTTCATCGGCGCCTACAGCACCTTTTCGACATACGAGTGGGAAACGCTTAGCAGCCTGCGCGCCGGCGCCTTCGTCATCGCCGCTCTCTACGCCGTCGGCAGCTTCGTTCTGGGTCTCGCCGCAGTGTGGTGCGGAACGCTTCTAGCTGACGCTGTCTAGCTCCACAATGCAGTTATTAAGCCCGCCGCTTCACTCGTCCGCGCACTCCCGTTTTGTGTGCCGACTTCCCGTGGCCGCCGCTCTTGGCTGAAACCTGCCGCGTAGTCGCCAACACTCTGCTCCGATGCCGATGAACCACAGCCGGCCGCAGAATCACTCCAACGCGATGCTCGGCCGCTGCGGGCCCGTCCTCATACCGTGGATCGAGCATTGCAATCACGGAGATCGCTCGCGTGCGATACAAGCGAGCCCATTGGCTCTCGATCAGAGACTTCTGCACACCGGCCCAGTACTCGGCATCCGGCCCGCTCCGCTCAAGCGAAGTCAGCTCCAGCCCTCCCGCATTCGCCACCGAGTTCGAGTTCACCAGCGCGAGAAACTGGCTGAACTCCGCAAGGTTCACGCCCATCTGATAAACAAGCTGGCTCATCGCCATCTGCTGCGGCCCAGTCAGACGTTCGAAATTCCGGCAGTACGCTTTGGCGTTGTAAATCGCCTGAATCGCCGCTACCCGCAGCAGCAGCGTCGAATCTTCCTCAGTAATGTCCGGCTTGAGCGTCTTGATCGCCTTGCGAAACCGCCTTCCGCTCCAACTATTCTTGCGCTCGTTGAATCGAGACTGAAGCCCGCACCAATCAGCGGATGCCCTGTCTTCGGATCCGGATACGCCGCCAGCACCCACCCCTCGTGCCTGCGGTCCCGCAAAATCTCCATCAGCGTGGCCAAATCAAACTTCACATCTGCTTCGTCGAACCCCTCCAAAAGCTGCACAGCCGCCGACGGCCCTACGCTCACATCTCCCGCGTTTCCTGCGGTCGGCGCAGACGGCTTTGCCTGGTCGTCGATCGTGACGAGCGACGCCGGCGCACTTTGCCCCATGGCCACGAGGCCCATCCCCACAAACACCGCCGCCAAGCCGAGTTTCCGATTGCTTCTCATGCGCAAAATCCCAATATCCTTGAATGTGTTAACTAAACAATGAACGGAAAGTTGCCCTCACGCAATCGCATATCCAGATTCCGTATGCAAAAAGTAATCAGCGCACTCGCTTGCGTAGAAAACACGTTCAACCTGAAACCCATCGAATCGCTCCACGCGAGGCTGCCAAGCAACGAACCCTGTGAATCAATCGCACGCACTCTCAAAATGCCGTAAAATCCTCAGTTACCGCGAGGAGCCTTCATGCTTAGTCCCGGCAAGGCCGTCAAAGTCACCATCTACCTGAGTGAGGGAGCAACCCATCACGGTGTTCCCGTCTATTCCAGCATCCTCGACTTCCTCTTTTATCGCGGCGTCGCCGGCGCCACTGTAACCAAAGGCATCGCGGGTTTCGGCGCCGATCATCACATGCACTCCGCCTCCACTGTCGAGATATCCGACCACCTCCCGCTCAAGATCGAATTCATAGAGACACGCGAAAAAGTCGACTCTCTCCTCGGCAAGCTCGAAGAACTCGCAGGGAGCGGCCTTATCGAGGTACAGGAAACCACCGTCGCCAAGCCCGCGCAAATCTCCAAGCCGAAGAAACCTCTCCCACCCAGCCACCTAAAGATCGAAGGCAAAGCGCAGATGATGCGCATCTTTCTCAGCGAGGAAGATCGCTGGAAAAACAAGCCGCTCTACGAGGCCCTCGTCGAAGCCATGCGCGCCAACGACATTGCCGGCGTCACCGTCTACCGCGGCATCCTCGGCTACGGCGCCCATCGCCGCATGCACAAGGACAAGCCTCTGCTCTCCACGCACCACGGCTCCGTTATGCTCTCCGCCATCGACACCGCCGAAAAGCTCCGCGCCTTCCTGCCCCTCGTCGACCAGATGGTCGAGGAAGGCCTCGTCGTCTTCTCAGATGTCGACATCATCAAGTACGCATACCGCGCCGCGGACGACACCCAGCCGCCGGCAATCCCGGCCCAAAGCAATCCAAACTGAGAGGCCCATCGGTGAAAGAGCAATTTCCAGCTCGCATGTTGCGCATTCACTTCGGCGAAGATGACCTCTGGCAGGGCAAACCTCTCCACGAAGCCATCCTGGCAAAATGCAAGGAACTCAATATCGCCGAAGCCATCGTCTTCCGCGGCATCGAGGGATACGGCTCAGGCAGCCGCATTCGCCGCTCAGGCCATTGGAGCCTCTCCCTACCCCAAGCCATAGCAGCAACAGAAGTACCCGCCAGGCCTGTTACCCGAAGTTGCGCGGAATGTGACCATCCATGTGACCCAAATCACTGCCCATGGGTTAATCAATTCATAGACTCAACCTATAAATCAGAAATGAAAGACGGTGGGCCATGGTAGCTACCGAAAACGAAAGCGTGGTACTTAACCTGCAGGCCGCCTATGAAGGCGAGCTGAATGCACACGCAAAATACAAGGCATTCGCCGTCAAGGCCGAGGCTGAAGGGTTCTACGGCGCAGCCAGCCTCTTTCGCGCTGCCGCCCGCGCTGAGCAGATACACGCCGGAAACCACGCCCGCGTCATCCGCTCCCTGGGTGGCGAAGCCAGGGCTCAGATTGATCCCGTGCGGGTCAGAACCACTCAGGAAAATCTCCGCTCGGCGCTCGGCGGCGAACAGCACGAAGTCGACGCGCTCTATCCAGCCTTCCTGAGTCACGCGACATCTCACCTCGAAATGTCAGCCGTTCGTTCGTTTCACTGGGCAATGGAATCCGAAAAGTCGCATGCCCGGCTCTATGAGGATGCCGTCGCCGCCGTCGCACTTGGCGAGACCGATTGCTGGACAAAAGCCGCGCTCGAGTTCTACGTATGCACGCTCTGCGGCTATACCGCAAAGACCACCGAAGCTGACAACTGCCCCGCCTGCAACTTCCTCTGGGAACGATTCGAAGTCATCCGCTAGAGCCTCAGTTCCGAAGCTCCGGCCCAATCATGGATGAAGTTTTGGCGACGCTTCTGGACTCCAATCCTCAGAAGGACATTCATCCAAATTCTTCTCGGTCTGCTTCACGACGTACATGGCAGCGTCCGCGGCGCTTAACAAACTGTCCCTCGAAGCACCGTCCTTGGGGTAAAGAGCAAAGCCAACGCTCGCCGATCCATTCAGAACGTAGCCTTCAAACGTGAATGGGTCGTCGAAGCTGTGCTCCAGCCGCCGTGCGATTTCCACCACTTCCTCGCGGCTGTGCACCTTCGGAACCAGCACTGCAAACTCGTCTCCTCCGAGACGGGCAAGCATGTCATGAGAGCGCAACTGCCGTTTCATTCGCAGCGCTGCCTCTCGCAAGTACATGTCTCCGACCATGTGCCCATAGACATCGTTCACCTGCTTGAATTTATTGAGATCGATGTAGATCAACCCGAAGATCCCAGCCTTCTCGCGCGCCTCTTCGATTTGCATGTCCAAATATCGTTCCAGCGAAAAGCGGTTGTGGATCTCGGTAAGAAGATCAAAATCCGAGCGGTGCTGCAGATCGGAATAGAGCCGCCGCGTTTCAATGGCCAGAGCGGCCTGAGCCGCCGCCGTTGAAAGGGCCTCCGGCTCCTTGGTAAGCGGCTTGGCCAGCGGATCGAAGGCCGCAAACATGGTTCCAAGCGGAGAACCGGTGCGGCCCGGAATCGGCGCGTTCACTGTGCGGAACGAAGTAAGATCCCGCGGGCAATTGCCAAGGAGTGCCCCATCGACAATCTGACACCAACAAGGCGCGCCGCTCAGCTTGAAAGAGACCAGTTCTGTGATCTCCTCAATAATCTCGGCGAGAGGGCGAGAGCCGTTGATGTCCTCGAGGATGCGGCTGCGCCGGCGCTCAATGTGAGCTGCCGAGGCGTTTTGGCGCCGCGATCTGCGCTCCATGATGAGGCCCCTGGCGCCCCCGGCGATCAGCAATACGAAAAGCAGGCCGACCAGAAGGATCAGATTGCGAACATTAATCAGAGGGGGGCCGGCGACAATTGCAATATCGTCAAGGGACCGCATCAGGATATCGAAGGGCACCTCTTCGCCGGGGTTGATCGCGGTGTCATCGATAAAGCAGATGCCCGTGATGCGAACCTTGGACCCCAGGGCAACCTTCAGCATGGGCGGAAGTGCCGGGCCTGAGCGCGGATGGCGGAAGGTTGCGCTGAACAAGCGTCCGTCGGCGTTCAAAACGTACTCATCCTGCGACGCCACCCGGACCTCCCCGACCACTTGCCCCTCAATGGAGACCAAATCGTTCTGATGTCCAATCGGCTTGCTGCTGCTCCAGAGGGCGAGTTCTTGCCACGTCGCAGGCTGCGGAGTGACGGGCCACCGAATGTCGGTGTCTTGAATCTCCCCGTCGGTGAGGGTCACGAGACGGTTGTGGGCAATGGGAAAGCCGCTTGCAACCGCATGGTTGCCTAACCGGAGGGGTTCGCGTGTCTGGGTCGAGATCCAAAGGCTCTTCGAGCCCTCCTGAAGCACAACGGCCGAGCCTGGCTCGTAATATGTAATCGTTCCACTCACCTGAACCCTGCGTGTGAGATCTTGCACGTGAGCGCCGGCAAGAACCTGATCCATGGGCGTGAGCGAAAGCGACCAGAATCGACTGTTGCCACCCTTGAGAATCTTGATATTGGCGAGGCTTGAAACGTAGAGAACGATCCCGGTCTGCTGCATCTTGTCGTCAAACCTGCCTGCCGCAATCCCCGTGATCTCCACCTCGTCGTCAAGCAAGCTTTTGAGCGTGCTTTGGTCATCACTGTCCAGGTTTGCCTCGATGTGGCCTCCGTCCATGAGCAACTGCAGACGGGCGCTCCGCTTGGGGGCTGATCCCACCAAATCCGCGGCGCGCACCGTGGCACGCACTGTAACCAGTTGACAGTCGTACTGGGCACGAATCAATTCGTCGAATGTGGCTGGCACGGGTTTTGGCGGTGCCCCATGGTGAAGCAGGACGACGGCACTCGCTACAACGATCGGGCGGAAGCTCTGCTGCGTGCTTCCCTGGATAAGAACGCGATCCCCAGGAAGAAGTTCCGCGTTCGAGGAAGCGGTGACAAAGAGTGCGGCATCGCCCTCCTCGACAAACAGCAACCTCTGAGAACCGCGAGAATAGACAACCGTGGCTTCGAAGGCCACCGGGACTGCCTTGCTTGCCTCAGCATTGCTAAGTGCGTGAACGGCGTTAAGAGATGTGAGCGTTGCGGGCGCTGTAGCCCAGGCAGCATTGAGAGCTACAGCAAACACCGCCGCTGGAATCAGACTGCAGATGAGGAAGTCCCGTAGCCTGACTGCTCGCCGCGACACGGGTCCTCTGCTATCACTCATCCGTTGAACCTTCCGTCATCGCCCCGCAATCGCCCCGTCATCGTCAAGGATCGAACCGCCATCTAAAGAGCGCCCGATGACCGCACCGCGCATGGGTTTGTTCTAATATCAGCGCGCTCATCCTACGCTCAACAGACTAGCGCAGTCCATCAATCTTTGAAGCGGTGACCCTTAAGAATCACTAGCTTACGCCTGGAGCGGGCATACCGTCTGCTGCTCCTAAGCTTCGTAAAGCAATTGCCTTTGCATGTCGCAACACGGCCGGGGAATCATTGCAATGGACATAGCATCGTTTCAGGATTCGATAGATGCAGTGATCTACATCACATCACCGGCTATCCTGCCAACGCTCCTGAAGGCTTGTGCTGTCCCACCTGCAACTTCATCTGGAAACGATTCGAAGTCATCCGTTGACGCCCTGAAGTTGCTTTAGAAGCTGAAGAAGTGATTGCCGCAGGAAGACAGCAGGATGGTATGCTTCCTTGTCAGTGAGCAGCGTTATCTAGCAATGTGCTGATTGACAACCCAGCTCGCTGATTCTCGCAACCCGTACCTCTATTTCCAGCATTTTGAATTACCCAAGGTTGTTCTTCTAGGCGTTTTGAGTTAGGCCTGGAGGGGAATTGGAGATAGCCCGGAAACTCTCGCCGCTTGTCTGCTGCCGACACTTCGGCGAGCATCTGTCCGGGCCAACGCCATGTTCACACGCACTCCCGCCGAACTCCAAGTCTTGGTTTCGAACGTGGACCAGGCTCTTTATAACCATGATCGATGGTATGAAGCGCTGACCGCAACACTTGTGTGTCACCTCCCGTACGATGAGCACGACATTCACGAGGAATCTTTCCGCCGCTGCCGCTTTGGTCAGTGGCTCTACAGTGAGGGTCAGCGATTACTGCACGATCACCCATCGTTCGCCGCGATAGAAGGCGAACACCGCCGTATGCATCAATCGGCTGCCCGTCTCCTGCTCGCCTCGGCGGAGGGTAATCCAATCGGCGTACAAAACTACGAGTTACTCACCAGCGCCGTAAAACTTCTGCGCCTCGAAGCCACTTCTTTGAAGCGCGAACTTGAAGATATGCTCTCGCATATCGATCCCCTCACTGGGGTCAATAGCCGCACACTTCTTCTCACCGTCCTCCGTGAGCAACACGCACTAGTCAAGCGCAAGGTAATGCCGTGCACGGTTGTGATGATGGATCTGGACCATTTCAAGGCCGTTAACGATACATATGGACATCAGGCTGGTGACCGCGTCCTGAACGCCTGCGCCCAGTTCGTCATGCAGCGTCTTCGTCCGTACGACAAGGTATTTCGATATGGAGGAGAGGAATTCGTTCTCACTCTGCAAAGCGTAAATACAGACGTGGCCATGGACATAGTTGGGCATCTTCGGGAAGGGCTGGCAAAAATGCCGATCAATTACAACGAGATGCTCATTGGCATCACAGCTTCCTTCGGCGTAGCCCCGCTGGACGCCGACTACAGTGTGGAACAATCCCTGGACAACGCCGATCAGGCACTATACGCAGCGAAATCCGCCGGCCGCAATCGTGCGCACCTCTGGAATGCACCGGCACGGCCCGTCGGTTCCACCGCCCCGTAAACTGGCATCCACTACCATGTGTCATCCTGAGCGGAGCGCGTCTGGGGCCCTTCGGACGGCCTCATCGTCCGTGGGGTAAGCGAAGCCGAAGGACCTGCTTTTCTAATCCTGAGCGCGTACCCTGTGTCATCCTGAGCGGAGCGCGTCTGGGGCCCTGCGGACGGCCTCATCGTCCGTGGGGTAAGCGAAGCCGAAGGACCTGCTTTTCTAATCCTGCGCGCGCCCCATTCACGACGCAGTGACTCAGTTTCATCGCATCGTGGGTGGGAACGCAAAACCCATCCACTACCCTGTGTCATCCTGAGCGGAGCGCGTCTGGGGCCCGGCGGACGGTCTCATCGTCCGTGGGGTAAGCGGAGCCGAAGGACCTGCTTTTCTAATCCTGAGCGCGGCATCTACCAGACCGCATCTGAGAGATCGGTAGCCGGGTGGCGGGTTCCCACATCTTGACAGGTGATAAAACTGGGTGCCCCAGGTCTCGCTTCTGAGACCTGGGATGTAGGATGTAGCATGCCGAAGGGCCTCGTTCGTTATCAACAATGCGGCTGTTTCCACTTCGTCACCTTCAGTTGCTATCACCGGCTCCAACACCTCGGAACGAACGCGGCGCGAAATTTCGACACTACGCGACCGGCGAAATCGGAACGGGAGAGATTGAGTCCTTCTGGACCGGCGCGCGGAGAGATGGTCTGCGCGATCCCAGGTCTCAAATCGATGCGGCGCGCGGCTGCCCACCACATCCGCACCAGTTGAGGGTGCAGATGTGGGGGGTACCCGGCCGTTCACACTCTATGGGCCGGGGACATTCCAGAGATCAGGCCGGGCGAGGAGAATTCAAAGCCATCATGCCCCGGAGACGGGTCCACACCATGGGCATCCAATCAATTTCTACGTTTGGTATAGTTCAACTCCGGCATCTCGGCCGTCTGTCCAAATACACGATCACGAATTCTGAAAGGAGAGTGACCCTATGCCAATTGTCTCCATCACCCGTCTGCGCGTCCGCTCGTGGATCTTTCTTCCCGGATTCGTGATTCAGGCGCTGCGCAGTTCGCGCCAGGCAAGAAGTGCCGACGGCAATCTTGGCGTCAAGCTATTGCGAGATCGACGGAACGCATTCTGGACCTGCACAGCGTGGTCGTCCGAAGCATCCTTGAGGGCATTCATGCAAGCAAAGCCGCACGGCCCGACCATGCGAAAGCTGCTTCATTGGTGTGATGAAGCAGCCTTAGTTCACTGGACGCAACCAGACGCCGAGCTTCCTTCGTGGGAAGAGGCATACCGGCGCATTGTCAAGGAAGGTCGCCCCTCAAAGGTGAACCATCCGTCTCCGGACCACGTCGCACTCTCGTTTCCACCACCCGCAAACTCCCAAACTTCCGCGCTAGTAGCTAGAGATTAGAAGTCCTTCTAGTGCTTTCCGTACATCTCCTTCACATCATTGCGCAGTGCTGTCCTGCTGTCCGGTCGCGTATAAAACATGTGCCCGCCGGGATACTCCCGCACCGCAACCCGTGTCGGATCGCCCATCACCGGCATCTGATCCACAGTCAACACCGACCCCATGAATGGGCATGAGAGATCGTTCCACCCGTGCACAATCAACACGCGCAGCTTGGGGTCCGCGGCCACTGCCTGCCGAAGTTGCGGAACAGACCCCTCACGCAAATCCTCGCCACGGTCCCACAGCTTGTTCACATCAAACGAAAGGGCGTTGTATCGCGCATCCACCTTCCAGCCAACAGTTCGCGTCACAAAGTCCACCATCGCAGTAGTCAATGGCGCCACAATGCTGGCAAGTATCGGGTCGCTTGCCCGCTGCTCTGGAGCAAACGGAAAAGGATCGAACGATGTCACGTTCGAGTCATAGACCGAACCAAGTTTTCCCTCTTCGCGAAAGACCTCGCGCAAGTACGCGCCCGTCGCAAGCCGTCCGCCCGAGAATTTAACAAACGCAGGATCGAGGCCCGTCAATTCCGTAACGCGCGAAATCATCTTTTGCGTGGCCGCATCATCCGACCGTCCCTTCAGCAGGGTCGTCGCATATTCACCCCGCGTATAGGCAATCACATCGGCCATCGCCGCAGGCGTCAGCTTCTTCTCGCGTTCCAGGTGGGCCGCGGTAATCGAAGGCAGCGTCATCATCCACGCCATGGGCGACAAGTCGCCGTCTTCCCCAACAGTCGGATTCAGATATGGCGAAACCAGAACAACGCCATTCAGAGCCACTCCCAGTTGCGACTGCAGATAGTGCGTAATGCGCGGTCCGCGAAAGCCCCCGTAGCTCTCGCCCACGAGATACTTCCTCGCGCTGAGCCGGTCGCTCTTCACCAGCCAGTCGTAGATGACGCGGGATAAGTACTGAATGTCGGGCCCCGTGCTGTAGAAGAGTTTTTTCGCCTCTGCCTCTGGCGCCTTCGCCCTGCTGAACCCGGTCCCGATAGGATCGATGAATACTAGGTCGGTAAAATCCAGCCACGTACCAGAATTGTCCGTCAGCGTTGTCGGATCCGATGGGCTATCGCCTTCATTGCCGGCTTGCAAATGCTTCGGCCCAATCGCCCCAAAATTCAAATACACCGACGATGCGCCTGGTCCGCCGTTCAACGCAAAGGTCACCGGCCGGTTTTCGCCCTCCACCGTGTACGCGGTCACCACAACATCGCCCACTTCCTTGCCGTCCCCATCCCTCACCGGCAGCGAGCTCACGGTCACGGTGTAGCGCAGAGTCTTTCCGTCCAGTTGCATCGACTGCTGAACGTGCGCATCCGCGGGCAGAGGCGGCAGAGCCGACTTCTCAGCCGCAGCCGTCTTGTCAGTTGGCTTTTCCGTCGCAGCCGGAGTTTTGTCGGCCTGCGCGGCAGGTAGCAAAGTCTCGGGTCCAAGGCACAATAAAGCGCACACCATTAAAGCCGTGCGCAGGAAAGCCATTTGCAATGTTGAGACACTCATTCGATTAACATACAGGGCCGGTGCCGTCTGCTGGCAGGGGCCGCATCCAATGATTTAACCTCTAACACGGCATGAAACCTCGTCAGATGCTTCTCGCACCCGCCCTGGCCGTAGCCTTCGCCGCTGCCGCGTTCTCACAAGACACCGCCAAACCCGCTGAGCCACCACTGCCCGACGCGCCCCAGGCCACGGCCGCCACCTTGATCCACCCCAACGGACCAACGATCGTGATGGATACATCGATGGGCCGCATCACCTGTCAGTTCTTTCAGCAGCAGGCGCCGAAGACAGTAGCCAACTTCATTGGGCTCGCGCAGGGAACGAAAGACTGGACCGACCCGACCTCCAAAAAAGCCCAGCACAACAAGCCGCTCTACGACGACACAACGTTCCATCGCGTCATCCCCGGGTTCATGATTCAGGGTGGAGATCCCACCGGTACCGGCATGGGCGATCCCGGCTACACGTTTGAAGACGAGTTCGACCCAAACCTCAATTTCGATGTCCCTGGTCGTCTCGCGATGGCGAACTCTGGTCCCAACACCGACGGTAGCCAGTTTTTTGTCACCGAGCAACGGCGCCGGGCACGACCCCGCAACCTTAATCCGCACCCTCCAAAACGGTGCACCATCCTTTCGAAGCTTTTAATTCGAAAGGTTGGAATCAAACACTCCAGGAGTAACTATGGTACTCGCATCAGGAACCTACGCCGTCTTCAACACCACTGAAGGCAAGATCACCATCCGTCTCTTTGAATCGGACGCACCCGTCACCGTCAAGAACTTTCTCGATCTGGCTGAAGGCAAAAAGGAGTGGACCCATCCCACCACTCGCGCCAAGTCAACCAACAAACTCTACGACGGCACCATCTTCCACCGCGTCATTCCCGATTTCATGATCCAGGGCGGCGACCCCGCAGGCACAGGCATGGGCGGCCCCGGCTACCGTTTTGAGGACGAAACCAAAGGCTCGCGCCACAAATTCGACAAGCCCGGCAAACTGGCCATGGCCAACAGTGGCCCCGGAACCAACGGTTGCCAATTTTTCATCACCGTTGCGCCCACACCGTGGCTCACCGGCAACCACACGATCTTCGGTGAAGTGGTCGAAGGCCAGGACATCGCAGACAAAGTCTCTAAGCTTCCCCGCGGCGCTCAAGACAAGCCCCAAAAGCCCGTCGTGCTCGAATCTGTAATCATCGAGCGCATCGCCTAGTTTTCGTATTTGGTCACCAGGTTCTTGTATTGGATGGATCAGGAAGGCACACTATGCAAAGCCCACAATTTCGGTTGTGGGCTTTGCGTTGCGTTTGAAGCCCGTGCGAGAGCCTATCAATCGCTGTAAAGTCCCAGTATCGCCGCGCCAAATTTCTCCACTTTCGCCTGCCCAATTCCGTCAATCGCAAGCAGCTGCCGTGGATTCTTCGGCCGAGCCATTGCCACCGCGGCAAGAGTTTTATCGTGCATCACAACATAAGCTGGCACGCCCAATCTCTTGGCCTCCGCTGCTCGCCACTCTTTGAGCCGCGCCGCCAAAGCCTCGCCTTCCGTTGAGAGCTTCACCGATCCGTTCTCCGCCTTTGCCTCGGACCGGTTCCGCCGGGGCCGTGCGCTTTCCTGCAAATGTTTCGGACCCGCATCTCTGCGCGCGCTCTTGCTTCTCTGCCTTGGCGTCTCACCTCGCGCGCCAAACTCCTCAACGACTCCATCGCTTATCAGCAAATCCAAATTTCCCACAGAGCGTAGCGCCAGACCCGCCTCCGTCAGCCGCACCTTTCTGTACCGCCGCACTTCTCCATCTTTCTCATATTCCGCGTCTTCAATTCCGATGAGCCCCGCTCTCACCACCGCATCGAGCAGCCCATCAAACACATCTCTGCTCAAACGGCCCAGCGGGTCGACACTCCGCTGCAGCGTTCCCGCAGCTTTGTAGTCCACCGGCCGCAACTCATCCACGATTCTTCGCACCGTCGCTTGCTCTGCTGCCGTTGCCCGTCTAAAGAGCCGCAGCACTGCCCCTGCCGGGTCGCAGACATCGCACACACCGCAGGCCTGGCTCGCATCCTCCACATCCCCAAAGTGCCTCACCAGCGCCGCCATCCGGCACTCACTCGAAGTAGTAAATCGCAGCACCCTCTCCATCTGATCCGCCCGATACTGCGCCTGCGCCGCATACGTCTTCTTCCATCCCGGACCGCCCACCGTCACATTCCCGCCAAAGTCCACGCGCGCGCCGCCGTGAATCTGCAGCTTCTCCATCGCTTTGTCAAATTCCTCTTCCGCCAACTTCGACGCTGCCCGCAATTCGTCAACCGCCCTGGCGTCTTCGCCCAACGCCTGAAAAACTTTCTGCACATGGTCCACCGGCGGGTAATCACGATTCAAAAAGAAGTCATGCGTCCTCCGGTCTGCATACGAGTGCAAGAGAAAAGTCCGGCTCGCTGCGCCATCCCGCCCCGCACGCCCAATCTCTTGGTAGTAGCCCTCCAGCGTCGCCGGCAGTCCCGCATGAATCACCGTGCGAATGTCCGCCTTGTCGATTCCCATTCCAAACGCGATCGTTGCCACTACAACCTCAAGGTCGCCGGCCTGAAACGCCCTCTGAACGCGCTCCCGCGTCTCAGCATCCAGTCCCGCGTGATACGCCGCCGCAAACCCGCCCCTTCCTTCTGCGCGCGCACAGCCTGATATTTCCTCCGCCAACCTCTCCGCCTGCTTCCGCGATGTCGCATAGACAATCGCAGGCCGCCTTTCTCGCTCCGCAAGCAGCCCGCAAATCGCCCTCGACCGCTCCGGCACCGGAACCTCCACCACCTCAATCGCCAGATTCTCGCGCCGAAACCCGTGAATGAATCGCTCCGGCTTCACCATGCCCAACTGCGCCACAATGTCTGCCTGCACCGCCGGAGTCGCCGTAGCCGTCAACGCGAGCACGGGCGTCAAAGCCCGGCCTTCCCGCAGCGCCGGAAGGTACTGACCCAACATCCGGTAATCAGGCCTGAAGTCGTGCCCCCATTGCGAAATGCAATGCGCCTCATCAATGGCAATCAGAGCCGGCCTACGCTTCGCTAGCATCTCCGGAAACCCCGGCACCCGCAGCCGTTCCGGGGCAATAAACAAGAAGTCCAATCTGCCCGCCAGATAATCCACGCAGGCCTGCCGCGAAGCCCCCCGATCCATCCCCGAATGAATCCTCGCCACTCGCAATCCCAGCGCCGCCAGCTTCGCCACCTGGTCTTCCATTAGCGCAATCAGCGGCGAGATCACCAGAGCCGTACCGCGCAGCGCAATCGCCGGCAACTGGTAACAGAGCGACTTCCCCGCCCCGGTCGGCATCACCAGCAGCAGGTCGTGCCCCTCAATCGCAGCGCGGCAAACCGCCTCTTGGTTCGCCCTGAAGCGCGCAAACCCAAACACCGATTGCAACAGTCCCGCAAGATTTTCCGGATTGGAGGAAGTAGTCAAAAGGAGATCGCCGGCCGCATCAAAGACAAAGTTGAGAATGAAAGCATTCCCAGCCCCAACTTTACTAGAACCACGTTCAACGCTCTCAATCATCCCCTGCAAAGAGCTGACTGCGTTGCAAATCTGGTACAACAAATCCGTAAGATCGTGCGCACATCCCGATTGTCAACCATTCCGTGCGAAACAAAATAATTCGTCCAACTCAACACGCATTTGGACTACGATGATCCCAACCGGAGGACGCAATGTCGCAATCCCCAAGAGAGGCCGCAAAGAAATGGTTTGAAGTGGTATGGAACCAGGGGCGCCGGGAGGCAATCGCCGAGATGCTTTCGTCAGATGTAGCGTTTCACGATGGCAGCACGGACACAGTAGGCATTCAATCCTTCCAACTGTTTTTCGATCGCATGCACGCCACACTTTCCCAAATCCATGTCGACGTGGATGACACGTTAGTCGATGGAGACCAAGTGTGTGTTCGCTGGCGCGCCAAAGCCAGACATACTGGCGACGGACTCGGCGTCCCTCCAACCGGTAAAGAGATCGATGTCACCGGCATCTCAGTCGTTCGAGTCGTAGACGGCAAGTTCGTTGAAGCCTGGCAGAATTGGGACATGCTGGGAATGATGGAGCAGATTCAGGGTCGCAACAAATCGCCAACATACATCACGGCTTGATTCAGAGGTCGCCGACAACCACCGCTTCGCTGCTCCGAACCACATGGCGTACCATTCCTCCGACATCCAACACCGGAGAAACCCCGCCTTGAAAACCCGTCACGCCTTTACCTTGGCACTCATCTTCGCAGCAACCGCCATCGCCGCACCCAAATCAAAATTCCTCGCTCACTACAAAGGCACTCCGTTCCACGACACTAAGTACAACGGCGGCCCGCAAAAGATCCCCGGCAAAGTAATCTGCGCCTACTACGACCTCGGCGGCGAAGGCGTGGCCTATCACGACTCCGACGCTAAAAACAACGGCAGCGGAGCCCTCAACCCCGTCAACGGAACCTATCTCAACGAGTTCCGCATGCACGAAGGCGTGGACACCTCCTACACCAAGTTCAAGCTCGACCCGCAAATCGATGACAACCCCTTCAACAAGGTCGTGCCGCCCGCTGGCCTGCTTTACATCGGTTGGACCGAACCCGGTGAGTGGTTCAACGTCACGGTCAATGTCGCCACAGCCGGTGAATACTCGGCCGACCTTCTCTACACTTCAAACCGCGGCGGAACCATCGCCTTCGATGCCAACGGTGAACCTGCCACTGGCCCGCTGACCATCGTCTCAACGTTCGACGCCGCCGATCCGCTTGCTTGGCGTCAATGGCACCACTGGAACATCGCGCAGGATCTCGCCCGCATCCACCTCGCCCCCGGAAAGAACGTCCTCACCATCCACATCGTCACCGAAGGCCAGATGAATCTCGCCAGCCTCGACTTCAAAAAGGCAAAGTGACGAGACCATAAAACGCAGCAACGGCCCCGGCAGTGAGAAACTTTCGCCTCTCTCTGCCGAAGCCGTTTTAGGGAAGCCGCTCCGCTATCTCATTAGTCGCCCGCCACGGTTTCGGCGATTGGATGGGTCGAAGGGGGAACGGCTTCGATCTTTCCTACTCTTAGAAGATCGAAGCGATCCAGGTTCATCACCTTGTTCCAGACAGCCGCGAAGTCCTGCACGAAGGCTTGCTGCGCGTCGCTGCTGGCGTACACTTCCGCAATGGCGCGGAGCTGGGCGTTCGATCCGAAGACGAGGTCAACCACCGTGGCTGTCCACTTGATCTCGCCTGTCCGCCGATCGCGTCCCTCTAGCACGTCCTGAGACTTCTCTGACTTCTGCCACTTCATACCCATGTCGAGAAGGTTCACGAAGAAATCATTGGTCAGAGTCTCAGGCCGCTTTGTGAAGACACCATGTTGAGAGTGCCCCCAGTTCGCGCCCAAAGCACGCATGCCGCCGATCAGAACTGTCATCTCCGGACCGGTGAGGTTGAGCAACTGCGCTTTGTCCAGCAGCAAGCCGGCGGCAGATTCCTCAAGTCCCTTGCGGACGTAATTGCGAAAGCCATCAGCCATCGGCTCCAGCACCGCAAAGGAAGCCGCATCGGTCTGCTCCTGCGAAGCGTCAGTGCGACCCGGTTCAAAGGGGACCTTTACGCTGTGGCCGGCCTTCTTGGCAGCAGACTCTACTGCCGCGCAGCTCGCAAGGATGATCAGGTCGGCTAGCGAGACCTTCTTGCCACCGGACTTCGAAGCATTGAAATCTTTCTGAATGGCTTCAAGCTTCGAAAGCACCTTTGCCAATTCGGCCGGCTGGTTAACGTCCCAGTCCTTCTGAGGCGCAAGCCGGATACGAGCGCCATTGGCGCCGCCGCGCTTGTCACTGCCGCGGAAGGTCGCCGCAGAAGCCCACGCGGTGGTGACGAGTTGGGAGATCGACAAGCCGGAAGCCAAAACCTTGGCCTTCAGCGCTTCGATGTCCTTTTCATTGATAAGTTCATGGTCGACGGCGGGAACCGGGTCCTGCCAGATCAGCTCTTCCTTCGGCACCAGCGGACCAAGATACCGGCTAATCGGTCCCATGTCGCGGTGCGTCAATTTGAACCAGGCTCGCGCGAACGCATCCGCGAGTTCCTTCGGGTTCTTCAGGAAATGCCGCGAAATCTTTTCGTAAATCGGGTCTACGCGCAGGGCGATGTCCGTGGTCAACATAAAGGGCGCATGGCGTTTCGACGGATCGTGCGCGTCGGGAATGGTGCCCGCACCGGCGTCGCCCTTGGGCTTCCACTGGTTGGCGCCTGCCGGGCTCTTCGTCAGTTCCCACTCGTAGCCGAACAGGGTCTCGAAGTAGCTGTTGTCCCACTTGGTCGGAGTGGGCGTCCATGCGCCTTCCAGGCCGCTGGTGATTGAGTGCGCTCCGATGCCGGTTTCAAAGCTGTTCTTCCAGCCCAGTCCCAGTTCCTCAAACGCCGCACCCTCGGGCTCCGGGCCAACGTGGCTGGCGGGGGCGGCGCCATGTGTCTTGCCGAAGGTGTGGCCGCCGGCGATGAGCGCCACCGTCTCTTCATCGTTCATCGCCATGCGGGCGAAGGTCTCGCGGATGTCCCGCGCTGAACTGGCTGGGTCCGGGTTGCCGTTTGGGCCCTCCGGGTTCACGTAAATAAGACCCATTTGTACTGCCGCAAAGGGATTCGCCAGTTCGCGGTCGCCGCTGTAGCGCTCGTCACCGAGCCACGTGCTCTCCGGACCCCAATCGATCTCGGTCTCCGGCTCCCAGATATCGGCGCGGCCGCCGCCGAACCCAAAGGTCTCAAAGCCCATCGATTCCAGCGCCACATTGCCGGCCAGGATCATCAGATCCGCCCAGGAAATCTTGCGGCCGTACTTCTGCTTGATCGGCCAGAGCAGCCGGCGCGCCTTGTCCAGGTTGACGTTGTCGGGCCAGCTGTTCAGAGGCGCGAACCGCTGCGAGCCCCTGCTGGCGCCGCCGCGTCCATCGCGTATACGGTACGTGCCCGCGGAATGCCAGGCCATGCGGATAAAGAGCGGTCCGTAGTGGCCGTAGTCGGCCGGCCACCAATCCTGAGAATCCGTCATTACGGCATGGAGATCCTTGACCACGGCATCCATGTCAAGGCTCTTGAACTCCTGCGCGTAGTCGAACTCCTTCTCCATCGGATTGGACAGCGAGGAGTTCTGATGCAGAATGCCAAGGTTCAACTGATTGGGCCACCAATCCCTGTTGCCCTTTGCCCCTGCTGATGTGTGTTTTAATGTGCCGCCCGAGAACGGGCACTTCGCTTCGCTAGACATGATGTCTCCCTGTAGTCGTGTGAAAAAGTTCGCTGGTCCAGTAGGAGGTTTCCGGGACAATCCCGGCAGACTTACGTCACATTTAAGGCTAGAGCCTGTTATGAACTTTCGCGCGGTCGGCGTTGCGAGGGCAAATCGTGCCATACGAGGCGGAATCCGAAGGCTGTGGCGGGTCCACCGTCGAGGATGACAACAAAGTATGGGGCGATTTGCGCCGCAACCCGGAGGGCTGGGGCCAATTTTCCCCATTTCCTTGTCGCTCGTCCCTAGCAGACACCCGGTATGCGTCGCTCCTCGCTTCGCGAAATGAGAAAAATTGGCTCCCAGCGCCGACCACGGGAAAGTTCATAACAGGCTCCAAGGTAAAGCCCCGGGGCCGATATAGCAAATCAATTGTTTCTACGATGACGATTGTTGGAGTCTATGATGAAAGGCAGCGGATATTCCCCGCTGCGCGCGCTTAGCGGGGTTAGAGGAACGAGGCAAGCAGCGGTTCGCAGCGTTCCGCGGAATAGCTGGACATCGAAATGAACCTTCAGGAACTGCGATACCTCGTTGCAATCGCAGAGCATCGCCATTTCGGACGCGCCGCCGACGCCTGCAACGTGAGCCAGCCGACGCTCAGCAGCCAGATCCGCAAGCTCGAAGATGAACTCGGCGTCACGCTGCTAGAACGCACCAACAAACGCGTCGACGTGACTCCCGTTGGCAGCCAGATCCTCGCCCACGCACAGCGTGCGCTCTTCGAAACCGGCCAGATGGAAGCCCTCGCTCGCGCCGCGCGCGATCCCCTCATCGGCGCGCTCAAGCTTGGAGTGATCCCGACGCTGGCTCCTTACCTGATGCCTCTGATTTTGAAACCACTCAAGCAGTCGTATCCCGGCCTCAACATCGAGCTTTGGGAGGACCAGACCCGGTCCCTTATCGAGGGCCTGCGCAACCACCGGCTCGATGCCGCGTTGCTGGCAACCGAGACCGGCGCGCCGGAGATCACCGAGATCGTGCTCTTCGACGAGCCGCTGCTGGCCGCCCTTCCGCCGCGTCATCGGCTGGCCCATTCAAAACTCATCGACGAAAAATCTCTGACAGAGGAATTGCTGGTGCTTGCCGACGGTCACTGTCTGGCCAACCAGGCACTGGCCGCCTGTGGACCAAAACACGGACAGGGGCACAGCCATCCACGAACCGAGTTGCAGGGCTCGATGCAGGCAGCGACGCTGGAAACGCTCGTAAATCTAGTTGCCGCCGGTTATGGGGCTACACTCATTCCCGCGTTGGCGTCCGGGTCGCTGGCCCGGCGCGGAATCGCCCTGCGGCCGCTTGTCGGAGGCACGTCGCGAACCATCCGCCTGGCCAGTCGCCCCGGGTTCCCCCGCCCCCAGGCCCTGCGCGCATTGGAAAAGGTGATCCGCAAAGCGGTCGGCTTTTCCCATGTGCGTCCTTAAATTTCGAAATTCGCGATTGTGGAAATCTCGGCCTAAACTCGATAAAAATAGGAAAATTCCCGAAGTTTGCCTAAAATTACCTAAAAGAGGAGTTCCGGACCCCCTTATCCACAAGAACACCTCCTGCCCTGATTGACCCTGACTTTTTGGCTCCTTAGAGTCTGTAATCAAGGGGTACTCTTCCCCTCTGGATTGGATTCCGGCGAAGGTTGCCGGCCCCGGTCCTGATTCGCAATCGTTCGTAGCCCATTTGACCCGGAGTGAGCATGCTGAAACTGAAAAAAATCCACATCCTAGGCTTTAAGAGCTTTTGCGACCGCACCGAACTCACGGTTCCCGGCACGGGCATCGCTGTAGTCGTAGGTCCGAACGGATGCGGAAAGTCCAACATCCTCGACGGAGTGAGTTGGGTTCTTGGTGAGCAGAGCGCGAAGACCCTGCGCGGCGCGAATATGCAGGACGTAATCTTCGCTGGCACCCGCGACCGCAAAGCTTTGGGCATGGCCGAGGTCACCCTCACCATGGTTGATCCCGAGGCATACGAAGGGCCAATTCCCGTCGAGCCCGAGGTAACGATCGACCATGAAGGTCCCGCCGATTGGGACGAAAGCGAACTGCGCCGTCAAAATGCAGCCGAAGCCGAAGAGATCATCGCTTCCGAACAGCCCGGCCAGATTCTTGAAGAGGACGAGCCTGCTGAAGGGTCTGCCCCACCGCAGGTGGCTGAGGGGCCTCAGCCTGTAGTCCTCAAGATTCGCCGACGCAAGTTCAACCGCACTCCCCAGCGCGGCGAAATCGTCATCACCCGCCGCCTCTTCCGCACCGGCGAAAGCGAATATCTCCTCAACGGCAAACTCTGCCGCCTGCGCGACATTCAGGACATCTTCATGGGCACCGGCCTCGGCCCCGAGAGCTACGCCATCATCGGCCAGGAACGCATCGGCCAGTTGCTCAGCTCGAAGCCCCACGACCGCCGTGCCATCATCGAAGAGGCCGCCGGCATTACGCGCTTCAAGACCAAAAAACGCCTCGCCGAACTCCGCCTCGAAAGCTCCAAGCAAAATCTCGCCCGCGTCGACGACATCTTTGAAGAAGTCACGCGACAGATGAACAGCCTGAAGCGCCAGGCTTCGAAGGCCGAGCGCTTTGTCGCAGTCCGCGACGAGTTGCGTGCTCGCCTCCGCGTTGTTCTTGCCAGCCGCATGGCCATCATGGACGCAGATCAAGCCCGCCTCCAGCAGGAGATAGCCGGCTTCGCCGAGCAAATCACCAGCGGCGCTGCTGAAATCGGAACCATGGAGGCCAATCAGCACTCGCTCACCGAGCGCGGCTACGAGCTTGACCACGAAGGCCAGGAAGCCCAGAACCGCGCCAACAACGCAGCCGTAGAGCTCGAGCGCGCCGCCGCGCGCGAGCGAAGCAACGCGGAACGAGTCAGCGAACTCGAGGCACGCCTCGCCGCCGCCAGTGCCGAATTGGAGCAGACGCAGACACAGCTAGGTGGCATCGCCGAAGAACGCGAGCAGCAGCACAAATTCCTCGAGACCGCTGCTGGTGAAGCCCGCGCCTTCCACCAAAAAGTCGAAGCCCGCCAGCACGAAGCACGCGCGGCAGCCGATGAAGTCTTCGGCGCAGAACGTCAGCTCGAAGCCAACCGCCGTCATGCCATGCACCTGCTGACCTTGGCCGGTAACGCGCGCAACAGCACCGCACAGGCCGAGGAAAGTCTCGCGGCCCTGGAGCGCGAAGCCGAGCGCCTCGAAGCCGAAATGAGCCAGGCCCGCAACGAGCAGGAAAGCCTCGGCGTCCAAAGTGGCCAGGCAAGGCTCCGCTTCGAATCCGCAGCCGAGACCCTCAAGCGTCTCGAGTCCGAAATTGCCGAGTTGCGCGAATCCCTGCAGGCTCGTCGTAGCGAAGAGAATTCCCTGCGTGCCCGCGCTAACCAGCTCCGCAGCGAACATGCCACCGCAATTGGCCGGCGCGACTCCCTCGATTCCCTGATCCGAGATCACAGTTACTCCACCGAAACGGTGCGCCGTCTCCTGAAGCCTGGAGCCCTCGCCAACGGAATGGCCCCCGTAGGCACCCTGGCCGACTTCATCGAGGTTAGCGGTGCGCACGAAGGAGTGGTCGACGAGTTTCTGCGCGACGAGCTGAATTACGTCGTAGTCAAGAGTTGGAATGCTGCCGAAGAAGGCGTCCGCGTCCTCAAATCCGGCGTCGATGGCCGCGCCACCTTCCTCATTCATCCCGAGGCATCCTCATCGCACGGGTCAAATGGCTCAGAAGAGAAGATCAACGCTCCTGGCCTTACGCCTCTTCGCAACGAAGTTCGCCTCCTGAACGGCTTCGGTCATTCCCTGGAGACGATTCTCCCCAAGCTCCGCGACGGCTATCTCGTCGAGACCTCCGCTCTCGCGCAGCAGATGGCCGGCGAGCACGCCTTCGCATACTTCCTCACGCCCGAGGGCGAATGCTTCCACAACGCGACCGTCACTGGCGGCAAGCCCGCAAGCGCCGGTCCATTGGCCCTCAAGCGTGAGCTGCGCGAAACCGAAAACCGCCTGGCCCTCCTCGAACGAAACCTGTCGCAGGCCGAGACCGAAGATGCCGCGCTCACTCGCACCATTGAAGAGTTGACCGCTCGGCTCGAAGCCCGCAGCGAAGAACGTCGACTCGCCGAGCGTGACACAGCGGACCAGGGTGCGGCGCTCAAGCAGATGGAAGGCGAAGCCCAGCGCATCGACCGCCGACTGCAAGATTGGATTCTGCAAGCCGCGCGCAACAAGGAAGCACGCGAAGCCAAGCACTCCACCATCGAGCAGAAGCGCGAAGAGGCTCTCCGCCTCGAGGCCGAGCGCGCCACCGCCGAATCCACCCTTGAGCAGCAGCAAACGCAGTTGAACACCCTCCGCCAGCAACGCGAGGCGCTTCAACTCGAAGCTGCGAAGTTGACCGCCGAGCTTGCCGGCCTTGAAGAGCGCCGCCGTGGCGCAGAGGCTGCATTCCAACGCATCGACCGGCTCCACGCCGACCTCGAACGCCGTGTATTGGCCATCGACCAACAGCGCGCGGCCGCCGAGGCCGAGCGCGAACAGCGCATCCGCGAGAGTGCCGACCTGGCCCAGCGCGAGCTCGAATTCACAGCCGTTCGTGCGGAGGCCCTCGCGCAGGCCGAGGCGGTAGCCGCCCAGGCCCTTGCTCTGCGTCAGCAACTGGCATCAATGGAAACGCAGTTAAAAACCGCAAGAATCGCCGTCGACCAGCTGCGCGAAGATCGAGGAAACCGAGCCAGTGATCTAGCCAAGCTCCGCTCCGATCTAGAGCACCTCGAAGCAAGTTGCCTCGCTGAAGTCAACGCCGAGGCCACGACACTTCGCGCCGATGAAGAGATCCTTCGCATCTTGGGCGAAGAACTCGTCGCCGAAGAAGAAACCTGCCGCACCCTGCGCCAGCGCATCGAGCAGATGGGCCCCGTCAACATGATGGCCCTCGAAGAATACAAAGAGACTGCCGATCGCCACGAATTCCTCGAGACACAGCGCAGGGACTTGATGGAGTCGATCGAAAACACGCAGGAGACCATCAAGGAAATTGATCAGATCTCGCGCGAGAAATTCAACGAAGCATTTGCTCGCATCAACGAGAACTTCGCGGGTGTCTTCACGCGGCTCTTTCACGGCGGCCAGGCCTTCCTGCGCCTCACCGACATAGAAAATCAGGCCGAAAGCGGTCTCGAGATCGTCGCCTCGCCTCCAGGCAAGAAGCTGCAAAACGTGCTGCTGCTTTCGGGCGGAGAAAAGGCCCTGACCGCGCTGGCGCTTCTCGTCGGTATCTTCCAGTTCCAGCCCAGCCCCTTCTGCGTTCTCGACGAAGTTGACGCCGCGCTCGACGAAACCAACGTCGGCCGACTCGCCGACCTCCTCCACTCGCTCAGCAAGGAAACCCAGTTCCTGCTCGTCACGCACTCCAAGCGCATGATGCACGCCGCCGACATGATCTACGGCGTCACCATGCAGGAGCCGGGAGTCTCCAAGGTGATCAGCGTCAAGCTCGGCATGCACGAGCAACAGCGCGCCACCGCGTAGTCGAACAGTTGTCAGTCGTCAGCTGTCAGTTGCCAGTGGTCAGATCTTCGCGGTGAAATACCTTCGTGAAACTCCTTCATTGCATGATATCTTCCATGCATTCCGGTAATTGATCTCCGGCGGGCTCGCGCCCATCCATCTGCAAAGGGAGAAGACCATGGCAACCGACGCTATCTTTGTGCCTGCATCCGGCCAGCAGCCCACGTATAGACTTGTCAATCGAACCGTCGAACGCGCCTTCTACAGCGGCATGGCGATCCTGCTCTGCATCTGCGTCTACATCGGCTTCTCGCCTACTTACTTCCAGGCCGGCATGATGCGCGCGCCGCTTCCCAGCCCCATCCTTCACATCCACGGA
>WNGL01006994.1_pt1 | contig 24022 bp, 20 predicted proteins | sample 5400591 | NCBI WGS metagenome assembly WNGL01 (sample SAMN13153377, study PRJNA577476) | soil metagenome | isolation source: 80 cm soil or saprolite under Garry oak tree replicate 1 | place: USA:California | collected 2016-06-15 | reverse complement strand
CTGTCTCGGGATCCACCTCCACCTCGCACACCGCCGTGCCGTAAGGAAAGGACGGCGCGGGCATCGTCTCGTCGCTCAGACCATCGAGCGGCCCCCGGCAGTTCTCGGGCGCATCGTGCCGGAGCGTCGCGGCCGCCACCTCGAACAGGTCGACCGAGCGGTCGGTGCCTTTCACCGTGAACCGGCGCGCCGAGAAGTCCACGTCGGCCTCCGCGGCCTCCAGGAGCCAGGCGGCGATCCGACGGCCCCTCTCCACGATCTGATCCGACGCCTTCGCCATCACCACCGCAGCGAGTCGCAGGGCGCGAGCGGAATGCGCTCCGCCGCCGACGACGGTGGCGTCGGTGTCGCCGGTGACCAGGCGCACCTGGGACAGCTCCACGCCGAGCCACTCCACGACGAGCTGCGCGAAGCTGGTCGCGTGCCCCTGGCCGGACGAGAGCGTGCCCAGCACCACGTCCACCGATCCCTCCGGCCGCACCGTGATGTGCGCGCGCTCCCGTGGGAAGCCCGTGTTCAGCTCGATGTAGCTCGCCACGCCGATCCCGCGATGGCGTCCGCGCCGGCGCGCCTCGGCGCGACGCGCCTCGAACCCCGCCCAGTCTCCGAGGACCACCGCCCGATCGAAGGCGGCCAGGTAGTCGCCGCTGTCGTAGAGCGTGCCGGCGGCGTTGCGGTACGGCATGGCGCTCGCCGGCACGAGGTTCTTCCGTCGCAGCTCGAGCCGATCGAAGCCGTGCCGACGCGCGGCGAGGTCGATCAGCCGCTCCGTGACGAACATGATCTCGGGGCGGCCCGCGCTCCGGTACGGCGTGGTCGGCGATGTGTTGGTGACCACGGCCCGACCGCGGATCGAGACGGCGGGAACACGGTAGACGGTGCCCGTGAGCGCCATGCCCTTGTTGAGCGGGTGGAACGAGACGGCATGCGCGCCGACGTTGCTGGTGTTCGCGGCGCGAAGCGCGAGGAAACGGCCCTGGGCGTCCAGCGCCAGCTCGGCCCGGACGGCGAGGTCGCGGCCGTGGTAATCGGCGAGGAACGCCTCCCGGCGCTCACTCGTCCACTTGACGGGGCGGCCCACACGCCGCGCCGCCCACGCCACCAGGGCAAACTCGGGATAGCAGCTGTTGCGCGTCCCAAAATTCCCGCCCACGTCGCCCGCCATCACGCGCACCGCGCTCTCGGGAACGCCGAGGGCTCCGGCCACCCCGGTCTGGGTGCGCCCGAGACCGCCGGCCCCCGCATGGACGGTGTAGCGGCCACTCGCGGGATCCCAGACACCCACCGCCGCGCGGGGCTCCATCGGCACACCGGTGACGCGGTGCACCCACGTCTCGAATCGCACGACATGGGCCGCCCGTCCGAACGCGGCGTCCACGGCCGCGGCATCGCCCCCCTCGGAATCCACGCAGACGTTGGACGACATGCCCTCATAGAGCACGGGGGCATCAGAGGCGGCGGCGGTGATGCTCGCCGTCACCGCGGGCAGCGGCACCCAGTCGACGGTGATGCGCTCGGCGCCGTCGCGCGCGGCCGCAGGCGTCGCGGCGACGACCACGGCCACCACCTCGCCCATGAAGCGCACCCGGTCGGCGGGAATCGACGGGTGGGGAGCGATGAAGGACACGTCGCCGGGCCGAACCATCTCCTCGTGGGGATTCCCCGGCATCGGGCTATGGGTGAGCGGCCTCATGCCGTCGGCGACGGCGTCCTCGCCGGTGAGCACCGCGATCACCCCCGGCGTGGCGAGGGCCGCCGCGGTGTCGATGCGCCCGATGCGCGCGTGGGCGTGCGGGGAGCGCACGAAGCACGCGTAGGCCTGGCCGGGCAGGTTGACGTCGTCACTGTAGCAGCCCCCGCCCACGAGCAGGCGCGCGTCCTCCTGGCGCAGGACGGGCTTGCCGAATCCTTCGCGGGCTACACTGGTTCGCGACTGGAGGAAGGACACGCGGGTGGCCATCTAGGACATGATCATGCGGCGCAGCCGGCAAGCCGGTATTCTCGGCCAGGAAAGGCGACGCCGGACGAACTCGACGATTTGCTCAGCATATCTCTTGGTCGGCAGACCAGTATATGCGCAGAGGGACCGGTACGTCCGGGAGCACCCGGAGTTGACGGCGCGCCGGCGCGTGCCCACAGCCTCACCGAGTGGCTTGATCGTTGCCTCCATAACTGGCTAAATGCTACCGACGATGGGGGGCATCATACCCGGAGGGTCGGCGTTCATGATGCGCGCATGAAGTGCGCCGGGTGCGGGCAGCAAAGTCCTCCGGAAGCGCGATTCTGCGCGGGCTGTGGGGCGCGCCTCGTTCATGCGTGCTCGGCGTGCGGCGCGGAGCTTCCCGCCGACGCCCGGTTCTGTCCTCGGTGTGGAGAGGCTTCGCTCACGCGCCCGGCCGTCACCGCGGAGTTCGCGAGCCCGGCGACGTACACCCCCAAGCATCTCGCCGAGCGCATCCTCACCTCCAAGGCCGCCCTCGAGGGCGAGCGCAAGCAGGTCACCGTTCTGTTCGTGGATGTCTCCGGCTTCACCGCGCTCTCCGCCCGACTCGACCCCGAGGACGTGCACGCGCTCATGACGCGCGCGTTCGAGCTCATGCTGGCCGAGGTCCATCGGTACGAAGGCACGGTGAATCAGTTCCTCGGCGACGGCATCATGGCGCTCTTCGGCGCGCCGATCGCTCACGAGGACCATGCGCAGCGGGCGGTGCGCGCCGCGCTCGGCATCCAGCGCGCCCTCGAGGACTATCGCCGTGAACTGGAGCGCGAGCGCGCCCTGACGTTCAAGGTGCGCCAGGGCCTCAATAGCGGGCTCGTCGTCGTCGGCAGCATCGGGAGCGACCTCCGGATGGACTACACCGCGGTCGGAGACACCACCAACGTCGCCGCGCGCTTGCAGCAAAGCGCCGAGAGCGGACACATCGTGATCGGCGAAACCACCTACCGACTCGTCGCCGATTACTTCGACACCCGCCCGCTCGGTGAGCTGTCCGTGCGGGGCAAGGCGGAGCCCATCCGCGCGTGGACCGTCGAGGCAGCACGCGAAGGCCGGACGAGGCTCGAGGCCGGTGTCCAGCGCGGGCTCACGCCTCTCGTCGGACGCGGGCGAGAGATCGAGGCCCTCGAGGCCGCGCTCGCCCGGACGCGCGCCGGGCACGGGCAGGTCGTGTTCGTCGTCGGCGAGCCGGGCATCGGGAAGTCGCGCCTGCTCTACGAGTTCCGCGGGCGCGCGGGCGACGCCGACTGGCGCGAAGGGCATTGCCTCTCCTTCGGTCGCGCCACGGCCTTTCACCCGCTCGTCGATCTTCTCAAGCGATGGGTGGGCATCGACGAGCGCGACGCCGACGATCTCGCGGTGACCAAGGTGGAGCGTGCGACCGCGGCCATCGGCGACGACGTGGGGGCGGCGGCGCCCTACCTGCGCTATCTCCTCTCGCCCGGCGCGGCCGACGCCGCGATCACCGCGCTCGATCCGCGCGAGCGCCGCGGCGGCATCTTCGAGGCGCTCCGTAGAATGATCCTGCGTGCGGCCGAGCGGCGGCCGCAGATCGTGGTGATCGAAGATCTCCACTGGATCGATCGGGCGACCGAGGAGTTCCTGGCCGTGCTCTGCGACAGCGTGCCCGCGAGTCCGGTGCTCCTGATCCTCACCTACCGACCCGGCTACGCGCAACCCTTCGGGGAGCGCACGTACCACACGCGGATCGTCCCGGCCCCACTTTCGGAGCCCGAAAGCGCGCACATGGCCGCCGCCATTCTCTCCAGTGAGCGTTACCCGACACGCTCCGGAGCGCCATTGCCGCCAAGGCCGAGGGCAACCCGTTCTATGTCGAGGAGGTCGTGCGCTCGCTGCGTGAGGCGGGGGCGATCCGCGTCGAGAACGGCCGCTTCGTGCTCACCGCCCGGCTCGACGATGTCGTCATCCCCGACACGATCCACGACGTGATCATGGCGCGCATCGACCGGCTGGACGAGGCGCCGAAGCGGGCGCTGCAAACCGCCTCCGTCATCGGGCGCGACTTCACGCAGCGCCTCGTCGAGCGCCTGAGCGAGATCCGCGGCCGGAGCGACACGCTGCTGCGCGAGCTACGGGCCGTGGAGCTGATCTACGAGACGAGCGTGTTCCCCGAGGTCGCGTACCGCTTCAAGCACGCCCTCACCCAGGACGTCGCCTATCGCTCGTTGCTCGTACAGCGCCGTCGCGAGCTGCACGGTCTGATCGGCGGCGCCATCGAAGAGCTCTACGCCGACCGGCTCACCGAGCACTACGAGATCCTCGCCCATCATTTCTCGCTCGCGGAAGACTGGCGACGCGCGTTCGACTACTTGCTGCGAGCCGGCGAGAAAGCGGCGGCGGCGTTCGCCTTGCGTGACGCGCTGGCATTGTACGATCAGGCGCTGACCGTCGCCGATCGACTCGGGGACGCCCTGCCCGCCGCCGCCCGCATGGCCATCCATCAGGCGCGATCGTCCCACGCGTTCTTCCTCGGCGACTTCAACCAGGGCCGGGCCGAGGGAGAGCGGTGGCTCGCGCTCGCCGAGCGCGCAGGCGATCGGGCGGCCGCCGCGTCGGCCCTGGCGTGGACGAGCTTCGCCACCATGTGGGCGCAGGACTTCGGCGCGGCCAGCGACTATGCGCGCCGCGCCATCGAAGTCGGCGGCGCTGCCGACGTCCCCGCCGCGGTGGGGGGCGGCTACCTCACCATGGCCTACGTGAATGCTCTGAGCGGCCGGCACGACAAGGCGGGCTCGGAGTTCGACGAGGCGCTCCGCGTCAGCCGCATCGCGCGCGATCCGGCGCGCGAGATCCTCACCCTGCAGATGCGTGGCGTCTTCGACGGCTGGCACGGTGACTATGGGCGCGCGCACGCCGATGCCAACGAGGCGGTCCGCCTCGCACGCGACCATGGCTTGCTCGTCCTCTACCTGCGCAGCCTGTGGACGCGCGGCCTGGTGTCGACGTCGATCGGCGACTGGGACGGCGCCCTGCGTGATCTCGAGGAAGGCATCGCGGTGGCCGAACGGATCGGCGACCGCGGCTTCATGCCCCGGATGATGAACACCCTCGGCTGGCTGCACATCGAATGTGACGACATCGAGCGTGGGATCGATGTCACGGCGCGGGCGGCCGCGTTCGCCCGCGACATCCGCCATGCCTTCGGCGTCGAGATGTACACCTTCTGCACCGTCAACCTCGGCGACGCCTTCCTGGCCAAGGGTGATCTCGTGCTGGCCGGCGAGAAGTTCGACGAGGCGCGGCGCATCGCGGAGGACCCGAAGACTCACGAGTGGATGAAGTGGCGCTACACGCTGCACCTCCACGCGAGCCTCGGCGAGTACTGGCTGGCGCGCGGCGACCATCGGCGGGCCGCCGAGTTCGCCGAGCGCTCGCTGGCGGGGTCGCGGCCGACTCGGTCGCTGAAGTACGTCGCGCGGGCGCTGCGGCTCCTCGGCGATGTCGCGCGCCGGGACCGACGATGGGACGACGCCGAGGAGGCTTTGCGGGAGTCGGTCGAAGTCGCCCGGGCGATCGCGCATCCCAACCAGACCTGGAAGACCGAGCTGGCCCTGGCGCGACTCCATGCCGCCAGGGGCAGGCGTGACGCGGCGGCCGAATCTCTCGCGGCGGCTCGTCGGACCATCGAGGGGCTCCGGGGCGGGGTGCATGATGCGCGTCTGCTCGCTGGCCTCACCGAGGGTCCGCTGATCCGCGGCGTCTTCGACGCCTCACCCTTCGACTGAGGAATGGCCCGGCCCGTTCTGCGAGACCTCACGGTCGGCGCCATCGCTTATACTCCTGAGGCATACTCGACGAAAGGAGCCCGTGCGTGCCCCGGATCAACGAGGCTTTCCTGAATCTCCAGGCGAGCTATCTCTTCGCCGAGGTCAAGCGGCGTAGCCAGGCCTATCGCGAGGCGCACCCCGATGCGCGGCTGATCGACCTGGGGATCGGCGACGTCACGCTGCCGCTTCCGCCGGCGGTGGTCCGGGCCCTGGAGGTGGCCGTCGGCGAGCAGGCGAGCGCCGAGACGCTCAAGGGCTACGGCCCCTACATAGGCTACGAGTTCCTCCGCGGCGAGATCGCCGCGCACGACTTCGGCGCGCGTGACGTCAAGCTCGGCGCCGACGAGATCTTCGTGAGTGACGGCGGCAAGAGTGACGCCGCGAACATCCAGGAGCTGTTCGCGCAGGACTCCGTCGTGGCCCTGATGGACCCCGCCTACCCGGTGTACGCGGACGCCAACGTGATGGCCGGCCGATCGCGTCCCGCCGACAGCACGGGGCGCTATGTCGACTTCGTGTACCTGCCGTGCACCGCGGAGAACGACTTCCAGCCGGCGTTGCCCGATCGGCACGTCGACCTGATCTACCTCTGCTACCCGAACAATCCGACCGGCGCCGTGATGACGCGCGGGGCGCTCGGGCGCTGGGTCGACTATGCTCGCGCGCACGAGGCGGTGATCGTCTACGACGCCGCCTACGAGGCGTACATCCGGGACTCCGACATCCCACATTCGATCTACGAGATCGAGGGGGCGCGCGAGGTGGCCATCGAGTCCCGCAGCTTCTCGAAGAGCGCCGGATTCACCGGCTTGCGGATGGCCTACACGGTCGTGCCGCGCGAGGCGCAGGGGCGGACGGCGGATGGCCGTGGCGTGAGCCTGAACCAGCTCTGGCTTCGCCGACAATCGACGAAGTCGAACGGTCCGCCCTATGTCATCCAGCGCGCCGCCGCGGCCGTCTACACGCCGGAGGGCCAGCAGCAGGTCCGAGCCCTGATCGACCACTACATGGAGAACGCGCGCATCATCCGCGCGGGCCTGGAGGCGGCTGGTCTCACCGTGTACGGCGGGCGCAATGCGCCGTACATCTGGATCCGCACGCCGGCCGGCGTGTCCTCGTGGGATTTCTTCGACCGCCTCCTGGCCGAAGCCCAGGTGATCGGCGTGCCCGGATCCGGCTTCGGCCCGAGCGGCGAGGGCTACTTCCGCGTCACGGCCTTCGGCTCCCGCGCGCAGAGTGCCGAGGCGGTCGAGCGCATCGCGGCCCGCCTGCGCGGATAGCGGGCGATAGGCCGGGGCCCGCCTCGGCGCCTCGCCTCCGCGGTCAGCGCGCTCCGCCTAGCGGCAGGGTGAGCACGGGGCTGACCCCGGTCTTCCCGGTCAGCTCGAGACGCGCGAGCTCCACCAGGAGCGAGAAGGTGGCCTTGGTGTCCTGGTCCGTCTGATCGATGTAGAACCAGTACCCCTTGTAGAGGATGGCGACATGGGCACGAGGTGGCCGCTTGTCGCTGGCGACCGAGTACACGCGGAAAAGGTCCACGGTCAGGCGCTGCCAGTCGAAGGGCTGGCCCGACGGGTCGCGCGTCACCGTGACCAGACCCGCGGCGGCATGCTCGGAGGGAATCTCGATTCCGTGGCTCACGTAATAGAGTGCCTGCAGGAGCGAGCGAGTCTCCAGGTCGATGCTGGTCACGCCCTCGCTCGGATACGTGGACGGAAATGGGTTGAGCTTCTCCTGGGTGATGGGAAACTTGGTGAGGCCCCGCTTGAGTCGGAACACCTCCGTGACCTCGCGCACCTCCGCCGACTCCATGGCCCGCGGATCCAGGAGCAGGACGGGCTGCGGGGTCTTCTTGAACAGGGTCCACGCCGTGCCCCGCTCGTCGAGCCGGTACTCGTAGCCGCTCTTGGCAGCCTCGACCATGTCCCGAGCGGTGACGCTTCCGGCCGGCAGAGGGCTTCCCTGCGCCTCGCTTCGCTCCTCGACGCTGAACACGAGCTGACCGCGGTCCTGCAGCGCCTGCAGAGCCCGGACTCCCCGCAAGAACTCCTGGTACGTGGGCGCGAGCTTCGGGGTGGGCCCACTCGCCGTCTGGGCATTGGGCACCCAGTTGAGGTTCTCCAGGTAGAGGCGAAACACGGTGGCGATCGGCCACGTGGTCTTGGCGAGGTAGAGGATCCCGTCAAGAGGGACGGGGGTGAAGAGCTTCCGCGTGAACTCCTGATCGTCGAGCGGAGTCAGGGTGAAGGTCGGGCGGTCGGCCCCCGCGATGCCCAGCTGGGGCAGGACGGCGGCGTAGCTCTTGGCCACTTCCGCGCCGGACGCGACGAAGAACGGCGTCAGCTGGAAGTTCTTGGTCAGCTCGTACTGGGCGGCGATGGCGGACACGGCCAGGCTGCTGGGCGTGTCCGTGTACCGCAGCCGGACGATGTTGAGGAGCAGCTCCTCCTCGCTCGTCGCCTTCACCGTCTCGTTGTACTGGAGCCGGCTCTCGTGCAAGGCCCCCGGGCCGAGCGACGAGCAGCCGGCGGCGAGGATGGAAGCGACGACGATCCGGGTCATCCACGTCCTGCCGTCGGTCAGGTTCGCCATGAGGTCTTCGCCTCCTCCGTCATCGATGCCTGCCGGACCGGATCGACACGATATAGCCGGGGACGGCCCTGACAATCAAGCGGCCGGTGCGGGCAGCCACCGCTCATGCGGTCGCGGCATGGCTCAGCGGCCTGCGCAAGCGCGAGGGGGTGACACGCCGCAGCACCACCTTGCCTGCGCCCACGAACGTGCCGAGGGACGTGAAGGCATCCCGCAGCCCGTCCAGCGCCTCGTCCTGATCCAGGCGAGCGCCGCCGGTGGGCGGCTTCTGCCCCGAGGCGAACCACGGCTCGAAGTGGACGTGTCGAATCTCCAGCCGCCCCTCGGCGCGGTGACTCTTGGCGTCGACGCGGCCGATGAGATGACCGTGATGGAGGATGGGCAGTGTGTAGTAGCCGTGCACCCGCTTGTGCCCGGGCGTGTAGACCTCGATGCGGTAGTCGAAGCCGAAGAGGCGCGCCACCCGGTCGCGATACCACAGGAGCGAGTCGAAGGGCGAGAGCAGGGTCGTCCCGCGCGATGGCGTGGGCGCTCGCCGTGCCCGGGCGAGGGCGGGAAGGTCGCGCGTGAGGGCGAGCCAGCGGCCCGGCCGGCCTTCGATCTCGAGCGCCGTCACCTCGCCACCCTCGATCATCGCGCGGAGCGCGGCGCGGCGAGGACCCGGCCCGAGGCGCGGGAAGGTCAGGTAGTGGGTCAGGTCCAGCTCCGTCGCCGCGCCCATGGCGTGCAGCGAGCGCTCGATGTGCCAGCGCTGGAAGTCCTCGGACGAGACCGCCGCGCCGCCGAGCGCGTCGGGGATCGCGCGCTCCAGGAGGTCGAAGCGCTTCTGGAAGTGCTGCCGCGAATGAACGGTCAGCGCGCCGGTCATCCACAGGTAGTGCAGCGCATGCTGAACGGGCCGCCAGCTCCACCACCCGGCGGCGCCCGCGGGGCGGCGGCCCTCGAAATCTCCCTGAGCCATCGGGCCATTGGCGAGCACGGCCGCCTTCACCCGGTCCAGCACCTTCGCGTTCCGGCGGAGCCACCTGGACCAGCCGGTGTGGCGGAGTCGGTAGTCGAGCATGGCGCGTCGCCACCAGGGCAGCATGGTGGTCGGGACGAGGCAGGCGGCGTGGGCCCAGTACTCGAAGAGGAGGCGGCGCCGATAGACGATCCGGTCGAGCCACGCGCGATCGTAGGGGCCGAAGCGGCTCCACACGGTGAGGTAGTGGGCGCGCTCGAGCACGTTGATCGAGTCGAGCTGGAGACCGCCCACGTCCTCGACGAAGCGGGCGAGCCGGTGTGCGGTGAGGGTCAGCGCGCGCGGCCGCGCGAGGTGCTGACGCTGGAGAAAGAGCGCGGTCACCGCGCGCAGCGGAATGGAAGGGCCGGGCATCCCGACCGAGAGAGTACCACCGCGGAGCGGCGACGCCTGCGCTAGGATACGGCCATGGCCGGCGCGGAGTACCGCTCGTTCCGCGAGTTCTATCCCTTCTATCTCACCGAGCACAGCAAGAGCGGCACCCGGCCCCTGCACTTCGCGGGCACGCTGCTCGTCCTCGTCACCCTCGGCTACGTGCTCGTGGCGCAGCAGTGGCGCTTCCTCGCGCTGCTCCCTGTGTTCGGCTACGGCTTCGCCTGGGTCGCCCACTTCGCGGTGGAGCGGAACCGGCCCGCGACCTTCCAGTACCCGCTCTATAGCCTGGCCGGCGACTTCCGGATGTTCGCCGACATGCTCCGCGGCCGCGTCGCCTTCTGAATCACGTCGCCCCGTCCGCCTCGAGCGCCCTGATCTCGGCCTCGTCGTAGCCCAGCTCCTTCAGGATCTCGCCGCGGTGCTGCCCGAGCACCGGGGCGACAGCGATCACCGTCTTCGAGGCGGAGAGCTTGATGGGATTGCCCACGGTGACGTAGCGCCCGCGCACCGGATGCTCGACCTCGACGATCATGTCCCGGGCGCGGAGGTGCGGATCGGTCATCACCTCGCCGGTGTCGAGGCAGGCCCCGCAGGGCACGCCGGCGCCGGCGAGAATCTTCACGACCTCGTGCTTGGAGCGCTCCGAGGTCCACGCTTCCACGAGGCCATTGACCTCGTCCCGGCGCTGCCAGCGGACCTCCGGCGTCTCGTAGCGCGCATCCCCAATGAGATCTTCGCGTCCGATCGCGCGCAGGAACGGATGCCACATCTGCTGCTGGGTGAAGATGAAGACGTAGTCATTCGGCCCGCCGGGATGGCAGCGGTACGTCGTGCCCGGCACGTTCGTGCCGAGCTGATTGCCCGTTCGCGCCGCCGGCTTGCCGAGGCGCTGGTGATCGCGGAGGCTCACGCGGATGAGGTTCACCACCACGTCCTGCATGGAGACCTCGACCTGCTGGCCTTGCCCGGACTCGTGGCGCTGCATGAGCCCGGCGAGGATCCCGATCACGCAGTGCATGCCCGTGCCGGAGTCTCCGATGGACGGCCAGACATACGTGGGCGGGCCGTCGGGGAAGCCCGTGACGCTCATGCCTCCCCCCATGGCCTGGGCGATCGGCTCGTAGCTCTTGTAGTCGCTGTACGGTCCGTAGGAGCCGAACCCCTTGATGCTCGCGTACACGAGGCGCGGGTTGAGCGCCTTCACGGCGGCATAGCCGAAGCCCAGGCGATCGAGGACGCCCGGCCCGAAGTTCTCGAGGAGCACGTCGGCCGTCTTCAGGAGGGCCCGAAAGACCTCCTTGCCTCGGGGGTGCTTCAGGTTGAGGGGAAGGCTCCGCTTGTTGGCGTTGAAGGAGAGGAAGAAGAGGCTGTCGGAGTCCGCCCGGTCCCGATGCGTGTGACGCGCCGGATCCCCCCGCTCCGGCTCCTCGACCTTGACGACGTCGGCCCCCAGCCACGCGAGCATCTGGCCGCAGGAGGGCCCCGCCTGATTGTTCGTGATGTCGACCACTCGAATGCCCGAGAGGGCCTGACTCATCCGTCGATCCCCTGGACCGGCGGCAGCGCTCGAGACAGCCGAGAATCAGCGAGCATCCGGCGGCGCCACGACCACGTCCTCGTACCGGTGCCGCTTGGTGATGAGCTTGGCGCGGTGGAAGACATCGAGGGCGACCTCGAAGGCCGGGCGCGTGATCTCGACGTGGGGCGTCCAGCAGCCGAGCTTCTGGTAGTAGGCGATGGTCGAGGTGAGCACGGCCTGGTCGATCTCGGGGAAGAACGAGGCCTCGGCCTCGGCAACCTTCGGCGCCGGCGTCTCGATGAGCCAGGCGCGCGCCTTCCGGTAGGCGCGCATGAAACGCTTGGCCGCCTCCGTGCCCAGCCATTCTCGCGTGGCGGCCAGGCTCGAGAAGGCCACGGGGCCGATCGCCTCGCCCACCGAGGCGACGACGTGGCCCACGCCGTCGTGCTCGAGCTGCTGGGGCGCAGGGCCCTGCTGGTGGATGTAGTCGCCGTCGCCCTTCCGGAACGCCTGATCCATCTGCGCGCTGGGAAGATCGACCGCCGTGATCGCCGCGAAGTCGAGGCCGCGACGGTGACACGCGTACTTGAACATGGCGAGCGGCTGGCCGCCGTGGTCGACGAGCACCCGCGTGCCCTTGAGCTTGTCCCAGGTGAAGGAGGGGTCGGCGGCACGTCCCGTGAGGAAGAAGCCGTCCTTCTCGTTGATCTGGGCGAAATGCATGACGGGCGGCCGCTGCCCCTTCTCGAGGGGGCCGAAGCCCTGCGAGGGCGCCGACTGGGCGACCTGCACCGTCCCGTTCACGAGTCCCTCGATGGCCGACTTGCCGGGCGGAGCGATCGAGTGCTTCGGCTCGAACCCCTCGGCCTTCAGGAAGTCGCCCGCGATCGTGGCGATCAGGGGCGAGTAGAACGCGGAAAAGCGTGTGAACTGGATGCTGATCTGGTCACTCAACGACGCCTCCCGGGTGCACGGTGGACGGCTTGGCTCGCTCGATCGGCGCGGATAGGATCGCGCCCGCCATCGCCGGAGTCAAGGCGTACTGGCACGGCAACGAGCAGCGTGAACGGCGACACCCAAGGTAGGATACCGCCATGGCCACCTCACTGCCCCACCCGTTCGCGTCGTGATGTTTCCCGTCGTCGAGAACATCCTGAAGACCGACAGGCACAAGACCTTCTATCTCGCCTGTGGCGTCGAGGACGCCCCGCTGATGATCTTCGTGCACGGCTGGCCGGAGCTCGCGATCAGCTGGCGGCATCAGCTGCCCTGCTTCGCCGATCTCGGCTTCCGCGCCGTCGCGCCGGACATGCGGGGCTATGGCCGATCGAGCGTGTATTCGCGTCACGAGGACTACGCGCTGGAGCAGTCCGTCGCGGACCTGATCGAGCTGCTCGACGCGCTGGGCGGGGAGAAGGCCATCTGGGTCGGCCACGATTGGGGGAGCCCGGTGGTGTCGAGCCTGGCCAGCCATCATCCCGAGCGATGCTTCGGCGTGGCCAACCTCTGCGTGCCGTACCTGGCGCGGGGCTTTGCTCCCCAGACCCTCATCCCTCTCGTCGACCGCTCCCTCTATCCCGACGCGCAATTCCCCGCGGGGCAGTGGGAGTATCAGCTCTTCTACGAGGAGAGCTTCGACAAGGCGCGGGCCGCCTTCGAGGCCAACGTCTCCAACACCGTCAAGGCCCTGTTCAGAAAGGGAAGCGCGAGCGGCAAGGGCAAGCCGTCCCGCACCGCGCACGTGCGTCGGGACGGCGGCTGGTTCGGGGGCAAGGGGCAGGCGCCCGAGGTGCCGATGGACACTGATGTGCTGACGCCGGCGGATTTTGACACATACGTGGCCGCCCTCGAGAGGAACGGCTTCTTCGGCCCGGACTCCTGGTACATGAACAGCGCGCGGCCCTCGAGAGGAACGGCTTCTTCGGCCCGGACTCCTGGTACATGAACAGCGCGCGCAACCTCGAGTTCGCGCGCCAAGCCGTGCATGGCGGCGTCTTGAGTCTTCCCGTCTTGTTCCTTCACGGCGAGTACGACTACACGTGCGAGACCGTCGCCTCCCGTCTGGCGGATCCCATGCGGAAGGATTGCCGGAACCTGACCGAGGTGATCGTGCCGTCCGGGCACTGGATGGCCCAGGAGAAGCCGGCGGCCGTGAATGCCGCCCTCGCCAAGTGGCTGGCCGTGCAGCTCCCTGGAGTGTGGGTTGCCTGACGGTCCGGTCTTGCAGTCCGACGATCACCGCTGAAGGAATCAGCGCCCGCGCGACCGTAGCGCCGATCCGGTTGCGACCCGGTAAGGCTTACCGATCCCGGGTGAGTCCTATCGCCTGACTTTTCCGACCCTGTCTGAAATCCCGGCAAACGGCCAGAGAACGCGAGCTTGCGAACGTGGCACAGGACATGCTCTCGCACTAGCTCGAAGAACAGTTGGCGCCGCCCCGAGCGGAGGAGGAGGAAGGGCCATGGAACATGACTTCGTGTACTGCCCGAGGTGCTTACGGTATTCGGTCGTTCACTGGATGCGTGGCCTCGGCCAGTGGGAGTGTGAGGATTGCTCATACCGGTTGCCCAGAGAGGAGATGCTGGAATGGACAACCACTGCGACGCTGCCGTCATAGCTCTCATGCTGGTTCTCTTGGCCTGCCTCACCGTCTTCTTCTTCAAGGTGGGGACGCCGAGCGGCGAGCTCGTGGCACTGCTGTTTCCCCGATTCTGAGCGGGTTGGGGAGACCGGTTACAGACGAGGCGAGCCTGGAGCGCCGCGCTCTCGGCTCATCTTCTGGTACAGCAGCCCGACGAGCAAGAGAACCACGCCGAGGAGAAGGAAGGACAGCATCCGGTAGAGCGTCTTGACGGAGGCGAGGTCGACCACGAAGACCTTGAAGATCGTCAAACCCAGGAGACCAAGCGCGCCATAGCGCAGCGGCGCAGAGCGGCGAAGGAATCCCCAGGCAAGGACTGCCGCCGCGTAGAGCGTCCACAGCACAGACAGGCCCACCTGCGTTCTCCAGCGGATCTCGCTCCGGAGACCGCGTCGCGACGCCCCCGGCTTCGCGTCTTGCAAGAGCGCGTTCTGATAGCGGGTCCACCCCTGGCTCAGCACGAAGAGCAGCACCACGCCCGCCGTGCCCGAAACGGTGCGGCCCACGGTGCCCGCGTGCACCGACGCGCCCGAGCCGGCCAGCCACCGGCCCGCCAGTCCGATCACCGCACAGGCCACGATGCGCGCGACGAGGTAGCGATTGAGCAGATCCTCGGCCGCGGCCTTGGCCATGCTGTCATCGGCCATGAGCACGCGCGCGAGCAGCATCAGCGCAGCCAGCGGCACCGCGACCGCGAAGGTTGGCGAGGCGATGAGACGAGACAGCGCGCCCAGGACCAGGACCTGGGCGGCGAGAAGCCCGGCCGGCCAGAGCCCGGACGGCTCCCGCCACAGAAGGACCGAGAGCGTCTGGGAGGCAAGGACCCACAGAACGGCCCTCAGCACCTCCGGCTTCGTGGTCAAGAGCTGATCGCCACGCAGCGAGAGCGCGAGCTGCCCCGCCGCCACGATGGCGGCGACGGTCAGGAGATGCGCGAGGAAGGTCGCGTTCCACACGGGCGGCCAGTTCGGGGAGGCCCACGTGTCGCCCCCCCACACCCGCAAGACGGCCAGGATGAGCGCGGCCGTGCCGCCCCAGGCGGCGACGGGCGTGGCCACGCGGGGAGCAAGCCACAGGAGCACGGCGCCCTCCGCCGCCCAGGCGAGGGTGATCCACGGTCCCTTGAGGGCCAGCGGGATGGCCAGCGTCACGAAGACACACGCCACCCCGATGAGCACGCCGACGGTGGCGTCATCGCCCGGCACGCGGCGGCGGTAGACGCCGGCCACGATCGTGTACAGGATGGCCAGCGCCAGCGCCACCGGCGCTTCCAGGATCGGCCGCCACGCCTCGAGAGTGATGTAGACCGCCCAGAAGTAGCCCGCCGCCGTGCCGGCCACGATGAGGAGATCGACCTCGCGAAGGCGGCGCCCCTGGCTCCACTCGCGGGCCAGCGGCGTGAGGAGGAAGAGGACGAAGAGCGCGGTGAGAAGGGCCAGACGCACCACCGGCGTCTCCGCCTCGGGCTGGCGCGTGAAGGTGGGGACGAGCAAGAGCACCGTGCCCGCCCAGGCCAGACGGTTCAGCGCGCTCCAGGTTCGGAAGCGCGCGATGGCGAGCACGAGGAAGTCGAGGACGGCGAGGTATCCCATGAGCACGCGCTCGTTGGGCTGATCGCTGGCGAGAAGCACGGGAGTGAGGAGCCCGCCCAGCAGCGCGAGCACGGCCGTCACCTGCCGCTCCGAGATGACCGCGACGATGGTGCCGAGCACGGTGACGACGAACATGAGCCCGAAGGCCGCCCCCACGCGCAGCAGCTCGTAGTAGGCATAGCCCGCGTAGAGCGAGAGGTAGCAGAGCCCGAGACCCAGGCCCGAGAGCGCCTCGGAGAGATAGGGGACATCGCGTCTGCGGTGTAGCACCAGGCCCGCCAGCAAGGCCGCGATGCCCGCGGCGAGCCCCAGGCCGAGCCTGGCGCGAGGGCCAATCAGGTTGTTCTCGATGGACCACTTCACCGCGAACGACGCGGCAAAGAGAATGGCGACGACGCCGACCCAGGTGGCCCAGCGCCCACCGATCCGCTGCTCGAGATCCAGTCGCGGCGATGGGGCGGGCCCGGACGGGGCGGGCGCGGGCGCCACGGCGTCCCGTGTGGAGGTGGCGGCCGCGGTCTCGGCGGGAGCCAGGGTGGGCTCGGGAGCCGAGGGCGGCGCGGAGACGACGGGCTCGGGCCCTGTTGACATCGAAGGCGACGGGACCTCAGAGGGCGTCGGGGATACATCTGGCCTCGGAGCACGCGGCTGGGACTGCTGCTCGAGGGTCCAGACCCGATAGAGAAGGTCGCGGATCCTTTCCTCGAGGGCCGCGATGCGCTCGGCCGGCGTCGGCTGCCCCGGGCGAGGCCGGTACTCGCGCAGCACTTTGAGGGACACGGCCAGCGCACCAACCGCCACGAAGAGGGCCAGTAACGCCATGCTGCGAGGAGCCTACACCAGAACTTCGAGAGGTCGGGCGCCATTTCCCTCGTCTGGCGTCACTTACGGCTCGGTCAGCGTTTCGGCTCCTCAGTCCGGGCTATAATCGGTCTCCCTATGGACGCGCCGCTCAACGGTGTCCTCGTCGCCGACCTGACCCAGAACGTGGCCGGCCCCACCTGCACCCAGATCCTGGGCGACATGGGTGCGGACGTGATCAAGGTCGAGCGTCCGGGGCGCGGCGACGACGCGCGGGCCTGGGCGCCGCCCCTCTGGGGAGAGGAGAGCGCCACCTTCATGAGCTTCAACCGCAGCAAGCGGAGCCTGGCCGTGGACATGAAGGCCGACGACGGGCGGGCGATCCTCGAGCGCCTGATCCAGCGCGCCGACGTCCTCGTCCAGTCGCTCCGCGCGGGGGCCATAGAGGAGCTGGGGCTCGGCTGGGAGGGCGCGCGGGCGATCAATCCGCGGCTCGTCTACTGCTCGATCACGGCCTTCGGCACGCAGGGGCCGCTCAGCGACCGGCCCGGGTACGATCCGCTCATGCAGGCCTATGGCGGGCTCATGTCCGTCAATGGGCACGCGGGACAGCCGCCCGCGCGCGTTCCCGTTTCCATCGTGGACATGGGCACGGGCATGTGGGCGGTCATCGCCATCCTGGGGGCCTTGCGGGAGCGCGAGCGCACGGGCCGCGGCGTCAACGTGACGACAGCGCTCTTCGAGACGGCCCTCGCCTGGACCACCTTTCAGATGACCCACTACTTCGCCACCGGCGAGATCCCGCAGCCGCAAGGCTCCGGCACCGCGATGATCTGTCCGTACGAGGCCTTCCCCACGCGGGATGCCTGGGTCATGATCGCCGCGGGCTCCGACGCGCTCTTCCTCAAGGCGGCCACCGCGCTCGGCGCCCCCGAGCTGCCGCGCGATGCGCGATTTGCCGACAATCCCGCGCGCGTCGCGCATCGCGGCGAGCTCTTCGATGCGCTGTCGCGGATCACGCGCGGGCTCGCGAGCGCCGAGGTTCTCGCGCGGCTCCAGAGCGCCGGCGTGCCGTGCGCGCCCATCCTGACGCTCGACCGCGTCGCCGCGGAGCCCCAGACCGAGGCGAGCGGCATGCTGATCTCCGCCAAGCATCCGCGGCTTCCCGACTACCGCACCGTCGGGCTGCCCGTGCGCTGGGACGGCGAGCGGCCCGGCGTGGCCCGCGTGCCCCCGCTGCTCGGCGAGCACACCGCCGAGGTGCTGGGCGCTCTCGGCTACGACGAAGCGGCCGTCAAGGATCTCGCGAGGCGCCATGTCATCCAGCTATAAGACGATCAACGTCTCGGCCTCGCCCGACGGTCACGTGGTCACTGTCGAGCTCAACCGGCCCGAGGCGCTCAATGCCATGAACACGGCCATGGGCGAGGACCTCGTGCGCTGCTTCGAGGCCTTCCAGTGGGACAGGACGGCGCGCTGCGTGGTCTTCACGGGCGCCGGCGCCAAGGCCTTCTGCGTGGGCGGCGACCTGAAGGAGCGCGAGGGCATGGCGGACGAGACATGGCGCGCCCAGCACGCCATCTTCGAGGCGGCCGCGGCCAAGGTGCTCCACTGCCCCGTGCCCGTGATCGCCGCCGTCGAGGGCTTCGCCATGGGCGGCGGCTGCGAGCTGGCCGTGCTCTCCGATTTCATCGTCGCCTCGGAGACGGCCGTCTTCGCGGTGCCCGAGGTGACGCGCGGGATCTTTCCCGGCATTGGCGGGACGCAATTGCTCCCGCGCATCATCGGGGCGCCGCTGGCCAAGGAGATGATCTTCACGGGGCGCCGCGTGCCCGCGGCGGAGGCCAAGGCCATCGGGCTCGTAAACCATCTCGTGCCCGCCGGCCAGGCGCGCGCCAGGGCCCTCGAGATCGCCCAGGTCATCGCGGACAATGGGCCCATCGCCGTCCGCCAGGCCAAGAAGGCGGTGAGCTGGGGGAGCGAGACCGACCTCGAGACGGGTATGGCCCTGGCCATCGAGGCCTACAATGTCACTGTCACCACCGACGATCGCCTGGAGGGTGTGCGGGCGTTCAACGAGAAGCGCAAGCCGCGCTTTCAGGGGAAATAGGCATGAAGGATATGAGCTTCGCGCTCACCGACGATCAGAAGGCGCTCAAGACGGCGGTCTACGACCTGTGCAAGCAGTACACGGGCGAGTACTGGCGCGAGCTGGACGCCAAGCGCGAGTACCCCGACGCGTTCATCAACGACCTGACCAAGGCGGGCTATCTCGCCGTCCTCATCCCGCAGGAGTACGGCGGCGCCGGCCTCGGCATCATGGAGGCAGCGCTCATCCTGGAAGAGATCAACCGCTCGGGCGGCAACGGCGGGGCCTGCCACGCGCAGATGTACATCATGGGCACCGTGCTGCGCCACGGCTCCGAGCCGCAGAAGCGCCAGTACCTGCCCAAGCTCGCCACCGGCGAGCTGCGGCTGCAGGCCTTCGGCGTCACCGAGCCCAACGCGGGGTCGGACACGACCAAGCTCCAGACCACGGCGATCAAGAAGGGCGACCGCTACGTGGTCAACGGCCAGAAGATGTTCATCTCCCGCGTGCTCCAGTCCGACCTCATGCTCCTGCTCGCCCGGACCACACCGGTGGACCAGGTGAAGAAGAAGACGGACGGGCTCAGCGTCTTCCTCATCGACATCCGCGAGGCCAAGGGCAAGGGCCTGGACGTGCGGCCGCTCCGGATGATGATGAACCACTCCACCAACGCGCTCTTCTTCGACAACCTGGAGATCCCCGCGAGCAGCCTCATCGGTCAGGAGGGCAAAGGCTTCTCCTACATCCTCGACGGCATGAACGCCGAGCGCATCCTCGTCGCCTCGGACTCGCTGGGCGACGCGCGGTGGTTCATCGAGAAGGCCGTCGCCTACTCGAGCCAGCGCGTCATCTTCGGCAAGCCGATCGGCGCCAACCAGGGCGTCCAGTTCCCCATCGCCAAGGCGTACATGGCCATCGAGGCCGCCGACCTCATGCGCACCAAGGCGGCCAAGCTCTTCGATGCCGACATCTCGTGCGGGCCGGAGGCGAACATGGCCAAGTACCTCGCCTCCGAGGCGGCCATCGAGGCGGGCAACGCCTGCATCGACTGCCACGGGGGCTACGGCTTCGCCGAGGAGTACGACATCGAGCGCAAGTTCCGCGAGTCGCGCCTCTACCGCGCGGCGCCCATCAACAACAACCTGATCATGGCCTACGTCGGGGAGCACGTCCTCGGCATGCCCCGCTCGTACTAGAGCGTGCCAAGCCTGCCTGAGGTCGATCGCCTGTCCATCACCACGGTGGTGGACAACTTCATCGACAACCTGCGCGCGGACGAGAAGGTGGCGAAGCGCTTCACCCACGCCCAGGCCCGCCGCATGCCCACCCTCAAGGCCGAGCACGGCCTGGGCCACTGGGTCGAGGTGGAGCGTGGCGGGGAGCGGGGGCGCATCGCCTTCGACTTCGGGCTCACCGCCGAGAGCTACAACCACAACTTCCTGGAGCTGGGGCTCGAGGCGGGCAAGGTCGACGCGGTCGCCTTGAGTCACGGCCACATGGACCACTACGGCGGGCTGGGCGGGTTCCTCAAGACCTACCGCCGGCGGATGAAGCGCGACGTCGTCTTCTACGGCGGCAGCGACCACTTCCTGCCGCGCTACAACGAGCGGAACAGCCAGCGCGTCTACATCGGCCGACTCGATCGCGACGAGCTGGAGCGCTACGACCTCGACGTGCGGGTGGTCGAGAAGCCCACCGTGCTGCCCGAGGGCGTCCTCCTGAGTGGCGAGATGCACGAGACGGCGCCCTTCGAGATCATTCCCCCCTCGCTCAAGGTCGAGCGCGATGGCGAAGTGGTCCAGGACACCTTCATCGGCGAGCAGACGCTCGTCGCCAATGTCAGGAACCGCGGCCTCGTCGTCGTCACCTCGTGCTCCCACCGCGGCATCGTCGGCATCTGCCGCCATGCTGTCAAGGTCACCGGCGTCTCGAAGGTGCACGCCGTCATGGGCGGCTTCCACCTCTCGGGGCTGGCGGGCGAGCGCATCACCCAGGTCGTGGACGCTTTCCGCGGCCTCGACCTGGACTACCTGATCCCGCAGCACTGCACCGGGCTCGAAGCCGTCATCCAGATGGCTGTGCATCTGCCGAAGGAGCTGGTGGTAAGCTCGGTGGGAAGCACGTTCACTTTCGGTGCCTGAGGAGACGCCATGAAGCTGCCCAAGCGCGTGACCATCTGCGAGGTGGGAACTCGGGACGGGTTCCAGATCGAGCCCGACTTCATTCCCACCGAGGCCAAGATCGAGGTGGTGAACAAGCTCGCGGCCACCGGCATGCCGCGCATCGAGGTGACCTCGTTCGTCTCGCCCAAGGCGGTGCCCCAGCTCAAGGACGCCGAGACCGTGATGGCGGGAATCACGAGGCGCCCGGGCACGCGCTACTCCGCTCTCGTGCCCAATGACAAGGGCGCCGTGCGCGCCGTCGACGCGGGCGTGGATGACATCCACACGGTGGTCTCGGCGAGCGAGAGCCACAATCTCGCCAACGTCAACATGTCGGTCGCCGAATCGCTCGTCAAGCTCACGGCGACGGCAGAGGTCGCTCATCGCGCGGGCAAGCCCGTGTATTCCGGCATCTCCTGCTCCTTCGGCTGTCCCTTCGAGGGCGACGTGCCCGTGGCCCAGCTCGAGTCCGTGGTCGCGCGCCTCGTGGACATGGGCGCCACGGGCATCGGCCTCGCCGACACCACGGGCATGGCGAACCCCGCTCAGGTCACCCGCGTGCTCGAGCACCTGATGCCGCGCTTCCCCGGCGTCGAGTGGACCCTGCACACGCACGACACTCGCGCCATGGCCATCCCGAACATCCTCGCCGCCATGGAGATGGGCGTCACCCACTTCGACGGCTCCATCGGCGGCCTGGGCGGCTGTCCTTTCGCGCCGGGCGCTTCCGGCAACGTCTGCACCGAGGACCTCGTGCACTGTCTCTCCGCCATGGGCGTGGAGACGGGCATCGACCTGGACGCGCTCATCGGCGTGTCGAAGCGCGTGCAGGAGATCGTGGGACGCGTGCTCCCCGGGCAGATCGTCAAGGCGGGCGCGTGGAGCCGGCGCTATCCCCTTCCCGACGGCGTGAAGGAGCGCCTCGCCGCCCGGTGACCAAGCGCGCGCAGAAGATGCTGCGCCTGATGGACCGCGCCGTCACCGAGTGGCACATTCCGGTCATCGGGAAGGAGAAGGGCCGCGTGATCAAGCGGCTCCTCGCCCGCCACAAGCCCACGCGGGGAATCGAGGTCGGCTCGCTCTTCGGGTACTCGGCCATCCTCATCGCGGCCCACATGCCGCGAGGTGGGCACCTGACCTGCGTCGAGCAGAATCCCTACCTCGCGCGCTTCGCCCAGTCCAACGCCGATCACGCGGGGCTCAAGAGCCGCGTGAAGGTCGTGGTGGGTGACGCGCTCCGTGTCCTTCCCTTTCTGCGGGGCCCCGTGGACTTCGTGCTCATCGACGCGAAGAAGGAAGACTACCTCGACTACCTGAAAGCCCTCGAGCCGCGCTTCGTCAAGGGCGCCCTCGTCATCGCCGACAACACGGGCGTGTACCGCCGCGAGGTCAAGCCCTACCTCGAGCACGTCCGGAACGGCTCGTACGCGACCCGCGAGCTCGACTTCGGCTTCGACTGCATGGAAGTCTCGACGTACCGCGGATAGCCGGCATGTTCGGCGAGAAACACGACCCCGAGTTCCTCAAGCATCTCTTCGACGAGACCGAGATCTTGCGCAAGCCCGTGGCCGGCATCATCGCCGGCTATCACATCCTCCCGTACATCCTGGTGGGACCGCAGGAAGATCAGCCGACCCGCGCCGTGGAGATTCGCGGCAAGATCAAGGTCTCGCCCCGACTGGTGCTGGCCCCGGGACGGGCGGGGCAGACCTATGGCGAGCTCTTCCAGGACGAAGGACTCATGGACGAGGCCCTGGTCGCCCGCATCTTCTCTTTCGCCTACTCCTCGCGGCATCAAGTAACTCTGGAGAGCGAGGATCTGTCGATCAAGCGGCTCGAGCGCAACCCCCAGGCGCAGATCGAGCGCGCCCTCGACGAGCTGGCCATGCGCGAGGTCATCAATACCGGCGTCATCAGGGCACCGAGCATCCGCTTCTATCCCGTGTCCCTCGATCGCTTCATCACCGAGATCCTCGATCAGGAGTTCCGGCCCTAAGCGGCCGCGATGCCCACGCGCGAAGACTACCTGCGGCAGCCGCTCGAGCGGCGGCTCGCCCGCCTGGCCGGCACCGCTGACGAGCTCACCGAGGCAACCCGCAACCGAAGCGCCGCTCAGCTTGCCCGGCGGCCCGAGGCCGCGAGCTGGTCGGCCACGGAGATCATCTGCCACCTCCGCGACGTGGAAGAGCTGTTCCGGATCCGCTTTCACACCATCCTCGCCCTGGACGATCCGAAGATCCTGACCTTCGGCGCCGAGCCAGCAGCCCTTGCCGCGTGGGGCATAGGCGGTCCGATAGGGCACCCGCTCGATCCCGATCGGTGGGCCGAGGAGCGGCAATACGCGCGCAACGATCCGAGCCAGGCGCTCTCGGCCTTCCGACGCCATCGCGCGGAGACGGTCGCCCTCCTGGAATCGCTCACAGCGGCGCAATGGCAGCGAGGCGGCATCCACCTCCGGCTCGGTCGGTTGACTCTCGGTGACTGGGTGGCCAGCCTCGCCGCTCACGATGACAATCACCTCGCTCAGCTCGAGCGCGCGCTCGAAGGCCGGGGCTGACCGTGACCGGGTCGAGCGCACGACAGCCTTCTCTCCTCCGGGCGTGCTTACTGCGGACACCGCAATTGCAAGGCAGGCGATGATCCCTGATCGCGCGGACAAGGTCTGGATCTCTGAGCGAGGGGGTGCAGGACATCGATCGCCCACCCGACATTCAGTCCCTCCCCGAGCCAGCTCGGACACCCCGTCCGCGCGGTGACATGCAGGCCCTGCGCGTCATGAGACTCGTAGAGAGCCTTGATGGGATCCGCGGGCACTGCGGCAGGCGGCGGCGCCTCAGGTAACGGGTGGCCATTCGGGCGCCGGAACTGGAGCGCCCCGTCGGGTAAGCGCGCGACCTGGTAGCCCTCCTCGTGGATCGCCCGATGGTGCCGGCGACAGAGCAAGGCGAGGTTCGAGAGCGTGGTCGGGCCCCCGTGGGCCCAGTGGCGGAGATGATGCCCCTGGGTGAAGCGCAGGCCGCACCCCGGGAAGCGGCAACCTTGGTCCCGATGGTGGAGGGCACGGCGTAACGCAGGAGGAATCGTCCGGGTCCGGGCCCCGATCTCCAGCAGGCGGCCCTCGCCGTCGTGGCGCATGACCACCCGGCTGGCGTCGCACGCCAAGCGCTGGGACGTTTCCGCGGAAACGTGTGTGCCGCCTTCCAGGACGGACTGGCCCGGCTGCTCCGGGTCGGCCAACACCTCGCCGTCGACATGGACCACCACCTGGTAGCGCTCCCCCGGGGTACCGGGATCGAGGCCGTGATGGAGGGCTGTCTCCGCGAGCAGGGCCAGGGCATCGGCCTGCTGCTGGGCCATCGGGGGCGTTTCCGCGGAAACGTTTCCGAACCCTGTTGACGCCCTGTCCCGCTCCCGGGCCCGCTGGTACAGGCTCTCGCGGGCGGCTG
>WNGL01008006.1_pt1 | contig 24034 bp, 22 predicted proteins | sample 5400591 | NCBI WGS metagenome assembly WNGL01 (sample SAMN13153377, study PRJNA577476) | soil metagenome | isolation source: 80 cm soil or saprolite under Garry oak tree replicate 1 | place: USA:California | collected 2016-06-15 | reverse complement strand
TCGTTGCCCGCCGCCGACAGTGAAGCAAGCTGCGACCAAGACATGTACTTGGTGGACGAGCTGTTGCTCACGCTCCCGCTGCTGCCGTAGAACGTCGCGTTTACATTTTGCGCCTGCAAGGCCTGCTGAAAGCCAAGCGCGTACTGGCTCAGGGTGTTGTTGTCGAACGTGAGCGCCACCGTGGTGCCCGTCGCGGCTGCTGCAGGCAGAGCGGCAACCACCATCCCGCTGGCGGCGACCAGGACCGAAAAGCCCGCCCACGCCAGCCGACGGTGGCCTCGAAGCCAGCGGCCCACTGTGCGTACGGCGATGCCTCGGTGCCCACTCCGGGCTGGTGATGCCATCCCCACCCCTCTACAAGTTGCGTGACGGTAGGCGGCGCACCTCATGCCACTAGGCGCGCGGGCGAAAATAGGCGGATCCCCCTCGACCGGCTGTCACGTCGACGGCCCATCGAGATTGTCCGCGCAGCGTGGCACGCCGCCGTGGTGGAACGCATTCTGCAGGCCGGGAGGTGCTCGGAACATCCCCACTTGTCGTAGATCCGCCTGCGCTTCACCTGGATCAGCGCGGCGAAGCCCAATCCGCACCTGGCGCATCATGTGCGCCATTTTCCGCTCGCTCGGGCCCCAGCCAGCGGGCTCACGGTCGCGACTCCTCGAGGTCAGACTCGTGATCATTTACCGATGCCCGAACCCGTGTGCGCAGATTGCCGGATCGACGGTAAACCTCCTGATAGACCCGGGCGTCCTACAACTGTTACCTTGAGGTTTGTTTGCTCAATATTGCGTGCAAGATATTGGCTTTGGATCGCGACCGTGCTTTTGATATGTCATGACATGAGGCAGCCGGTCGCCAGCGTCTTCGCGCTGGCGGCGGCCGTGATGGCCGAACCTGGGCTCCCCCAGGCTGCGTGCGCACGCTTGGAAGAGATCATCAAGCAGGCCGAGTGGCTGGCCGATCTGATCCAGCACGCGCTGTATACCGCGGTGCCGGATACCGCGGTGCCGGATAACGCGGTGCCGGGCTCGCCCGGCAGCCTCCAGTCCGACCTGGTCAGATTAGCGCAGGAGGCGGTCGCCGCCGAGTGCGTGACCTGGGAGGGCGAAGTTGAGCTCGTGACTCAGGCCGGGCAGGTGGTCACCGCAGTCCACCCGGTAATGCTTCGCCGGATGGTCGCCAACCTGCTCAGCAATGCGACGCGCGCTGCCGGGCCGTCCGGCCGGGTAACCATCGAGGTTGGCCAAGAGGATGGCTCGGCACGGCTGTGCGTGGAAGACACCGGCCCGGGCTTCGGGAAGATCCAGAAGGGTCTCGGGCTTGGGCTGGCCGCGGTGCTGAGAGATGCCGGTACGCACGGCGGCGGGCTGGAGTGCGGCGACGGCCCGGGCGGCGGGGCTCGCGTCAGCCTGACGCTGCCCATCGCCCGAGCTCAGTCGCCGGCCGGCGGCGCTTACGCGGAGGATCCGCGCACGGTAAGCCTCGAGCCAGGGACAAGCCATAGGCGCGTCATGTGGTGAGCGAATACATCTCGCACAGGGCTGACTATCGCGGGCACCGCGGGGCTGATGTGGTGCTGAACGCCCGCGCCCTCGCGATCGTGACCGCCGCGATCTGCGGTGCCGTCACGGTCGCGTTCACCTTGCTCCCGCAACTTCACCTGGAATATGCGTGGCCGCGAGTCAGGCTCGCGCTTGAAACGTCTGGTTCGCTGATCGTGCTGGTGGCCGGGTTCCAGGTCTACGGCAGGCTGCTCCGGCGTACCTACCTGGACGAACTGCTGCTGGCATCGGCGCTCGCGGTACTCGCTCTGTCCAACTTGCTGTTCGTAACAGTCCCGACCATGGCCGGATGGGCACCGGATGACCTGACCGTCTGGGCCGCGCCCATCGCCCGCTCGCTTGGCGCGCTGCTGTTCGTCCTCGCGGCGTTTGTTCCTCGTCGTGGAATGCGGCGATCGGGGCATCTACTATCCCTGACGGCGATCGCCGTGATCACGGCCATCGGGCTGGCTGCCCTGTTCGTACATGCATTTTCCGAGCGCTGGCCACCGAAATACGCGGCCACAGTTACGCCGCAGGCGGCCGCGCAGCCAGCCCTTCATTCGCATCCGGCACTGTTTGCCTTTGAGCTGCTGGTGGCGCTGCTCTACGGTCTTGCGGCGATCGGGTTCCTGCGCCGTTCCAGGCGCTTTAGCGACGAGTTTTTCGAGTGGCTGGCGGTCGCGGCAGTTCTGGCCGTGGCTTCCCACGTCAATTACTCATTGTTTCCGTCGTATTCCCAGTCCATGCTGTACACCGGCGACATTTTCCGCTTCGCGTTCTACGTCGCCCTTCTCGTCGGCTGCATGCGGGAGATCTGGTCGTACTGGAGCGTGCTGTCGGAAACAGCGGTGCAGGAGGATCGCCGCCGCATCGCGCGTGACCTGCATGACGGGCTAGCGCAAGAGCTGGCGTACATCTCCCGTAATCTTGATCTCCTGGTCAGCGAGGCCAACACCGATACGGTGGCGCGGCTGCGGCTGGCTGTCGAGCGGGCCCGGCTTGAGTCGCGCCGGGCGATCAACACGCTCGCTACCGCGAAAGACCAGGCCGTGGAGGTTGCTCTGGCACAAGCGGCCTCCGAGATCGCGGAACGGTTCCGCATCGAGCTTGACCTCGATCTCGTACCCGGCATCCGGCTGTCGCCCACTCGGGCCGAGGCACTGATCCGGATCGCGTGCGAGGCCATCACCAATGCGGCTCGGCACAGTGGTGCCAGGGGCGTCACGCTTCGCCTGGAGCGCCGTGGCTCTGTGGCAACGCTGCGAGTTACCGACGCCGGGTGCGGTTTCGATACCACCATCCAAGACCGTGGTTTCGGTCTCACCGCGATGCGTGAGCGCGCCCGCACGGTCGGCGGCGATCTGAGCATTCATTCTGCTCTAGGCCGGGGAAGCGAAGTTGAGGTCGCGATTTGAGTACTGAGAACAGATCGCTGCGCGTGCTGATCGCCGATGACCACGCTCCGACCCGCGAGGACGTACGCCGGGCACTGGAGCATGATGAGCGGTTCAGCGTCTGCGCGGTGGTGGCAGATGCCGCCGAGGCCGTATCCGCCGCCGTCAGGGAGCGGCCCCACATCTGCCTGCTTGACATCCGGATGCCTGGCAGCGGAGTCGCGGCAGCGTGGGAGATCGCAGCCAGGCTGCCGCGCGCGAAGATCGTGATGCTGACCGTGTCTGACGAGGACACCGATCTCTTCGGCGCGCTGCGCGCCGGTGCCGACGGGTATCTGCTGAAGACGATGAGCCTGCATCGGCTGCCGACCACTCTGCAGGCTGTCTGCTCTGGTGAGGCGGCGATGCCGGGAGTGCTTGTCGCGCGCGTACTTGAGCGGTTTCAGGGGCGGGAACCACGGTGGCGATCGCCCGTCGCGGACGAGTCATCCGAACAGCGGCTGACCAGCCGGGAGTGGGAGGTGCTCGAGCTGCTCGCGCAGGGCGGCTCGACCCGGGAGATCGCGAACCGGCTCGTGCTTTCGGCCAGCGCCGTGCGGGCGCACATCACCTCGATCGTGCGGAAGCTTCAGGTCGCCGACCGTGGCGCGGCCGCCGAACTCTTCCGCGGGCGCCAAGTCAGCTGATCGGTCGGGCTGTCGGCGGCGCGTCGGCTACTCGGCATAGTGGTGCGCTAACTCGAGCGCTCAGATGCCTAAGCGCCCAATCGCCGCACGGACGTTGTGGCTCGCCGCCAAGGGCATCAAGCTTGCCTGGATGACCACAAGGGGGGGCATTGAGAATCGTCTTCTGCGATGACAATCGACTTCTGGGTGAGGCGCTTGCCGCTGCCTTGCATGCCTGGGGCCACCAGGCGGTAGCGGTCACGACGTCGGCGGCGGCGGGCGTCACCGCGGTGGCCGAGCACCTGCCTGACATATGCCTTCTCGATCTGCGCTTCCCCAGCGGTGAGGACGGCCTCACGGCTGCTCGCAGGATGCGGACGCAGTGCCCGGGCACCGCGGTGGTGGTGCTGTCCGGGGTGCTCGACCCGGCGGTCGCGCGGGAGGCGCGATCGATAGGTGTCGCGGGATACCTGGCCAAGGATCAGAGTGTGCTGCAGATCGCGCGCGCCCTGCAGGTGATTGCCTCCGGCGGAGCGGTGTATGAGTGCGCCCGGTCGAGCCACGCGCACGCGTCGGTTTCGCAGCGCGCACAGCCCCCGTACGACCTCACGCCACGGGAGACAGACGTGCTGCGCCGCATCGTCGCTGGCCAGAGCACGGAGCAGATGTCCCTCGAGATGAACATCGCCACCAGCACCCTGCGGACCTATGTGAAGAGTCTCCTCACCAAGCTCGGTGCGCACTCCAGACTTCAGGCTGCCGCTCTGGCCAGTCGCGAGGGACTGGTCGCCAAGCTGCCCGCATGACGAACTCCAGCGGGCGGCCTCGCGGTTTCCACGGCATGCGGCAGCCCGTCTCCCCCAACTGGCGTAGCCGCGCCACGGCAAGCAGGGGTTCCCCTGGGCAGCGGCATGAGTCACGCTCACCAGCCATGGGGATTAGTGTCTTCGTTGTTGATCAGGAGCGAACTTTCGCTGATGCCCTCGCGGCTCGGCTCGAGGCCGAGGACGGCATAGAGGTCGTGGCGGCGGTGCACGGGCGCACGCCGGCCCAGTGCCTGATCCTCGGACGGCAGGCGGATGTGATGCTGCTGGATGCCGACCTCCCCGAGGGCGTCGCGATCCGGCTGTGCGAGGAACTATGCGGTCGCGACGAGGCCCCTCGCGTCATCATTCTGAGTAATTCGTCAGAGGCTGAGCGGATCGTAGACGCCGTCCGGGCGGGTGCGGCGGGGTGGGTGCGCAAGGATGAATCCTTCGAGCACCTGGTGGATGTGATCCGGCGCACCTCGCGCGGCGAGACCTGGCTGCCCCCGGCCGAGACGGGCCAGATCATGGCGTTGCTGCTTGGGGATCAGGAGCGGCGCCGGGAGGACGACGAGTTGCTCGATGCTCTTACGCCACGTGAGCGCGAGGTATTGACCTGCCTGGCTGAGGGGGCGGGACGGCGGGAAGTGGCGGAACGGCTGCACCTGTCCGCCAACACTGTCCGTACCCACCTGCAGAACCTCATGGCGAAGCTTGGCGTCCACACCACGCTTGAGGCGGTAGCGCTAAGCCGACCTCGCCTCGAGCCGGTTCCGCACGATGCCGGCTGACGCGGTGTGCCAGGAGCCGCTCGATATAACGCGGTCCCGGCGCTGAGCACATATGCATATGGCGGGTTGCTAAAACTGATCCATCGCCAGGAGATCCGGGTACTTCTATTCAGCTTGGTAGACCACCTGACCGAGTTCGCGCCATTCTAAAAGAACATTTCCGCGATTCGCTCAGGCCTCCCAGGAACGACCCCCCATGCTGCTGAATACGGCTACGACAGATGGGGGATGCGCCCTCGGCCATGCTTGCCTAAGCTGCGATTCGCAGGATTTACCGTGAATAGAAAACGGATCGCTTGTTAACGGCTGGTGTATGCAGCTGATTTCAGCAGGGGCGCTGACTCAATTGACGCAAGTCTCGAAGGGCACTGGTTGCCGTGTTGCCGTGGTCGGATGCGGTTACTGGGGGTCGAAGCATGCCCGCGTCATGCACGCCGCGGACGGCGTCGAAGAGGTAGTTCTCGTTGACTCACGCCGAGACCGGCTGCTGAACCTGGGCCGCAGCTACAAGACAGCCCCCTGGTTTACGGACTTGCGGTCCGCCCTCGCGTACGTCGACGCGGTGGTGGTGGCAACCCCGCCGAGCACGCACGTGGCCGTCGCGATGCAGGCGATCGAGGCCGGAAAGCATGTCCTGGTGGAGAAGCCGCTCGCGCCAACTTCCGCCGGAGCGCGCCGTCTGGACCGTGCGGCTGCCGCAGCGGGCGTCGTCCTCATGGTCGGCCACACCTTTGAGTACAACCCGGCCGTCCGGAAGCTTCGCCAGCTTATCCAGAGCGAAGAACTCGGCGAGGTGTACTACATCGACAGCGCCCGGCTCAACCTGGGCCTGTACCAGAACGACGTCAACGTCATCCTCGACCTTGCTCCGCACGACATCTCCATCATCAACCACGTGCTCGGCCGCAAGCCGATCGCGGCCCAGGCGTGGGCCTCCCGCCACGCGCACCGCAGGTTCGAGGATGTCGCCTACCTGCGCTTGTTCTACGACGATTTCTTCGATGACCGTGGCCTGTCGGCGAATATCCACGTGAGCTGGCTCGACCCGTGCAAGGTGCGGAGGGTCACGGCAGTCGGCAGCCAGAAGATGGCCGTCTACGACGACCTGGCCGTGGACGAGCGGATCCGTGTCCTGGACAAGGGGGTCTGCCTCGCGCCGGACGGCGACAACATGACTCAGCCGCCGATGTCCTACCGCTACGGCGACATCGTGGTCCCGTTCATCTCACCCGACGAGCCGCTCGCAGTGCAGGACCGGCACTTCATCGAGTGCATCGCAACCGGTTCCCGGCCGCTGACCGACGGCGCCAACGGGCTCGCGGTCGTGGAGGCCCTGGAGGCCGCGGAGTTGTCGCGGCGTCTCGGCCGCCCGGTGCTGCTAGCGGAACTCAGCTCTGATGGCCGCTCCGATGGCCGCTTCACGCAGCCATTCAGCCTGGGCAACCGGTATGTGCCGGCGTCTCGCGCCAGCGGGGGAACCGGGGCCGCCAACGTGGCCGCGGCCGTGCGCACCAGCCCGGAGATGTCATGACCAGCCAGATCCCCTTCCTTGACGTCGCCGCGATGACGCGCGAGGTTCTCGGCCGCGTTGAGCCGGCTTGGCGACGGGTACTCGAGTCGAGCCGGTTCATCGGCGGCGAGGCGGTCGAGGAGTTCGAACAGGCGTGGGCCGCCTACTGCCAGGTGCCGCATGCGCTCGGCGTGGCCAACGGAACTGACGCCATCCGGCTCACCCTGACCGCGCTTGGCATCGGACCAGGCGATGAAGTGATCCTGCCCACGAACACGTTCGTCGCCACGCCAGAGGCAGTAGTCCTCACGGGCGCCGCGCCGCGGTTCGCCGACATATGCCCTGACACCATGCTGCTCACTGCCGACCTGCTGGAAGCGGCCGTCACGCGCCGGACCAAGGCCGTCATCGTCGTGCACCTCTACGGTCAGATGCCCGATATGGATGCGCTCTGCCGGGTCGCGGACAAGGCCGGCATAGCCGTGATCGAGGACGCTGCCCAGGCTCACGGGGCAACCTGGCTGGGACGACGTGCTGGGTCACTAGGGCTGGCCGGCTGCTTCAGCTTCTACCCAGGCAAGAATCTCGGCGCATTCGGCGACGCGGGCGCGGTGGTGACCTCGGACGCGGGCCTTGCGGGGCGGATCAGGGTGCTTCGCGATCACGGCCGGGCCCTCGGCTCCCACTACCGGCACGAGCTGATTGGGATGAACAGCCGCCTCGATGCCCTGCAGGCGGCAGTGCTCACCGCGAAGCTCGCCCGGCTGGACGCGTGGAACGAGGCTCGCCGGTCAGTCGCCGCCCGCTACCACGCCGCGTTCGCTGCCGGCCCGGCCCGCCCAGTGGCGGACGTCCCCGGGATGCGGGGCGTCTACCACCTCGCCGTGCTGCGGGTGCCGGACCGGGCCCAGGTCCAGCAGCACCTCGCCGAGGCAGGTGTCCAGACCCTGGTCCACTACCCCATCCCCTGCCACCAGCAAGAACCCTACCGGCGGTTCGCCAACGGCTCGTTGCCGGCGGCCGAGCGGTGCGCCGACGAGGTGCTGTCACTTCCGATGTTCCCGCATATGACCGATGACCAGGTGGCACGGGTCTGTGACGCGGTCCATGCGGCACTGGGGAAAAGGGAGCACCGCGTTGCATGAGTCCCTCACGCCGGCCTCGCTGCGGTCCGCCGCGCCTGGCGCCGCCCGCGCAGACACGACCCGGCTGACCAAGCGCCTGCTGGACCTCGCTGTCGCGACGGCGGGCCTGGCCCTGCTGTCTCCCCTGCTCGTGGTCGTCGCAGGCTTGGTCTGGCGCACCACGCCCGGGCCGGCGCTGTTCCGGCAGATCCGGCTGGGCAAGGACGGAACCCCCTTTGTTCTTTTCAAGTTCCGGACCATGTACACCGATAGCCGCGATGACGTGCACCGGGAATACGTCCGCAAGCTCCTGACGGAGGACGAGCCACCTGACGGCGGCCGCAGCGGGGTGTACAAGCTTCAGCATGACGAGCGGATCACGCCCATCGGCCGGCTGATCCGCCGGACGAGCATCGATGAGCTTCCGCAGCTCTTCAACGTGATCCGGGGTGATATGTCGCTCGTCGGACCACGCCCGGCTCTTCCCTGGGAAGCTCAGATGCTGGACGCTGTCCACCTCACGCGCTTCTCGGTCCCGCCTGGCCTCACCGGCCTGTGGCAAGTGAGCGGCAGGAACGCCCTGACCATGAAGCAGGGCCTGGAACTCGACGTCGAATACGTGCGCGCGCAGCGACTTGCGCTCGACCTGTGGATCCTGCTCAAGACGATACCGGTCGTGCTTTCCACTCACGGTGCGCTATGAGGCCAGAACGTCATGCCCGGGCGGCCCGGACGGGCCCGGTTGGGGCGGCCGGATGACCCAGACCGAGCTCCCCGAGTCCATCGGCGCCGCGGAAGCCGGGCCAGGCACGGATGGAGCCGCCGCAGCCGCGGGTGACTCCATCACGGTGGCGGCCTGGACGATTATCAGCCGCGTCACCGGTGTCGCCAAGTTCGCCTGCATCGGCGCGGTGCTCGGGCCGACGTTCTTCGGCAACACCTACCAGTTCACCAACTCACTGCCCAACCTGGTCTACTACGGCTTCCTCGCCGGCTCCCTGTTCTCCTCGCTGCTCGTACCCGCCCTCGTGCGCCACATCGACGCTGGTGACCGGCGTGCCTCCGAACGCGTGGCGGGCGGCTTCCTCGGCATGTCCCTCGCGGCGCTGCTGCTCATCGCCCCGGTCGCCATCGTCCTCGGCCCGCTGGTGCTGAGATTTGCCTCGCTCACAGGCGCGTCACCGGTGGTCGGCGCGGCCCAGGAGAACGTGGGGCGGCTGCTTATCATCATGTTCATCCCGCAGATCTTCTGCTACGGCGTGGTCGGCACGGCCACGGCAGTGATGAACTCTCGCCAGCGTTTCGCCCTGGCCGCGGGTGCGCCCGCCGTGGAGAACCTCGGCACGATCGCGGTGCTGGTGGCTGTCGCGGTGCTCTACGGCACCGGGACCCAGCTTGGCCGCGTCTCGAACGGAGAGATGCTGCTGCTCGGGCTTGGCTCGACCGGCGCGGTCGCCGCTCACGCGGCTACCCAATGGTGGGGTGCCAGGCGCGCGGGGGTGCTGCTCCTGCCGCGGCCCGGCTGGCGCGACAGCGAGGTCCGGGTTGTCGTCGCCAGAGCAATGCCGTCGCTTGCCCAGGCGGGACTCGTGGCGTTCCAGGTGCTGACCCTGCTGGTGGTGGCGAACCGCCTGCCGGGCGGAGTCGTCGCCTTCCAGATCGCCCTGAACTTCTACTACCTGGCCATCGCGCTGGGTGCCACGCCAGTCGCGCTTTCGCTGCTGCCAAGACTGGCGCGGATGCACCTGGACGGGGATGTGACCGCGTTCCGGGAAACCCTGGTGCGCGGCCTTGCCCTCGGCTTCTTCATCACCGTCCCCGCCGCCGTTGGCTACGTTGCGCTGGCCACCCCGCTGGCCCGTGCGATCTCGTTCGGCCGGATGGACGGCACGGGCGCGGTCACCATGGTCGCGCTGTCGCTCGCCGGACTGTCGGTAGCGGTGATTGGCCAGACCGCCTTCATGATCGCAACATATGCGTCCTACGCCAGGAAGGACACGCGCTCTCCGCTCCGATCCATGCTGCTGCAAGCCGTCGTCTGCCTGGCCCTGGTCAGCACCGCGTTTCTGGTCCACGGGCCGGACGTGCTGCTGGTGCTCGGGCTGGCCTTGTCGGCCGCCGTCGCACTGGCTGCCTGCCATCTGACCGCGCGCGTGTGGCGCGACCTGGGCGGGCCTGGCAGGCAGCGACGGCCGGGCACCCAGCGGCTGGCGCCGTCGGTCCTGAAGTTCGCGGCCGGTTCGGTGATCATGGCGGTGCCAGCCTGGCTTACCGCCACCTCGATCCCGCACTGAACTGGGCTGGCTCGCTGAAGGCTTCGGCCACCTGCGCGGCAAGGCCAGGGGCGAGATAGCAGGGGGAGCCGTGGCCGGAACGGCTTCGCGGCGCCCGGCCGCACGCCGCCGGCTGGCTCCGCCGTCGCCCTGCCTCCCGTGGAAGGGCATGGGGCTCCGTCATCACTCCAGCCGCTGGGTGACGGTGCTGGCGCTCCCAGGAGCGGTCGCGCTCGGCGGGCTGTGCGTGCTCTGGCCGTTGCCGACGCTCGGCGTCGTCCTGGCCGCGGGACTGGTGGCGGCGGTCTGGGCGTGGCCCGCGCTGGCTGCTTACCTCATCATCGCGGCGACCCCGGTGACGGCGGGTATCAACCGCGGCTCCGCACTGCCGGTTGTGCGGCCTAACGAGGCGCTCGCGCTCTTCGTCGGGGCCACGCTCGCGGTACGGGGCGTGGTGCGGCTCCGCACGGGACAGCTTCCGAAGGTCCGCCCGGACCGGCTGGAAGTGACCTTCGTGCTCATGGCGGTAGCCAGTTCAGTTGTGCCGCTGCTCTGGATGGCCGTCCGGCAGACGCCCATTAGCAAGGACGATCTTCTCTACGCGCTGGTGCTCTGGAAGTTCCTTGGCTTGTACGTCATCATCCGCACCAGCGTCACCGACGAGCGCCAGATCAAGCGGTGCCTGTGGCTGTCAGTGGCGGCCGCGTGCTTCGTCGCGGTGCTGGCGATCCTGCAGTCGGTGGGGCTGTTTGGCGTGCCGGAGCTGCTGGCCAGGTACTACGCGCCGTTCGGTCACACCGACGCGTTCGCGGACCGGGGAGGTTCGACGCTCGGCCTGCCCGCGGCGACCGCCGACCTGGCCATCATCAATCTGGCCATCGTGAGCGGCCTGTGGATCCGATACCGCAGATTCCGGCCGCTCCTGGCGGCCGCAGCCGGGCTGCTTGTGCTCGGAGTGCTCTCCGCCGGGGAGTTCTCCAGCGCTATCGGCCTCTTCGTCGGCGTCATCTGCATCGCCACTGTGATGCGCAAGCCGAGGCTGCTGTGGGCATTCCTGCCCGCGGCAGTGCTGGGCGGGCTCGCGTTGCGGCCGGTGATCGAGCGCCGGCTGTCCGGTTTCCAGTCGGCGTCCGGGCTGCCTGTGAGCTGGACCGGGAGGCTGCAGAATCTGCAGACCTACTTCTGGCCCAGGTTGTTCTCCCACTGGAACTTCCTGCTCGGCATCCAGCCTTCGGCCCGCATCGCCGTCGCGAGCCAGGCGACGGGTTACGTATGGATCGAGAGCGGTTACACGTGGCTGCTATGGGGCGGCGGCATCCCGCTGCTGGCCAGTTTCGGTTTCTTCGCCTACGCCGCAGCGCGCCGGGGATGGCAGGGCGCCCGTGGCGCCCCCGGGGGGCGAAGCGTGGCGGGCCTGGCCGTCTTCGCCGGGATCACCGTGATCGCCGTCCTGATGAGTTTCGACCCGCACCTGACCTACCGCGGCTCGGCGGACGCCTTCTTCTGCGTGCTGGCACTCGCGGCACCGCGCGTCGGCCGGCCCGAGCGCGTCGCATCGGCACCCGGCCGGCACTGCGCGCGTGGTCGCCGGATGGTTCAGCTCATGACCGCAAAACTCGCACGCTCGTGACGGAGGTTCGACAGTGATGCCGGAGAATGGAACGCCCGGGATGAACGGGAAGCCGGCGCGCCCTCCCGAGGTCCCGTCAGGCGACACGCCGAGACGCGCGCCCGTTCGTGACCCCGCCGTTGAGCGGGGAACCCGGCTCGCCGCGATGGCTACCAGGCAGCTCAGCGGCGGACCGGGAACGCCGGGGGGATGGTCCAGGTTCCTGCTGGCGCACCTGCGCTGGATCCTGTTCCTCACGCTGCTTGTGGTCGGCGTGGCGGCGGGGTACGTGCGCCACCAGACGCCGCAGTACCAGGCTCAGGCGGCGGTGAACGTCTGGTTCTCCTCGCCTGCGCCCACTGCGCTGCAGGGACCCAACATGGTGACGGAGAAGGGGATCGTGTCGTCGGGCGCGATCCTGGGCATCGCGTCCCGGATCCTCGGCGTGCGGCAGTCGGTACTGCGCAATGGCCTCTCGGTGGACGTGCCCGCCGGCTCTTCCATCATGGATATCGGCTACTCAGATCCGCTCGCCTGGATCGCCAGGGATCGGGCGCAGGTCATCGCCGAGGCCTACGTCGCCTACCGGGCACCGGCACCAACTGCGACAGGCAAGAACGCTAAGGCCTCGGCACAAACGCTAACCACCCTCCGCGCCTCGCTGATCACGCCAGCGACATTGCCCACTAGCCCGTCGAGCCCCAACTCTGTTGTTGACATCCTGGCCGCGCTGGTCGTCGGTCTCGGTCTGGCCATCGGATCCGCCGCGCTCCGCGACCACCTGGACGACCGGTTCCGCGGTCCGCTCGACCTCGAAGCCAGTACGGGAGCCGCGGTTCTGGCGCTGGTGCCGGCGTTTCGCACGGCAAGCCGCGCTCCCGCGGCCGAGCTGGCCCTGCTGTGGAGCCCCGACTCGGTTGTCGCCGAGGCGTACCGCAGTCTCCGGACCCGAGTGCTGACCGAGGCGGCCGCACGCGGAGCCAGGACAGTTCTCGTCACCAGCCCTGGATGGGAGAACAAAGGCACGGTCGCCGCCAACCTCGCGATCGCGCTCGCACAGTCCGGCAAGCGCACCATCCTGGTCTGCGCCGACCTGCGCTGGGGCCGGATGCATGAGCTATTCGGAGTCCGCAACGACGAAGGGCTCACCACGCTGCTTGATGCCCGTGCCGGCAGCGCGACGGCACTGCAAGGCACGGCCGTCGGCGACCTGCGGCTGCTCCCTCCCGGCCCTCTTCCGAGCGACCCGGCGGAAATCCTTCAGCGGACCACCCTGCGGACAGTGATCGGCGGACTCCGAAGCCAGGCCGACTTCGTGATCATCGAGGCTCCGCCGCTGCTGGCCAGCCCGGACTTCAATCCGCTGGCGCAACGCGCGGAGATGGTGCTGCTGGTCGGCGATGCGAGGAAGACCACCCGCACGCATCTGCAGGCCGCCCTGCGCGAGGCCGGCGACGCGGCCAGCAAGCTCGTCGGCTGCGTTCTGTACAACGTCGGCCGCCGCCGCTGGCTGCGCAGATCCCCGGCACCCGTCGTCGCCACTGGCCCGCCACCGGACCTGAACGGCCGGTCTCGGCGCGATGCGGCAGACGGTCACGAAACCGCACTATCGCAGCAACATGCCACATACGTCAGCCTGCCTACCGGCGATTCGTCGTCATGGCTACACGAGTAGGCGTAACGGAGGGATAACTGATGACAGGACAGATCGCAGTCGCGGCCCCGGCCCCGGCCCCGGCCCCGCCGAAGACGATGGCAGGCACGTCGCGGCTCTACCTGGTGCGCCACGGAACGACCACGCTGAACGTGGAGAACCGCTATCGCGGCCGCCGGGACATACCGCTCGACGCCCGCGGTTACCAGGACGCGGTTGACGCGGCGCACCGCCTCTCCGGCGGGGGGCTGGCCGCCGTGTACACCGGGCCGCTGCGCCGGACGATCGCCACCGCGCAGATCATCGCGGACGAGGCGCGCGTGCCGGACATCCGGATTCTGCATGGCCTTAACAACGTCGACTACGGCGCATGGGAGGGCATGACCTCCGAAGAAGCCGCGATGTTCGACCCGGAGGGGTTCGCGCTCTACCGCACGTGTCCCAGGCAGGCCGCCTGCCCGCTCGGCGAGCGCCTCAGCGACGCTCAGCAGCGCATGGTCGCCGCGCTGCAACTGGTTGGCTCACGGCACGTGGGTGAGGCTGTCGCGGCGGTCACCCACGCCGTCATGATCCGGCTGACGCTGGTCGCCCTCGGTTGTGTCGACGACGAGAACTGGCGGGTCGGCGTGGGACGCGGATCGGTGGCTGCCTTCGACGTCGAGGACGGGACTATCCGGCTGGCATCCATGCCGCATGGCGGCGAGCCGGACGAAGGGAGCGGCGGACCGGAGGGCAGCACGGCGTGAGCTCGGCCCGGCGGCTGGCGGCCAGCCCTCAAGCGCGTGCGGCGCTCCGGGCTCGGCCGCCGCATGTCCTGCTGGTGGTGGAGAACGTTGCCATCGCCCGTGACCACCGTCTGCAGAAGCAGGTCTCCTCGTTGCATGCTCACGGCTTCCGGGTCACCGTGGTCTGTCGCAGCGACCGGGATAACGGCCGCTTCACCGCGGCCCGCGTGCGCACCTACCGCGCACCTGCCGACGCCGAAAGCAAGCTGGGCTTCCTCCGGGAGTACGCATACTCGTTCGCCATGGCGAGCTGGCTCGCCGTGAGGGTCTTTCTTGCCGAGCCGTTTGATGCCATTCAGGTCAGCGGCACCCCTGATATCTACTTCGCGCTCGCGCTGCCGTTCAAGCTGCTCGGCCGGCCGGTCGTGCTCGACCAGCGGGATCTCTCGCCAGAGCTCTACGAACTGCGCTACGGACGCCGCGGCGGTGCGGTGTATCGGGCGTTGTGCTGGTTCGAGCGCAGAAGCTACCGTGCGGCGAACCACGTCATCACGGTCAACTCCTCGCTGCGGGACATCGCGTTCGCACGCGGCGGCCTGCCGCCAGGAAGCGTGACCGTGGTGGGGAACGGGCCGAGCCTTGACCGGACCTACCCGCGGACGCCCCGCCAGGAGCTCAAGCACGGGAGGCGATTCCTCGGCTGCTGGCTGGGGCTCATGGGCCCCCAGGACCGGCTGGATGTCGCGCTGCGGGCGATCGATCACCTGATCCACGTGATCGGCCGCGTTGACTGCCATTTCGCCTTTGTCGGAGACGGCGAGGCGAAGGCGCCATCGCAGCACCTGGCGGCCGAGCTCGGGATCTCGGACTGGGTGAGCTTTCCCGGCTGGGCCGACCAGGACGAGGCCTACACGTACCTGTCGACCGCAGATGTCGGGCTCGAGCCGAACCTGGAGGAGATCGTGTCTCCGGTCAAGGGCATGGAGTACATGGCCTTCGGGCTCCCCTTCGTAAGTTTCGAGCTGACCGAGACGCGCGCGCTCGCGGGCGACGCTGCCGCATACGTGCCGCCCGGCGACGTGGCCGGCTTCGCCAGGCTGATCGATGAGCTGCTCGGCGATCCGGCCCGGCGGCGGAAGCTGGCCGGGGCGGGGCGACAGCGGATAGCGGAGCGCCTCGCCTGGGATCGTCAGGAAGAGGCCTACATCGAGGTGTACCAGCGGATTCTGGGGCGGCCGTCGCCCCGCCGGCACAGCAGCGCCGATCTGGCTGCCAAGGAGGCGTGAGCACATGACGGCCCAGGCGCGGCCCACGACAATGCGGCGGGCCAGGCACCGGCTCCGGATCCGGATGTCCGAGATCCCCGCCATCTACCTGCCCTTCGCACGGCGCAAGTACCCGGGACCGAGCCCGGAGGTGATCAGTTCGGCGACCGAGCTAGTGATCGACGGCTACACGAGGTCTGCCTCCACGTTCGCGGTCTACGCGCTGCAACTCGCGCAGGCCACCCCGGTCCGGCTCGCCCACCATCTCCACGCGTCGGCACAGCTCATCGAGGCGGCGCGGAGGCGGGTTCCGGCGATGGCGGTCATCCGCGAACCGCAGGGGGCGGTCTTGTCCCAGCTCATCCGCGAACCTGACGTGGCGCTACGGGACGCATTGGTCGCCTACGCGCGCTTCTACGAATCGCTGCTCGCATGCCGGGACAGTCTCGTTGTCGCCGACTTCACCGAAGTCACGAAGGACTTCGGGGCGGTGATCCGCCGGGTCAACGAACGATTCGGCACCGCGCTCCTCGAATTCGAGCCCACCGAGCCAAACGTCCGCCAGTGCTTCGAGCTCATCAAGCTGCGTGGCACGCTCTCTCCGGTGCTGCTCGGATTCGAGTCAGGAACCGTCACCGCTGATCAGCTCCGCGCGGAAGCCGAGTTGCTGGCCCGGCGTCGGGGCCCGACCCCCGAGGCGTGGATCCCGTCGCCGGAGCGAGAGCGGTCCAAGGCCGCGTTGGGTGAGCAATGGGCCCGGCCGGGCCTGGCCGGGCTCCGGGTGCGCGCCCAGCGGGTCTACGAAGAATTCCTGGGGACCGCCTAGCCGGGCATGGCTTGCCGCCCGAGCGGCGTGACCGTGCCGATGATGTGTTAGCGAAGGAGGGGTTTTGGCCGTCGCCACCGCTCGGCCACCGCACGACGGAGAGCTTGTCGACCTGTTCGTGGCGGCGGACCGAGCTACCGAACTCACCTGGAGTGCGGCCGGCTGGCCGAGCTGGCGCCTCACCCGCCGCCAGCGCTGTGACCTGGAACTGCTGGCCTGCGGCGGGTTCTCGCCGCTGCGGAGTTTCCTGGGTGCGGAGGATTATGCCAGTGTCTGCGAGTCCATGCGGCTGGCGGACGGGACCCTGTGGCCCATCCCCGTTACCCTCGACGCGCCGGAGGCGCTGGTCCCGGTCGCTGCGCCGGGAAGGAGCCTGGCTCTCCGCGACTCCGATGAGACGCTGCTGGCCGTTCTCCACGTCACCGATGCCTGGCGCCCCGATCTCGCGGCGGAGGCGTCGGCCGTCTTCGGGACGGCTGACCCGTCACACCCAGGTGTCGAGTACCTGCTCACCCATGTTCACCCCTGGTATGTCACCGGTGAACTTGAGGTACTCCGGTCACCGTCACATCCGGACTTTGCCCAGTTCCGGCACACACCGGCCCAGCTCAGGGCCGAATTCGCGCTGCGCGGCTGGCGCCGTGTCGTCGCCTTCCAGACCAGGAACCCCATGCACCGTGCGCATCAGGAACTCACGCTGCGAGCCGTGCGTGACGCCCGCGCAAATCTGCTGATTCACCCGGTAGTGGGCATCACGAAGCCGGGCGACATAGACCACGACACCAGAGTGCGCTGTTACCAGGCGATCCTGCCTCACTACCCGCACGGCGGAGCGTTGCTGTCGCTGCTTCCGCTGGCGATGCGCATGGGCGGGCCGCGCGAGGCGCTCTGGCACGCCATCATCCGCAGGAACTACGGCGCCACGCACTTCATCGTGGGCCGGGATCATGCCGGACCAGGTCCGAATTCCGCTGGACGTCCATTCTATGAGCCCTATGCCGCCCAGGATCTGCTTCGTCAGCACAGTCAGGAACTCGGGATAGAGATTATGACATTCCCACGCTTGGTGTACGTGCCGGAGCGAGACGCCTATATGCCGGAGAATGAGGCGCCTGCCGAGGCGCGAGTGCTGTCCATTTCCGGTACTGAACTCCGTCAGCGGCTCGCGGAGGGCAGGGAGCTGCCGGCCTGGTTCACGCCACCGGAGATTGCCGCCGAGCTGCGCCGGAGTCACCATTGACGCGGACCCGGCACTGGACGATGACGAACGTGGATTACGCGCGGGGCCGGGCGATGATCGCGCTGGTCGCAGTCGTGGTGCTCGGCATTATCCTGGTGCTGGCACTGCGCGTGGCCCAGCCCGCAGCCAAGACGCTCACGAACCTGCCGCCCCCTCCTGACGGGTATTTCAGGCTGCTGCCGAAGGGTTCTTACGCGTCGCTGCCCGACGACCGCCAAGCGGCAGCTAAGGTGCACCGGTCGGAGTGGGAACCGCGGCCGGGCAATGCCAAATATGACCGTACTATCCCTAGCCATATGAGGCTTCAGCGGGAAAAAGCAACCGCCAAAGCGGTCGACCCGCGCTGGAACAGATATATCCTCGGCCGTATTACCGGTCATTTCACCGGCACGACTGACGAGACTTTTCAGTGGGCCGCGGCCAAATGGGGACTGCCAGACAACCTGCTCCGGACAGTCGCGTACATGGAGTCGGACTGGCGACAGTCCAACTTCGGTGACTACGTTCATGAAGCCGCGAAATGCCCGCCCGGATACACCAAGCTGCCGTGCCCCGTCACGTTCGGGATCGTCGGTACCAAATCGACAAGCTGGCCGGGCGTCTTCCCATGGAACCGCGACTCGACGGCTGCCGCCGTGGATGTCCTCGGCGGGTGGCTGCGGGGCTGTTACGAGGGCTGGGTGTGGTGGCTTCGCGATCACGGAAACCAGTCCCGTAACACGTACCATGCCGGCGACATCTGGGGTTGCGTCGGTGCCTGGTACTCGGGTGACTGGCACGACGGCCCGGTCTCCGGCCGGGGCGGTGAGAGTTACCTGCGGCGCGCGCAGTACTGGGACAACATCAGGCCCTGGCTCCGTCGCCGGTTCTGAGCGGCTAGCGCTCGCCTGGGTCGGTCACGAGCGTGAGCTCCCCGTCGGCCTCCTCGTACCGCTCGTCAGTCGCCGGGCAGCGCCACGCGCCATCGCTCTCGGTGACCAGCCTTGAGCCGGCGCGGCCGACCCACCCGATCCTGCGCGCGGGTACCCCGGCTACCAGCGCGAAGTCCGGCACGTGCCTGGTCACCACGGCACCGGCGGCGACGAGTGCCCAGCGCCCGACGACGACCCCGGCTCCGATGACCGCGCGGGCGCCGACCGACGCGCCCTGCCGTATCACTACGCCGAGCGCGTCCCAGTCCGCCGGCCGCTTCACGTGCCCGCTCACGTCGGCGGACCTAGGGTAGACGTCGTTGATGAGCACCGCGGCCGGCCCGATGAAGACCTCGTCCTCCAGCAGAGCCGGCTCGTAGACAAGGGCGTAGTTCTGCAGTTTGACTCGATCGCCGATTATCACGCCCGGGCCCACGTAGGCACCTCGGCCCACGATGCAGTCGGCTCCGAGCTGGGCATCCTCGCGTATCTGGGCCAAGTGCCACACGGTGGTACGCGGCCCTATCCTCGCCCTGGAGTCCACATCGGCGGTGGGCCGGATCTGTGCGCTGTCCACGGCGGCCCCTCCGTTGCTTCCAAGCCCGCCGCGCACGCCCCGCCCGCATCACTCGTTCATAGGCCAAACTGATCGGCCGATGCGACCCCGCGCAGCCGGGCCTCCAGCATAACCAGCGATCGGCGGGCTGCTCATGGCATCTCGCGAAGGGTCGATGCGGCGCGGGCGGCGGCTGCGGCGGCACGACGCTCGTCCACGGTGACGACCCGGTCTTGCTGGACGACGACCTCGCCGTTCACGATCAGGAGCTCAAGCGGCGGCCGCGCGCCGAGCACGAGGGCGGCCACGGGATCGGCGATGTCGGCATGAGCCAGCCCGTCCAGCCGCCACAACGCGATATCCGCGAGCTTGCCCACCTCAAGGGAGCCGATCTCGCCGGCGCGACCAAGCAGCCTGGCTCCGCCAAGCGTGGCCAGCTCCAGCGACTGCCGGACACCGAGCGCCCGCGGCCCGCCAGCGGCCCGGGCCATCAGCACGGCCTCGCGGACCTCGCGGATCAGCGAGCTCTCCTCGTTCGAGGCCGCGCCGTCCACGCCCAGGCCGACAGGAACGCCCGCCGCGAGCAGGTCAGCCGTCCGGCAGATGCCCGCGCCGAGCCTGGCATTGGATGACGGGCAGTGCGCGACGCCGGTCCCGGTGGCGGCCAGCCGGGCGATGGCGGCGTCGTCGAAGTGCACGCCGTGCGCCAGCCAGACGTCGCCGGCCAGCCAGCCGAGCGAGTCCAGGTACTCAGCCGGCGTGCAGCCGAACCGCTCCGCGCAGAACTCGTCCTCGTCCGCGGTCTCGGCCACGTGGGTGTGCAGCCGCACCCCCCGGCCCCGCGCGAGATCGGCTGCCGCCCTCATCAGCTCGCCTGTTACGGAGAACGGAGAGCACGGGGCGACTCCCATCCGCAGCATCGATCCCGGCTCGGGGTCATGAAAGGCCGAGATCGCCGCGTCCGTCGCGGCCAGGATCGTGTCGATGTCCTCGGTGACCTCGTCGGGCGGCAGGCCGCCCGACGATGCGCCCAGGTCCATCGACCCCCGCGTCGGATGGAACCGCAGGCCCACGGCCCGGGCGGCGGCGACCGTCGCGCCGAGCACGTCCCCGCCGCCGCGGGGGAACACGTAGTGGTGGTCGGTGCTCGTGGTGCAGCCGGTCCTGGCCAGCCAGGCCAGCGCGGCGGTGGCGGCGTCCCCGACGACCTGCTCGTCGATCCGCGCCCAGACCGGGTACAACTCGGCCAGCCAGGCGAACAGCGTCGAGTCCACGGCGCGGCCCCTGGTGGCCCACTGGTACAGGTGATGGTGGGTGTTGACCAGCCCGGGTGTGGCCAGGCACCCGGCCGCGTCGATGACCTGCGCGTGATCGAAGGCGGCGGGAACCCGGCCGGCGCCGACCGCGGCGATCCGGTTGCCGTGCACGGCGACGTAGCCGCCGGCGTGCTCGGACCGAGCGCCGTCCATGGTCACGACGTGACATCCGCTGAGCACGAACGACGTCACGGGCCCTCCCCGGCCGCGGACTCGGACCCGGGCGACTCGGACCCGGGCGACTCGGACCCGCGGGCCGCCAGCCGCGATGCCGCCAGCCGCGATGCCGCCAGCCGGACGGCCTCGAGTATCTTCTCGTAACCGGTGCACCGGCACAGGTTGCCGGCCAGCGCCTCCCGCACATCGGCGTCGGCCGGATCCGGGTCGCGGGCCAGCAGGTCGTGCGCGGCGACCAGCAGCCCCGGGGTGCAGAACCCGCACTGGACGGCTCCCGCCTCGACGAACGCCTGCTGCACGGGGTGCAGTTCGCCGTCCGCGTCGGCGAGGCCCTCGACGGTCACGATCTCGCGGCCCTGCGCCTGCCCGGCCGCGACCAGGCACGCGCACACCGGCACGCCGTCCAGATAGACCGTGCACGACCCGCACTCGCCCTGCTCGCAGGCGTTCTTCGAACCGGGCAGGCCCATCCGCTCGCGGAGCACGAACAGCAGGCTCTCCCCCGGCCAGACGTCGTCGGCCTGCTGCCGCACCCCGTTGACCGTCGCCGTGACCCTGATCATCCGGTCTCCCCTTCCGCGCTCGCCGCCCCGGCTCGCCGGTAGTCGTTCCAGGCCCACGTCAGGGTCCGCCTGGCCAGCACGGCCAGCGCATGCCAGCGGTAGGCGGCAGTGCCCCGCACGTCGTCGATCGGCTGCGCGACCGCGCTCACCAGCGCCCCGAACTCCGTCACGACCGACTCGGGCAGCTCGCCCCGCGACTGCCACAGGCCGGCCTCGTCCAGCGCCGCGGCCAGGAATGCCTCCGCCTGGACGGCCCGCACCGGGGTCGGCGCCGCGGACCCGATCCCGGTGCCGACCGCCCGCCGGTCCGGATGCAGCGCGAGCCCGAACGCCGCCACCGCGATCACCATCGCGTTCCGCGTGCCGATCTTGGCGAACTGCTCGGGCCCGGACGGCACGCCGGCCCAGACCGCGGCGATCAGCTCGTCCGGCGCCAGCGCGTTGCGCTTCACCCCGGTGAAGAACTCGTCGACCGGGATCAGCCTGGTGCCTCGCACCGAGGCGACCTCGACCTGCGCGCCGGCCGCGAGCAGGCACGGGTGGCAGTCCCCGGCCGGCGACGCCGAGCCGAGGTTGCCGCCGATCGTGCCTCGGTTGCGGATCTGCGGCGACCCGACCGTCCGCGCCGCGATCGCCAGCCCGGGCAGCCGCTCACCCAGCCCGCGAGGCGACCGGTCCGACCCGCCCGGCCGTCCGCCGCGCGCACGCTCACCGGTCAGCTCCGCGTAGGTCACCCCGGCGCCGACCCTCAGCCGCCCCCCGTCGATCCGCCACCCGGCCAGCTCAGGTACCCGCGTGAGGTCGAGCAGCGCGGCCGGCCGGCGCCGGGCGAAGTTCAGCTCCACCATCACGTCGGTCCCGCCCGCGATCGGCACGGCGTCCGGCGTGGCGGCCTTGGCGGCCAGCGCGTCGGCCCAGGTCGTCGGCTGAAGGAACTCCATGCGCACCCTCCGGCTGCCCTCGGGCTACCCTACGGCGCTCAGCGTCCCATACCGTCAGGCGAACGACGCCGGGGCGTCCCAGGCCGGGCCGGGGTCCGGCGCTCCCTCACGGCCAACGGCGCACTGGATCAGGCCGTAGGGCCGGTCGTCGGCGTGGAACACCTCGCCCGGGTTGTCCAGCCCGAACGGCGACAGGTCGGCGAGGAAATGGTGCTTGTTCGGCGCCGACAGCCTGATCTCGGCGATGTCCTCGCGCGCCGCCAGCACGGCGGAGCCCATCTCCCACAGCGTCTGCTGCAGCGCGCGGCTCTCCACCACGGCGAACCGCTCCAGCAGGATCTGCCGCACCTGGCCGAACGCATCGCCCCACGCCACGTCGGTCACCGCGGACCGCCATCGCGCGGTCAGCGAGGTGGCCAGGACCCGGTCGGCCGCCTCGGCCAGCGTGGTGTAGCGGTCCGTGAGGAACCCGGTGAACTGCGATCCTGTCGACTTGAGCACGACCAGGTCCCTGACCCCGGAGATCACCCAAGACTTTTCAACGGCTCCATCGGCGTCGGTCGTCACCGATGCCGTGCGGATCTCGTGGCCGGCCCGGACGAACGTGTGCGCGTGCCCGGCTCCCGACACGGCGACCCGGTCCCAGCGGTACTCGTCGACGTCCACGCGCGCGCGGGTCACCGGCGCGATGTCGGTGACGAAGTGGCTGGCCAGCGCCAGCGCGTAGTCCTCGATCTGGCCGACGCCGCGCTCCCTGGCGTAGGCGAAACACGTGTTCTTCTGGCTGTCGGTCGGCAGCACGTTGGCCTGGTCGCCGGTCAGGTGCGCGGCGGCGAAGTCGCCGCGCAGCGCGGTCGACACGTTGAGGTCGCGGATCTCGTGCCGCTCGGTGTCGCGACAGATCCGCACCACCCGGGTCTCGGCCTTGCCGTACTGGTTGTCGGACAGGACGATCGCCATGAGCTAGCTCCCGCGGTAGGTGGCGAAGGAGAACGGGCTGAGCAGCAGCGGAACGTGATACCTGGGCCGCAGCCCGTCGGCACTGAACGTGACGACGACCTCGGGGAAGAACGGTTCGCCGCCCGGCCCGCTGCGCAGGTACGGCCCGGTCTCGAAGACCAGTCGGTAGGTTCCCGCGGACAGCGAGGCGACGCCGAAGTCGGAAATCCGCCCGTCCGCGTCGGTCACCGCGCGGCCGAGTTCACCGTGGCCGACCCGCTCGAGCCGCACGAGCACCCCGCCGGCCGGCTCGCCGCGCACGGTGTCGAGTATGTGCGTGCTGACCGCGCTCACGCTGTTTTCCCCGCTCGCGGGCCGACGAGCTGGCGCAGCCGGATCTGGTTGATCTTGGCCAGCTCGGCGGCGACGACGCGCCACTCGGTCGCGGCGTCGTTGCCGAGCCGCTGGCGTAGCCAGTCGAGGAGCTCGGCCGCGTTCCGGCCGGTGGCGCAGGCCAGGTAGATGTGACCGAACCGCCGTTCGTAGGCCGCATTGCCGTCGGCTAGCGCCTGCCGCAGATCGGGGCCGGCACCGGCGACTCCGGCCTGCTCCCGAGCCGACCACGCAGCCGGCCCGGCCGGTCCCGCCCGCCCCGGCCGGCCCGCCGTCACACGCCGGTCGCCGATCCTCGGATGACCCGCCAGCGCCTCGCCCAGGTCCCGCTGGCTGAACATTTCAACCGCCGCGTCGGAGGCGGCGAGCATGGCATCGATGCCCGGGTACGGCCTGCCCGCGAGAACCGCATCGATCCACCGGCCCGACGAGCAGCACGCCCCGAGCGCCTCCCTCGCCGCCTGCTCTGGCAGCCGGTTGAACTCGTCCACGCTCGGCATGGTGCCAGCCTCTCGCGCGCCGCGCCAGACGCGCAACGACCCGGTGCCGCGGAGACGATTACCTCGCTGGCACGGGGAGACCACCTGGATGCGCGTGACCTTCGACCCGCGCCCGCTCACCCTCCGGTAGGTGCGTTCAGCTTGACGGAAGCCGCCAGCCGCGCGGCGGGCGCGGCAGCGCGGGACCGGCGGGCTGAGCCGCGCGCAACTCGTCGTCCGGATCGGCGGAGTCTCGCAGCCAGGTGATCAGCGAAAAATAGACGACGGGAACGAAACACAGCCCGGCAATCGCGAAGAGCAGGGCGGCCGCGA